>Ga0247610_10001429_pt1 | contig 29719 bp, 19 predicted proteins | sample 174DNAGHGhighgp2_FD_193483 | JGI IMG/M metagenome (GOLD analysis project Ga0247610, IMG submission 193483) | Sheep rumen microbial communities from Palmerston North, Manawatu-Wanganui, New Zealand - 1742 DNA GHGhigh gp2 | ecosystem: Host-associated > Mammals > Digestive system > Stomach > Rumen...
CCACTTTTGGGAATACTGGTCATAAGTGATGGGTGTCGAACCTCCTCGACTTTTGCCGACCGCGGTGTACAAAATCCGTACATAAGGAAGGCAAAATACAATCATGACCGGTGCTATACAAATCCCCCTAAAAAAACTAAAAGACCACCTAATTCCTAGGTGGTCTTTGCAATGGATTGGGATAGTGCCGGTGCTGGAAGTACTTTGCCGACCGCGGTGTACAAAATCCGTACATAAGGAAGGTAAAATACCATCATGACCGGTGCTATACAAATCCCCCTATAAAGATGTTGCATCAACGCGAACACCGACACCCATAGTCGAGCTTAAAGAAATCTTCTTCAAATAAGTACCTTTAAGGGATTGCGGTTTAGCTTTCAAGATTGTTTCAATGAAAACTTTCGCATTGTCATAGATTTTATCTTCGCTGAAAGATGCCTTAGCAATACCGGCATGAACAATACCGTTCTTTTCAACACGGAATTGAACTTCACCGGCCTTCGCCTTTTTAACGGCATCAGCAACATTCATGGTAACTGTACCGAGTTTCGGGTTTGGCATCAAGCCTTTCGGACCTAAAACACGAGCAACACGACCGGCCATTCCCATCATATCAGGAGTAGCAATGCAACGATCAAAATCAATCTTGCCGGCAAGGATAGAATCAACCAAATTTTCTGCACCGACAATATCAGCACCGGCGGCTTTAGCTTCATCAGCTTTCTCGCCCTGAGCCATAACTGCAACACGGATAGTTTTACCATTACCATGAGGTAATCCGCAAACACCGCGAACCATTTGATCTGCATATTTCGGGTCAACACCAAGATTAATAGCGACATCAATAGTTTCATCAAATTTTGCTACGGCATTAGCCTTAACCAATGCAACAGCTTCTTTTAAGGAGTAGCTTTTATTTTTATCTACATTCTTATAAGCATTAACTAATCTTTTTCCGCTCATGATCTTACTCCGTAACCTGAATACCCATAGAAACAGCCTGACCTTTAACCATATTCATAGCGGATTCAACTGATGCACAGTTTAAGTCCGGCAATTTAGCTTCAGCGATTTCTCTAACTTGCTTCATAGAAATTTTACCGGCATATTCTTTACCAGGAGTTTTAGAAGCGGATTTAACGCCTGCAGCTTTCTTAATATAGTAAGCAACAGGAGGCAATTTAGTAACAAAAGTAAAGCTTTTATCTTCAAAAGCAGTAATGATAACCGGAACAGGAATACCAGGTTCCATAGATTGTGTAGCTGCATTAAAAGCTTTGCAGAATTCCATAATATTCAAGCCTTTTTGACCCAAAGCAGGACCAACCGGCGGAGAAGGATTAGCCTTACCGGCCGGAATTTGAAGCTTGATTAAACCTAAAATTTTCTTTTTAGTTTTAGCCATTTTATACCTCAATTCTAAAATTTTTTTATAGTTAACAACAAGGCCCGTGGTCAGAACATGGCTTGTCCCCCCACGGCATTACAAGCGCCAAATTAAAACAAAAAATCACGTTTGCTCAACAACATACGTACAAAAAGCGATTCTTTGTCTTAACAAAGCTCCGTCTTAATACCACAAAAATTTTAAAAGTAAAGCATTATTTACGCAAAAATCACTACGATTCCATAGAGTAGACCTTAGCTCCAAGGGAAAACCTCATAAGTTATGGCTGTGCGCCGCGCACTCGAGCCTCCTCGACCGATTCCATAGAGTATACCTCTGCTCCAAAGGAAATCTCAAAGTAATGCCCCCACACGCTCGTGTGGTCATGCTGAATACGAAGTGCAGCAAAGCCCAACTCGTTTCAGCATCTCCGCACCGGTACCTCAGAGCATACCCAAGCCCCATTGAAAATCCCTCTAAGTGATGGGTGCAGGGACGCCCCTGCCCCCGTACGGGCAGTACTTTTAGATTGACATTTTTGACTCTTATCAATATTATAAATACGAATTTTATAAGACTATGCCGAAAACTATTATTAACTTCTTAAATTACAAAAATTATGGAAACGCCTTATTACGATTACAATCAAGAGCCGTGGATGCTTCCACAGGATCATGATGAGTTGGAGGTAGATTACGAGCAGTTGCCCAAAGGTTGTTTAATAGCTTTGGCTATTGCTTTTGTGATTGCTATCATCATTATTTTTGTCATAGCTCTCCATGGCGGAAAATAACAAATTTCCTAAAAAAGAACGTTCTCTGAGATAAAATCGGCGAACGTTTTTTTTAACAACAAATTCCACGCCCTACATACCAACTATTTTATCCGCTTCTATCCGCCGCAATAAAGCATGAAAATACGGCAAACGAGCACTGTTAAATCCATCAAGAACAAGTAATATTCTTAAATTCAGACCAAGCCTGTCAGCAAAAGACGCCTGCAATAACCACCAATTTTTTTCATACCCGTTACTATTAAGATTTTCCTGTCTGGACTTCTTTTTAAGCAGATAATGATATACTGACTTTTTACTCCGCACAATAAGCGCTTCAGAACGCGGATAATTAAGCCAAAAATTCCAATCCTCAAGCCCGTGCGCAAACAAATAACTATATCCGCCGAATTTTCTCCAATCACTTTTACGATAAAAGATAGAATTTGGTACACAATTTTCTGATACCACCATGCCACGTGGACATAATGGCTTCAAACCATGATTATCACCTTCATAAATAAACCAGGTATAAGCCATATCGGCCTTGCTTTCCATCGCCACTCGATACATTGTGCTTAAAGCATCGGGGTCTACCCAATCATCAGCATCAAGATTAAAAATCCATTCTCCGTGCGCAAGCTCAATTGCCTGATTTTTGGTGGTCACCAGACCTTGATTCTCAGTATGAGCATAAATACGCACGTGCGAGTATTTCTTTGCTGTTTCAAGCAAAACATCTAAAGTTTTATCCGGTGAACCATCTTCCACTACCACCACTTCATAAGGCAGAGGAAAATCTTGCTGAGCCGCACTATCTAGAGCTTTAGCCACATATTTTTCATAATTATACGCCGGCATGATGATAGAAACAATCGGCCTTTCTTTCATTGTTCCCTCGTAGAGCAAAACCGGGCGAGAATTAATAAGCCAGTGTACACCGGTTAATAAAGAACTCACCCCGCTCAAAACATGATTTATAAAAAATAAGCTCAGCAAAAATGTAATAAGAAGTGAACTTAAAAACAACAAGCGCCGATGAAAAAGTATCCATAACAACAATAGTACAGAAAGATAAATCAGCCATATCACCCACATAGCATTCCTAAGACAAAACAGCACTATTAAACCGGCTGCAATTTCATAAAAATGCCATTTGGTAAGACGTAATTTCATCAACCGAGTTCTTTCTCTGAACCATCCATATTGACCATTGTCTTATAACCATCCGCAATCAAAGCATCAAGCTGTTTACCAAACTTTTTAGAACGCTTAAGCATGGTCACAGTTTTACCTTGTGCTTGCAAAGTACGTGCCTTTAAGGCGACTGCCGCAAAATCATCTTCTCCGTTATAGGCTAAAACCACTTTATGTTTTGCCGGCGGAATAAATCCTTCTTCCATAAGAATAGAAGAAATACGCTCAAAACCGATAGAGAAACCGACTGCCGGCACTGATTCACCCAAGAATTTACCAATCATCTCGTCATAGCGACCGCCACCGGCAACCGATGAACCGAATTTCGGGCTGACAATTTCAAACACCATACCGGTATAATAGCCCATACCGCGCACCAGTGATTTATCATACACCGCCGTAAATTTACCACCGCTGATATTTTGCGCAAATGCGAGTACTTGTTTTAAGTTATTGATAACTTCAGGATTACTGCAAAACTTTTCTGCCGCAGACAGAGCATTATCCTCAGCCTCATTTAAGATATCCATAAACTTTTCAACCGTCGCTGTCGGATATTCTTTTTCCAAAAGTTCGGCTTTTACCCCCTCCATACCGACTTTATCGAGCTTATCAAAAGAAATGCACACCGAAGCAACATCATCTTGAGCAAAACCGGCCGCTAAAATCATATCGGTTAAAATACGTCTGTCATTAATACGTACGGTAAAATCAGTAAAACCAATCGCATCTAAAGCTGCCGTTGTTGCCGCAATCAGTTCCATTTCCGCGTTAACCGAAGCATCACCGATAATATCAATATCACACTGAAAAAATTCACGCAACCGCCCTTTTTGAGGACGCTCGGCACGAAATACTTTATCAACCTGAATAGCCTTAAACGGCATATTCAAGAATTGACGATTATTGGCAAAATAACGAGAAAGCGGCATTGTTAAATCATAACGAAGACCACTATCGACCAAATCATCTTCCGTTAAGTTCGGAACAGACAAATCAAGCTTTTGCCCACGTTTTAAGAGCTTAAAAATCATCGAAAGATTTTCACCGCCGTCACTTTTATTCAAGCGTTCAATATCTTCCATAATCGGTGTATTAATTTTATTAAATCCGAAACTTTTATAAGTATCTTCAATTTTTGTGCGAAGATAATCTCTGATTTCCACTTCTTTAGGTAAATAATCTTTAGTACCGCGAACCGGTTGCGCATTCATTTTCATCATCAAAAATCCTTTTAAAATAACGGACTTATTTTAAAAAACAAAAGCAATTTGTCAACAAAAAAAGCCAAACATTTCCCCAAATACCGGTCACCAATAAACATTAAACGTGCCGTGTATAACTTTCTTTTATATTTACAAATATAATTGCACTCCTTAAGATAGCCGCAAACAACATTTATGATAAAGGTAAGAATATGAAGAAGCTTTTTTCCCTGATAACCGCTCTGTTTTTAATAATTGCCCTACCGGCCAAAGCCGCCTTAAACGTAAGCATTAACGGTGCGACGCAAGCTCCGATTCCGGTAGCCTTTCCGAGTATATTATCGGATAACAACGGTCTTGGCGCCTTTTTAGGTTTTTCGTATGCCAACAAAGTGCGTGATGTGGTATTAGCGGATTTGGAAAGAAGCGGTCTGTTCCGTATCATCAATGAGCGCAGTTATATCCAAAAGTTCAAAACCATAGAAGATCAACCGATATTTGGTGATTGGAAGATTATCAACGCCCAGGTCATCGTGCAATCTGCGATTATGGAAGAAGACGGCGACGAACTGAAATTAAAATTTAAGCTGTGGGATATAGTAAGCCAAAAAGAATTGATGTACGAAGCCTATACCGCTGATAAAGATAATTGGCGCCGCATGGCTCACTCAATGGCTGATGCGATATATGAACGCTTAACCGGTGACAAAGGTTATTTTAACACCGTCATTGCTTACATATCTGAATCCGGTCCTTCAACAAAGCGTGTTAAAAGACTGGCCTTGATGGATCAAGACGGAGATGGACATCAATTTTTAACCTCCGGCGCCAATTTAGTCTTAACCCCGCGCTTTTCGCCGGATATGCGTTACATTGCATACCTATCATTTGTAAACAACAAACCGAGAGTTTATATGTATGATTTGAAAACGCAACAAACCGAGTTATTAGGTAATTTCCCGGGGATGACCTTCGCCCCGGCGTTTTCACCGGATAGTCGCTATTTATTAATGAGCTATGCGCAAAACGGTGTAACGGATATTTATGAAATGGATTTAAGCACCAGACAAACGAAAAAATTAACCTCCGGTCCGCATATTGATACATCACCGAGTTATTCACCGGACGGTCAAAAAATTGTCTTTAACTCAGACAGAGGTGGCAATCAGCAGATTTACGTTATGGATAGAGATGGTTCAAATGTTGAGCGGATAAGTTTCCGCCAAGGAAGCAGATACGCAACACCGGCATGGTCACCGAGAGGAGATTACATCGCCTTTACGCGTATGGAAGGCAAGCAATTTTACATTGGTGTAATGTATCCTGACGGTAGTGGTGAAAGAACATTAGCCACCGGTTGGTTGGTTGAAGGACCGACATGGTCTCCAAACGGACGCGTGATTATGTTCTTCAGACAAAATAAAGGAACAGCAACAACCAACGCACCGGTACAACTTTATTCCGTTGATATTACCGGTCAAAATGAAAGATTAGTACTAACTCCGGGAGATGGTTCTGATCCGGCATGGTCACCCTTGCTAAACTAATCTGCGGAGTTTTGTTAAAAGCGCCAAAAGCTAAACTTAAAAACAATAAAAAAAGGAGAACAGGTCAAATGATGACAAACGAAGAATTAGCAAAGCACTGGAAGGTCCCATTAAGCGAAGTCGAAGATATTTCTGATTATATGAACAAAAATTATGTTTTATGCGTTGGCAAAAAGAAAACAGATGGTTTATTTTATGGATTGATGTATAGAATTGATGAAAAACATGGTCCAATGCTGGCTGTGTCTACAACCCAAGGTTATAAAACGCCAAAAGAGGCCGCAGATACTTTTAACAAAGCTTGCGATACAATGGAAATGCCTGAAATGAAAGCAAAACTATTGGGCGTTCCGGCTGATGCATATAAAGTACTAAAAAGGATAGATACAACTCCTTACACTGCAAACGAAAAAACGCTCAATTTGTGCAGCAACCGCGGCAGAGATTAAGTATATACGTCACATAACGCAAAAATCAAAGATTTTCCTTGCTTCTTTCTCTATACTGTCATCCTTCGGCACAAAGTGCCGTCAAAGGATTCCCAGCTTATTAGCGATGAAAAAGTTTTTCAAGATCGCTTAATTCTAAACGCACATACGTTGGTCTGCCATGGTTACACTCCGCACAATGCGGCGTTTGCTCCATTTCTCTTAACAAATGATTCATCTCGGCAATATTTAACCTTCTACCGGCACGCACCGAACCATGACAAGCCATCGTTGCGGCAATATGATTAATTTTATCTTCTGCTACGGTTGATGTCCCCCACTCACTAAGCTCATCAGCCAAATCAATAATCATCTTTTTTATGGCGGCATCTTTTAACAACGCCGGAACTTCGGTTACCATCACCCCGTTACCGAAATCTTTTAAGACCAGTCCGAGTTTAGCCAAGCTCTCAAATTCGCTTACAAGAGCAGCTTTTTGCGTTAAAGATAAATCCACAACTTCCGGCAGAAGTAACAACTGTGAAGGCAGTTTTTCACCCTGGCTCATAGCTTCTTTTAAGCGCTCCAAAACAATACGTTCATGGGCGGCATGTTGATCTATTAAAATTAAAGCATCATCACTTTGTGCCAAAATATATGTGTCGTGAAATTGCGCTTTGGCAACACCTAATTCGCCGGCGGTTTCATAATCTGCTTCTGATGGTTCTTCTATCTTAACCGAATGATTTTTGATAAGTTCCGGCAAGATACCGTTGCCTTTATAGGTTGATTGTGAAAACTGAGATTGATACGATGTCGGGCGAATGTGTTCGTTAAGAAAACCGGTATTGCTCACCTCTTCTTTATTACCTTCATGAAGCGGAAGCGAGAAAGAGGATAGAACTTGCGCCGGAGCTTGATCAGGAATATAATCATCAGTTAACTCTTGCAGATGATTTAATAACTCAGAGGCACCGGTATTGGCAGAACGTTTATCCCCATTAAGTAAAGCTTGTCTGACCGCACCGACAATCAATGAACGCACCCCTTGTTGATCAAAAAAGCGAACTTCCGCCTTCGTCGGATGAACGTTAACATCAACATACATCGGTTCGACTTCTAAGAACAACACACATGCCGGATAACGCGATACCTCTAAAACGCCGGCATAAGCCCCCTTTAAGGCTCCCAACAATAATTTATCCTTAACCGGACGATTATTTACGAACAAATATTGCGATAATGTATTAGCTTTACTGTATGTCGGTAAGCTGACAAGGCCGGTCAGACGCATACCATCACGCGTACCGTTGACACTAAGAGAGTTTTCGGAAAATTCTCTGCCCATAACTTCCGCGGCACGGCGCATACGTGCTTCCCTCTCACCTTCTAAGGTCACATCTAAAGAAATTTTCTTCTTATCATCAACATAGAGATAAAATGCGACACTCGGATTAGCCAAAGCAATGCGGCTGATAATATCCGCACAAGCACCGGCTTCCGCACTATCTGTTTTTAAGAACTTTAATCGCGCCGGTGTAGCATAAAATAAATCTCTGACTTCTATACGCGTACCGAAATTATGTGCTGCCGGCATAATTTCTTCTTTCTGCCCGCCTTTAATATTTAACTCCCAACCATTTTCCGCATTAGCTTGTCTGGTTAAAATTTTCATCTTAGAAACAGAGGCAATAGACGGTAATGCTTCCCCACGAAAACCCAAGAATTTAATACCGAACAAATCATCATCAGGCAATTTAGATGTGGCGTGCCGCTCCACCGCTAAAGCTAAATCCTCTTTACTCATACCTTTACCGTTATCTTCCACCACAATCAAACTTTTACCACCGGATTTTAAAGTGACGGTAATACGTGTGGCACCGGCATCTATGGCATTTTCCACCAGCTCTTTAATGACCGAAGCCGGCCGCTCAATCACCTCACCTGCCGCTATCTGATTAACCAAGTTATCCGGTAAAACGCGTATGGTCATATTTTTATTCCTTTCAAAAGTTTGTTATAATTCTAGGGTGACATCAACTGGGTGGCAATAAAAAAAAATTTTTTTTAGCATTTATTTGAACAAATTTTACTTTTTATCGTTATACTTATTGTCAGTTAAATTTTGAAAGGCAAAATGATGGATAAAATATCTGCACTTTTGGCTGAAGCGAAACCGCTTTATCGCCGTAAACAAAATGAAAAGCGTGCCATAATTGGCTCACTGTTTTCGCTTTGTTTATTCTTAGGCATATGGTTTTATCAACCGCAAACAATTCATTTTGATGAAGACGGATTTGACAGCTATTTCACCGCACTTTATATGAGTGATGATACTACGATTGATGACTTTGGCCAAAACGAGGTTATTCCGCTTGATGCGTATGGTTTGTTTGAGGTCTGAGTTATGGCGGACGAAAAAACTAATCGGCATTGTCAGAAACTGGTACAAAGTGTGGTTAAAAACATGCTGTGCCGACGCGACGAAGATGTGGAACAGGAAATTTATATCCGTCTGTGGCAAAAATTTTCTACCTACAACGATCAAGATAAACTCTGGGCTTGGGTACGAATTGTTGCAGAAAATTATTGCCGGGATTTTTTAAGGAGTAAAAGTCAAAAATTATTAAAAACAACGGTTGATGAGGAAACCGGTGGTATGGAAAATCTCTCAACTGGAGATAATCCGGAGCGAGCATGGCTTAAAAAATGTCGTCAAAAACTCATCTTACAGGCTGTAAATGAATTACCTAAAGAAATGAAACAAGTAATCATTTTGGTTGAATTTAACGGATTGAGTTATGAACAAGCGGCCAAAAAGCTCAAAATCAATGTCGGGACACTCAAATCTCGACTACATAATGCCAAAGCAAAGTTACACGATAAATTGGCATATTTGGAACTTTAATTTTTTATTTTGAAAGGAATAGACGATGAATAAGAAAATTTTTTTGATGACGGTTGGCGGCGGTTTTGTTGCCGGTGTGGGAACGGCACTATTGGTCAGCTCATTATGCTGCGGTGCAAAAAATATACCAGCTGATGTGTCGACGGCAACCCCGCCGCAGGTAGAAATGATGCAACACAAGCCGCATGCGATGAAAGGTGATATGGCTAATCGCGATGCTCGTTTCAATCATCGTCATATGCCAGACAGATTTGCCCGTCATCATGAACCGACACCGGAAATGAAAGCACGGTTTGCAGAAAAATTGGGGTTAACCGATGAGCAAAAAGAACAACTGGATAAAATACGCCAAGAAGACATGGCCAAAATGGAACCTTTGTTCAAAAAAATGGATGACTTGCAAGCAGAAATCAGAGCTTTGCGTGAAGCTAACCGTGCTCATTTTGAAAGCATTTTGACGGATGAACAAAAGGAAATTTTAAAAACGATGAGACCGCATCATCATAAAGCAAGAAAATTCCACCATTTGCCTCAATCATCTGAGTCAACAACCGCAACCGAGCCGACTGCCCCTGTTGCACCAAATACAGTACCAACTGAAACCCCGAATGCAGTACCAGCTGAAACACCGACTGCCCCTGTTGCCCCGGCTGAACCGACTGAAACACCGAATGCACCTGTTGCACCGACTGCTGAATAATTTTTCCATTGGTTAAAAAAACACCCATACTAAAAAGCATGGGTGTTTTTTTGTACATAGAAAAGGTCTTTTAAGAAACCTTCACCTATTTATTCAGCACTTTCAGCTGCAGACTCTATCTGCTGCTGTTTGGCTTCAGCTTCCTGTTGCTTCATAAGCTCAATTTCTTTATCATTTTGAGCGGCAACTTTACGGAGTGAGCGCAGAACGCTACCGGTACCGGCCGGAACCAAACGACCGACGATAACATTCTCTTTAAGACCATGTAAGTGGTCAACCTTACCTTCCACAGCAGCTTCCGTAAGAACACGTGTTGTCTCTTGGAAGGATGCGGCAGAGATAAAGGACTTGGTCTGCAAGCTGGCTTTCGTAATACCTAACAAAACAGGTGTTGCTTCTGCCGGTTGTCTGCCCTCTTTAAGAGCTTTTTCATTAATGAGTTCAAACTCATCGGCATCAAGTTGTTCACCAACCAAGAGCGTTGTATCACCCGGCACGGTAACTTCAACTTTTCTAAGCATTTGAGAAACGATAACTTCAATGTGCTTATCGTTAATTTTAACACCTTGCATGCGGTAAACATCTTGAACTTCTTTAACCAGATATTCGGCCAACTTTTCAACGCCCAAAACGCGCAAGATATCATGTGGTGCAGGTGTACCTTCAACCAGCATATCGCCTTTCTTAACCACATCACCGTCTTGAACAACCAAACGACGTCCCTTCGGAATGAGGTACTCCCATTCTTTTCCGTCATCAGCAATAACGACAATACGTTGTTTTGCCTTGTAGTCACGACCGAATTCAACCACACCGTCAACATCAGAGATGATAGCCGGATCCTTCGGTTTACGAGCTTCAAAGAGTTCCGCAACACGAGGCAAACCACCGGTAATATCTTTAGATTTCAAGCTTTCCTTCGGCAAACGAGCGATAACATCACCGGCATGAATTTCCGTACCGTTATCCACCGCCAAAACTGCATCAACCGGCAAGTAGTAACGAACTTCTTTACCGTTATCAGAAGTAATCGGCTTACCTTTCTTATCTTTTAATACGATAGAAGGACGCAAGTTTGCATGCGCATTTGCACCGCCTCTCCAGTCAGAAACGATTTTAGAAACAATACCGGTTGTTTCATCTTGAACTTCTTTCACAGAAACACCTGAGATAAGGTCAACCAATTCAACAAAACCGCCTTTTTCAGTAATAACCGGCGTTGTAAACGGATCCCACTCTGCAACTTTCTGACCTTTTTCAACTTCTGCACCGAGTTTAACCAAAATCTTCGTACCATAAGGAACACGATGACGAGATTTTTCACGGCCTTGATTATCGGTAATAACAACTTCGCAGTTACGAGAAAGCACAATCAAATTACCTTCATCATTTTCAACGACGTGGTCATTATCCAATTTCAAGATACCGGCAAACGGTACTTCAACAGAAGATTGCTCAGCAGAAGCGGAAGCCGCACCACCGATGTGGAAGGTTCTCATGGTTAATTGCGTACCAGGTTCACCAATGGATTGCGCTGCGATAATACCGACCGCTTCACCAACGTTAACCGGCGTACCGCGAGCCAAGTCACGACCATAACAAGCCGCACAAACACCATGTTCTGTTTCGCAAGTCAACACTGAACGGATCTTAACTTGTTCAACACCGGCCTTTTCAACCCTGTCAACATCGTTTTCATCAATCAATTTACCTTTTTGAACGATAACTTCACCGGTTTCCGGATTTAAGATATCTTCTTGAGCCGTACGACCTAAAATACGTTCACCGATAGAAGCAATGACATTACCGCCGTCAACAACCGGACGAACAATAATACCACGTTCTGTACCGCAGTTTGTTTCGGTAATAACCACATCTTGTGCCACATCAACCAAACGACGAGTTAAATAACCGGAGTTAGCGGTCTTCAACGCCGTATCGGACAAACCTTTACGAGCACCGTGGGTAGAACTGAAGTATTCTGCCACCGTCAAACCTTCTTTAAAGTTAGAGATAATCGGTTGCTCAATAATGGCACCGTTCGGCTTGGCCATCAAGCCACGCATACCGGCTAATTGTCTCATTTGGTCTTTAGAACCACGCGCACCGGAATCAGCCATCATAAATACGGAGTTCATATAACCATGGTCAATTTTAGAAATACCTTTCATCATTTCTTCTGTCAGCTTATAGTTACAAGCTGCCCAAATATCAATAACTTTGTTGTACTTCTCGCCTTGTGTAATTAAACCGTTTTGATATTGCTGTTCAAATTCTTTAACTTGTTTAGAAGTTTCAGCAATAAGTTTCTTCTTTGCTTCCGGAACGATCAAGTCATCTTTACCGAATGAAATACCGGCTTTACAAGCGTTTTCAAAACCCAAAGTCATAATTTTATCAACCATGATACAGGTTTCTTTTTGCCCGCAATAACGATAAACGGTATCAATAATTTCACCGATTTCTTTCTTTCTCAACAATCTGTTAACCAAGGAGATAGAGATTTTCTCATTATCCGGTAAGATATCGGAAATAATGATACGTCCCGGTGTCGTTTCGAGCAAGCCGTAAACGCGTTCCCCTTTATCATTAACATAATGCATACGGCATTTAATTTTAGCGTGTAAATCAACCGCTTTAGCATTCAAAGCAAGCATAACTTCATTGACATCAGAATAAATACTGCCTTCACCGATAACACCATCTGCCTCGTAAGAAAGGTAATAGATACCCAAAACCATATCTTGAGACGGCACGATAATCGGTTTACCGGAAGCCGGCGCCAAAATATTGTTGGTAGACATCATCAGCACGCGAGCTTCCAACTGTGCTTCAATAGAAAGCGGAACGTGTACAGCCATTTGGTCACCATCGAAGTCCGCGTTAAATGCGGTACAAACGAGTGGGTGCAAGTGAATAGCTTTACCTTCCACCAAAACCGGTTCAAAAGCTTGAATACCTAATCTGTGCAAAGTCGGCGCACGGTTTAAGAGAACCGGATGCTCACGAATAACTTCTTCCAAGATATCCCAAACTTCAATCCGCTCTTTTTCAACCATGCGTTTGGCCGCTTTAATTGTTGTAGCCAAACCGTAAAGTTCCAATTTCGCATAAACAAACGGCTTAAATAATTCCAAAGCCATTTTCTTCGGTAAGCCGCATTGATGCAATTTGAGTTGCGGACCAACTGTAATAACGGAACGACCGGAATAGTCAACACGTTTACCAAGTAAGTTTTGACGGAAACGACCTTGTTTACCTTTAAGCATATCGGATAAAGATTTAAGCGGACGTTTATTAGTACCGGTAATAGCACGTGCGCGACGACCGTTATCAAACAACGCATCAACAGATTCTTGTAACATTCTCTTTTCGTTGCGAACAATGATGTCCGGCGCTCTGAGTTCAATTAATCTCTTCAAGCGGTTATTACGGTTAATCACACGACGATATAAATCGTTCAAATCAGAAGTCGCAAAACGACCGCCATCTAACGGAACCAAAGGTCTGAGCTCTGGCGGAATAACCGGCAATACAGTTAAAATCATCCATTCCGGCTTCGTATTAGAATCAATAAATGACTCAATAATTTTCAAGCGTTTAACAACTTTCTTGCGTTTTGCTTCAGAGTTAGAATCTGCCAATTCTTCACGTAAAGCTTTTCTTTCCGCTTCCAAATCAATGCTGGCTAAAATCTCTCTGATAGCTTCCGCACCGATACCGGCCTTGAAAGCATCTTCACCGAACTCATCAAGTTTATCTTGATATTCGTCTTCAGAAAGCAACTGATAAAGTTTCAAATCAGTCAATCCCGGTTCAATAACGATATAGCTTTCAAAATAAAGCACGCGCTCCAATTGTTTCATTGGAATATCGGTAATCATAGAAATTCTGCTCGGCAGTGATTTCAAGAACCAAATATGTGCAACCGGTGCCGCCAATTCAATATGGCCCATACGTTCACGACGCACTTTGGAAAGTGTAACTTCCACACCGCACTTTTCGCAAACGATACCGCGATATTTCATTCTCTTGTACTTACCGCACAAACATTCATAGTCCTTAACCGGACCAAAAATTCTGGCACAGAACAAACCGTCGCGTTCCGGTTTAAATGTACGATAGTTAATGGTTTCCGGCTTTTTAACTTCACCGTAAGACCAAGAACGAATTTGCTCAGGAGATGCAATGGAGATTTTGATTTCATCAAAAGACTCAGATACAGCCTGCTGACCAAAAAAATTCATAATGTCATTCATATTAAAATTCTCCTTTTATCTCTTAGGCTTTTTCTTCTTCGTTTAACATTTCAACATTCAAGCACAATGACTTAATTTCTTTAACTAAAACATTAAAGCTCTCAGGTACACCGGACTCGAAGCTGTCCTCACCGCGAACAATAGCTTCATAAACTTTCGTTCTGCCATTGACGTCATCGGATTTAATGGTAAGCATTTCCTGCAACGTATAAGCCGCACCGTAAGCTTGCAAAGCCCACACTTCCATTTCACCGAAACGTTGTCCACCGAATTGTGCTTTACCACCCAAAGGTTGTTGAGTAACCAAGCTGTACGGACCAACCGAACGAGCATGCATTTTCTCATCAACGATGTGGTGTAATTTAATCATATAAATGATACCAACCGTAACTTTACGGTCAAACTTTTCACCGGTACGACCATCATACAAATCAATTTGTCCTGATGTCGGCAAACCGGCCATTTTCAACATACGATTGATATCATCACCATTCGCACCGTCAAAAACAGGCGTTGCCATCGGAATACCGTTTTTAAGGTTACCGATCATCTCCAATTTTTCCGGTTCGGATAATGTTGCGATTTCTTTCTTATATTGTTTTTCACCATAAATATCAACGAGCTTTTGGTTCAATTCTTCGATGGTCTTTTCACCACGCTTATATTGTTCGCAAAGTTCGTTAAGTTGTTTACCTAACTCTTTTGCCGCCCAACCTAAGTGTGTTTCAAGAATTTGCCCCACGTTCATACGAGAAGGCACACCAAGCGGATTTAATACGATATCAACCGGCGTACCATCTTCCATATAAGGCATATCCTCTAACGGAAGAACACGAGAAACCGTACCTTTGTTACCGTGACGACCGGCCATTTTATCACCGGTTTGCATCTTACGCTTTGTAGCAATAAACACTTTAACTTGTTTTAAGACACCCGGCAACAAATCATCACCGCGTTGTACTTCTTCAACTTTTTGCTCAAAGTGTTTTTGTACTTTATCCAGACGTGCATTAAAGGCATTAGTAAATTCTTCAATTTTTGCCATTAATTCTTCGTCCTTAATCACGATTTTACCAAGTTGATATTCCGGAATATTCTTGAGTTGCTCCTTAGTTAATACCAAATTCTTGGCAATACCTTTCGGTGCGTCAACAACGGTTTGATTGAGCAACATTTCTTTCAAGCGTTGATTATAGCTCTTACGAACAATATTCATTTCATCATCGCGGTCTTTTGCTAATTTAGAAATTTCAGCTTGTTCAATTGCCAAAGCACGTTCATCTTTTTCAACACCGCGGCGTGAGAATACTTGAACATCAACAACCACACCTTCAATACCCGGTTGTGCACGTAAAGAAGTATCACGAACATCGCTGGCTTTTTCACCAAAGATAGCACGCAATAATTTTTCTTCCGGTGTAACAACACTTTCACCCTTCGGTGTAACTTTACCAACCAAGATATCGCCGGCTTTAACTTCGGCACCGATATAAATAATACCGGATTCATCAAGGTTACGAAGCGCATCTTCACCAACGTTCGGAATATCACGTGTAATTTCTTCCTGACCGAGCTTCGTATCACGCGCCATAACTTCAAATTCCTCAATATGAAGTGAAGTCAAAACATCATCACGAGAAATACGCTCAGAAAGCAAAATTGCATCTTCGTAGTTCAAACCGTTCCAAGGCATAAACGCAACTAAAACGTTTTTACCGAGAGCCAACTCACCCATATCGGTACACGGACCATCGGCAATAATATCACCGGCATGGATTTTATCTCCAACCTTAACCAATGGAACTTGGTTAATACAGGTATCTTGGTTAGAACGACGGAATTTAGCTAAGCGATAGATTTCAACACCCATATCGGCCACATTTTTCTTGTCTGCCGAACGGATAACGATACGGTTAGCATCAACAGCCACCACTTCACCATCATATTTAGCCACCAATGTTGCACCGGAATCCTTAGCAACGGTTGCTTCAATACCGGTACCGACGAGCGGTGCTTCAGAACGAAGCAATGGTACACCTTGACGTTGCATGTTAGAACCCATCAACGCGCGGTTCGCGTCATCGTTTTCTAAGAACGGAATAAGTGCCGCTGCAACAGAAACAAGTTGTTTCGGTGAAACGTCGATAAAGTTAATTTCTTCCGGCTTAGCAAAAATAACATCACCTGCTTTACGGCAAGTAATCAAATCATTTTCAAAATGCCCGTCTTCTTTAACTTTAGCATTAGCTTCTGCCATAATATATTTTGATTCTTCATCAGCAGAAAGGTAAACAACATCGTTTGTAACCACGCCGTCAACCACTTTGCGATACGGACATTCAATAAAGCCATACTTATTAATACGCGCGTATGTAGACAATGCGTTAATCAAACCGATGTTCGGACCTTCCGGCGTTTCAATCGGGCAAATACGACCATAGTGTGTTGGGTGCACGTCGCGGACTTCAAAGCCGGCACGATCACGGCTCAAACCACCGGGGCCTAATGCGGATAAACGACGCTTATGAGTAACCTCTGAAAGCGGATTATTTTGATCCATAAATTGTGACAATTGAGAAGAACCGAAGAATTCGCGAATAACTGCCGCAATCGGTTTTGCATTAATAAGGTCTTGCGGTTTAACGTTATTCAAAACTTCAGAACTCATTTTTTCTCTGATTGCTCTTTCCATACGGAGCAAGCCCATACGATATTGATTTTCCATCAACTCACCGACGGAACGAACACGACGATTACCTAAGTGGTCAATATCATCAACTTCGCCTTTACCGTCTCTGAGTTCAACCATGTGTTTAACCACACGCAAAATATCGTCTTTACGTAAGATATGTAATGTATCCGGAGCATCTGCAAATGGAATATCCAACGCAGAATTCATCTTTACACGACCAACTGAAGACAAGTCATATCTTTCTTCATCAAAGAATAAATTTCTAAAGATGGTTTCGGAAGCTTCCAAGGTAACCGGCTCGCCCGGACGCATAACTTTATAAATATCGCCCAAAGCTTCTTCACGATTTGTATTTCTATCAATTTCCAATGTATTGCGAATATACGGTCCGACATTAACACCATCGATATAAAGCAAATCAATATCTTTAATTTTTGCTTCATCAAAAGCTTTCAAAACATCGGCATTAATCTCTGCTCCGGTATCAGCCAAAACTTCACCGGTTTTCGGATTAATCACCGCCTTAGCTAAGAATTTACCATACAGACTTTCTTCTTTAACAACAAAGAACTTCAAACCTTTTTCAACCAACTTAGAAGCTGAACGCGGGGTTAATTTCTTACCTTTTTCCCAAACCACTTTACCTGTTTCGGCATCAACCAAATCATATTCAAATTTAGAACCTTTCATCTTATTGGCATCAAAAGCCATCTTCCAACCTTTTTTGAATTTCTCGGCATGAATAATCTCATAGAAATATTCTAAAATTTCTTCTTTGCTCATACCTTTGATTTCAGAAGGATCAAGCTTCTTGCCTTTTTTCTTAGCGGCAGCTAATTTTTCTTCTGTTTCTTTAGAATAAAGAGAATAAAAGATTGTTGTTACCGGTAATTTACGACGACGGTCAATACGAGCATAAACTAAATCTTTGGCATCAAATTCAAAATCAAGCCAAGACCCGCGATAAGGAATAATACGTGCCGCAAACAAGAATTTACCGTTTGCCACTGTTTTACCTTTATCATGGTCAAAGAACACGCCCGGAGAACGGTGCATCTGAGAAACAACAACACGCTCTGTACCGTTAACGATAAATGTACCTTTCTCGGTCATCAGCGGAATATCGCCCATAAACACGTCTTGCTCTTTAATATCGTGAATTTCTTTAGCACCTGTTGCTTCATCAACATCATAAACAACCAAGCGTAACGTTGCTTTAACCGGAGCGGCGTATGTCAAATCGCGTTTCATACATTCCGCAACGTCATATTTCGGCTGTTCCAGAGTATATTTAACAAACTCTAAAACACCGTTACCTGCAAAATCACGAATAGGGAAAATAGATTTAAATACTTCTTCCAAACCGAACTCACAATGGTTACCATACATATCAACATTATTGATAAAACTGTTATAGGAACCGGTTTGTACTTCAATTAAACTGGGCATATCTGCAACTGCGTCAATTCGCCCGAAATTTTTTCTTACACGTTTCTTGCTCGTATAAGATTCTTTCATCTCTTTTAATCCTTTAAGGTTAGAATTCTGCGACAATACTTATGATAAAACCAAGCTTTCCAAGCACTTGCATCAGATTCATGCCGTTGCCCCGATTCGCTAAGATTTTTCAATCCCGACCGCAGAAGGTTTAATACGAAAATTTTCATTTTAATCAATATTCAGAGTCCACACGCCCTTTAAAAATAATTTTATTTCAAAAGGTTATCGTTTTCTCTGCAAGAATAGCAAAATAATTTTGTCATGACAAAAATTTACTCTTTTAAAGTCGCGCGTATAATATCTCAAATCAAAAAACTTTTCAATCACTTTTTTCACATCTGTTCATATTTGTTATTCAAACAAACTTCTTGACGCAATATAAAAAAATTGCTATAATTACTGCATAGACATTTGGGATATAGTATTATGGGAAAAAGACCGATAAAAAAAGACAAGGATGAGCCAACAGCTGAGGAAATAGAAGCCATCAAAAGCAGTGTCAGATTTGATGATCTTCTTCCTGTCTCTCTTAATGATGAATTGCTTTTTGAAGACATCAAATCCCGAGATGAGCTGGAAGTTAAATGCGAAGTATTAAAACCGAAGGAAGTTACCGCCTACACACCACCGCAAGTTACCAAAGAAGAATTGGCAAAACAATACGAAGAAGCCATGCAAAAGCTCAATGATTTTTATGCTCTGCAGACTGGTAAAGAAGGCGAAATTAAGTACTACAACCTGCAACCCACCAATAAAACCGCCATGGGTTCATTTAATGAGCAAAATAACACTCTCATCGTTGGGAAGTTATCCAACTTTGAAGATGAACCGATGATGATGGAACGAATTTTACAACACGAACAACACCACCGTTTATTTGCACAGAGTAAAATTACCACTTCTGACGGCAAAGAAGTCTTAGCCCGCCAAGCGCCAATGAGCATGGCTCAACATTACAAACTTGAACAAGCCGACGAAATCGGTTCAAAAATCACCGAATTATTGGCCCTGCGCCAGAGATATGTAGAAGCCAATGGTGCTGCCGAAAAAAGCAAACAACTTACCCGCACCTATCTTGCCAATTATACCGATAAAGATGCTTTAAAATTACGTGAAGCAATTGAAAAAGGTTACACCATCACCCAAGTGGAAGGTAACAAATTCAAAATCAAAAACGGGGAAAAAGAAGAAATTGCCGATATGGGCACCAGAAGTTGTAATTCAGTAAAAACATACATCAAAAAACAAAAACAATTTAAAAATCTGGATACGGAAATGAAAACGAAGTGGACAAAAGATAAAGATACCGGTTGGTATTGGAAAGATGTTGCAAACGGACGTCTCAAACCACTAAGCACCGAGGCTTATGATATGCAGAGAGAAATGGATGCCATCGGTTCCGGTATGGCAAGCAACTGGAATTGGAATTATTCAAAAGATTATACAGCACAGTGCACTAATCGTACCAGATATTATTTTGATGAACACAATTTCCAAGAAATCAAAGCCAATAATGATAATTACGACAAAGCACTTTCTGCCGCATTAACCGTTGGCGGTTGGGATTTTTCATCCGCTGTAAAAGGACATTTATCCGCACCGGAAAACATACAAAAAATAGATGAGCAAATCGCTAAAGGCGAAAACGAATCTAAAGTTATAGAAAAAGCAGAAAAACTTGGTATTTCATTACAAAAAAATCATTCAACATCTAATGACAGCATAGAAGTTCGTATCGCTGCAAAAATTGCCGGCGACGAAAAAATCACCGGTGTAAAAGAAAAAATTACTGAAAGACCGTTTATATGGGACGAAAAGCAAGAAAGCCGCTTCAAAACAGCAATGGAAAATTTAGAAAAAATGAACATACCTGAAAAAGATAAACAAGAAATACAAAAATTACGACAAGAATTAGGATGGGATAATAAGAAAAAAGGCGAAACAGTTACCCCTGAAGAAATGGAAAAATTAGACGCTTTATCAACCCGAATATCTAAATTTTATGATCCAATCTGGAGAGCTGAATTGGAAAATGGAAAAAAGCATGTTGACTTGGATAAATATAATCAATTTTGCAATAATCAATATGACATAAAGAAAGATTACAACATAAAAAACGTCAGTGAACAAGAACGTGCGCAATATGAGAAGATATACAACAAAGTCAAAAAAGAAAGCGACAGACCTTTCGATGAAATAGATATTGTCTCTGTTCAGCGATATATTTCCGAAATCAGAAGCGGCATAGAACAAGGAAGACCTGCTGATAAGTTCTATATAAGGACCAACTATATGAATGAATATAAAGATGCAAGACTTATCACCAGTAAACATCATAAAGATTTCAGCCAACCGTTTTTAACTGAGTACTACAAAGCTTTACAAAACAAAGAAGCAAAACAAGCTCTGGAGCGTGTCAATAACGTTGTCAAAGGTAAACAACAATTAGCACAAGTAGCTCAATCAAAAGAACAACAAGCCACCGCCCAAAACATGACAACACAACAACAGAACACCGCTACTTACGCTCAAGCCCGACAAAATTCACGTTAAACCATCATTTTAAATAAGTTTAAGCCTCTCTGATATAATCAGAAAGGCTTTAAATTTGCCGCATCAGTAAATTGTTTAACTTACTTTGTCCATCGCCCCGCAACGATACAAATCTTCGTCCTTCACCACGGAAAGCACATATGCCTTAACGTGGTCTGAAGCGTAACAAGTATTGGTGTAGACATGGTGGTCCTTAACCTCCACTGCAGGATAAGTTGTCAAACCTTTTTCCTCCAATTCTTGCGACTGTTCGGTGTGCAGTGCCCAATAGTTCTGACGAAGTTGACGAACACCGATAATTTTCAAGAAGATGTTAACGAAAGTTTGCCATTGAAGCAAAATGAACAAATCTTCGGTCGGCAATGCTTGACATGGCACGCCTAAAAATTTCACCCGCGATGCCGCTTTAGCTGCTTCGGTACAGAATAATGGCTTGTCATGAACATGCAAGATAATCCAATACCCGCCAAACAAGAAAGCCAGCGGCTTTTTATCCGGCATAACTTCCCAACTACGCACACCGCCTTCATAATAGACTTGAAACGGCAGAATTTGTTTTTGAACCATAACAGAAAAATTTTTTAGTGAAACAAAAATAGAGATGATACAATGATATCTCAAAGCGAGATGAGAGTATCAATTATAGCAAAAGAGTCAATACTTTTTTATATATTTTGAAACCATTTCCCCTGTTCCATAGAGTATACCCATACCCCAAGGGAAAACCCAAAGTAATCCCCGTACGGGCAGTACTGGAGGTGCGCCGCGCACTGCACACAAGGCTAAATTTGTGTTAGAGGGCACATTCAGCCATGTGTACAATTTTATCGATACCATAGAGTATACCTCTGCTCCAAAGGAAATCCAAAAGTAATGCCCCCACACGCTCGTGTGGTCATGCTGAACGACTAACGCGTCATCCCGAACTTGTTTCGGGATCTCCCGCGGTTCCATCAAGTACACCTGCACTCCAAAGGAAATCTCAAAGTAAACTCCGTACGAGCAGTACCTCTGCTCCAAAGGAAATCCCAAAGTAATGCTCCCACACGCTCGTGTGGTCATCCCGAACGACTAACGCGTCATCCCGAACTTGTTTCGGGATCTCCCGCGGTTCCTCCGAGTATACCTCTGCTCCAAAGGAAATCTCAAAGTAAACTCCGTACGAGCAGTACCCATACCCCACTGGAAAGCCCTATAAGTGATGGGTGCAGGGACGCCCCTGCCCCGTATGGACAGTACTGCAGGGCCTCCCTAGCCTCCTCAACAGCCCATGTGCGCCCTGTCTCCGACCGGATAGCACACAAAAAGGTGTCCGTTTTACAAACGAACACCTTTTAACTTTTAAATTCACGTAACCATTAAAACATCATCAAGCAAATCCAAAACCTCCACCAAATGACATTTTTTAAGCGTTTCCACTGTTTCATCGGTAAGAGTCAGGGGATAAGTTGTAACCAGATAGGAAATCTCCGTCTGATTACGTCGATAGATGAGTTCAATCTGCGCCTCTGCACTGAGAGTATGCCTTGACAGGTACAACATAATCTCCCGATGGTGATTGCGCTTAATCAGCTTAATTTCGTCTTCCGGATTTAAGAAATGCGACTTGATATAGGCCTTAATCTCGTCATGCTCTCCTCGTTTCAGTAGCAGATGTTCACCTTTTTCACATAGCCACCGTTTAGACAGGTAATTAAGAATTTCCGAACGATCAGGATGCGTCAACAGAGCCTCATCTCCGCCTTCCGGATGATAATGCTTAACGTAACTAAGCAACAGATCAAACGACGCTACACCTAAGAAAAATTCTTCAGCTTCGCGATGCATTCGTTGACGTGCAATGTAAGCTGCAAGCACTTTCTTTTTTGCAAAACGGATAAGCTTAATCTGGTTTAATGTATCAAACACCTTACGATTTTCCTGCAACGACATAAACAGCTCGAATATCGGTTTGCTGGAAAAATTCACCACATAATCACGCTCACGTTTATCCAACGGACCTTTGCGTAAGAGAGCATCTCTTAATTCGTCATCACCGCGCACCAGAATATCATACTTCGCAAAAGCTGAGAGTTTACCGGTTGCAATAAGAGCTTGCAATTCAGTCTTATCAAACCGTTCTAACACTTCCTGCTCCGGCAATTCCGTCACATGAAATTCATTGACATACTTTTTAATACGATGATAATCACCATGCGCTAAAAAGGTTTTCATGATGACCGCATCATTTTGCCATGCCAACAAAGCATCAACCAATTCGGATTTGTTTTCACGAAAGATGACAACCGCCGCCGAGGACTTTAACCCGTATAACTCAATATACAGGCGCACAGCCTTAGCCGGTGCTGTTTCCACAAAAGGCTTTTCTGCCTTAGGTCGAAACGGATAACTGGCAATGTAATCCATCAATTCCGCAGGACTTGCCGACAAAATAAAGTTAAGCTCGTCCTGAAACTTTTTGATTTTTTTCATATTTATAATATTTAAGAGGTTAATAATCGTAATAGTTTTAAAGGGGGACAAAATAGAATTTTTCACATAGTCTATTTTAGATAAAAATACTTTTTTGTCAATAAATAAATCTTTCTTTTTGCCTTGACAGCAGTAGGGATTTACGTTATAACCGCATTTGATTTTTAAGAAAGGAAATAAAATATGCTTTGTGTTTACCATTCCGCAGACCATGATGGTAAAGGTTCAGCTGCGATTGTAAAATATATACATAAAGATTGTGAACTTTTGGGCTTCAATTATGATCAGGAGATTCCGTATGATGAGATTGCCAAACATGAGGATATCGTAGTTTGCGACATTTCTTTCCCGATGGAATATATGTTTAAGTTGCATCATGAAAAAAATCTGATTTGGATTGATCACCATGCTTCTGCGATAGCGCTTTATGATGAATATTTGAAAAAAGAAGGCGGGTTCGGTATCAAAGGATTGCGTGCGTCCGGTACGGCAGCCATAGAGTTAACATGGCAATATTTTTTTCCTGATAAGCCGGTACCGGAAGGTGTAAAATTACTGGCCTTAAATGATTTGTTTGATTTGCGAGATAAGCGTGTTCGTCCGTTTGAATTTGCATTTCTTTCTTTAGGTGTTAATCGCCCGTATGAAAAAGTTTGGAAAGATTTGTTTGAAGATAAAATTGATATACCGTTGATGGTAGAAAAAGGAAATGCCATTCTTTCTTATATTAAAAACCGCGATTATCGTTTGGTACGTAACATGGCCTTTGAAGGAACATATAAAAATCTTCGTTTTATTGCCGCAAATATGGCGCAAGCCGGTTCAGACTTTTTTGAATCCTTGGATAATATAAAAAATTATCACTTTATGATTAGTTTTTCACTTAATAAGCGCAATAAATGGAATTTTTCTTTCCGTACGACGCGAGATGATGTAGATGTGTCAGCAATTGCGGCAACTCTTGGCGGTGGGGGGCATAAAAAAGCATCTGGAGCTTCCGGTTTAGAAGAATTGCCGGTATGGATGAGAGAAAATATACGCGAATGGACAAAGTATAACTAGGATTTCGGATAGCTAATGACTGAAGATGAACAATTTATGCTAATGGCGTTAAAAGAAGCACGGCGTGCAGCAGCAGAAGATGAAGTTCCGGTCGGTGCAGTGGTAGTGTCTAAAGACGGAGAAGTATTGGCCACGGCACATAACACCGGTGAGCATGGTATTCATGCGATGGCACATGCAGAAGTACAAGCCATGTCTGTGGCGGCCATACAATCCGAACAAAAGAGACTTTGGGACTGCACATTATATGTCACATTAGAGCCTTGTGCCATGTGTGCGGCAGCGATTGCATTAATGCGGGTAAAAAGAGTGATATTCGGTGCTGAAAATCCTAAAGGTGGAGCTGTTATTAACGGTGTAAAATATTTTGAAAGTGCCTCATGCAATCATCGACCGGAAATTATCAGTGGTGTGATGGCTGAGGAATGCGGTGATTTATTAAGTACATTTTTTAAAGATAAAAGATAACCTGATAAGTTTTGGGTTCATAGACACCAGATAAAATCTATATTTCATGGGCGCAAGCGCCCAGCCCCTGTGGCTTGAACAGCGCCCTGCGCGTAGCAGACAGCCGCAAGGCTGTTTTGTGCCGAGCAAAGTGAGAAATGATTTTTTTGAGAAACAAAAAAATCATGCTCGGCACATTAAATTTCATCATTACGTAACAAGCAACGCCGCATAGCAATCCTCCCCCTCTCGTCAATACGAGCCTCTTTAGCGGCGTAACAATCCTCTTCCTCATCATTGCGAGCCACACCGCCGCGTGACAATTCTCCTCTTCGTCATTGTGAACGACAACCCCGCATAACAATCCTCTTCCTCATCATTGCGAGCCACAACTCCGCGTGGCAATCCTCCTCCTCGTCATTGTGAACGACAACCCCGCATAGCAATCCTCCCCCTCTCGTCAATACGAGCCACACCGCCGCGTGGCAATCCTCCTCCTCGTCATTGTGAACGGCAACGCCGCGTGACAATTCCATCCCCTCTTCGTCATTGTGAGGAGCGAAGCGACGTGACAATCCTCTGCCTCGTCATTGTGAGGAGCGAAGCGACGTGACAATCCTCTTCTTCGTCATTGTGAGGAGCGAAGCGACGTGACAATCCAGAAAAAATAAAAAATTGCACACAAGGCGCCGTTGATGTGTAAAAGCATCCGTCGCCATGTGCACAATTTTATCGTTATAAACGCGTCATCCCGAACTTGTTTCGGGATCCCCATACCCCACTGGAAATCCAAAAGTCACGGAGGTGCGCCGCGTACTCGAGCCTCCTCGACCGAGCTAAAGCTCGGAAGAATGACATAATAACGTTCACTATTACCAAGGATCAGTGTATTTTAAAGTCGGATCATTCAACCTTCTGACATAAGACGAATCTTTAACACCGGAAAAATTATCAATATCCTTATAGGAATTCAGTTGGTCAATACTCTCAACATATTCACCCCAACCATTACTTCTTAACAACGCTCTATCAAAATAGCAATAAACAGTTGCGTGTCCTTCCAGAGTATTCGTTGGAACAGGAAATGCATTCCATACATATGCACCGGCAAAACTTGAAGCCGCAGTCGGATCATCATTATACCCTTTGGTATTGTAGTTAGAACGGATTGGCGCTTCTGTTCCGGAAATACCTATATTACCGGCATACCAATAATGCGTATCATATAAAAAGCCCATATAAGCGTTCCAACCTTTGGCTTGTGGATTCACTGAAGTCTTCAAGAATGTATTTTGTTGGAAATACAAAGCTTCCGGTACAACTCTTGTACCTATATCATTATCCTCTTTATATAACCATGGGTTATAACTGGTATTATCTGCACTACCATTTTGCCCCCCTGTACCGGTATTAACTTCCGATACTGTGGTTGAAGCATTTGTATCCGGATGAACGGCTGCAAATCCCCAGAACCATCCCTCTTTACGGTTAACAGCAGCCGGAACAAAAGATGATGGCTCATGGCTACCAGAACCGCTCCACATCACATTAAATGAATAGCTGCTGACTTCATTCAAACGAGGGGTTGCAATATCCAAACCTTCCTGCATAGCATACTGTGCTAAACGCGCTTGTTTAGAACCCGGATTAATAATCCATCTATCCTTACCACCTGCCTGTCTGGCACCGCTTGCTTTAATCAAATCACCGGCTTGCCCGACATTAAAGGAAATCGGAATAATGGTTGCCATATTACGATATCCCGGAGGACAAATAGCATAAGGAATACGTCCGACGTACGGGTGTGCCCATTTACTACCATCTGCTATACTGCACCTGGTATCCGTATCTGGATGGCTTGTTCCCTCTTCGCAGTTATTATTGAGGTTATACACGCCCTTTAAGACATAATCCGGTAAGATATCGCTCAAACGCGCGCCGCCGCGAGTTGTTAATTTAATATCATGCATCACTGAGGTATAAGCCGGATTAACCATAAATTGGTCATACGCACCCTCGCCTCTTTCATAATTAGATACCTCACCTGAAGTATTAACATATGGAGCTTTAGTAGGTACTGTTAATCCAGCATTAGAAACCATACGATTAACCTTAATATAACCGAAACCCGCATCAGCCGCCACCGGACCTGCTACGGAAGAAACACTCGGTTCAAATTCCATCGCACCCCGGCGAATATAAATAGAAGTTCTGGCCGTATCATCTAAAGAGCTGACACTACTACCGGCCATATCTTTCGGATTAATCTTCAACATGGCAAAATAATTACCATCAGGATATCCGCCTCCGGACGTATTAGAGCTGTTTGCCCATACCCGTACATAATCCGGAGAAACCTCTAACATAGCGTGTTGATTTTCTCCCGAATCACTACTGGCAACATTATCCATATTAGAAGCAACATGGAAAACCGGATTGCCACTGACATTAAATGAACCGATAACCTGAACTTGCGCATTGGAAGAACCGGCATTATCCGAATTCGGTAAAACCTTAAATACCGCAGAACTGTCATCATCTTCAACCTCTACATCAACATAACGCGTGCGAAGTTTACTATTATCAATATAGAATTGTGCATAATCCGTGGTAGAACTTGTTCCTTCTGTCTGAATAGTAAAGACATTAGCTTTTGCCGCAATCGTATTCGTATAAGAAGAACTGTCTCCCGGTTGTCCGCCAAACTTCATCGCATCTTTTTGAATATTTACAAAGCTACTGTTTGAAGCATCTTGAGTATAAATATTCGCCAAAGAAGAACCAACCATATGTATCGCACTGGAACCGGCAGAAGAAGAATCCGCAAAGACATAATTCCCTTCACTACCCCAACGCGCCGTACCGCCGGAAAGTTCTCCCCAAGCGCCCTCTAAATCATTCATTCTGATACGCGATGAATCGGCATAAAACATCGTGCTGGCACTGTCATAAGTATCACCGGCCGCTGCCGCTAAACCACGATTACGAATAATCACACTGTCATCATAAACATTAAGCCATCCTGAATGCGGCCGATTTTTGTATTCTGAACGACTGGAGAATCCGGCATGCAATTCTTTGACACCGCCTCTTTGCAACCAAGCATCTCTGGCCCATAATTCATTATCAACCCAAGCCGAACCGGCAACACCAAGAATCCATTGACCTCTGGAATAAACACCATCTGCACTGCTGCTGGTTGCCTGCATTGCATTTTTTCCCATGTAGGTAGAACCTAAAATATCCGTATAACGAGAAAGAACTGTTGTTGCTCCTTCTAAAGTAGCACCTGTATTTCCACCCAAAGCAGCTATCATATCTCCACCGCCGACTTGCGAACTGTCATAATCATGATTTGGCACACTCGGATTATAAACATTAAGTTGCCCACCGCGAAGAGCCGTATGTTTGGCGTCACCATAAATCATATTTGCTAAAGAGCTTTCACTCGCTGCACCGACACTGAAAATACGATTATCAAACTCGCCGGAAACACCGCCTGCTACATCAGCTCCGTTTAACAATTGTACTTGTGAACTGTTCCCAAAATCACTGGCACGCAACCAACCGCCATCTTTACCGGCACTTAACAGACCACCCATATTGTTAATATTAGTTTCCATCGTATCTGTTTCGGAAGAACCACCGTTAATCCATACATAACCACCTTTACGGTTAATAAAAGTCACAAATTTATTAGATTCTCCGCCATAATCATCCGGACTGTTCAAACGTAAGAAGTTAGTATCCCCTTCATTATAGGCACGGATAATACCTCCGTAACCGCCGGCAGAGGTTGAACCGCCAACCAAAAATTCTGAACCAGAAACACCTGAACTGTCACTTTTTTCAACAACCTGCACAAAGCCATCCATCATACTGACACGCGCACTGCCGATCTGGTTTTCTGCTCTGAAGAGGCTCAATTCGGTACCACCACCACTTTCATCTTCACTCTTTCTGGAAAATTCCAAAACATCGTAACCGCTTGCTCTTTCAACGCCGGTATCATCTTCTCTAAATAAGCGGAAGTTTTCGTTTAAGGCCGATAAATTACCGTAAATCCATGCCGCACCATTATTGGCACTCAAAGACTTATAAGTATCTAAAAACTTACCGCTCGGTTTACCGATATATAAATCAGCTACTTTCGGTTCACAAGGGTTCTCAGATACCCCCGTTGATCCGCCCGTTGCACCGGATATCAATCTACCGGATTCACAATCCGTATTTAAGGTTAAACGACGAACGTTAAAAATTGAGTAATAGTTAGTTGCATTCGCTGCCCAACCGGTTGTCTCCGTATGTCCGCCCAAATAAAGGTCTGTCACCATCGTGTTATGGAAATAGGTACCATCATCCGGCGGCACACGATATAAAAATTTCTCACTATCCAAGTCAGACATATTAATTGGTTCGGTCGAAGTAACAACCAAAGAATTATCTGCCACCGAACTGGTATCCAAATTAATTTCGCTGACCATATCCTCATCTAATTCCCAAGCCCCGCCGGTACCGTAAATCACACTGGAACCTTCCGCTGACCCGAAGGTCTTAGAAAGCATACCACCGTTAGAACCCACCAAAGAG
>Ga0247610_10001430_pt1 | contig 29715 bp, 33 predicted proteins | sample 174DNAGHGhighgp2_FD_193483 | JGI IMG/M metagenome (GOLD analysis project Ga0247610, IMG submission 193483) | Sheep rumen microbial communities from Palmerston North, Manawatu-Wanganui, New Zealand - 1742 DNA GHGhigh gp2 | ecosystem: Host-associated > Mammals > Digestive system > Stomach > Rumen...
CGTGAAGCTGCAGTCCGACGGACGTTACATGGTGTCGATCAGGAACATCGCGGCGCACGAGCTCAGCAATGTATACGAGGTCAAGGCAGTGGGCGACGGCGTCGAATCGAGCATGACGGTATCGGCATTGACGTATGTGAATGCCATCATGACGTCGTATGCGGGCAACACGACGGCGATCAACGCGGCGGTTGCGATCTACCGTTACGCGATGGCGGCGAAAGCGCTGAGAAGCTGAAACGGTTCCAGACGATTAGAACACATAACCGACTCGGTGCGGTCCTCATTTGGGACCGCACCGTTTTCTTTCGGACGGATCGAAATATGCTCCTGCGTTGACAAGCGGAGACCGGACGGGTTATAATAAAAATACAACAGGTGGCATGGCCGCCTTTTTCGGGAGTTAGCAATGGCAAAAAATGGGAAACGGATGATTCATCTTGCGGTCATGGTCGCACTTTTTTGTTTGCTCGCCTGCAGGGACAACGACGCGCAGCAGCACGTCGAAGCAACAGCCGAACCGACAATGGAGATTGCGGAGCTTCCGCAGGAGGATGAGATCCTTGTGGAAACAAGCACAGAGATCCCGGCCGTCAATACGCCTGTGTCGACGTCGGTTCCGACACCGGAAGAGACGCCGACTCCGTTGCCGACGGGCACGCCTGTTCCGCCGCCTGCGACCGTTACGATCGGTGCGATCGGCGATATCATGATTCCCAGCGGGATCCTGAGCGACGCAAAGACGTCGGATGGAGAATACGATTTCGGCAATCTGTTCGCACCGTTTTCGGAATTGTTCCGATCGGTGGACCTGATGTGCGGAAACCTGGAAACGCCGCTCGGCGGCAGGGAAGCGGGGTTTTCGCAAAAAAAGGATAAGACGGGCGCACTCATGTTCAACGCGCCGGATTCCGTACTGGACGCACTGAAGGAGAGCGGCGTCGATATGATCACGACCGCGAACAATCACTGCCTGGACATGGGCGCGGACGCGCTGTATCGCACGATCGAGACGATCCGTGCATACGGATTGATACAGACCGGCACGTTTCTGAACGCGGAGGATCGCGAAAAACCGTGCATCGTTGAATTGAACGGGATCAGAATCGGCTTTGTCGCCTCCACTAGGGGGATCAATTCCGGCTCGGCGGGGAAGATGCGCGACGAGGAAAAACAAACGACAATCGCGTATCTGCTGAACGGCAGCAAACTGCATGATGCCGTGTTCGAGGATATCCGGCGCGTTCGCGAGGCAGGGGCGGAGTTTGTGATCCTGTTTGCGCATTGGGATTATGAAAACGATAATCCGACGTCGGAAACGACGCGGCAGTTTGCAAAGCAGCTTCTGGAAGCCGGCGCGGACTGCATCATCGGCTCGCATCCGCACCGGATCAAGGATGCTGAATTTGTGACCGTACAGCGTGCAGACGGACCGTATACGGGACTCGTACTGTACTCGCTCGGCAATTTCTCCGCCAACAACACCTTCGAAAAGATGGTGGGCATGTTTGCGGAGATCACGCTTGAGAAGGACTTCGTAACCGGCAAGGTGACGCTGTGCGACGCTGCCGTGCTGCCGACGTTTTCGATCCGGCGCGCAGGAAACGCACAGCGGTTTACCGTCGTTCCCGCATACGCAGACACATCTATGATCACCGGTCTCAAATCTCCGCTTACCGATTCCGAGATCAAGTCGATCGCAAAAGCCCGGGAGCATGCGCTCAAACGGTTCGGAAGCCCCGACGGCGTACGGATCCTGGACGAACCGTAAAAACGAAATATGAAAAAACGCTCGTGACGCAGGCCACGGGCGTTTGTCGTTTTATTCAGAACAGATCAAGGAGTTCGGAAAGGGAGCGGACGACGGCGTCCGAAGGATCGTCCGCGGGTCGGTATACGGCGGTTGGACCGGAAAGAATGCGGACGGTTTTCATGCCGAGCGCTTTTGCGGGACGGATATCATTGTCGATGCGATCGCCGATCATCACGGCGTTACGGGGCTTGCATCCGGCTTTCCGCAACGCCCAAAGGAAAATGGCGGGATCGGGCTTTGCCGTGCCGCGCTCCGCCGAGGCGGCGATCACGTCAAAGAATCGCAGAATGTCCCAATTATGAAGTCTTACTTTCGTTCCGGGGAGTTGGTTTGCAATGACGCCGAGCGGGTATCCGCGGGATTTCAGCGCTTCGAGAACGGCGATGCAGTCGGGATATGGATGCTCGTATTCGGAACGCCACGGCGCTTTTTTCAATCCGAAAAACGCCGCTGCCTGCGTATACCCGTCAAGTCCCTGCACCCAAAAGCGAACTGCTGTCTGCTGAAATTCCGAAACGCGCACGTCCGAGTTTTGAACCGTTTCGGTAAAGCGGGTATCATACACTTCGCTCTCGTCGATCAACGTGGAGCCGAGATCGAAAAAGACCCATTCGATTTCGGATGCGGTCCGTTCCGTCATATGGGTCATATCGCTTCGATCGCTGCGGTCAGCGCGCGGACACTGAGGTCAAGCGGCAGATCTCTTTCGAGCGGGATATGCACAAACGCAACGCGCGTTTCCGTGCCGGAAAAATGATCGAGCAGCGTGTAGAGAAGATCGTTGCATACGTACGCGCCTGCGGAATAGGAGAGCTTCGAAGGGACGCCTGCCGCGGCGATCGCCGCCGTCATTCGGCGTACCGGAAGCGTGGAAAAATACGCGGCGGGACCGTTCGGTCTGACCGGTTCGCCGTTGAACTTCTGTCCCGCGTTGTCTGAGATCGACGCATCGCGTGCGTTGACGCCGATCAGTTCCGGCGTAACGGCGGTTCTGCCCGCGGCAAGTCCGACGGAAAGGATCGCGTCCGCGCGACACGCTTCGGCGGCTTCGATCGCAAGACGCGCGGCATTACCAAATTCCACCGGAAGAAGAAGCTTATGAAGCTTCCGCTCGCCGATCTTTTCGGGAAGCGCGTTTACCGCCTCCCAAGAGGGGTTTCTCAATTCGCCGCCGAACGGCATAAATCCGGTAATGAGCAAAGTTTTCTCTTCCATTTCCGCATTCGCCTTTCTCTTTGATCGCTTGTATTCTACCATGCGGCGGACGTTCCGTCAAAGAATTTATTATATTTTTTTGGGAGCGTCCGGACCCGTATACAAACGCGAAATCGTATGTTAAAATGTGGTCGAATAGAGGTGGAAATCGCCCCTAAAAAGTAATAACGGAGGATTTGCATTCTTATGACCGCACAGGAAATTATGACGATGATCCGCGAGCAGGACATCAAGATGGTCGATTTCAAGATCGTTGACATCGACGGACAGTTCCGCCATGTGACCATTCCCGCAGCCAATTTCACCGAGGAAACGTTACAAAACGGCATCGGCTTCGACGCGTCCAACTACGGCTACGCCGTCGTCGAAAAGAGCGACATGGTCTATATCCCCGATCTGGACACCGCCATGATCGATCCGTTCTGCGGCGTAAAGACGCTCTCCATGATCGGCAACGCGATGATCATCGACTATCCCCAAAACCGCCCGCTGGCGCAGTATCCGAGAAACATCGTGCATGCCGCCGTGCAGTACATGAAGGACACCGGTATTGCGGACGAAATGAAGATTCTGCCGGAGTTTGAATTCTACCTCTTCGATCAGGTCGGCTGGAAGGTCGATCACCACTCCATCTCGGCGTTTGTCGATGCGGAACAGGCATACTGGAACAGCGAGACAGAGGGACGCGGGTACGTCGTTCCGATGCAGAAGCACTATCACGTTGCAAAGCCGCTCGACAGAACGTACGAATGCCGCAGCGAGATGTGCATGGAGATCGAAAAGGCGGGCATTCCCGTGAAGTATCATCATCCGGAAGTCGGCGGCGCAGGTCAGTTTGAGATCGAACCGCTTCTCTGCGAAATGACGAAGATGGCGGACGGCAGCATGATGATCAAGTACATCATCCGCAACGTTGCCGAAAAGTACGGTCTTTCCGCAACGCTGATGCCGAAGCCCGTCTACGGCGAGGCAGGCAGCGGCATGCACGTCCATATGGTGCTCTATAAGAACGGCGAGCCGGTCTTCTCCGACGACAACGGCTATTCGCACCTTTCCAAGGAAGCGCATTGGTTCATGGGCGGACTTTTAAAGCACATCGCGTCGCTCTGTGCGATCACGAACCCGTCGACGAACTCCTTCAAGCGCCTCGTTCCGGGCTTTGAAGCGCCTGTCACCGTGGGCTATGCAACCTCTAACCGCAGCGCGGTTATCCGCATCCCGGCATACGCAAAGTCTCCGAAACTTCGCCGCTTCGAGCTTCGTAACCCCGACGCGACCTGCAACCCGTACTTCTGCTACGCGGCGATTTTGATGGCGGGTCTCGACGGCATCAAGAATCAGATCGATCCGCACGAGAACGGCTGGGGTCCGTACGACATGAACCTGTTCGATCTGCCGGAGGAGGAGAAAGCAAAGCTCCATCAGCTTCCTACGTCGCTTGAACAGGCGCTGAACGCTTTGGAAGCCGATCATGACTACCTCACCGCGGGCGGCGTGTTCCCGGAGGGACTTATCAAGAACTTCATCAAACGGAAGCGCAACGAATGCCTTGAGCTTTCGAAGATCCCGCATCCTGCGGAGTTTGAGAAGTATTATAACATGTAACGGACGCCCTTCGGGGCAGAGGGGCAGTTCACACATGAAGAAACCCGCAAGCAGCAAGCCGGTCGATCCGGTGCGTGAAAAACGGAAAAAGACGATCGTTGCAATCATCTGTCTTCTGTCGATCATCGCGTTTTTCGTGATCTTCGCGATCCCGATGGGCATCGGACAGTCGCTGAACACGCTGATGAACACGGCATACCATGTTCTGATGAACACGGTATTCTACCTGATGGCGATCGCGGTCATCGCGGGCGCGATCTCGGAGCTTCTTTCGGAGTTCGGCGTGGTCGAGCTCATCAACAAGATCCTGTCGCCGCTGATGAAGCCGTTGTTCGGCATGCCCGGCGCATCCGCGCTCGGCATCGTCACGACGTATCTTTCCGATAACCCCGCGATCCTGACGCTGGCGAACGACACCAAGTTCCGCCGCTTCTTCAAGGCGTATCAGATCCCGGCGCTGACGAACCTCGGCACCGCGTTCGGCATGGGGTTGATCGTTACAAGCTCCATGCTTGCGCTGTCCGGCAAGCTCGGCACCGGCGTCGCATGGGCGGCGCTGTGCGGCAACCTCGCAACGGTCGTCGGCGCGATCGTTTCCACGCGGCTGATGCTGTTCTTCATGAAGCGGGCGTTCACCGACCATGACGCGCCTGCCGTTCTGGAACCCGAAAAGGAAGAAACAGTCGAGGAAGGCGAAAAGCCGAAGGGCTTTTTGCGCGTGCTCTCCGCTCTGATGGACGGCGGCAAAAAGGGCGTCGACCTCGGTCTTGCGATCATTCCGGGCGTGCTCATCATCTGTTCGGTCGTCATGATGCTGACCTACGGTCCTTCGGCGGACGGTACCTTCACGGGTTCCGCCAAGGAGGGCATCGCGGTTCTGCCGTGGGTTGCCGACAAGATCGGATTCCTGCTGAAGCCGCTGTTCGGTTTCTCGAATAACCAGGCGCTTGCGATCCCGGTCACGGCACTCGGCAGCGCGGGCGCGGCTCTGACCATGATCGTCCAGCTTGTAGAGGACAGCGCGGTGAATCTTAACGACATTGCGGTGTTCACGGCAATCTGCATGTGCTGGAGCGGATACCTTTCGACGCATGTTTCCATGATGGACACGTTAAAGTGCAATCGCTTCACCGGCAAGGCGATCCTCTGCCACACGATCGGCGGTCTTTGCGCAGGCGTCGCCGCGCATTGGATGTTCATGCTGATCAACGTGATCTTCCATCTGCAGTAAGCAAAACCAAAATAGAAACAGCGGTCCGAAATATCGGGCCGCTGTTCGTCTGTCAAGCACCTCTTGACAAAAGCAAGCAAGCAATGCTTGCGCATACCGTGCGCGTATGCTATCATAAACGCGAAAGAGAGGGATGAGCATGACGATCGGAGAACGGCTGCAGCAGCACAGAAAGGATCTGGGGTTATCGCAGGAGGAGCTCGGACAGCGCCTGCTGGTAAGCCGTCAGACCGTGAGCCTTTGGGAAACGGACCAGACGTTGCCGACGATCGACAATCTTTTGCGGCTCAAGGAGTTGTTCGGCATTTCGGTGGACGAGATTTTAGAAGGTCAAGCGGAAGAAAAAGCGGATGAAAAAAGTGAAGAGAAGCCACTTGAAACGTATCGGATGACTTTTACAAAAGATGAATTGAAAGCGAGAAAAAGAGCATATCTATGGCGTTCGTCAAGACCCATGTTGATCATACTCGCTTCTTTGTTTGTTGCAGTACTGATAAACACAATAAACAAAATAAACGAATTGCAATCATCGTTTGTATTAGGTGCTTTTGTCGTTGTACTTATTTTCTTCATAGTGTTTTTCGCACGGACGAGGAAACAAATAACGGATGCAAATGAGCGGATCATGAATGCTGTCTTTTGCTATAGCGTGTTTCACGACCATCTTTTAGCGGAGAAATAAATGGAGAAATCATTTTAAAGGAAGTCATTCCCTTTTCGGATATAAGGAGCATCGTGGAGAACGGAAATCTGACTGTTTTCAGTACACCGTATGGAGCACATTGGTTTAAAACGAGTGAACTGCCGCGGGATTCCGCAATTACTCATCTGAAAAATGAGATCGTACTGCGCACACAGTTTACAAAAGCAACCGGAGTATGGAGGTTCCTGTCCATAGCGCTATGCGTACTGACATACGTGACATGGCCGTTGGCTATGCTGCTCAGTTTAAGGAATACGGTGCCGGTAACAGCAACAGATCTTTCTGCGGCGGAAGTGTATCGGAATTCATGGATCGCTTATCTGTTCTTGCCGGTTCCGATCGCGTCGATCGTGCTCGGGTTCATCCTAAAGAAAAAGCATTTTTACTATAAAAAGAATATCATTATCGGCATCTTTATCATAATCCCACTATGTGTTTTTGGAAGCGCTTTCCTATTATTCGCGCAGTAAGTATTTTGGTAAACTCGACATAAAAATTCACAGCGGTCCGAAATATCGGACCGCTGTTTTGCTATCGTAAAGAAGGCGTTAGGCGTCAGAAGTCGATCACGCCGGTGAGCTGGAGGATGGTCTTGATAAAGAGAAGACCGAGCACGAAGAACATGACAAGGCGGATCTTTTTGCTGCCGCCTTTGATGGCATAGCGCGCGCCGAGCCAGTTTCCGAGCATGGAGCAGGCGATCGCGGGAATGCCGACCGAGAACAGCACGTCGCCGTTGATCAGAAAGACCACGAGCGAAGCAATGTTGCTCGCAAGGTTTGCCGTCCTTGCGCAGCCGGAAGATTTCAGAAGCCCGATGCCGAGGATCACCGAAAACGCGATCGTGAGGAACGTGCCCGTACCCGGACCGATCAGCCCGTCATAGACGCCGAGGACCAGTCCGATCAGAAAGGAATACAGGATGGTTTTCGTACGCGGAAGCTGTTTTTCATCCTCGTCGGTCTTGTGCCGCACGAGCACTAAAATGACGGCGGCGATCGGAAGCGCGGCAAGGAGGATGATCTTGAGAACATGGTCGGGAAGACTGATCGCAAGCGACGAGCCGCCGGCAGCGCCCAAGAGACACCCGACCGCGGCGGGCAGGGCGCAGTCCCACGCGATCTTGCCGCTTCTTGCGTACTTAAAGACCGAGGTCGCCGTGCCGCAGCCGTTTGCAAGCTTGTTTGTGCCCATGGCAAGCTTCGGGGGAAGCCCCGCAAGAAGGTACGCCGGCAGCGAAATGACCCCGCCGCCGCCCGCGACCGAATCCACAAAGCCCGCCAAAAACACGAGCGGGCAGACGATGAGATACGTCCAGACGGTGGGCTGGAAGGTCGGCACGGCACGGCTCCTTTCGATGCGATACAGGCATTATAACACAGAATATACAAAAAACAACCGTTTTCGGAACAAACCGGAAAATTCCTCTCGATTCCGCTGTACGGTTATGGTATAATAAACAAAACAGAGAAAGGACGGAGGACGGAAATGCCAAAGCAATATGTTGCGATCGATCTGAAATCGTTCTACGCCTCCGTCGAATGCACGGAGCGCGGGCTCGACCCTTTGGATGCAAATCTTGTCGTCGCGGACGAAAGCCGCACGGACAAGACGATTTGTCTCGCCGTATCGCCCGCCCTGAAAGCACATAAAATTGCAGGACGTGCGAGGCTTTTTGAGGTACGTCAGCGAGTGGAGGAGGTCAACCGCGAACGGCTCGTGAAAGCGCCGGGGCATCGGTTTACCGGCAAATCCATCTACGGTTCCGAGCTTGCGCACGATCCGTCTCTGGAACTCGATTTTGTGATCGCGACGCCGCGTATGCATTACTACATGGACTATTCGCGCAGCATCGTCGAGATCTATCTCCGGCACGTTTCGCCGGAGGATATCCTGGTCTATTCGATCGATGAGGTGTTCATCGACGTCACGCCGTACCTGAAGCGATACAAAACAACCGCGCACGACTTTGCGATGATGCTGATCCGTGAGGTTCTGGAGGAGACGCGCATCACGGCGACGGCGGGCATCGGCACGAATATGTACCTTGCAAAGATCGCGATGGATATCGTCGCTAAGCGCATGCCCGCGGATAAGGACGGCGTGCGCATCGCGGAGCTCGACGAACGGAGCTACCGAGAAGCGCTGTGGTGCCACAAGCCGCTGACCGATTTCTGGCGCATCGGCAAGGGCATTGCAAGGAAGCTTGAAACGTACGGCATGCACACAATGGGCGACGTCGCGCGGTGCTCGGTCGGCAAGCCGACGGATTACAGGAATGAGGACCTTTTGTATCGCCTGTTCGGGATCAACGCGGAGCTCATCATCGACCACGCGTGGGGATGGGAGCCGACCGAGATCAAGGATTGCAGGGATTATACGCCCGAGGGCAAGAGCCTGAGCCAGGGACAGGTGCTGTCGCGTCCGTACACTGCCGCGGAGGGGCGTGTTGTGGTGCAGGAGATGGCGGATCAGGTTTCGCTGGATCTGGTGCGCAAAGGGCTATATACGGATCAGATCGTGCTGGATGTAGGCTACGATATCGAAAATCTGACCGATCCCGTCCGGGCACAGAGCTACAAGGGCGAGGTCGTAACGGACTGGTACGGGAGAAAGGTGCCGAAGCCGGTCCACGGCTCGCAGAATCTCGGGAGGCACATGGCGTCGACCGAGCGCATCGTGGAGGCCGTGCGCAATATCTTTGACCGCATCACGGACGAAACGCTTCTCATGCGGCGGTTTACCGTGGCGGCGTGCAATCTCAAAACGGCGGACGAGGTAAAGGAAGCGGAAACAAAACCGGAACAGCTCGATCTGTTTACGGATTACGAGACACAGGACGCCGAAAAAAGAGCGAAGGACGCCGCGCTCGAAAAGGAGACGCGGCGGCAGAAGGCACTTCTGGATATCCGCGATAAGTACGGCAAGAACGCCGTTGTACGCGGATTGAACCTCCAGGAAGGCGCGACGGCGATCGAACGCAATTCGCAGATCGGCGGACACAAGGCGTAGCCCCTTCGCTGCTATCCTGAGCATGGTTCGCGCGGGAAGCGTGCGATCTTCTGCCGAAGCGAAGTGAAACAAAGCGAAGTATCAGCCGAGGATCTGAAATGTTTGCGAATACGGAGGATGATATGACAGATACATTGGAGCTCTATATCCCGAAGCCGGAGGACGGATGGTTCTATGAAACGATGATGTCCGATCCCGCGACAATGGCGTACAACGCCCCGTGGTTCCCGCCGGACGGCTGCATCCCGGATGCGGCGAAGGAGTGGAAACGGCTTTGTAAGGATTGGATCGGCGCGGAGCCGGAGCGGTTTTATGCGTATCTGAAAAGAACGTCTGACGGCGGTTTTGTCGGAGACGTATGCTTCCACTTTACGCCGGAGTACGGCTGGTGGGATATGGGCGTCGTGATCTTTGCGCCGGAGCGCGGCAAGGGTTACGGAACACAGGGACTGCGGCTTCTTGCCGGGCATGCGTTTTCGCACGGCGTTACGCGGCTGCATAACGAATTTGAAACGACGCGCTCCGCGGCGTACCGGATGCACCGCGCGGTCGGCTTCCGCGAGACCGGACGCAGGGACGGGATCGTCGAACTGCTGCTGACAAAAGAGGCTTTTCAAAGGTGGGAGCATATGGAACCGAGAGAATTTCTGGACATTCTGCACGTTGCGGAGCGGCTCAAAGACACGCCGCGACACTGTACGACATCGAAGGGACGGCGGGAGAGCGTCGCGGAGCACAGCTGGCGGATTTCGCTGATGGCGATGCTACTTAAGAGCGAATTTCCAAAACTGGATATCGACAAGGTTACGCGGATGTGTCTCATTCACGACCTCGGCGAGTGCTTCACCGGCGACATTCCGACGTTTCTCAAGACGGCGGAGAATGAGAAGACGGAAGAAGAACTGCTGGACGCATGGGTCGGGAGCTTACCCAAGGCGGTTTCCGGCGAAATGGCGGCGCTCTATGCCGAGATGAACGCGTTGGAAACGCCGGAAGCGAAGCTGTATAAATCGCTTGACAAGCTCGAAGCGGTGATCCAGCATAACGAGTCGCCGATCGAAACCTGGGAGCCGCACGAGTACGAACTGAACAAGACCTACGCGTTCGACATCGTGGCGTTTTCGGACTGGCTCATGCAACTCAGAAAAGAGATTTACAACGAAACGATCGAAAAGATCGAAGCAAACAAATCATACAAAAAAGGAGAATCCAAATGAAAATCATTGCAACAAACGAAGCCCCTGCGGCGATCGGACCGTATTCACAGGGCATGATCGTGGGAAACCTCGTCTACACCTCGGGACAGATCCCGGTGGACCCGAAAACCGGCGCGATTGCGGGAGAAACGATCGAAGCGCAGGCGGAGCAGTCGCTTAAGAATGTCAAGGCGGTCCTCGAAGCGGGTGGAGCGACGATGGACAGCATCGTAAAGACGACCTGTTTTATCGCGGATATGGCGGATTTTGCGGCGTTCAATGCGGTCTATGCAAGCTATATCAAAGGCGCGCCGGCGCGGTCCTGCGTTGCTGTGAAGACACTGCCGAAGAACGTGCTGGTCGAGATCGAAGCGATCGCCGAGATCGTAAAGTGACGGGAAGGGACGCGGCATGAGCGACGCAAGGGAGCAGTACGGCGACATCATCGACCGGGAACACCCGGATTCACCGAAGCATCCGCGGATGCCCCGGAAGAATCGCGCTGCCCAGTTTGCGCCGTTTGCCGCGCTGACCGGTTACGACGATCTGATCCATGAGGCGGCGCGATATACCGAACGGCGAATCGTACTGGACGAGACTAAAAAAGAGGAGCTGAACCGAAAGCTTCACGTGCTTCTTCGCTTAGACCCGCCCGAGGAGGCGATCTTTACCTGCTTTGTGCAGGACGCGAAAAAGAGCGGCGGCACGTATGAGAACGTGACGGGAAGGATCGTAAACGCCGACTTTCTGTACGGGTACATCACTCTCGATTCGGGGCGGGTGCTGGACATCGGCGACGTCATTGAGATCGAGAGCGAAGCGTTCCTTACCGAACGTTTCTGACCTCGAAACGCACTTGTGCGCATGTGTGAAGACGGTTTTAACTTTCCGTAAACATCGCCTTGAACCGGTTGACCTTGCTCCTGCTTCGGAGTAAAATACTCTTGAAAACAAGAGCGGGAGGACGATGAGATGGAAGAAAAGAAGACGACTCCGATTCTCACGGATAATACCGAGATAGAGGATAAGGAAGTTCCGTTTGAAGATCTGATCTCCGAACTGCGCTATTGATGCATCAAAGAAAAAGGTGCCGTTCGGCATCTTTTTTCATATCTGCAAACAACAAAATCCCGCAAGGGAAATATGAAGAAGCGAGAACAATTCAATGGATAAACGCAAAAGGATCCTTTCATGTATCGCCGTCGCGGCGGCAGCGCTGATGCTGATTGCCTGTACGGCGGGCGGTACGGAAGCGCATATGACGGAAACGCAGGCAACGGAAGCCCCGTATGAAACGGCAGAATCGCCGTCCGGCGCGGTCGGAAAGTCAGAAAACCGCCTTGCGGACGGGACGCATCGGGTTGCGATTTACAGCAATCTTGTCACTGACGACAGCGGACGCACGTGGGCAACGCTCGGCGAATTGAAATACGAGGAGATTCCGGACAGCGAGATCACGAAGATACGGGTCAGCGACAGCGTTACGCTGCATGATTACAGTTTTGTGGTTCGCACCGTTGAGCTCAGGGAGGAGAACGGCGAGCGGGAGATCCTGTTTAATGACGGAACGGAGTGCTGCGTATATGTGCCGGAGGCGAACGTATGGCGGTTTATCTCCTCGAGCGGGGAGCCGTATACATACGAGGATGGGCAATGCGTTATGCCGATCGCCTTTGACGCGACCTATACCGACGAACTTACGCCGTTTGCCGAAGGACGGAATGTGTACGGTATGCCGGATGACGGCGATCCCACGATCGGCATGATCGATGAGCTTGGGGATTATTTCCGCCACTATCCCGGGATGGAATTCGAGTATGCGACCGTCACCGTTCGGGACGGCGAGATCGCGGACGTATTGATCGAGTATCACCCGTAACACAGCAGGAGGAACCATGCCGTTTGAGATCATTCGGGACGATATCACGCGCGTAGCTGCGGACGCGATCGTCAACACTGCAAATCCGGAGCCGGTGATCGGCGCGGGAACCGACAGCGCGATTCATCGCGCCGCCGGAGCCGGGCTTCTTGCCGCGCGCAGGGAGATCGGAAGGATTCCGGTCGGCAGCGCCGTGGAAACGCCCGCATTCGATCTTCCGGCAAAATATGTTCTGCATACCGTTTCGCCTGCATGGAAGGACGGCATGCACGGTGAGGAAGCACGGCTTCGACAATCGTACGACGCGGCTCTTGCGCTTGCGAATCGGCTCGGCTGCAATTCCGTGGCGTTTCCGCTTCTGTCATCCGGAAGCTACGGATTTCCGAAGGATCGCGCGCTGTCTGTGGCGATCCGCGCGTTTTCGGAGTTCTTGCTGACCCATGAGCTTCGAATCATTCTTGTCGTGTTCGGTCAGGATTCTTATGCGCTTGCACACGGGCTGTTCGGAGACCTTCGGGCATACATCGACGATCGTTACGTCAGCATAGCGGAAAGGACCGAATACGCGCAGAATTCGGAGAAAAGCGATCGCCCTCGCATCCCGAACCGCCCTCAGTTTCGTGCGGAAGCGCGATATGAACCAAAAGCACCCTGCCCGCCGATGGGAGGGAACAAACACGGCAAGGCGTCTTTTTTTACCGATTTCACTGCGACAACGGCGGAGGATGCGGCGACGTTTGACGGCGTGCCCGCCGCAGGAAGTTTGTCGTCGATCTTCGATCACGTGGAAAGCACGTTTTCGGAGCACCTTCTGGATCTTCTCAATGAGTGCGGTGAGAAGGATTCGGACGTATACCGCCGCGCGGAGATCAGTCGACAGCTGTTTCATAAGATCATCAGCAACAAACACTATCAGCCGACCAAAAGCACGGCGATCCAGCTTGCTTTAGGACTTCACCTGAACCTTGCGGAAACGCAGAAGCTGCTTGAAAAGGCGGGCTATGCGCTGACAAGGAGCAGCAAAACGGACCTTGTCGTGCAATATTTTATCGAGCATGGCGAGTATAGCATTGTCGTCATCAACACCGCGCTGTTCGACTGCGGGCTGCCGCTTTTGAAAACCGGCAGCGCAAACTGAAAATGTCAACCGGGAATTGACAAAAACCTCCTTTCGTTTTGGTATCATCGGATCATCAAAACAAAGGAGGTTCTTTTTTATGAACAACAATCTCACGGAACTGGTCTTTATTCTGGATCGCAGCGGCTCCATGGCGGGGCTCGAATCGGACACGATCGGCGGTTTCAACGCCATGGTCGAAAAGCAGAAACGCGAGCAGGGCGACGCATTTCTTTCCGCCGTTCTGTTCAGCGATACGAGCACGGTGCTTTACGACCGCGTCGATATCCGAAAGGTCGAGCCCATGACGGAGCGGCAGTACTTCGTCGGCGGATGCACGGCGCTTCTGGACGCGATCGGCGACGCGGTGCATCACATCGGCAACGTGCATAAATACGCCCGCGAGGAGGACCGTCCCGCAAAAACGGTCTTTGTCATCACCACGGACGGCATGGAAAACGCTTCGAAGCGTCAAACCTACGACGAAGTCCGCCGCATGATCGAACGGCAGCGCGAACGGTACGGCTGGGAATTTCTGTTCCTCGGCGCGAACATGGACGCAGTCTCGGCGGCACGGCGCTTCGGTATCCTCGAGGACCGCGCCGTGCGGTACGAATGCGACGCAAAAGGCACCGCGCTGAACTTCGAGGTCGTCAGCGAAACGATCGGCAGCTTCCGTGCAGGCGCGCCGCTTGCAGCAAACTGGAAGGAAAAGATCGAACAGGACTACGAAGCCCGCGGCAAGCACTGAGAATCTCCGAAAGAAGGCAGGAAATTCGATTGACGCAGGCGTGTCGGGACGGTATAATCAAAAAGAAGAGAACGGAGGGAATACGCCATGAACAACTGCAGGACCCTGCGCGTAACCGGAAGCGGCATGATCCGCCTGAAGCCCGATACCGTACAGATCACGATGACGCTTGAGGGCATGGAGCGGGTCTATGCGGACACGCTCCGCCGTTCCGCCGACGATACGGAAACGCTGAAAAGCGCGATCGAGGCGATCGGCTTTGCGCGCGAGGATCTCAAAACACGGAATTACAACGTGCAGACGGAGTACGAGGGGTATCAGCAGGACGGCGTCTATCGGCAGCGTCTGGTCGGATACCGCTTCCGCCATGAGCTGATGATCGAATTTCCGTGGGAGAACGAGCGGCTCGGAACAGTGCTCGACGCGGTCACGGAGACCGCGCTGACGCCGGAGATCCGCATCACCTACACGGTGAAGGATCGCGAGGCGGCAAAGAACGCTTTGATCGGGCTTGCGGTTGCCGACGCAAAGATGAAGGCCGAAGCGCTGGCGAATGCGGCGGGCGTGCGGCTTTCGAACATCCTGCATATCAACTACGCGATCGGGGAGAGCGAGTTTGCGGTACGTCCCGTTCTGTATGCCGGCGCGGCGCGCAAGATGTGCGCGGACAACGCGGCGCCGGAAATCGTCCCGGAGGACGTCGCGGCGGAGGATACCGTCACCGTCGTGTGGAGAATCGAATGACGCCCGATCAGAATCGGGATCAGATAATCAAAGCAAGGAGGAAACAGTATGGACAAGTATCAATGCGGCCCCTGCGGCTATATCTATGACCCGGCGGAGGGTGATCCGGACGGCGGTATCGCGCCGGGCACCCCGTTTGAGGACCTGCCGGACGATTGGTGCTGCCCGATCTGCGGCGTAGGCAAGGACATGTTTGAGAAAATGGAATGATTGTGTGAAACGAAACGCGACCGCATGCTTGCGGGCGCGTTTTTACGCTATTTGGGCGTGTTTACGGGTTTATCTTCACCGATTTCGGACGGATCGGCGTTGCAAGGCAGACGATTCTGTGATACGGTATCCTCAGGAAGGGGGTTATACCGATGGAATCGAAAGTCCTGTACAGAGCGGCAATTCAGTTTGAATGGCATTGGATCGTGATTCCTGCTCTTTTGATTGCTTTCGGGATCGTTGCGATTCATTATATGAAAAAGGTTTGGGAAGCGAAAAAAGACGGGCAAACAAAAGAAATTGTCGGTTCCTATATAGCGATGGCAGTCGGACTGTCCGGCGTCAGTTTTCTTCTTTTCGTGACGGCGATCCTGATCCCGGCGAAGATCGGCGAGTATCACGCAACGATCGGGGCGTTCGAAAAAGGAGAGTATGAAATCGTGGAGGGATATGTAGAGGATTTTCACCCGATGGCGTACATGGGACGCGGTGATTATGAGACCTTTCGGATCAACGACGTCACGTTCTCATACAGCGATTATGATATCCATTTCGGGTACAACACCTCCAGATCGCACGGCGGCGTTATCACGGGGAACGGACAGCACCTGAAGATCGGGTATACACAATACGGTTCGCATGGAAACATCATTGTCTATATTGAGGAATTGCCGTAGCAAAAGCAAAGAAATAAAGGACATGATTGAAAAGATCGACTGATCGAAGCATAAAAATCGCCCGATCCGGAGAAACCGGATCGGGCGGTTGCTATTTCGGATCAATCCAGCGTAAACGGCTTAATCTTTTTGACCACGTCCAGGATCGTGCCGTCGCGCGCTTCGAGGATCGCAACGACCTTGTCCTCCCATTGGAGATCGTCGGGACGACCGACCAGTGAGTACGCCTTTTCTTTCAGCGATTCGATCGTGACGTGCGGAATGCCCGCGTTGTCGAGGCACTCGATGAGATCCGGACGCAGAGGATTGACAGCAATGCCGTAGTCGGTGACGAGCACATCCACACAGTCGCCCGGCGTGGTGACGGTCACGACGTGTTCGCAGACGGTCGCCATTCTGCCGCGGATCAACGGGGTTACGATGATGCAGCATTTGGAACCCGCTGCGGTGTCGGGATGTCCGCCCGGCGCGCCGCGCAAAACACCGTCCGAGCCGGTCAGCACGTTCACGTTGAAGCCGGTGTCGATCTCGAGCGCCGCGAGTACGACGAAGTCGAGCTTGTTGACGAACGCGCCTTTGTTTGCGGGGTTCGCGTACTGGCTTGCACTCATTTCAAAGTGATTCGGCGTCTGATTGATGGAGTTGACCGCGTCAAGATCAAAGTCCTGCACGTCGATGACTTTGCCGACCTTGCCTTTTTTCAAAAGCTCCACCATCGGTCCGCAGATGCCGCCGATCGCCCAGCCCATCTTGATGCCGCGCTCGTCCATGTATTTTTCAAGGAAGAGGTTTGCGGCGAGAGACGGACCGCCGACGCCGGTTTGGAACGAGAAGCCCTCTTTGAAATACGGCGTCGCCGCGATGACCTTTGCGACGTTTTCCGCCATCATCAGGTCGCGCGGGTTCTGTGAAATGCGCGCCGCCGCGGAAGCGATCTTTTTGGGATTTCCGATGGAATCGACGATGACGACCGCGTCTACGTCGATCGCCTCGACGGATGCCGGCATGTTCGGAAAGTCCACGAGGCAGTCGGTCACGACGACCACATGATCGGCGTATTTCGCGTCGGTCATGGCGTAGCCCAGAGAACCGCAGTTTGATTTTCCGCCGATGCCGCGGCAGTTGCCGACGCAGTCTGAGGTCGGCGCCGCAACGAACGCGATGTCGATGTGCACTTCGCCGCCTTCGATGGCACGGGGACGGCCGCCGTGGCTTCTGATGATCGCGGGGGTTTTGAGCTTTCCTGCCGAAACGACCTCGCCGATACGACCGCGAATGCCGCTTGTCTGAATGCCGACAACCTTGCCTTCGGTGATGTATTCCGCAACCGGATCATGCGCCGCGCCGAGGCTTGTCGCCGCAATGGTGAGGTTGTCGAGCCCGAGCTCTTCGATCGCCGCTTTCATGACCATGTTGACGACGAAATCGCCGTCGCGCAGATGGTGGTGGAAGGAGAACGTCATGCCGCTCTTTGCGCCGCACTGACGGAGCGCGTCCGCGAGCGTTTCGACGATCTTGCTCTCCTGCGGCTTTTCATACCGGCGGGTGCACGGCGAAGCCTTCTTCAGGTACTTGCCGTCCATGTAATTCTTGCCCTGATAGACCTCCTTGCCGTTTTGAAGCAGGTAATCGGGAATATCTCTTCCGACATAGTTTTTCATACCAGATCCCCCTCCCAAAGTCCGCAGGCACGGGCGAGCTTCAAGGTGCGCTCCGCACCGGGAATGAATGCGATGTCGATCATCTTGCCGTCGACGGTGAAGACGCCGACGCCCGCTGCGCTCTGCTCACGGTAAGCGCGTACGATCTTCTCCGCCTGCAGGATCTCCTTTTCGGTCGGAGCAAAGATCTCATGCACCAGACGGATCTGCTTCGGGTTGATGAGACTCTTTCCGTCAAAGCCCATCGCCTTGTTCTGACGCACTTCGGCTTCATAGCCCGCCATGTCGTCAAGGTTCGTAAAGACCGTGTCAAAGCACTGCACGCCTGCGGCGCGTGCCGCGATCAGCATCTGCCCGCGCGCGACGACCATGTCGATGCCGTCCGCGGTGGGCTTTGTCTGCATGCATTTTCTGAAATCGCCTCCGGAGATCGCAACGCCGAACATGCGGTCGGAAGCCGAACAGATCTCATAGGCGTTCAGAATGCCCTTGGGACTTTCGAGCGCCGCCATCAGAAGCGTTCTGCCGACTTCCACGCCGAATTCCTTTTCGGCCGCTTCGACCGCCGCTTCAACGGTCCTGACATCCTGCGCACTTTCGCACTTCGCGATGCGGATGCCGTCCGCGCCGCCCGCGACGCACACGCGGATATCTTCCTGCCAATGCGGGGTATCGAGTCCATTGATGCGGACGATGACCTCGGTATCGCCGTAGTCGATCGTCTTCAACGCGTGGTACAGCGAGAAGCGCGCTGCGTCCTTTTGATTCTCGGCAACGGCGTCCTCAAGGTCGAGCATGATGCTGTCGACGCCGTAGATGTACGCGTCCTTGATGAGACCGGGTTTCTGCGCACTCATGAAAATCATGGTCCGACGCAGACGGAACCGTTCGGGTCGGGGTCTCGGGATCATCTCACCACACCTCCCCACGGGATGTCCTTTTCGGACGCGTCGCTGCTTCTGAACACCGCGCATTCCACGCGCGCCTTCAGCGTGCAGTCCAATGCACCTTTGTCCACCACGTTGATCTTCACGCTTTTGACGTCCAGCCGATTGAGCGTTTCCAGTATGGTATCGCGGATCTGACGTCCGTACTGATTCATCACGCTCGATGTCAGCGTCAGTTCGATCTTGCCGTCGCCGGGCTCAACCGAAACGAGCGCGTCGCTGGATTCCACCGTGCCGGCGACAGCCGGCTTCTGAATTATCATGCGCATCCTCCTTCTTTTACGGGAATACCCGTATTCTAATATGTTATACCACATCTTGCTTGGTTTTGAAAGCCCTAAATTGTATTTTTATGCGAAATCTGCGGTAATCGGAGCAAATCGCAGCCGGGATTCTTCGCCTTTTTTCGATGCGGCAATACGCATACCGAGATTGTTTTTTTCGGACAAGTGTATTATACTGTAAACAATGTCAAAGGAAAGATCGCATGAAAAGATACCGGAATAAGCAAAAATCGGATACTGCCGCGCTGCGTATTCCGACGGCGCCGCCCGAAGGGACGGTCATGACGCCGCCGGAGGGACTGTCGTCCCGGGAGGCAGAAAGGCGCGCCGCATCCGGCAGCGGCAACCGACAGACAGCGCAGCCGGGCAAAAGCCCTGCACGGATCTTTTCGGACAATTTCTTTACGCTGTTCAACCTTCTGAATTTCGTGCTTGCGGCTTGTCTTGCACTGGTAGGCTCCTGGCGCAACATGCTCTTTTTGGGCGTGGTGTTCTCGAACACGCTGATCGGTACGATCCAGGAACTTCGCGCCCGCGCCATGCTGAACAAGCTTCGTCTTCTGGATACTCGGACCGTTCGCGCGATTCGTGACGGGAAAGAATGGAAGTGCCCGCCGGACGAGCTTGTGCTTGGTGATCTCGCGGTGTTCCGCATGGGCGATCAGATCCCGGCGGACGCCGTGATCACGGAGGGAATATGCGCTGCCGACGAATCGCTGCTGACCGGCGAGAGCGAACCGGTTGCGCATAAACCCGGCGAGCTTCTGATGTCGGGAAGCTTTTTGACCGAAGGACGGGTGACCGCGCAGCTCATCGCGGTCGGCGATCAGGCGTATGCCGCGCGGCTGATGCGTGACGCAAAGCGCATTCGTTCGCCTCGTTCCGAACTGATGACGGAGCTCAACAAGCTCGTTTCTCTCGTCAGCAAGCTCCTTGTTCCGATCGGCGTCATTCTGTTTCTCGAGGAATACTTTTTGCTGAAATCCCCGATCGCCGACGCGATCCCGAAAGCGGTCGCCGCCATGATCGGAATGATCCCGGAAGGACTGATCCTTCTGACCTCCGTTGCTCTGACCGTCGGCGTGATCAAGCTCGGACGGAAGAAAACGCTCGTGCAGGAGCTGTTCGGCATTGAAACGCTCGCGCGCGCGGACGTGCTTTGCGTGGATAAGACGGGCACGCTGACCACCGGTGAAATGACATTCGACGGGTTCATCCCGCTTCAGGCGGAGGAAGAGGAACTTCGCACAAAAACCGCGGCGTTTCTGTCGGCGTTTGAAGCAAGCTCCGGCACACTGCAGGCGATCGCCGCGGCAATCGGAAAAAAGCCGGCATCTGAGACGGCAGTCCTGCCGTTCTCCTCGGCACGCAAAAAATCCGCCGCATCGTTTCCGGACGGAAAAACACTGATCCTCGGCGCGCCGTCGTTCGTGACGGAAGAACCCGTTCCGGAAGCGCTGCACGCGGCGGAGGAAGGGTATCGCGTACTGCTGCTTGCGGAGGCGGAAGGAGAGATCAACGGCGAAACGCTGCCGCCGGTCACGCGCCTTTTGGGCTTGGTACTGCTGAAAGAAAAGCTTCGCGAAAACGCAAAGGAAACACTTGAATGGTTTAGGCATGAGGGCGTATCGGTTCGGATCATGAGCGGAGACGACCCGCGCACCGTCGCCAAAGCGGCGCGCATGCTCGGACTCAAAGACTGCGACAGGTATGTGGACTGCGCCGCGCTTTCGGATGAGGCGCTTCGCTCCGCCGCAAAGAACAGCGTGATCTTCGGGCGGCTGACGCCGGATCGGAAACGGATCCTCGTGCAGGCGCTGAAGGCGGAAGGACATCACGTCGCCATGACCGGCGACGGCGTCAACGACATTCCGGCCTTGAAGGCGGCGGACTGCTCCATCGCGATAGCGGGCGGCGCGGAGGCAACCGAGCATGCCGCGCAGATCGTACTTTTGAATAAGGATTTTCATGCGCTGCCTGCCGTGGTTGCGGAGGGGCGCAGGGTCATCGGCAACGTCACGAGGACCGCGTCGCTGTTTCTGCAGAAGACGCTGTACTCGTTTGTGCTGAGTTTGCTGAACATCCTGATCGCGCTGTTTCTGCCACTGCACTATCCGTTCCAGCCGATCCATCTGACGCTGATCAGTATGCTGACAGTCGGCGCGCCGTCGTTCTTCCTTGCGCTGGAGCCGAGCAATGAGCGCGCTTCGGGACATTTTCTCAAGCGCGTACTTTTGAAAGCCGCGCCGGGCGCGGCGGGCGTGGTGTGCTGCGCGCTGTCGGCAATGATCGCTGACTATTACGGCACACCGGACGAAATCGCTTCCACGATGGCGGTGCTGTCGGCAGGGGTCATCGGACTCGGCAACCTGATTTTGACCTGCAGACCGTTCTCGAAACTGCGGATCGCGGTCTGCGTATTGATGAGCGTCGGGTTTGTATGTGCCGTCGCGTTTTTGCCGAACGTGTTTGCGCTCAACGTATACGAGCTGACGGCGCGGCATTGGATCATGCTGTCCGCGATCACGGCGGCGGGCGTAGCCGTGCTGATTCTCGGTACGCTGGCGGTCGCGCCGCGTGTCAAAAAACTGGAATCAAGACGGTGACGGGAAAGGTTCAGATGGCTTCATCAAAGGAGTTTGTACGGTTCGTTTTGGAACAGCTGTCCGCGCTCGGGGACGTATCGGTGCGCCCAATGATGGGCGAATACGTGCTGTATTGCCATGGCAAGGTCGTGGGCGGAATCTACGACGACCGGCTTCTTCTGAAACCGACCGCGTCTGCGCTTGCGCTGATGCAAAACGTCGAACGGGATATTCCGTACGAAGGCGCGAAGGAGATGCTGACCGCGGACGTTGACAACGCTGAATTGACCTGCCGCGTGATCGAAACGATCGCATCCGATCTGCCCGCGCCGAAGCCGAAGAAACGAAAGGAGCACAAATGAATCACGATACGGAACAGTTCTGGGAATATACCGACACAGAGTGGCCGTTTACCTTTACCGACCATGACCGGCCGATCGTCCGCGCGATCGTGTTTGACGACGCGGGGTATTTTTATTTCGTACGCGTTCGGCGCGACGATCAGTTCGGAAAAGCGACGCTGATCGAAACGTCCGGCGGCGGCGTGGAGCCGGGGGAGGACCTTATCGCGGCGATCCGACGCGAGCTTTCCGAAGAGCTCGGCGCGGACGTGGACGTGATTCAAAAGATCGGCGTTGTCAGCGATTACTATAACCTGATCCACCGGCACAACATCAACCACTATTTCCTTTGCAAGGTCCGATCCTTCGGCGAGAAGCATCTGACGGAGGACGAGATCGACTGCTTCCACCTGTCCACGCTGCGCCTTTCCTATGAGGACGCAGTATCCGAATATGAACGCTGCGCAACTACACAGCTCGGACGCCTGCTTCGCCAACGTGAGCTTCCTGTCCTGCATTGCGCAAAAGAAATACAGGAAAGACTGCTGCCTGTGATTTGATCTGCAGCGACTGTCGGCACCCGTCGGTAACGATGGGTGCTTTTGTGTGCTCCGAACAGGCAAACGCTAAGGAGGACACAAATATGCGAACCATTCGGGACCTGCTCAAAACAAAAGGAAACATCAATGTCTGTCTTGGCGGCAAAGCCGCCTGTGATCGGTTTCGGAGAACGCAGAACAGGAGGGCTTTGTATTTCGGGACTGCAGAAAACCGACGGATTCGCCGTATAACAATCTCATAGCGCCGCATCACAATCTCGCATCACGGCTTTGCCGGGTACATGGCATTGCGGGCAAATAGAATCATCATTGCAGACCCGACCGTTTGGATCGATACGGCAGCTTCCTGTCCGAAATAACGGATAGATGGTGTGCGAGAATAGAGCCGAAGAAAGGAAATAAGAAGCCTTACTTCGGCAAAATTCATCTTTAAGAGGAGGTTCACCATGCGGTACTATGAGGTAACGGCAAAGTGCGGACACGTCGGCAGAGGGTTTTATATCCCGATCGGGTTTGCCGTCAAGGCAGAGACGGCGTCGGAAGCGGCCGCGGCGACAAGGATGATGCCCCGCGTGAAGCACGATCATAAGGACGCGATCCTGTCGGTCAGGGAAGTGGACGTCTTCGAGTACGATGATCTCAGACAGGTGAATCATTACGATCCCTACCTGCAGTGCCAAAGCCGCAGGGAGCAGATGACGGAGTACGACGCCATCTACAACCGCCTCGTGGAGGAACAGCGCGGCGGCGTTTGGAACGAAAAGGAACTCTCCGAAAAAGCGGTGTACGACGGGAAGAAGCGGATTCGAAACGTAAGACGGTACGCGAGAGAACTGGCAGCCGCTTACGCGATGCGGGACGTGATCTGAAAAGGAGGACAAGGCAGTGTTTGACGGTATCTACGATCTTTTTGATTTGAACGGCGACGGCAGGCTGGACGGCATCGAGACGGCAATGGCATACACAGTGATGTTCGGCGGGGAAGAGAAGGAACCGGATCCGTGGGGATTCGACGAGAGCGACGATCGGGAGGAATGAAAGATGAGAACGATGGGATTCGGCAGAGATGATATGGAAAAGACGGAAGCGGTGATCCCGCAGGCGGAAGAACCGAAGACTGCGGTGAAATCCCTTGTGCGGGTGCACTTTGACGACGCCGCATATGAGCTGACGTATTTCAACGACCGGTTCGATCTCAAGCCGGGCGATCGCGTGTTTGTCAGCGGCAAACGCGCAGGCGAGGCGGGAATCGTGAACGCGGTGTCGACGAAGTTCCGGATCAAGGCGTCCGACTATGAGCGCGTGACCGCGCTTGCGCAGACGTCGATCCACGGTACCTACAAGCCGGTTGCGGACAAGATGATAAGCTATGACGCCAATGCGCTCTCACCCGAAGGATTCCGTACATGGGTGATGCCGCCGGAGGAGGCGACAGAGGATGAGGATGATGAGATCATCTACGGCGACGGCTACGAGATCCCTCTGGACGATCCGCACAATGCGGAGGGCGTTGACAAAGCCGTTTTCGGGCGCGCGCTCAACTACTGCGGCAGCGGCAGGATCGGCTATATTTCGGTGCGGGACGGCGTCGGCCATGCGTATGTGGAAGGCGAGCACTGGTACGAACTGGATTTCCGTATCCGTGACAATGCCATCGAAGAAGCGTATTGCGGCTGTCCGTACCCGGGACTCTGCAAGCACCTGCTTGCTGTTGCCGTCACGCTTTCGGTGATGTCACAGCACGGTGATCTGGATCTTGGACGCGACTTCGTGCTGATCGACGCGGATCGTTTCTTTGAGATGATCAGGCGCAGCGAGCAGACGATCACCCTGTAAACCCACGTTTGGGGACGGGATCGGAATACCTCCTATCACACACCTCATCCGATCCCGCTCCCCAATTTCAAGCAGCACCAAAGAAAGCGGAAAGGGGAATATCATTATGGGCAATCGCATTTCATTCGGCGGAATCGTCACGATTGTGATCGTGCTGATCCTCTTGATCGCAGGCTCTGCCGGCAGCAGCCGGACGTATTCAACAAGCTCGTCCGATTCGAGCAGACGCACCTATCGTCCGCAATCGACGTATCAACCGGCAACCCAAAAGCCGACGTCCGCGGCGAAATCGACGCGCAAGCCGAAGACGACGTCAAAGCCGAAAAGCGATCCCTACAACGCCTCCGACTACGCGCACGCCGACGACTTCTACTACGATCACTGGGACGACTTTGTCGATTTCGAGGACGCGGAAGATTACTACGACAAATACCGTTGAGGCGGAACATACGGCGGAGAGAAACAAGACTTGAAAGCCGGTGCCGAAGAAGGTATGATAAGAGGAGACGAAGTGTCATCCGCATAGATTAAGGACAGGGGAGCGCCGAAATGGACAAAGAGATCTTAAACCAATCACAACTGGAAGCCGTCACCTCCACGGAAGGGGTTATTCGCGTGATCGCGGGCGCCGGTTCGGGAAAAACGCGGGCACTGTCGCACCGATTTGCGTATCTGGTGAACGACTTCGGCATTCTCCCGGGCAACATTCTTTGCGTCACGTTTACGAACAAGGCGGCAAACGAGATGCGGCAGCGCATCCATAACCTCACGGGCGACAACGACACCGGATACATCAACACCTTCCACGGCTTCTGCGTGTCCGTGCTGCAGGAGGACAGCTACGCGGTGCAGTACCCGAAGAGCTTTCTCGTGCTCGACAATTCGGACATCGACGATATGCTCCGGATCATCTATGAGGAGCGCGGACTGACGCTCAGGGATATGACGTTTTCGAACGCCCGCGATATGTTCGAGATCCAGAAGCTGTTCAAAAAGCCCGAATACTATCTCGATCTCATCAATCTCTCGCTGGACGCGCTGCATGAGAAGTACATGAACGCAGTCGGCACAAACGATATTCTGTTCTACGGCTATCTGTATCAGCAAAAGAAGTGCTTCGGACTGGATTACAACGATCTGATCAAGTTCACGCTTTACATCTTCCGGGAACACGAGGACATCCGGCAGAAGTGGCAGAAGCGGCTTGAGTATATCATGATCGACGAGTTTCAGGACATCGACGGGCTCCAGTATGAGCTGATGGAGGTTCTGTGCGGCTATCACAGGAATCTGTTCATCGTCGGCGATCCGGATCAGACGATCTATACGTGGCGCGGCGCGAACGTGAAGTATCTGCTCGATTTCGATCGGCAGTTCCCGGGCACGAAAACCGTCATGATGAACGAAAACTATCGTTCGACGCCGGAGATCCTCGCCGTTTGCAATTCGCTGATCGCAAACAACAGGGATCGAATCAAAAAGGATCTTGTATCCATGCAGCCGCACGGGGCGTCCGTTTTATGCCATCACGCAAGGAACGCGGAGGAGGAAGCAAAGTGGATCGTCACGCAGATGCACGCGCTGCACGAGCAGGGTGTTCCGTACAGGGATATGACTGTCCTTTACCGCGCACATTATCTGACGCGGCAGGTGGAAGAGGTGCTTCTGAAAGCAAAGCTGCCCTATACGATCTACAGCGGCGTGCAGTTCTTTGCGCGGATGGAGATCAAGGATTCGCTCAGCTATCTTCGCATGATCGCCTATAAGGACGATCTGTCCTTCCGCCGCGTGGTGAATTCGCCGAAGCGGAATATCGGACAGCGCCGAATGAAGTTCCTCGAGGAGTACGCGCAGGCGAACAGATGCACCCTGTACGACGCACTCCTGCATAACCTCGATCAGGACATTTTCAAGGGGACGAAGGCGGAGAAGTTCGTCAAGCTCATTGAGCGCTTCGCGGCAACCTATGCCGGACGTCCCGTTTCCGAAGTTCTCTCTTCGATTCTGGATGAAAGCGGATATGAGGCGACGCTTCGCACGGAGGGGAGCCAGGAACGGCTGGACAACCTTGCCGAGCTGAAGCAATCCGTGTACGATTATGAAACGACGTGCGGCGAAGAGGTGACGCTGGAGCATTATCTTTCCCACGTCGCGCTGTTTACGAATACAGACGCGATCGAACCCGGCGACAAGGTGAAGCTCATGACGGTTCACGCGGCAAAGGGATTGGAATTTCCGTACGTGTTTTTGATCGGCATGAACGAGGGCGTGTTCCCGTCGCGCAAAGTCCGAACGATCGAGGGGATGGAGGAGGAACGCCGCCTTGCGTTTGTAGCGATGACACGCGCGGAGAAGCGGCTGTTTATCTCCGAGGCGGACGGGCTCAACCTCGACAGCACGCCGCGCTATCCTTCCAGATTTCTCCTTGACATCGAGCAGGATCTGCTGGAATACACGAGCCCTCTTGAGGAGGGCCTGATCCGTGACGCCCGTAATTATATCCAAAATGCCGGGCAGCGCCTGCAGAACGATGATTCGCAGCTTCTTCCGATCGGCACGCGTATAGAGCACACAATCCTCGGTCAGGGAACGATTTTGGATCTGGACAAGGATCACAATGCCTACGTCATTCGCTTTGACAAGCTCCCGACGCCGAGAACGATCGCAACCCGCGTGCCGCTGAAGCGGCTGTAATCATTTGTCGCCTGCCGGTTTACCGATACAAGCAGAAAAGCGGCTATCATGAAGCTGCAAAAAGGAATTGGGAGGAGAAAGCGAAATGTTCGGCGCGATCATCGGGGATGAGCGTGTGAAGAAAAGTCTGTAAATAGGTGAACAATAACGGCCTTCAGTGAGTGCTCTCACAACTTTTTGCAGGCGAGTTCGATGCACAGGGCGGCAGCATCCCCGTTCACGCCGTTAAAGCGATAGTCATAGACTTCTCCGTCAAAAATACCGTGTTTTCTCTCCAGCATCTGTGCCACCGGCGCAGGCAGGTTTCCGTGCATTCTTGCCTTGAAGCGCTCTTTGATGGTCTCGATATCAGCGTACACAAGGATTCTGACAGCGCCGTCCGGTAAGAGCTTGATCTGCTCCGGCTCAGATATCACATAAATGATGTTGGCTCCCGAAACGGCGTCCGCAAGCTTTTTTCGGAACAGGGCGGTCGCCTCGCTTTCGGACTTCGCCATCCGCAGATAGTCCTTGCCGGTGACTATTTCCGCGTGGATATCTTTCTGGATTGCTTCTGCAAGCGTGGATTTCCCGCTGCAGTTTTCTCCGATGATTCCAATTACCATTCTTTGTCCTCCGTATGTATCACATTGATTCATATTATGGTTTTTTCCTGCTGGATTTGCCGACTCACTCGATCCCCGTGAACGCAAAGCCGTCGAGCCATTTCATTACCGTCTCGCAGATGGTTTCCAGGCATTCCTTTTCTAAAGGGGAATGCAGGCCGGCGTTCTGGATCATATGCTTGACCTCCACAAATACTGATTTGGCGAGGAGAATGAAAAAATGAAATGATGAAAGCATGAAAGAATTTCGGAGTCCCTTCGGGACGATTTGAAATCGGGGCTGTTAAATAAGTCCTGTCATTCTGAGCATGGCACGCGCGGGAAGCGCGCGATCTTCCGCTGTAACGAAGTGGAAGGCGAAGAATCTTTCAAAAAAGCAGTGAAAACTCCGATTTTTCAAGATCCTTCGTCGCAAATACTCCTCAAAATGACACGTCTTCGGACTTTTTTAACAGCCCCACCATAATTTTTTCATTTTTTCATAGTTTCATATTTTCATTGATTTGTCACACAGGACGTTCCCTTCAGATCCGCTTCTCCAATTCATAGGCCGTGTGCCCTTTGGGATAATTCTCAAGCTTGCCTCTTGGTGTAAACCCGTTTTGGAAGAAGAAAGCGGATACCCAGTCGCAGCAATAGGACAGAATTACGTAGGCGCCTTTTTCCTTCGCTTCGCGCTCTATTTCACTGAAAAGCCAAGATCCGATACCCTGCCTGCGATACCGTTCCTCTACCCAGATACCGTCGATAAAGGCAGTGTCGTCTTCGTCAATCCCGCAAATCACAGCAGCAATCAGATTTCCGTCCGCATCGATGAGCTTTTTACTGAGCGTGATATATTCGTGCTTGTCAGGCACTACCTCCTCACAAAACTCACCGAGCCCCTTGTCAATGATCCTGGCGTCTTCTTTGGAGCCGGCCTTGACCTGATAATGTTCTGCAGCGGTGTTGTTTGTCGGGATGTAGTCTGGTATATCTTTGTCCAATCGTTTCGATAGAGACCAGCTAACATGCCCCATGGGGATGTCCTTGTTAATGGTAAACACATGGAATCCGTGTTTTTCGTAAAGGGGTCTTGCCTGAAAATCTGCGGTTCCGAGGCACAAATAATAGCAGTTTTTTTCTCTGGCGGCGTTTTCAGCCGCGCGAATCAGCATAGAGCCAAGGCCTTGATGGCGATACTGACCGTCCACCCATAGCTCGGCAAGCACCGCTCTGCCCCATGTATGAATGTTCACGACGCAGCCGCCGATGACATTTTTATCTTCATCCTCCACTTTGAAAACAAGCTGTTCTTCCTCTGTGTGAGGTTCCGATGGCGCCATTGAATCGCCATATACATTGATCTTCTCTTCGATGAAGGTTTCCTCTTCCTCGGATAATGGCTTGATCTCATATTTCATGTTCATTTTCTTCCTCACAAATTGCGATTTGTTTATTTCCTTGTCATCCATGTCACGCACTCCACGTGCCTTGGGACAACAGCGTGAATAAAAAGGCACATATTCACGCTGTAGTCACGACTCTCGGCGTAAAGAATATACCGTTGACCAGTTGAGTCAGGATACCCGGATTTATTTCATTGTCTCGCCAAACTGGAATTTGTGTTATTGTTCACAGCTTCAGCACTGCGACGATCTCATCGCCGTCCATCTCGCCCGTCTCCTCAAAACCGAATGAGGCGTACAACTTTCTTGCTATCTCGTTCTCGGGTTCGTAGGAGATCCAGCAGAACTCCGCCTTGCCGCAGGGCCACGTCCTGATGAAATCGAGTGCAAGCTTCAGCGCTTCTCTGCCGTAACCACGGCCTTGATAACGCTTGTCGATCATAAAACGCCAGATCTCGTAATTGTCTTTTTCGACGCTCACTCCGTCCTGATCCGCGTTCTCACCGTAGCCTATCTGGATGAAGCCGACAAGCCGTTTGTCATTGTAGATTGCGAAAGGAAATACATGCCCGCCGCACATCATGGTAACATACGCTTCGGCAATGCTGTAACAGTTGCTCGCCACAAAGGGGTATTGAACCTTTTTTACCTTGAGTTCAAA
>Ga0247610_10001431_pt1 | contig 29712 bp, 42 predicted proteins | sample 174DNAGHGhighgp2_FD_193483 | JGI IMG/M metagenome (GOLD analysis project Ga0247610, IMG submission 193483) | Sheep rumen microbial communities from Palmerston North, Manawatu-Wanganui, New Zealand - 1742 DNA GHGhigh gp2 | ecosystem: Host-associated > Mammals > Digestive system > Stomach > Rumen...
CGAACAACGCAAAAAAGATAAACAAAATGCTTTAAAAGATCCTACAAATGCAAGTGATGAAGTTTTAAATTCTAGTGATTATATTATTAGCTATGACGAGAAAAAAGCACTAGACAAAGCTAAAGTTGAACAAGAACAAGAAGAACTTAAAGATCGTATAAAGAAAGCAGAAAGAGAAAATGCAGAAAAACGTGCTGAAAATTTCAAGTCGTTAATGGATTCTTTATCTGAATTTTTAGAAGTATTATTTCCTGAAGGTGCAAAATTTGACTCGCTTTCAAAAATAGGTGATAACGCTGTAGAACAACAAAAGAAACAAAATGAACAAGATGCTAAATTTGATGAGTTTGATAAAAAAATAAAAGAAAAACTCAAAACTGTAGATAACGAAAACAAAGATAAAAAGGATTCTATTGAAGCAGCTTATAATAGTAATTTAAAGAAGATTGATTTAGATGATGGTCCTTATGCAAATCAAATTGAAAGTGCTTGCAAAACATATAGAGATATTACAACTGCTAATAAACAAAACTTAGACTCTTTAACTTCTGCAAAAGAAAAATACCAAAAAGAAATCGAAAAACTCCAATATGGATTTGGTAATGAAAAGAAAATAAAAGATTATAAAGCTGAAATTGCCGATTTAGATAAAGCTATAAAACAAGCTACAGAAGATTATAATAAAGCCAAAGAAAATGAAAACTCTAAAAGAAATAATGAACGTAAACGAGTTGAAAAGGATATTCAAACTTGGAGAGAAAATCAAAAGAAACGCTTAGAAAAAGAGCATGAAGTTCGTTTACAAGAATTAGAAGTTGAAGGCAAGAAAAAGAAAACCGAAATAGAGAATAAAAAATCTGCATATATCGAATATATTAACTATATGTCAAAAAGATATCCTGATAAAAGAGAATGGCCTATAAGTGCGAAAAATAAAGAAGCAGAACTTTTAAAAGATTTTCAGAAATCATTATTGAGCGATGAAGAATTTGAAAAACTTCAAAACACTAAAACAAATCAAAGATTAAATCAAAGATTCTAGTATGATTAAAACGGAAAAATAAAAATTGATTTTTAAATAATTTTATTATATAATAATAATATAAAAATGAACATTGTTATTGGATTTTAAAATATGTTGGAAACATACAAAAAGAAAACTTCAAGAGAACATATACTTGAAAGACCAAATATGTATATCGGTGCAAGTAATGATATTACTTGTTCCGAATACATTCTCGATGAAACCATTCATAAAGCTGATGTTACATACGTCCCTGGGTTATTAAAAATCATAAATGAGATTATTGATAATTCAGTGGATATCGCTATCAAAACCAATTTTGAAGGATGTAACCGAATTGAAGTAAATATCAGCGATACCTATGTAGAAGTTATTGATAATGGACCTGGTATACCTGTAAAGAAAAATGAGGAAGGAGAATATCTTCCTTATCTTTGTTGGGGTTATGCGATGTCAGGATCTAACTTCGATAATGACGAAAATCGTAAACATATCGGTATGAACGGTGTTGGTTCATATTGTACCAATGTATGGTCAAAAAAATTTACTGCAATATCCGATGATGGTGAAAACCGTTATGAAATAACATTTAAAGATAATGCTAGTTCTTATGTTGATACAGTTAAAAAATCACAAGGTCATGGAGTTTATGTAAAATTTTATCCTGATTTAGAACGTTTTAGAATAACTGAAATAAGTGATGTATATTCGCAGATTATCAAGTTACGTTTAATAAACTTAAATATAAGTTTTCCAAAAATTGAATTTATATTTAATAAAGAAAAAATCAAATTAAAAAATTTTAATGAGTATTTAAAACTTTTTGGTAAACCTTATGAAATATTTGATTCTTGTGAGCATTACAAATATGCAATTTTAGCTTCAGAAGATTTTGAACATTATTCTTTTGTGAATGGCATTTATACAAAAGATGGTGGATCTCATGTGGATTATATAAGTAATTGGATTTCTGGTGAAATATGTAATAAATTATTAAAAAAATATAAAGAATTAAGAAAATCTGATGTTAAGAATAAAATAATGCTTGTTTGCTTTTTAAAAGATTTTACAAATGCTAAATTTTCTTCTCAAACAAAGGAAAAATTAACAAATACCATAACAGAATTATATACTTATACAGGTTCAACTTCATGGGATAATATTCTTAAAAGATTACTTAAAAATGAAAATATAATAGATCCTATTATTGACATTTTTAAAATTAAAGAAGAATATAAGCGCAAACAAGAATTAAAGAAAATTGATAAACCTGCTAAAAAAATAAAAACTGATAAATATATTCCTAGTAACTGTAATAAACGTTATCTTATGATTTGTGAAGGTGAATCTGCACTAGGTTCGTTAATGCCTGCGTTTGGTTTAAAAGATTGTGGATATTATTTACTTAAAGGTAAACCGTTAAATGCGTGGGATGTTTCCCAACAAAAGTTTACTGCAAATAAAGAATTATCTACATTATATGCAATAATCAAAAATGAGAATTATCAGTATATTGTTTTTGCTACTGATGAAGATTTAGATGGTTTGCATATCAGAGCATTGCTTAGTGGATTTATTCATAGATATTTACCTAATTATGAAACTCGTGTAGGTATACTTCATACACCTATTATTGCCTTTTTCAAGAATGAAAAAATCCAACGTTGGGTTTATTCATTATCAGAAAAATTAGAATGTAAAAAAGGTGAAAAATCATTTTACTTCAAAGGATTAGGTTCATGGGAAAAAGCTGATTTACAGCACGTTATTGAAATTGATGGACTTGATCGAATGATAAATATAATTGACTTTGAAGGTGCTGATATTTCATTAGGTGAATGGCTCGGTAATGACTCTACACCTAGAAAAAAATATATTTTAGAAAATAACTTCAGTATAGCTGATATATAGGATTTAATATGTTACCTGTTTGTATTCCTTCTTATAAGAATAGAGAAATAACTAAAAAATTATTTTCTCAATTAAGTACTTTTGATGATGTTTATCTGTTTGTCTATGACTTTGATTATAAAGAATCAGGTTATGATAAACTTGAATTACCTTCTAATGTTAAAGTAGTACAGATAAACATAGAAAGGGATTTTAAAAAGTACAATGTTAAAAGAACTGATTTGTCTACAAAAAGATGTTTTATATTTGACTACATGACTTCATTAGGTATTGATACTTATATAAGTATAGATGATGATTGTGGTGATCAACATTATATAAGAGAAAATAATAAACTTGAAAATGTCGATCTTAAAACTTTTATTGATAAAATGCAAGAAAAAATTTCAACTTTAGATAATTGGTGTATCGTTTCACCTTTTGTAGTTTTATCGAGAACAGAAATTAGAAAAAAGTATAAAGCTGATTTTATCTATGATTATGCTTGGGAAGGTTCTGTAATGTTTATCAATAGAAAAGTTTTAAGTGAACATAAAGTTAAACACGTTCCACTCACTTCTAGTGATATAGCATTTAATATTTCTTGTCTTAAAAATAGATTAACACCTTTAGTGATAAATAATTTTTATACAGTTGCTTTTCAAACAGATCAAAAACATTCTACTTTATCAGAAAAGCATAAAAAAGAAGTTATGTTTACTTTTAAATATTTTCCTGAGGATAGCTCAATATGGTCATGGTATAATACAGAAAATATAGGTTCTTATGGAAAATATTATTTGGATGTTTTAAACGGTGAAACAAAATTAGATAAAAAAATGCAAAAAATATATGAGTATGCTTTAAATGAAGATTTAGATAATTTTATTAAATCTGCAAAAGAATATGTTTTTAGCAAAAAAACTAAAAAGACAAATACTTCAAAAGAAGTAAATGAAGAATGGTAATTTGTAAAGGAAATAAAAATGAATATACTTGGTATTGATATTGGATTTGGAGATACAAAAGTAATTTTGTCTAATGAAAATGGTAATCTCTTAAAGAAGTTTAAATTTAGTTCTACTATAGGTATTACTAAATCTAATGAACATATTAGAGATCCAAAAATTTACACATATAAAGGTAATTCCTATTATGTTGGTGCTGATAGTTTAGCATTACCTTCTGAGTGTTTGATTGATATTATTGAATACAAAAATCTTGAATATTATGCACCTTTGTTGTTGGCACATGCAATTAAACTTTGTGAAATAGTTCCTGATGTTATTGTAACGGGACTTTCAAAAGCACAAATTCTTAATAGTGGTTATTTCAAGGACGCTTTAACCGAATTTGAAGTGAATGATAAACGACTTACATTTAAGAATGTTTTTGTTATTCCGCAAGGTGCTGGTTCAAAACTTTGTATTGATAAATACGGTTGTGATTTTCCTAATCCACAAACAGAATTTACGGGTAAATCTTCATATATCGGTGTTGATATTGGTTTCAATACTTTAGATATGTTTAGAGTTATTGATGGTAAAACATCAGCATCCGTATTTGAAGGTATTGAACACGAAGGAATAATGAAGATTGCTTCTAAAGTTTCAAAACTTATAAAGGAAAAACATAATCGAGAAATAAATCTTCATGAAGCAAAAGAAATTTTAAACTCTAATACATATAAACTCAGAAGTCAACTATTCAATTATACTGATGAGATTCTTGAAATTAAAAAAGAGTACATCAAAGAATTACTTGAATTAGTTGAAACCAAATATGGTAACATACTTGATAAATGTGATTATATCTTTTTATCAGGTGGTGGTTCATCATTCTTTACTTCATGTGAGTACATGGGTAATAAAATATTAGTTCCTAAATCTAATTATGAGTATTACAATTCTATTGGTCAAGCTATGTTTGGACAGGAATTGATAAAAAAGAATAAAATTGTTGTTGACAATGATTAATAATTGTTATATTATATAATTTTAATAAACATATTAATGAGGTTAAAAATGTTTAATACTGAAACTGTAAATTTTTTGAAAATGATTAACAATATTACCAATTCTGTTGTTTTGAAGTATCCTATTACAACAGGCAAAACAGAAAGTGCTGATATTGCTTATATGTTTGATTTGAGTAAATTTGATACCGATGGTTTTGAAAATCCTATAGGTTTCTATAATCTATCAAACTTTTTAAATGCTTTCAATCTTTTTGAAGATGGTGCTGAAATATCACTTGAAGATAACGTTATCAAGATTTCTGATGATACAACTTCTATCAGTTATCTAACAACTTCACTTGATGTTTTGAGTCAATTTGAATTTAAGAAAGAACAATTTGATAAGAATGATACATTCCCAACAGTTCTTGAAATGGAACTCACAAATGAAAATATCAGAAAATTGAAAAATGCTCATTCTGTATTTTCTGAATTAGATTGTGCTTTAATTTCATGTGGTGAAACAACCGAATTATCATTAACTCAGATTGGTAATTTCAAAAAATCTTCAAACTCATTTAAGATTTTGAAAGATGAAGTTGCAACAAAGAATTTCAAAATTGCAATTCCTTTGGATACATTATCTAAATTACCTCAGGTAACATATACTCTGAAAGTTAAATATAATGAAACCAAAAATGCTTACAGAATCATTTTAAACACCGAAACATTTACTTTAGTAATTAATGGTAAAACTGTTGAAGAATAATTTTATATAAGGAAAATTGAAATATGAATGAATTTAGTACAGATGCTTTTGATTTTGATAAAATGAACGAAGCTATTGGTTCTAATCCTTTTGATAGCGATAAAAAATCATATACTGACGAAAGATTTTATAAACTCGATAAAGATAAAAATTCTAATGGTCAAGCAATTATTGCTTTAGTTCCTGATAAGAATAAACATTTTATTATCAAGATGTATAAAATCGAAACAACTCTTGAAAAGAATGGTTCTAAACAATGGATTAACGAATGGTCACCTAAATCAATCGGTAAAGCTTGTCCGTTCCAAGAGACTTACATCAATCATTACAATGAAGATAAAAATATTGCAAAACAATTTAAACCTAAGGAAAAGTGGATTTGCAATATCAAGGTAATTAAAGATCCATTACACCCTGAAAATGAAGGTAAAATTTTCCTTTACGCATTTTCTAAAACAATGGCTCAGAAAATTCAAGATGTCTTGACATTAACTGATGCTGAAATTGCTATGGGTATGCAACGTAAGGAAATCTTCAATCCATTAAAAGGTTGGGTAATGAATTTAAAATGTTATAAAGCCGATACAGGATTTATATCTTATGATAATTCAGATTTCATGCAATTACCTAATGGTAATACAATTTATGGACCTTTAAGTGACGAAGCAAAACAAAAGTGTTATGATGATATTGTAAATAATACTTATTCTTTATCTGATTTACAGAAACCTGAAAACTTTATGAGTTATGACGATCTGTACAAAGAATTAGAGCGAATTTGCCGTGGTACTTTTGGAATAGGTTCTAAAACTGCAAAGGAAACCAAAGAAGTTAAAATTGAAGAAACTTCTGAAAAGGTTGAAGCTAAACCAGAAATTGATGTTAAGGTTGAACAAGAAACACCTAAACCTGAAGTTAATTCTACACCTAAACAAAGTGATGATTTAGCAGATTTTTTAGCTAAACTATAATATATTGATTATTTAAGTATGATGGAAAACACATTAAGGTTATAAAAATTTTACTTTAATGTGTTTTTATTATATAATAAATAAATTAAAATAATTATTAAATGGATTTTTATGATATTAGTAGATTTTAACGGAATTTTTTGCCAAAATTTATATGGTTCTATAACAGCTTGTCAACCTGAAATTCAAGAAGATGGTAAATATCTATTAAAAGATTTTATGCCAACTGCAAAAGGTTTTTTGCTAGATAGTTTATTCAATATTCAACAAGAATATCAATACACTTATGGTACTATGACACTCTGTCTTGATAATACTAAAGGTGGAAATTGGCGTAAAGAACATTTAAAAAGTTATAAAGGTTCTAGAGCTAAAGGACGTGAGGAATCAAATATTCCATATAATGAAGTATTTGAAGATATAAACGGTCTCGTTAATCAATTAAGAGAAAACACACCATATAAAGTTGTTTCTGTAGAAACAGCAGAAGCTGATGATGTTATTCTTTGTCTTGCAAAACAATATGCTCAAAAAGAGAATGTTTTGATTATAAGTGCTGATAAAGATATGATACAAGCACAAAGACATGGTAATGTTAAACAGTATTCACCTTTAACAAGAAAATGGATAACACCTGAAACAAAAGGTGGAAATATGGATTTGTGGTTACAAGAACATATCATATTAGGTGATACCGCTGATGATGTTCCTAGAATTACAGAACATACAGAATTTACTACTGCCTTTAAAAATCATTTACTTTTAAAAGGTTTGAATTTTACACCTAAAGAGTACAATGAATTATCTTATGATGATCAAGATCTTATTGAAGAAACCTTTGAAGTATTTGATAGGTGGGGACATAAAGATATTTGGAAACAACCTAGATTAGGACCTGCTAAAATTCAGAAAATACTTAATGAAGGTAAACTTGACGAATTTTTAGACTCTAATGAATTATATCGTGAGAACTATGAACGTAACAAACGATTGGTTCTTGATGATTATATTCCAACAAATATCTATAATAAATCCATTGAAAATTATATAAATGCTAAAACCGAAATAAATGGTAAAAATTCCGATGAGTTTGTTAAATATCTGAATGATTGTGGTTTAGGAAAATTAGCATTAAATTTACCATTGAATTTTACAATGGGTTCTTTTAGTTTGGAAGATTTTTGATGTTAATAAGTATAGATAATTATTATGATGTAAACTTTTATAATCAGTGTTTAACAGCACTGAAAAATAATGGTATTAAATATAAAGAATATCTTTCTACAACGGGTTCTTTTAATTGGTATATTGATATTCCCCAAAAACCAATTATGGTCAATTATGATGTTTGTCCAAAATCCGAAGAAAGATACCTTGTTTCTAAAGTAAACTCTTTGATTGATTTTACTCGTTATAAGTATTACAGACGTTTGGATTCTCAAGGTGTTTTCGCTGAAAAATACATCATAAATGATTATTTTGAAGATATCAAAGATAAAGAAGCATGGGTTTTTAAAGTAAATTCTAAAAATGATTTAGAAAGATTATCTTCACTTGACGAAAATGCTAGAATATGGTATTTAGGAAAATATTTAGGTAATAGAGTACGTTTTGCAATAACAACGAGCGAACTTATTAGAGTTTTTATCAAACGTGAAGATATCTTTTACTCTAAAAAAGATAATGAAAAATTAGATAGGTTTGAAACTGAATTTAACTATAGAGTTTTAATGGGTAAAGATAAATTGGCTAAATTTGATTTTACACCATACTTTGAAAATGGTAAATTGAAATTACCTTTATACTATAATGAAATTGAAAAAATGAGGTATTTAGTGTTATGATTATTGAGATTAAAGATATTCCTGAAAACCAAAAAATAGAGAAAATATGTATAGAGTTTCAAGGTAATGATAATTCTATACAAACTAAAACGAAACCTAAAATTGAAGTAAAAGAAATAAAACCTAAAGAAGTAATGCTTTTTGATTCGGTACAAAGGGTACAAACAGAAAGAAAACCATCAGAAGTTCCACAAGAAATGTTGAATGAGGAATTTTAAGTATGTTTGAACTTCATTTAACTTGTACTAAGGATATTAAACAATTACATCTTGATTTTACAGATGGTTCTTCTGTAACACAAACTGTTTCTAAAGAACAAGACGTACAAGAAATTAAAGAACAAATAAATCCTAGAGATAAAATAATTCATTCTGATAATGCTACAAATACCGAAATTGTAGATAAACCTAAAATACCTGAAATATCTTCACAACGTTCAGTTAAAATAGATCCTATTTTGAATAATTTTGAAGTTTAGATTATTTCCTTTTTAAAAAACACTTATAAAAATCATTAATTTATTTTAAATAGATTAATGATTTTTTTCTATTATATAGAAAAAATTAATAAAAACATATCAATGGTGATTTTTTAATTTTTGTACTTTTGTACTTTTTATATTTTTTAGTAATAATTTAACATAATATAATTTAACATATATTTTATGAAATAAAAAGGATCCAATTAAGGATCCTTAAAATATTGTAAAAATGAGTAAAACTATGAATTGCCTTCTAAAGCATTAAGTCTATCTTTAATTGCTTGTAATTCGGTATCCAAATCTGTAATGTCAGTAATTGCATGAGTATGAGCATCAGGTGTAAATTCGTTAGGTTTATCTTGAACATCATTCCATGAAACACTTGAAATAAATTCACTATCATTATCTAAATCAGATACCTTAGTAGGAATTTCAGGTGTACCTGATAAATCTGAATAATCACCACTTGTAGCGACACTCGCTAGTGTAGGTTTATCTTGAACGTCATTCCATGAAACTTCTGTCAGATAACCAGCATCCTCAACTTCTTGTTTATAGGATTCTAAATCATCACTTAAAGTTTGTAATGCAGTAGATAAATTATCTAAATCACTAGACAGAGTATCAATTCTTGTAGAAAGATTTGTCAAACTATCTTCTTGAATATCATTAACATCTTTATTTGCTTGAATTTTTTGAATATTCTGTTTTACATCAGTTATGAGATTGTTTATAATTTCAAAGTTTTCGGTAATCTCATCATACCATAATCTTGAACCTTTTTCTATTTTTATAATACCATTTGATAAAATTTCATTTGCCATTATAATTTTCTCCCTAATAAAAATGATTTTTATTTATATATAAATATAAAAAACAATGTTTAATGGGTTTTTTAAAAATGTTTGATATTTTAATCAAAAAAGGTTTTAAAATTAAAAATGAAATACCTAGAAAGCAAGGTATTGAACTTGTATTTTATAGTGTTGATGATTGTATTCTGGCTAGATCGTTTTTAAAAGATCGCAAAACCTCTATAAGAGAAAATAGTTTGTTTGTTTATTTCTAAAAGGAAAAAAGATGACCGTAAAAGAATTTATGGATTTACTTCAAAAGGGTGTCGATAAAGGAATTATTTCTGAAAATGATAAGGTTAACATAGAAGTATCTTGTGCTTATATTCAGAAAGACAAACCTTCTAAATTAGAAAATGCGATGGTATCTATTATAAGGGATTTAAACTTAAATGAAAAGAATTAATGAAGATTTATTTGCACCTAATGTTGCCGTAACTGATGAAAACTTATCTATAAATGGAATTTATCAGCAAACTAAATTGCCATCATTAGGTAGAAAAATTTTTACAGTTACAGATATACATGGACCTACAGGTGCTTTATTCAATATTGCAACAACAAACCATGATGGCATTACTATTTTAAGAAATGAAGTTGAAGTTTTTGATTATCCTGATTCAGTGATAAAAACAAAAATAACAGCAGAAGCATTAGAAGATATTAAATCGCAACATGGCGAAGATGGATTGGTTCGTATTGCAAATTATCTTAAAGGTATTGCAAATGATGATGAGAATGCCAAAACAATAAATTTCCTAAAAACTAATTCTGTTGTTACAAGTAATATTTCATTATCAGAACCAACAATGCCAGATATTGTATGGAGAGAAATATCTTATAAAGTACAACAATGTGTACTCGAAATGAATAGTCAGCATATCAGAACTTATGATGCTTTTGTTGTTTTACCTTATTCTTTAGGTGCAAGCATTATGTCCGTTTTTGCGGATTTACATAATTCTGAATTAGCTGATAGAACATCATTATTTATTGGTAAATCGGGTTTAACTGATTGGTATATAAATCCTGATGCAACTGATACTGAAATTTATGTTGGTCTGAAAGATACATTAGGAACTGGTAGAGAATCAGCAGTATTTAGTCCTTATGTAAATGAAATAAGAATGACTAAAGATTATGAAACTGGGAATATTGTATGCTTTATTTGGAATCGTTATGCAATAACTATTTCACCATTACATAAAACTACAGAACCAATGTTAATGAAATTCAGTGTTGAGTAATTTTCAAAAATGGAAAACTTAAAAAATCTGAAAACCAAAGATATACCTTTAATAAGGAAACAAATTCTTGAAGAACAAGGATATAAATGTCCTTTGTGTGGTAAAACAATATCTGAAAATGATAGAATAACTCTTGACCATCAGCACAAATATCGTAAATCCGACGAAAACGGTGTTGATGGTAATGGACTTGTTAGAGGTGTTTTATGAGCGCTTGTTATAATACAAAATATAAACATAATTTTGTTTATATTATAATTAATAAATTGAATAATAAAAAATATATAGGATGTAAATCATGTAATGAAGAACCTTATAATGTTATAGGAAAAACTTATTTTTCATGTTCTAAAAATAAAAATTTTATGAAAGAACAATATAATAATCCTGAAAATTTTAAATATATTGTTTTAAAAGATTTTAATACTCGTATGGAAGCTTTAGATTTTGAATGTAAACTGCATGAAAGATATAATGTAAATATAAATGAAAATTTTTACAATATAGCTAAACAAACTTCATCTGGATTTGACTCTCATATAAAGCATGAACATTGGTCAGAAGAAGTTAAAAGAAAAATAAGTTTACATAATATGGGTAGAAAAATATCACAAGAGTCAATAAATAAAGCAAAAGAAACAAGACGTAAAAATGGAACAACGCTTATAGGAGAAAAGAATCCTATGTATGGTAGGCATCATTCAGCAGAAACATTAAAAAAGATTAGCGAAAGATGCGGAAATAAAAAAGAAAAACATCCACTATGGGGTAAACACCATTCAGAAGAAACAAAAAAGAAAATATCGCTAGCTCATAAAGGTAAATGTTATATGAGTTTAGAACATAAAGAAAAAATAATAAAAAATAATATTGGTAGCAGATGGCTTTCTAATGATGAATTAAAAATATCTCATAAAGTTAAAAAAGAAAATATAGAAAAATATCTTAATTTAGGTTATTATTTTGGAAGAAAATATGGCGGAAGAAAACATAATTAATCTTAAAAATTCTGATATTAAAAAAATAAAACAGAAAATTCTTGAAGAACAAGAATATAAATGTGCAATATGCGGTAAACCTTTAACTTTAGAAGAAGCGTATTTAGATCATCAGCACAAATATAGAAAATCAGATTTAAATGGTGAAAATGGTAACGGACTTGTTAGAGGTGTTTTATGTAGAGAAGATAATTGTTTGGAAGGGAAAATTTTTAATAATTCAGCAAGATTTTTAAAACAACCTACAAAAGAGCAACGTATTGAATGGTTAGAAAATCTTATTAAGTATTATAAGAAAGAACCATATCCTTATGTTCACCCTTCAGAAGTTGAAAAACCAAAAATGCTTTCAAAACGTAATTTTAACAAGTTGAATAAACTTTGTGGTGGTAAATTAGAATTTCCTAAATCAGGTAAAATGACAAAACCATTACAAAAACTTTATGAAGAATTTGAAATAGAACCTTATAATTAAGATGAATAAGTACATAGAAGAATGTGTTAAAGAAAAGAAGATACATCTTGATGTTATTCTTACTAAGCACTGTAATTTGAATTGTAGAGGTTGTTCTCGATTTTGTGGACTTTCTAAACCAGGTTATTACGATTATAATACTTTAGTTAAGGATTTAATCACATTATCTAAAATAAAAGAAGTAGCAACTTTGACGTTCTCAGGTGGTGAACCACTTTTATATCCAAAGGATTTATTGATTGATATTTTAAAACTTTCAAGAAAATTATTTCCTTATGTTGGTTTAACAATTTTTACTAATGGAAAAAACCTATTAAGAGAAGATTTTGAAGATGTTTTAAACTGTATAGCTGAAAATAGAATTTGTATAGTTTACTCAAAATATGTTAAAACCACGATAGACTACGATAAGATTGAAAAAATTTGTAAGTCACTTGATATAAATATCAAAAACATAAATGCTGTTACTGTCAATAAGGATTTGAACCCTGAAGAGATAACAGAATTTACTTTAATGAAACATACAGTAAAACCGTATTCAAACGATAATAAACTAGACTTATGTGTTTGTAATATTCCATCATTATGGAATTCAAAAATTTATTGTTGTGGTGATTGTATATTTTTAGATACGCTTAATAAAAAATTTGGAACTAAATATAATGTTAATGATTTTATTAATATAGAAAAATTAAATACACAAACATATATTGATTTGGTTCAATCAAAACATGAGATATGTAAATATTGCATAAACATAAAACCTCAGAAAATTGAATGGTCTCAAGAAAAATCTACAAAGGAGGATTACATTGGCTAAAATAGCAATTTTAGGTTATACAGGTTTTGTTGGTTCACATCTTGTTAGACAATTAACTCAAGAAGGTAATGAACTAACACTTGTGAACTCAAAAAATTTATGGAAAATCGAGTATAAAAGGTTTGACAAAATTTATTGTGCTTGTATGCCAGGTGTAAAATGGAAAGCAATTCAAAATCCTGAAGAAGATTTTAATAATATGCTCAAGATTATTCATAGTATAAATTATACTTCTGCAAATGAGTTTTATCTAGTTTCTTCACAAGACTGTAATTCTAATTTAACTTCCGATGAAGCATTTACTGAATTACCACCAACAATATATGGTATCCATAGACTTCAATTTGAAAGTTTTATCAAAAACAGATTTAACAATGTAAGAATAATGAGAATTGGCTGTCTATTTGGTGATGGTTTGAAAAAGAATATAATTTATGATATAATAAACAATAAAATATCAAAAACGCAGGATATAACATATCAGTTATACTTCATGGATAATTTGGTTAAAGATTTTGAATTTATGAAAGAAAACAATATTACCTTAATGAATAGATTTTCAGAACCTGTTTGGGTTTCTGAAATTGCTAAAGCATTAGGTTCTAATATTGAAATCGAGTCAGGAAATTCAAAATACTGTAATAAAGGTAAATATTTATTAAACAAAGAAGAACAATTAAATTACTTGAAGGAATGGAATGATAGGAATAAACTCGTTATCTCTTAATGATGATTTTGAAGCATTTTTAAGACTACAAGATTATTTTGATGGTTTTGAATGTTCTAAAAAATTTTATTATGAGAATTTATATAACTTTGATAAAATAAAAATTCCTTGTACTTGCGTTGCATCGCTTGTAAGAGGCAATTATGATTTAAAAACTGAAAGACAAAAGTTTTTAATGGAATTTATAGATTCTTGTAAAATAGCGAATGATTTAGACTGTAATAAACTTATGTTTGGTTTATTACGTTATAGAAAAAATGTAGATGCAGATACAATAAAATTCTTTACCGAATTAGTTGACGTTGCTAAATTTTTTGGTTGTGATTTATTATATGAAGCATTATCAGAAAAAACAGGAAATCAATTCTTAAAAACTCATAATGAATTGATAGACTTTTCAAAGGAAAATAATATTTCTTCAATCCATGTTGATTATAAAACTTTAGAGTTAAATAATGAAAAGGTAAATCTTTTAGATTATCCTATAAGTAATTTTCATTATCCTATAGGAATACCTATTTGTGTAGATTATGTATCTTTAGAAAATTATAATAATTGGAATATAAGCGAAATTGAACAATGGATAAAGTCGCTATTATAGGTGCTGGTTTTTACGGTTTAATGATCGGGAAATTCCTTCAGAAAAAGTATGATGTTACTATTTTTGAGTCCGAAAATGATATAATGACTAAAGCATCAGCACAATGCCAAATGAGAATACACTCAGGTATGATGTATCCTAGAAATCTCAAAACAGCATTACAATGTATCAAAACTTTTAAACCTTTTATGTTAAAGTTTAAAGATGCCATCGTTAATGATTTTAAGTCATATTATTGCATAGCCAATGATAGTAATATTTCTACAGAAGAATTTAAAAGAACAATTAAAACGTTAGGATTACCTTCAAAACAAATTAAAAATGAGTTTTTCTCTAATGTAGATTCTGTATTTGAATGTGAAGAATATACTTTTGACTTCAATAAAATTAAAAATATTCTTTCTAATCAAAATATAGTTTTAAATACTAAAATAGAATCCTTAGACCAATTAAAAGGTTTTGATAAAGTTTTTATTTGTACTTATTCTGAAATACCTAATCTTTTAAATAATTTTAATTTACCTAATATAGAAAATTTTAAAACTGTTAATACAGAAAAAATATTTTTTAAAGATAATTTTGATAGGTTTGCAGTTTGCGTTGTTGATGGCAATTATTTTACCACAATGTGTTTACCAAATTCAGATGTCAAAACTTTGACGGCAACTGATTTGACAACCGATGTTATAAATACTAATTATATAAACGCATTTAAAAGAGTTGAAAATTTTATACCTAATATAGAATTAGAATATATAAATTCCACATTCTGCAATAAATCTTATATTGAAGGACAACGCTCTTGTTTTATAAGACAAAACGGAAATATATATACAATTTTAGGTGGTAAAATAAACAATGTCTTTGAATTATTTAATACTTTGGGGAGTCTTTAATGTCTGCTTCTGATAAAATTTCAAAACACTTTAAAATTGTATCACTTACAGACCCAACATATTCACAAGGGATAGGTTCTGATTTTGATTTGAGTACAATGAACGTTGGTACTGTACTCAAACACAATGTAGGTAATAAATATATCAAAACTGCTTCAAGAGTTTTTGATAGATTACCTAATGACAGTTTATCAAAAACCGATTTACCTTATGAACTTGCGTTGGGTGATAGAAAACTATATTTGATATTGACTAATGGTTCATTCAATCCACGTTCAGCTTATTCAGCATCACAAATTCAAAATAGTGGAATCATCAGTGGTGAAACACCTACTTCTGGTTCATATTACTGTATAGGCTGTGTTAAATTTGAAGATATGTCTAACAGTTATTATGACGGTGGATGCGGTTGTGGATGTGGATGGGATTGGGGTGATAATCAAAGAACCGTTATCCTTAATACAAAATATTTATCATTGTTTGTGAGATATTTATGAAATTTGAGAATCCAAAATTTAATTGTTATAAAGATGGAAAACTTTGTTTTGATGTTACCATTATTGATGGCAATAATACAATACCTTATACTTATTTAGAAGGTTCAACTTCTGTAATTGATATTGCAATTAAAAATGCTTTAGATAATGGTGAACTTGTTGTTGATACAACTGTTAAACAAGAAAAACCAAAAGTCGATTTATACTTTTATAGACAACAAAAAGCAAAAGAATTAAAAGAAAATTATCATTGGATTTTGGATAATTCTCATATCGAATATAAAGACCATTTATTTTACTTGAATGATTATGATAAATTTGTTGCTTTATATATTATAAACAAAAATGTTAATTTTGTGGATGTTCAAAACCAAAAAATAGAATTGAACAAAAAAGATTATAAAGCTATTATCGAACTTATTATGACTGAAAGAGATAAACTTATTTCAGATTATAGTAACTTAAAAGATAAATTAAACGATGCAAAAACTAAAGAAGAAATGGATTCTGTAACATGGGATACAATATAATAAGTTATACAACCACAACAACTGATTATCCTTTTGTAGAATATTTATATACAACTATTAAATCACTTAGAAATTATAATGACTTTAAAGTTGTTGTGTTTGTACTTGATAATGGAATAGAACGAATAAAAAGAGTTTTAAAAGATTTTTCTAATATTGAAGTAATTGATTTTTCAAACTCAAAAACTTCAAAATTAAATATCTCTAATACAGTTACAACTGCATTTAATTTTGGTGACGAAAAGAAAACAAGTGTTCTTATAGGACCTGAATGTCTTGATTACATGTATGCTCATTATGAGTACGATGTTCTATTCCGTTTTGATACTGACGTTCTATTCCTAGATAAAGTTGATTTTGAACTGTTTATAAAGTCAAATTGCGCTTTTGGTGGTTGTAAAGAATTATATTGGCATTCATGGGTAAAAGATAATTTTGATTATTGCTGTTTGGATTGTGATGTTTATAACGTTGGTTTATCCATGTTCAGAAAATCCAAACAAACTTCAAATATGTTTGAGAGAATGCTTGAAATATTTGAAATGTGGAATTACAAATTCAATACTTTTGAACAAGATGCTATAAATTATGAGTACGTTGTTTGTAAGAAATCAGTTTATGATTTGAATGGTCAATTTCTTTTAGCTTCTAATAGACCTAATAATGCAATAGCATATCAAGCAGTACATTTTAATGGTAAATTGTTTAAACCTTTAAATTTACGATTACCACATTCTTATGATTGTTTAAAACCTTTTTATTGGAAATATTTTGAATACGATAAACCTTACAGTTTAGGTTTTTCATTGGCTAGAAAATGTTTCTATTCAAGTTGTGATGGTGACAAATTTATAGAGTTACTCATTGTAACAATAACATCTTATAAACTGCATAACACATTACCTATTGATTGGATTGTTATTTGCTCTGAAGAAGGTATTCAAAAAGTTAAAGAGCGTACTCAATTTATGAGTGATGATTTGGTTAGACTTGTTTATACAACAATGACAGAACCACCTTTTAAAGTAGATTATTCAAAATATAACTCATTCAAATGGACATCTGATAAAGCAAGTGATATTTTCTGCAAGAGAATATACTTTGTTGACGAATGGAAAAATAAATATGACTTAATGGTTTGTGTTGATTTAGACTGTATCTTTGTTGATAATGTTGAACCTGAATTAAGAAACTTTTATTTTTCCGATTGTGCATTAGGTGGTACTCAAGAACCATTTATGCTGAATTATGGTTTTGAACATTGTTTGAATACTAAAATGCCAGAAGTTCCTTATGACTTTACAAAATACATAAACTTTGGTTTTGGTATGTTGAATACAAGGTATTTGAGAAACAATAATTTTGAGCGTTTCCTTGAATTGTCAAAAGGGAAAGAAGATTTTTTCAATACTCAAGAACAAGCATACTTTGCATGTGAATACCAAAAATCCATTAAATCATACGATTTACAAGCACTTGTATGGGGTAGATTGAATAAACCTGAATACAAGAAACGTTTTAAGTATAAAATCGTTCATTTTAGTCCTTCACGGTATTTGACAGAAGATATATACAATTTACCCCAAGAGAACATGTCTTTTGCAAATACCGTGCTTTTTTATGATAAATATGTTGAGATTGTTAAAAAGAGTCCTGTTGCTAATTGGTTTAAAATGCTGACGTATCATAACAGCACACGAAAGTTTGAAAAAATTAAATTAAAAATATTGTTAAATTATTAATTTTATATTATAATATAAACAAAAACAATATTAATGGAGATGTATGATTAAGGATTTAATAAAAGATAAAAATGGTATTGAACATAGAAGTGTTAGAGCATTCTGTGAATACTATAATTTATCTTATGCTTATGTTCTTAAAGTCAGAAGGGAAAAACAAGATTTTTCTTATGAGTTTTTGAATACCTTTATCGCTGATAGAAAAAGGTATAAATTAAAATTTAAAGAACCTGAATTAAGCAAAGATAATATCTTTTATAAAGATGTTTATAGAAACCATATTTCTTTAGAAGAATTACAAAATCTTTATAAAAAGTATTTTGAAACTGAAGATTTAGGAAAAATAAATTCTGATTATATTGAAGCATTACAGTATAATGATTTATACGGTGTTTTTAAAGACAAAAAGGATAAAAAATGAAATTCTATGAAGTAATGGAATCCAATAGTTCCGATTTATCTTTATTGAAAAAAGATGTAAAAAAGAAAACCAATAAAGAAGTTTACGATGAACTTATTTCCATGTTAAAAGATAAAGACTATGAAGATAGTGTTGACTTTATTGAAGATTTAGTAAAAGATCCTAAATTAAAGTTTATACTTAGTTTAGGTTTTGGCGGTGAATATGCTGATACAGATATGACAATAGAGAAAAAGGTTAAACCTGTAAACATATTTATTCCTACACAAAATGAAATTGGTACAGAAGAAACCTTAAATTATATTTGTAAAGATGCCAAAAATGCAGAATTTGTATTTAAAGATGTTGCAGTAATTAAGAAACCTATTGTGACTTTTAAAAACGTTTTCATAATTGATGGTCACCATAGATGGTCTGAAATATATGCTATGAACCAAAATGCAAAAGTAGAAACCATAAATCTTGATTGTGATTTATCACCTATTTCGGTATTGAAAGCAATTCAAGCAACAATAGGTTCAAATTTGGGAACTCTTAATAGAAAAGATGCTAAAGGTAAAAATTTATTTGAGTTATCTGAAAAACAAATAAAAGAATATCTTGAAAAAAATATGACTGATAAAGCAAAAGAAATTTTATCAAAGCATTATGAAGATCCTAATGTAGATCCTATTGAACAGGTTTTAAAAAATTGTGTGAGATTAAAATCTAATAATCACCCTATTATTGATGCACCTGATAGAGGTGATATGCCACAAACTTCAAAAGATCCTGAATTGTTCAAAGATCTTGATAACGGTATTACAGAAATCTAACTTCATAACTTCCATTTTTATCCTAAGTAAAAGTTAATCCTATTCAATTTTGAATAGGATTTTTTTATTAATAATAATTATAATAGGAAATCATAATAAAGGCGATTTTAAAAATCAATTAAAAATTATTTATTATATAGAAAAAAATCAATTTAAACACATTAAAGCGCTTTTAAATCAATCAAAAAATCAATTAATAATATTTTCTATATAATAGAAAAAATTAATTAAAACATATCAATGGCGATTTTTAAACGCAATCTTCAATTTTTAAATAAAATAAATCTTCTGCTTTTGTTTGTTCTAATCTTGTATTCTCTTTTTCATTTATATTAACAATAGGATTTTCTACTTGTTGTCTTTGTTGTTTTTGTTGCTCGAAACTTTGAATAGGTTTATCAAAGTTATAATTTTCAACTTCTGAGTAATTGGTAAAATCAGTCTGTAATTCTTTTATAGGTTCTAAAGCAGTACCACCATATCTATAAATCCATGCACCATTAGGTGCACCATCTTTATAAGGTGAAGCATTTTTCTGAATGAAATCTGAAATCCAATTTCTACCATCCCATATACAGATATGTCCATGTTTGTGATTACCGAAACGGTTTATAACACAAACATCACCGACTTCAGGTTTAAATCCTCTATAGTCATTGGAAACAATATTGAATCCCATTTTCTTTAAAACGCCATTCGTGTGGTACATATAAGCACTACCTTGACGTTGGAATTTAAAACCAACTGCTTGTAAAGCATTAGCTACATATCTTGCACACCTACCTTGAGATTTTGAGTGTGCATATTTACGAGCATAATTGGCTGCCATAGCAATACCATTACCAGAAATATTCTGAGGTGTTTGAACACTAGGTGTACCTGAAGTTGAAGGTGTTACTTGTGTTGCTTCTGTTGCTACATTTCCTTGAACGGTAGAATTTGATACTGTATTATAATATGAGTTTGCATAACCAATTCTTTTTGAGTTTTCAGCACCTTTTCCTGCACGTTCAAATTTTTCAGACCAAGCTATGGATGCTTCTTCGACTGTTGTTGCTTTTTTCAGTGCTTCAAATGCTCTTTTTTCTGTAGTGGATAATTCTTCAAGAAGGTATTCCATTTGAACAGTTGGGTCGTTTATATCTCTGCCTTTAGCAAATTCTCTTAATTTTCTGAGTCGTTCACCTCTCCATTGGAATAAACCAAATGCGCCATCACCTCCGCCTTGTTTGTTATGAGCTTTAGGATTAAATGATGATTCTTGCATTATGTTACCCATAACACCTGCAGCTTGTTCTTTGGTTAACTTCATTTTATTTGTTAAAAAGTCATAAACTATTGATTGAACATCGCCGAGTTTTGCAGTTGACTCTATTTTAGGTGTTTGTGAAACACCTGGTGTTATGTTTATATCTTGTTTAGGTGTATTTGAAACGTTTGAAGTAGAAGTATTTGAAGTACCTATTGTTGCATAATCTTGTTTTTGGGAAACAATAACATTGTTTTTAAAATATTCTTTAAATACAATATCATTTTGTTGAGCAAACAAAGGTATTAACTTCATTGTGGAAACATCAAAGTGTCCTATTACTTTGTTTATAACAGCACTTCCATTACTTATTTTAGGTTTTATCATTTTATACTGTTTTTTGAGTTTTTCAAAACCTATAACATCTCTAATTTTATAACTCAGAATAACAGTGCCATAAACAGTAAAGAATAACCAATATGTTGGATTTGTTCTCCACATCTCAATATCTTTTGTATTGATTTTTGAATTTAAAATTTCTTTATAAAGCAAATTAAAAAATTCTTTTGCTTCATTTATACTTTCTTCTTTATTATCATAAGAAAATATATTAGGTGCTATTTCAGTTAAAAACTTTTCTTTTAGATAATGACCTTCAAGAATACACTGACTTGGGTGAAGTTTAACTTGACTATAGCATAATTGAGCAAACTCATTCCATTTTTTACCAAAAGGTGTTGTATTTATAGACAAAGAATTTATCAATGGATCAAGATTGTTATTTACTGCTCTTAATTTCATTACTTCAAAATCGGTATATTTTGTTTTTGAAGTAAGAGCCATTGTAACTTTGTTCATAGTTTCTCTTGATAAATCACCTTGAGCTATCATTTGTTTAAGTTCTTCTGTTGTATAAGATTTTGCAATATCAGTTGAAGAACCAACAAGTTTAGCAGATTTAAAATAACCTGTTTTTACATATCCTTGTTTCTTTGCATTATCTAAATGTGGGTTCATACCCATATAATCAAAGAATTTATCAAATGCTCTTATTTCAGAAAAACTATACCAATAGTTAAGGACTTCTATTCCACATTCAGGTCCATATAAACCCGTTTGTAAACACTTTTTAATTTCTTTATCCATCAATTCAGAAATAAGACCTAAAAGTTTACCTAAAGGCATGATTGTGGAAACAATATTTAATAATTCTTTAACTACAGGATTTTCAAGACAGTCTATAAATTCTCTAGTGTTTTTGAAAACTTCAAGTATCAGTTCATTCAAAAATTCTATAAGTTCTAAATTTTCTTTTAACCATTCAGAAACACCTGCACAAAAAGCAAAAATAAATTCTTCTAATTTATCAATAGGTGACCAATATCTTGTTTGAATATATTTTGTAACATCAGCCCAGTAGTTGGCTACTTTATTGAAAACATCAATAAGTTCAAGAAGTATCCATATTTCTGGTTGTAAACCTAATGCTACTGCTTTTGTCAAAATTTTAGCTGAAAGTTTTTTGAATGATTTTAATTTCTTTATTTTAGAGCTAAATTTTTCCATTTTTGAAGAAACTTTTTTCTCAGGTTTCTTATTTGTTTTTTTATCTACCTTTTTCTTTTGTTCTTCAATTTTTTTCTTATCTTCAATTTTTTTCTTTTCTTCTAATTTATTGATTTTGTCTTTAGAAGGTTTAATTTTATTATACAGATATTTGAGTGCACCAGCACCTAAAACACCTGAAAGTATTGAACCTACTAAATTGGTTCCATTAGTATCATAATTTTCAAATTCTTTATTAACAAGATCTTTAATATATTTTTCTAAATCTAATTTACTCATATCTTTAAAATTAGTTTTATCTTTATTCTTTATTGAAGTATCTTGTTCATCAATAAGGTCTTCTTCAATTTTTGCAAGGACCTTATAAATTTTTTCTTGAGTTAAAGTTAACTTTTTAAGACGTTCATCATAAATAAGATTTAAAGGACGCTTTTTATCAAGTGTTATTGTATCTAACAATTCAGCATAAAGTTTTTCATTTATTTTAGGTATCTTATCGTTTATGTTTGCTATTGTTCTCATGTTTTGAAGTTCTACGAGAACATCGCCGTTAGCATTGTCAAGCATCTTCTGTAATGAAGATTCCTGTTTTATAAGAAAATCCAAAATATTTTTCTGAGTTATTTTATCAGGTTTAAAGTTATTCTTGATAAAATTTAGATTATTCGGCATTTTCAGTTTCCTTTGTTTGTTCTTTAAAGTAACTTATTTCAATCATTCTTTCTATAGGTGTCATATTAAGAATATCAGTTCGTGTAAGATTATCAGAATAAACTAAAATATGTAACCAAGAAGTTAAAGATTCAAATGATTCTTCACTTAAAAATGATAAACAACTTTTATACGTTATTAAATTTGTAAATGATTCAAAGTCACAATATCCGCAATTAAACATGATTTTTTGTTTATATATAAAATAATAATCAAATAAATTTATATTTTGGTACGTTTCAATATCCATATCTTCATCTAGTTCGTCATCTTTATTCAGTAATGCAAATTCATTTTCAGAAAGTATTTTAGGTTTAACATCCTCAGAACATAAAGTAGGTATATTGATAAAATCAGATAAATTTATAACTTTGTTTTGGGTTTTTCCACATTTTTTGCATTTAAAAACTATAGATAACTCATCACCTATTGTTATCATTCTTATAAACCAAACTGTCAAAATTTTTTCTAGTTTTGATAAATTAGGTACTTTTTTAACAGTTTTTTCTAAAAAATAATCTACTAAAGGTTCTAAATCCTCTTCTTCAAAATCATTAAACTTTAATGTTTCTAAAACATCAAGTTCTAGTTCTGTTGTATAAGGTTTAACAAGTAAATTTTTATTACCTAATTTAAAAATTCTATACATTTAGAGTTTCCAACTTTCGGGGAAAAAATTTGGTATATTTTCAAAATTGAACTCAATTTCTTTACCACAGTTAGGACAAATAAATTTGTCTTTATAAATACATTTATTTTTTCTTTTATCCCATTCTTTAATGAGTTTATTAAAAATATCTATATCAAGATTATAAATGTAGTCCAATACTTCTGTTTGTGAAACATCAGAAGAATTTATAGTTTTAACATGAAAAGATAAATCAGCAATATATTTTTCTAAGTTAGTTAAAGTGTTTGTTACCGTTTCTTCATAAGAATTTATATCTTTTATATTTTGAAGTTCTATAACAGTTTTATTTATAACAATAGGTGAAAAATCCATTTCCTTAAATGAAACAATATCTTGTATTGATAAGTTTATTTCATTTAAAGTATCGCAGTTATAACATTCTACAGAATAATGGATATCTTCATTTAAAGAATAATCACGAATTAAGCATAAAAGATAATTGTATTCTTCAATATCCAAAGGAACAGGATTTTCTAAACAGTCATAAACCATTATCTTTCTTTTATCAATTACAGAAACGGCATTATCAAAATTCTTTTTATCTTTGACTTTCCATTTTCTGTAATTTATTTTTTTGCCATTAATCTCTAATTCTTTATACATTATAATTTCCTATTGTTGGTTCTCTTGAAGTTTTTATTTCAATCGTAAATTCGGCTATCTGTGGATCGTTATCATTACTTAATGTTACCTGTGAAACAGTTTTGATTATACACTTATCAAAACTCATAACTTCAAACGAGTCAGGCATGTTGGCACCTTGTTGGTGATCCCTAATTTTAAAAACTCTTAAATTTATCAAATACTCGTCAGGATATTTTAGTTTTGACTCATAAGTATATTTAACGAACGATCTATAAAGTTTCAAAGAATCAAAATCTTTAAAGGTTAAATTTATAGCAACCGGATCAAAGACACCGTGTGATAATCTATAACGGTTATTAACAAAAGTTTCTACGGGTGAACCGCTACCTATCTGAGGTAATGTAAAATCCTTTATATAAAGATTTAGATCGTCATGTGAAGATATAGGTAAACCACATTCAGTCCATAACTTTTGAGATTTATTTGTAGGTTCTAAAAGAACGTAAAAATTTGACGTTAAAGTCCATTTTGTATCATGTATCTTTTTAACAGCATCATGTAACGAAATCATTTTACAACCTTTTTAAAAAATTTTTAAAATAATTGTTGACATTATTATATTTATATGTTATAATGTAAATGCAAAAATGAAAAATCACAAAATTGAAAATGAGGATTGAACAATGACGGAAAACGAAAAATTTTACAGAGAATCATTAAAAGGAAAATATGGATTTATTTTTAAAAATGACTTTGATTCATATTGGCCTTTGTTTGCAAAAACTAAAAAAGGTTTAATAGGACAAATTCTTGCGGTTTTTGATAAGGATTCTGAATTATTGAAAAACGATAATCACGGATTACACATGCCAGACGGCGAAATAAAATTATTCAAAAATGCTTACGAAATGATTTTATTTTTAAAGAAATAATTGTAAAATTAAAATGAGGATTGAAATATGAAGATTGAATTAAGAAAATACACTCCAACAAAATCCGGTAACAACATGATTACAGATGTTGTCGAACTCACTCCTACAGAAAGAGGAACAAAAATCGCATTTAATTTCTGCCTTGTTGAATGGACAGAATGGAAATACTGCGAAATCTCAAAGGACATTTACGATGTAGCAAATTCCTACATCGCCGAAGGCTATAAATTATATCATATTGAATGAAGGGGGTATTATGAAATACACGCTTACAAATGTAGATACAAACAATAAAATGGAAATCATGGAATATGTGGTGTGGGCAATCACTGATTACGGTGAAAACCATGATACGTCAACCGATTTTATGATTGATAATTTTATGGACATGGCTTTAGCTCTGAATGAAGTTGAAAGTGTGTTAAAATTAGCGGTGAAAACATTGGCAAAATTGAATTAGAGAAAAGGAAATGAATTTTGAAGAAATACTAGGGAATGCTTCTCTAGTGATAGAAAAAACTATACATTTTATGGTAAACGCTGGATATACAGCAAATGAGGTACAAGAGTATCTTGAATTTGTGGAAGAACATTCATATAATCAGATGCTCTTAAAATCTTTGAATATTGTTGAAAAAAGTGTAAAGGTGAACTTATGAATAAAGATAAATCAGATGTAGTTAAGATGTTTGAACCAATTATCGAATTGCTCGATTTAAAAGTTTCTTATGATCAAGAAACCGAAATTCTTGAAATCACCGATAATATAGGTGAAACTGATTACATATCCATAGCAATGGACTCAAATAAGTATGCCGCTATAGATATTATCAAAGGACTTAAAAGAATTATTGATGAGGTGAAACTATTATGAAAATTGAAAACTTAAATCCAAGTGCAAAAGCAATTATTCTTATGGGAATATCATTTAATGATAAAGAATCCCTTTTAAAGGAAATGAACGAATGGGCTGATGAAGTTAAATTTTTTAATGGGAATGCTCAATTTACTGATTTTGAAGTAATTGAAAATCCTGGACATGAAAGACAGGATATTGTTTGTACTTATGATGGTGTAGGAATTATAAATCCATTTAAGCGAATTGAATATCGTGGTATGGGTTGGGTATGGATAGAAGACTACTTAGGTAACAAATATTATGAAGATTAAGGAACTCAAAAAATATTGGATCTGCCTTAGTGCTGATTTATTTGAAGTAGACGGTGAAAGGATTTTATCTTTAGATCCTTTTGACGAACAACCTGTAGTTGATTTTGATGTACAATGGGTTATAGATCCAAATCAAAGTTTTGGAGCTTATGAAGAATTAAAGTATTTGAAAATGGTTAAAATATGGTCAAATGAAGGTTTACGTTTAAAAGCATTATCGGATTAAAACGAATTGAAAATTAATTAAAAATTGTTTATAATATAATAATAATAATAAAAACACATTAAAGGGATTTTTTAAATGGCAGTTGATTCTATTTGGTACGAAAAGTACTCTCCAAAAACTATTGATGATGTTATTTTACCTGAAACTTTAAAAAACAGGTTAAAACAATGTATTGAAAAAGGTAAATTACCTAATCTTGGATTCTGGTCACAAGAACCTGGTTTAGGTAAATCATCGACTTCTAAAGCACTAATCAGATCACTTGATGCTGATGCGTTATTCGTTAATGCTTCACTTGAAAGAGGTATTGATTTATTAAGATCAAAACTCATGCAATTCGCATCAAGCAATTCATTATCAGATTCTCCAAAAATTGTTGTACTAGATGAATCGGACAATATTTCAAAGGATGCACAGCAAGCATTTCGTTCTTTTATTGACGAGTTCAGTGGTAATTGCTCTTTTATCTTCACGGGCAATTATAAGTCAAAAATGATTGAACCGTTATTAGATAGATTAGAAAATTACAACTTTGTTGAATTTCCAAAATCAGAAATGGTTAAACCTATTTTTGAACGCTTGAAGTTTATATGTGAATCAGAAGGTGTTACTTTTAATGAAGATGTAAAAGCTAACATTGTTAAAATTATCCATAACTGTTATCCTAAAATTAGGAACATGATTGGATGCTTACAACGCTCAATAGCAAATGGTAAATTTGTTGTTGTAGAAGAATCCGCAAACTTAGATGACGTTATAGATGCTATGAGAGCAAAGGATTATCAAACCTTAATTTCAAAAGTAAATGCGTTACCTAATCCTGATATTGCGTATGAATACTTCTACAAGAATATTGATATGTTTAGTAAAATTCCTAATGCTGTATTGGCACTTGCAAAAGGTCAATTCCAAACAGAACAAGTAAGAGATAAGAATTTGAATTTATGTGCAACTTGTATTGAATTAATGGGTTGTTTGTAATATGTTAATAGTAGTGATATATAATTTGAAAGATATTGGTGCTGAACATTTACTTCAAAATAAATGTCAGCCTTATGCTGAAGGTGTTGAAACCGCATGGAATGAGTATAATTCAATAGTTATACTTGTACCTTGGAATGAAATTGAAATGAAAGTTAAAATGAAACTTGCTCTTGCTTATGCAGATAGGGAAAATGCGAATAATAATGCTGAAGAAGCATTTCAAAAAGGTAAAATTGATTTTTATGAGTACGTTTTGGATTATGAGTGAGGTTGAAAATGTCTAAATTTAAAGAGGGATTTGAACATTATATGGAAGCGATTAACAATGATATTAAAGCGATAGATCTTGTTATTACTTTATTGGAACAACATAAAGCAAACTTTGAATATGCGGAAATAGAAAAAGTTATTAGTTTTTTCAGAGGTTATTTATCCCGTATAAAGCTTGAAAAAACAAAAACACAAGAACTTTCATGGTATATTGATGATAAAAATGAGTAAACTTACAAGAGCAAAAACCGATTTGATATTTTTGAAAAAGTATCTTGAAAACATGAAAGAGTATGAATGGAAATATGCTGATTATGAAATTAAAGCATTTGAAAGATTGCTCATGTATTGTGAAACATATATAACTTTAAAGGAGTTGAAAAATAAAATGACCAAAGAAGAATTTGAAAAATGGAAAAAAGAAGAATTTGAAAACATAAGACAACTCTCAAAAGAAGAACTTGAAAAGTGGAAAATGGAACAAGCAAAATTAGAAATGCAAAGCAGACCATTGTATTTTGGCACTAAAATACCCGAAGAAATGAAAGTTCCTGATGATTTTATAAATTTACTTAAAGAAAAACTCAAAGATTACAACAACCGTTTAATCGGTTATTCACAAGAATGTGAAGGCACTTTTAAAACTAAAGACGGTAAAGTAACAGAAATAAATTTAAAGGGAATTGCTTTAATACCTAGATTTAGAGATAAGGACGAAGAAGTATGTTAGAACTTGATGATAGAATTATAAACAAATGCCACCCGTATGACTGTTTCTCAAATGTTGAAGAAGTTTCACAGTACTCAAAAGGTTGGTTCAGCAACATTTTAGAAGATTACGCGAATCTTGATAATCATACTGTTTATTTTCGTGAGTTAAAAGGAGTTAAAAAATCCCCCTATCCGTTTGAAACTAAAGAAGGATATTTTAAATTTTTTCTACCTGAATGTATGGTTAAAGCATGTAAAAAATTTAGAGCGTATAATTCAGTAAAGGAATTGCCGTTCACTGTAGGTGATATTCTCTTTATAAAAGATAAAGAAAGTCAAGAAATTGAAAAATGTATATGTTCAAGTATATTTTATGGAAAAAATGACAGTGTATCCTTTATTTCTTTAGGAACATCTACATATTCACCTCAAGACCTCTTTGAGGATTACGAATGGAGATTTACTGAAACTGGTGATTGGAAACCTTTTGGAGTTGAAGAATGACATTTAAAGAGTTAGCTGAAAAAACCTTGAAAGAATATCCCGAGGGGATTTGGGTTCATTTTAATTCATACTATGGAGATGAAATTTATCTCGATGAGTATTATTTAAAAGAATTTGAATATTATTTAAATAGAGAAGTCAAAAATTATTATATTGACGAATGCGACTATGAGTGTCTTGAAGTTACTTTAAAGGATTAAAAATGAAATTTGATAAAAGAATAAGTCTCGATTTACAAGATGTTTATACGCTATATTGTAGAAATAATGATAATTTGTTTGGTATTGAAGTCTATGCTTCAAATGATATTGATGATTTTAATAACATAGACAGATGCAGAAAAGGTAAAGTAGATTACATAGATCCGGTTCACGGTTATGCTGTGAAAGTTGATTCTGAGAATACATCTTATTTCAACTTTGTAATACCCGCTATGTGTGTTAGAGAGCAGAAAGAGAAAAAGACTTTAAGAGCGTTTACAATTCAAGAATTTCAAAATGAATTTAACATAGGTAATGTTATAAGATTTAGAAGAAAAGAAAATAAAGCAAATG
>Ga0247610_10001432_pt1 | contig 29706 bp, 19 predicted proteins | sample 174DNAGHGhighgp2_FD_193483 | JGI IMG/M metagenome (GOLD analysis project Ga0247610, IMG submission 193483) | Sheep rumen microbial communities from Palmerston North, Manawatu-Wanganui, New Zealand - 1742 DNA GHGhigh gp2 | ecosystem: Host-associated > Mammals > Digestive system > Stomach > Rumen...
ATGAACACGTTCGTGGCAAGGACCATTTTGTCTTTGAGTACACGCACCAGTGGCTGAAGCAGCATGGCGGCATTCTGCTGAGTGGTGACCTGATGAATGTTCCTTCATTGCAGCATCCTCACGGCAATGATAATGTGTTCGGTTTCGTTAAGGATTCCTTCCCAGATCGCTGGGGACGCTTGTTACTTGACCGCAGAGAGCGACTGACAGCCCAACAGGAAGGCAGACCGAAACGCATGCTTACAAATTATGATTATCTTATTGGTATCGAAGACTTCACCCGAATGGGAGGCATACGTTACAAAGAGGAAGATGGTGATGACTATATCAACGCGAGTGTAAAATACCTTGTCCCCCCGATTGAGAGTCTTCGCGCTCTGTGCGATGCGTGCCATGAGATTGAACTGGCAGAGGAGCGCAATGAATTGCCAGAACAACGCTGGCTCGACCAGTTGATTGACCCAGGAACCTCGCTCGGTGGTGCCCGTCCTAAGGCTAATGTGCTTGATACGGACGGTAAACTATATGTAGCCAAGTTCCCATCAAAAAAGGACTTGGAGAATACTGAACTCATTGAGCACTTCTCGCATCAACTTGCGGCAAAGGCTGGCATCAACGTGGCAAAGACGCGTACCATCAAGATTTCAAAAGACCGTGACCTGCTTCTTTCAGAACGCTTCGACAGAACAGCAGAAGGCCGTCGCATTCATTTTGCTTCTGCAATGTCGTTGCTTGACTTTGACGATGGAGCTGGCAGCAGCACAGGTAACGGCTATCTTGACATCGTTGATTTCATTCTTCGTGGGTGTACCGATGTGCGCCAGAATCTCCGAGAACTTTATCGCAGAGTGGCATTCAACGTCATGTTTGGCAACACCGACGACCACTTCCGTAATCACGGTTTCCTGCTTACCCCGAAAGGCTGGACGCTCTCTCCTGCATACGATATCAATCCTGGAGCAAAGTCACATCAAAGCTTGCTCATAGACTCATACACAGAAGAGGCAGACATCAACGCCTTACTCTCTGCAAGCGAGAGCTACATGCTTGAACACCAAGAAGCATCAGTAATTATAGAAGAGGTTCGTGCCGCCATCAAAGACTGGCGCAAAACCGCTACCGAACTGCAAATACCCATCAAACTGTTAGAATCATATTCCATTCGTTGGGATGAATTATAAAAAAGATAGCGCATTCTGCACGTTTTTCGTAAAAAATGTGTAACTTTGCGGCAGAATTGAAACATGTAGCGAACAAAGAGAAACTCGTTGATATCCAGTGGGATAATACATTCTAGCGAGCATTTCTCAAGTCGAGCAAAAAGGCACGGTACAAGCCAAATCGACAAAGTGCTTATTATCAAGCATTTGCACTTTCACTTACTTTCGAAATACTTTCGAAAATTGGTCGTGTACCGATTAAATACGTAGAAAGCCGATATTTTCGTTGATTTCAGTTGGTGCAAATTACCAGCAAATTACCGGCAAATTAAACTTGTTTACAATTATCACTGATTATCAGAGTGTTAGCGAAATGCAGTTCCGTTTTTGCCACGTCTCAGCAAGTTACCAGCAAATTACCGGCAAATTAAACTAAGCTACAGCTTCCCTAATGGAGATTTACACTTCCTTCTGATTTCTAATCCAAACTTTGGCATCTTTTTGTTATTTTTTTAGTTAATATGAGTATGCATCCTAAATGTTATACTTGCATTTTGTCAGTAAACCATCCTGTACTTCATCTACTTTTAAGTAGGAATAAGTATGAATAAGTCGTAATTAGTCGAACTTTGTCGACATTTTAGTCGAGCTACACACATGTAACAAAAAAGCCGTAAAAAAAGGCAGAATAAGCACATAGAAAACATGAGCCCATAAAAAGCAAATGGCGTGTAACTCTTTGAGCTACACGCCATTTGATAGTATTTTGTTATGTCTTTACTTATGCGTCTTTACTTCACTTCCTCGAAGTCTGCATCCTGAACGTCATCATTGGGATTGGACTGAGTCTGCTGACCTCCCTGGAAGCCGGAACCGGCATTAGGATTGGGGCCAGACTGGGCACCACCGGCCTGCTGATACATCTTCTGAGAAGCGGACTGCATGACCTGATTCAGGTTATTGATGGCACCGTCGATAGCGGAGATATCACCGGACTTGTGGGCATCGCGGAGTTGCTGTAAGGCCTGCTCCACACTGGCACGGTCACCGCCCAACTTATCACCATTCTCATTGAGGAAGGTCTCGGTCTGGAAAATCATCGAGTCAGCCTGATTCAACTTGTCCACACGCTCGCGCTCTCTCTTGTCGGCTTCGGCATTCTGCTCTGCCTCGGCCTTCATGCGGTTGATCTCATCCTGTGACAAACCACTGGATGCCTCGATGCGGATAGCCTGCTCCTTACCCGTAGCCTTATCCTTAGCAGAAACCTTCAGAATACCATTGGCATCGATATCGAAAGTCACCTCAATCTGAGGAATACCACGACGGGCAGGTGCAATACCTGTAAGGTTGAACTGTCCGATAGACTTATTCTGAGAAGCCATCGGGCGCTCGCCCTGCAGGACATGGATGGTCACCTCTGTCTGGTTGTCGGCTGCGGTAGAGAAGGTCTCGCTCTTCTTACAAGGAATAGTGGTGTTGGCCTCTATCAGCTTGGTCATCACTCCACCCAGGGTCTCAATACCGAGGGTCAGAGGAGTCACGTCGAGCAGCACAATGTCACCTACACCGCCTTCCTTGTTAAGGATAGCACCTTGAATAGCAGCGCCAACGGCTACCACCTCGTCAGGGTTGACACCCTTAGAAGGCTCTTTACCGAAGTAGTTCTTCACCAATGTCTGAACAGCAGGAATACGGCTGGAACCGCCCACGAGGATAACCTCGTCAATGTCGGCTGTATTCAGATGGGCATCAGCCATAGCTTTCTGGCAAGGTACGAGGCATGCCTGAATCAAATTGTGAGCCAGCTGCTCGAACTTGGCACGGGTGAGGGTCTTCACCAGGTGCTTAGGCACACCTGCCACAGGCATGATATAAGGCAGATTGATCTCTGTGCTGGTACTTGAAGACAGTTCAATCTTTGCCTTCTCGGCAGCCTCCTTCAGACGCTGCATGGCCATGGGATCGGCCTTCAGGTCGGCACCCTCGTCATTCTTGAATTCCTGGACCAGCCAGTCGATGATGACCTGATCGAAGTCATCGCCACCCAGATGGGTATCACCATTGGTTGAAAGCACCTCGAACACACCACCGCCAAACTCGAGGATGGAGATATCGAACGTACCACCACCAAGGTCGAACACAGCAATCTTCATATCTTTGTTAGCCTTGTCAACGCCATATGCCAAAGCGGCAGCCGTCGGTTCGTTGACAATACGCTTAACGTTAAGACCCGCAATCTGTCCAGCCTCCTTTGTGGCCTGACGCTGAGAGTCAGAGAAGTAGGCAGGAACGGTGATGACTGCATCTGTCACCTCTTGTCCAATGTAATCCTCTGCTGTCTTCTTCATCTTCTGCAATATCATAGCTGAGATCTCCTGCGGCGTGTACTTACGTCCGTTGATATCGACACGCGGATAGCCACCCTCATTTACAACCGTATAGGGCACACGAGCAATTTCCTTCTCCGTCTGCTGCCAGTTCTCACCCATGAATCGCTTAATGGAGTAAACGGTGTTCTTGGGGTTGGTAATAGCCTGACGCTTGGCAGGGTCGCCAATCTTACGTTCACCATTTTCTACGAAGCCAACCACAGAAGGCGTAGTACGCTTTCCCTCGCTGTTGGCGATAACCACCGGCTCGTTTCCTTCGAAGACGGAAACGCAGCTGTTAGTTGTTCCTAAGTCAATTCCAATAATCTTTCCCATAATTCTTTCCTATTTTAATTGTTAATATTCAAAATTTACACACTTCTACTAGCAAAGCGCGTGCCAAAATGATTTTTTTCGGTTAAAATTGTTTTTTGTTGCGACATTTTGGCACAAGTATCAAAACTTTTTTATACCTTTGCGGGCAGAAATCAATTAAAATCCGGATATAATATGAAAAAGTTGATTCTTACAACAGGCTTGGCACTTATGGCAATGGTCGTCTTTGCGCAGCAGAAGACAGCAAAGGACTATATTGTCAAGACCAGCAACGTTAAAATGGCAGTGACTGAAGAGGTAGGCAACGCATTAGTTGACACAGCAACTGCCAAAGCTCCTGCTCGTGACTATATCAGCACTCATTTTCCGTTCCACAGCCTTTGTGACTGGCAGCCAGGTATGCGATTCATGGTTATGCCAGAGAAGTATGACCTCATTGTAAAGACTTTCTCCGACTATAACACGAACAAGGAAGTCAGCAGTGTGCCACTTCGTCACAAAATCATGGTTTATGACGGTTTTATCGAGAAAGACAAGTCCAGCAACGGTCATGCTCGGATGAACTTCCATTTGGAGGAAAACGGAGCCAGGTATTTCTACGAGATTCCCGTTGGTTCTTTTGCCGACTATTGCTATGACAAGAAAGGTGTGCCTACGCTGGCCTATTTGGGTGACGTAGATATAGCTCAGGATGTTCTTGTTGGCAAGAAGGTTTTTACGAAGGCCAAGTACTACCGTATAGACACTGATGCCCAGGATGGCTATGAAGAGTACATCGTGAGCGATCGTGAGGAGGTAGAAATCGTAGCTGTTGGTGTTGGCACTCGCAGCTATCCTGTGAAAATCATTGTTCAAGACAAGAATGGCAAGCAGTTCTACCAGAATGTGGCCATTTCAAAGACCAACTGTGGTATGCGTGACGATGAGTTCATCAAGGATGAAGAGAAGTTCCTATTTTCCAATTCATTTGAACTGGAGGATGACATCATGATGCTCTCTGACAACTATCGTGACTATATCGGCAAGGTGGTACACACCCGTTATCTCACGAAAATGCTGAACGAGAAGCAGACCAGGAATGTGAACATTATCAGCCAGTCGGGATTCCAGATTATGGAAATGCGTCCTCTTCCCCAGGCGGGCATGATGGCTTTGGTGTTGAAGAGCACTCAGACTGCAGGTATGTATTATAAGAACGTACGTTTTGCCAGTTCTTATAAAGCTGGCGAGGTGCCTGCTGAAGGAGAGGAACTCTTTGGAAAGCTCTTTGCACTGGGTGAAGGTAAGCAGATAGAGACCAGCACTGCCACCCGTGCTGCTATTCGTGAGGGACGCGTCACCATTGGCATGACCGAGGATGAGGTACTCATGGTAATGGGTGACGTAGAGTCGGAAAGCACCAACAAGGCGGGTAATAAGGTCTGGCGCAGCCGTACTCCTGGTAGCGGTAAGGTCCTGGTTATAGAGTTCGGACGTGACGGTCGAGTAATGAAGGCTGAGGTTGACCGTACCACTACCGCCAAGAAAAGAACGTCCCGTAAGACCAGTAGTAAAAAGACAACGTCAAAGAAAACCAGCTGGCAAGACAAGAACGGAACACCGATTCAGTAACGTTGAAGAATCTGTTTCTTGACACATCTATAAAGGCTGCGCATTGAATAGTAAATGCGCAGCCTTTCTTTTTTTGTATCCAATATCAAACAGGCGAAACTTGTCTTAGTCTTCCGGTTTGAGAGCCTGCATGATCTTAGCCTCTATCTCCTCACAAAGTTCAGGGTTGTCCTGTAACAGCTGCTTAGTAGCGTCGCGTCCCTGAGCAAGTTTCTGATCGCCATAGCTAAACCACGAACCGCTCTTCTTGATGATATTTTTCTCGACGCCCAAGTCCACAATTTCGCCGATTTTCGAGATACCCTCTCCAAAGGTAATCTCAAATTCAGCCTTACGGAACGGAGGAGCCACCTTGTTCTTTACAACCTTTACACGTACCTGGTTACCGACAGGCTGGTCACCATCTTTCAATGTTGTCACCTTACGGATGTCCAAGCGAACGCTTGCATAGAATTTCAATGCATTACCACCTGTAGTGGTCTCGGGGTTACCGAACATCACGCCAATCTTCTCGCGTAATTGGTTGATGAAGATGCACGTCGTATTTGTTTTCGAGATGGTAGAGGTGAGTTTTCTCAGTGCCTGACTCATCAGCCTGGCCTGTAATCCCACGACATTATCGCCCATATCACCCTCAATCTCTTTCTTCGGTGTCAAGGCAGCAACAGAGTCAACCACCACAATGTCTACGGCACTTGAGCGGATCAGCTGATCGGCAATTTCCAATGCCTGTTCGCCATTGTCGGGCTGGGAGATATAGAGATTGTCAACGTCAACACCCAGTTTCTGAGCATCAAAGCGGTCAAAGGCATGTTCCGCATCAATAAAGGCAGCTATACCACCTTTCTTCTGTGCTTCGGCAATGGCATGAATGGCCAATGTAGTCTTACCGCTGGACTCTGGGCCGTATATCTCGATAATACGTCCCTTCGGATAACCGCCCACGCCAAGTGCTGCGTTCAGTCCAATGGAGCCAGTTGGTATGACTTCAACGTTTTCTATGTGCTCGTCGCCAAGTTTCATGATACTGCCTTTGCCGAAGTCCTTCTCAATCTTCGCCATTGCAGCCTGCAGTGCTTTCATTTTCTCCTGCATTGGGGTGAGGGCTTCACCCTCATTGTCTTTTTTTGCCATAATTATTCTAAGGTTGTTAGTTTTCTTTCAGAGTTAAGAGGAAAGTGGATTAGAGTTCCAAGTCACCATCATGGATTTCGTGCCAAGGCAGTCCCTGACAGTTCAGCTGTTCCATGAAGGGGTCTGGGTCGAACTCTTCGACATTGTATACGCCAGGTTTCTTCCACAGTCCTTTGCAGAACATCATAGCACCTATCATGGCGGGAACGCCAGTGGTATAGCTAACGCCCTGCATGCCTGTCTCCTCATAGGCAGCGCGGTGAGAGCAGTTATTGTATACATAATAGGTGTGTTCCTTGCCGTCGTTGCCAATACCACGGATACGGCAGCCTATAGAGGTCTCACCCTCATAGTTCTCTCCGAGGTCCTGCGGATTAGGTAACACGGCCTTCAGGAACTGCAGGGGAACAATCTTTACACGTGCAGTGCCTGTGCCATCAGCCAGCGGTGCCTCGTACTCCACCTCGTCAATGCGGCTCATACCAATGTTCTGAATCACTTCGAGGTGTTTCAGATACTGCTGTCCGAAGGTCATCCAGAAACGGGCTCGTTTGATGGTGGGGTAGTTGATGACCAGCGATTCTATTTCCTCATGGTGCAACAGATAGCTGTCGCGAGGACCGATGTTAGGATAGTTCAAGTCTTTATGAATCTCCAGAGGCTCTGTCTCAACCCACTTTCCATCTTCCCAATAGAGTCCCTTCTGGGTAATCTCGCGGATGTTGATCTCCGGGTTGAAGTTGGTGGCAAAAGCCTTGTGGTGGTCACCTGCATTGCAGTCGACAATATCCAGGTAGTGAATCTCCTTGAAATGGTGCTTGGCAGCATAGGCCGTAAAGATACTAGTCACACCTGGGTCGAAGCCGCATCCAAGTATGGCCGTAAGACCTGCCTTTTCGAAACGCTCCCGATAAGCCCACTGCCATGAGTACTCAAAGTGAGCTTCGTCCTTCGGCTCATAGTTGGCAGTATCGAGATATGAGCAGCCGCAGGCCAGGCAGGCATCCATGATTGTCAGGTCCTGATAGGGCAGAGCAAGGTTAATGACCAATTCCGGCTTGTAGTCGTTGAACAAAGCCTTCAATTGCTCTACGTCGTCGGCATCCACCTGCGCGGTCTTGATGTCCATCTTGTATCCTGCACGATGGATGCTCTCTACTATCTTATCGCACTTCGCCTTTCTGCGACTTGCAATCATAAACTCTGTAAACACGTCGGCATTCTGCGCAATTTTAAACGCTGCCACCGTAGCGACGCCTCCGGCGCCAATCATCAGAACTCTTGCCATCTTTACTGTTTTTTTATGTTTTTACTAATTACAAGCACTCCTTCATAGAAGGTTTTGCAAAAATACGAATTTTCTTGCAACCCTGCAAGAAAAGTGGGTTGTTTTTTCCCCTCAAGGTTTTATTTCGTCAGCACGGATGCCCAATGCTGCCATGAGCGAATAGCCGAGGATCTCCTGTTGAAATGTTCCACCTACCATAGGCTGCATGGCAAAAACGGTAGTGGTCTTCTGTCCATTGGTCTGTCGCAGTGTTTCGCGTACCTTATTATATATTATAGGGTCATCGGCATTGGGAATGACCATCAGCCGCTTCACCTCTTGTTGGTTGGCTGCCAGCGCCAATGCCTCTATAAAAAAGTCTTCGCCACCCATCCTGCTGTCAGGACACTCGTAGGCAGAAATCACAAACTCGCCAAGTTCTCCCTTAAAGGCCTTTCCATGCAGTTCGGTCTTGTAGCTGGAGGGAGTAAAATTCTCCAGTTTCACTTTTCCACAACCATAAATCAGGATGACCTGAGTATTGGGTGAAGGAGGGGCAGCTGGTGGGCGCAACCCTCCATCCAGAGCTACACACTCCAGCCATTTGGCCATATCGGCCTGTGGAATACGGCGGCCTATCATCCGCTCAAAGTTCACCGTCAGGTTGAATGCGACCTTGTCGATGTAGTCAGCGTCTGCCAAAATGACATTCTCGCTCCATTGTGCCTGTTGCTGTAAGATTTTATTCATTGCTGCAAAGGTAACACAAAAATCCGATTGCACGAAATAATTAGGAGATTATTGAAATACGTCAATTAAAAAATCATAAAAAGCACTATCAAAGCAATGTAATACGAATAAATAAGACTATCTTTGTACTCATTAATCTATTAAACACATCAACTTATGAAGAGTATATTGGAAGGTCGTCCGGCACTGAAAGCCGAGATCGACAAAACAGCCGAAGTGGCTGGCTACCTCTGGCAGAACGGCTGGGCCGAGCGAAATGGAGGAAACATCACAGTGAACATCACGGATTACGTAGATGACGAGATTCGCCAGATGTCGCCTATTAGCGATGTCAAGCAGATTGGCATCACCCTACCCCATCTCAAAGGCTGCTATTTCTACTGCAAAGGCACTGGCAAGCGTATGCGTGACCTTGCCCGCTGGCCTATGGACAACGGCAGCGTCATCCGCATTCTTGACGACTGCGCATCCTATGTCATCATAGCCGACAATCCTGTCATGCCTACCAGCGAGCTACCTTCTCACCTCATCGTTCATGCCCGCCAGATAGAGAAGGGCACCGGTTATAAGGCAACCGTCCACACCCATCCCATTGAACTTGTTGCCATGAGTCACAACAAGGAGTTCCTTGGAAAGGATGTGCTCACACGCATTCTCTGGTCTATGATTCCTGAGACCAAGGCTTTCTGCCCATTAGGCCTCGGCATTGTCCCCTACACTCTTCCTGGCAGCAACGAACTGGCCGAAGGCACTCTGAAGGAACTCGAGGACTATGACGTGGTGATGTGGGAAAAGCACGGTGTCTTTGCAAAAGGCATCGACGTGATGGACGCCTTTGACCAGATAGACGTACTATCGAAGAGCGCCAAGATCTACATCAATTCACGTGCTATGGGTTTTGTGCCCGAAGGCATGACCGACGAGCAGATGCAGGAGATGACGCGTGCCTTCAACCTGCCACGCTAAGCACCCTTTTTCACTTCCCATGGAGGGAACCATCGTTTCCTTCCGTGGGAAGTGAGGGTCAGCTATGGTCTGACAGGTTGTTTCTCTTTTGAGAACACTTGCTCTACCTTGTTTTCGGTATTTCTACGATGAAGCGGCAGCCGTTCTTGTAACTGGTATCCAAGAACAGGTCACCTCCAAGGCTCTTTGCATGCCGTTTCGACAAAGAAAGTCCCAAGCCAAGCCCTTCCGACAAATCATCAACCTTGGTGAAAGGCTTGAAAATCATTTCCTCTTTTCCTTCCGGCAATCCTGTCCCCTTGTCCTCCACGGAAAACCTCACAGTAGTGTTGGTCTGTGAAACCCTCACCGTAACATGTTGCCCGTCAGAATACTTGGCAGCATTATAGAGCAGTTCGAGAATAGTTCTTGTCAGATAGAGCGGGATGGTCATTACGCACAGGCTATCAGGCACTTCGGTTTCAAGCCGAATAGCACAGTCAGGAAACTGTTCTTTCGTAGTGGCAATACACTTGTTGGCTATTTCATTGCACGACACCTCTTCTTTCCTTTGACGCAGCATCTCAACAGTATTTCCCGTCTCGGAACTGTCAAAAAGCATGAGCACCATACGCTTCAAGTGAGCGGCATTGTACTTCATCATGGAAGTGATTTCCTTCAGGTTTTCTTCTTGAAGATCGCTTTGTGCATTTACTGCACCCTTCTGTGGCATATTGCTGTTACGCAGTACCTGTGCAAAGCCCAAGATGATGTTCAACGGAGTACGTATCTGGTGTGACACGTTCCTTACAAACTCTGTCTTCTGTCTGACGCTTTCCTCTGCCAGTCCCATGGCGTGCATCAATTCTTCATTACGCCTTTTAGCATTTTCTGTGGTTTTACGGATACTGCCCACATGGTCTTGCAGCGACTGCTGCATCATAGCAAAGCTGTTCTGCAGCTGCCCTATCTCGTCCTCGCGTTGAGAATATTGAATCTTCTCATCATAATGACCCTCCGAGATCCATTCCGACTGTTTCAAAAGCTGATTGAGCGGACTGATGGAATGGCTCACTGAACGGTTACATAGCCATTGGATAATCAATAGTCCTATGAGAATGATGACGACTATGATGTAAGTCAGTCGGTGGTAGCTTCTCAGGATCTCTCTTTCTGGACACAAGAGCGCGAGGCTCCAGTCTGTTCCAGGAACAGGACTGTAGCACGCATGATAGAGTCGGCCGTTCTCTTTCACATGCATACTGCCCTGTTTGCCTGCTGTCATTTCGTGTCCTAAAGCAATCCGCTCAGGATCCTGTGCAGGATCGGTATCTGAGAAAATGGTCTTCCTGAAAATACGTGTAGAGTCGGGATGTATAAGGTAGCGTCCGTCGGAATCCAGCAATACAAAGTAAGAGTCAGAGTAAGCAAACCTGACGACATTGATAGCTTCGGCAAGGCGGCTGAAAGAGAGATTGGTAGAGATGATCCCTACAATCTTTCCATCCTGTTTCCGTAGCGGCTTTGCGTAGGAAGCAATGGCATCACCAGAAATTTCAGCCCCTTCAGTGTGATCGCAGAACGGATCTAACCAGCATGACTTACCCGTTTCAAGGGGAGTCTTGTACCAATGTCGTACAAAATACTCGTAGTCTGGTTCACGTATGGTGACTACTGTGTCAATGCCTCGTGAAGTAGTATGAGCAGAATAAACCGAGAAGTAACGTCCATACTGAGGAAACACATCAGGTTCAGCACTGATGGAGCAGCTATGTACATGGCGGTTCAGGTTCACAATACGATAGGATACTGCCTGCAATGTGTCGGGTGTAAAGTTTTCCTCCAGTAGCCACGTGTTGGCATCTGCAGAGGTCTCAATGGTGCTCATGTAGTTTCTCGCGCGCTGCATAGCTAAATTGAGCATGCTGTTAGCACGTTCGGAAGCCTCTTGACGAATATAATAACGCGATTGCAAGAACAGTGCCCCTAATGCCAATACAAATATTGGGGCAGCCATCAGCACAATACTGAAGCTGAGTTCCTTGGCAAGACTACGTTTCCTACTCATTGGCGTTCCTCCTCATTGTCTGCATGTGGGACTTCCTTTTGTGGCGTAAGGCCTTTTCTCACCGACTGATTGTCTGCAGTATGAAGCATACGATTGAGCAGATCAGTGATGACATTGCTCTCCCGCTCTATCACCTCCACATTGTGGTCAAGTTCCTGCAGGCTGATATCATGATAGTTATTACAGATTGCAGCAATACTCTTTTCGATGGTAACTGAAGGAATGGTCATCTGATTGGTCATGTAATGCAAGAAGGTAGTCTTCATGCGGTCTGCTTCCTTGGCCTGTTCATAGGCCTTACGCAATACCTTGCCTCGCTCCTGCAAAGTAGTTGACAGATTTTCCAATTCGCCCATATGGGCGGATAATGACTGCTGCATCTGCAGGAAGTGATTCTGCAACTGGCCTATCTCATTCATATTTCCTGACTCGCCTGCCTGCAGTTCCGCTTCATAATGACCTTGAGCTATGCGCTTTGTTGACCGTGTCAGTCTGCGCAGGGGCTTCAGCTGTCGTCGGGTAATAAAATGGCAGAACACAAAGAAGAGAATCAGTCCGACAATGGCAATAATCAACACATAATAGAGCAGGTGATTATAGCTTCCGAAGATATCGTCATCAGGATAAATCACGCCTACGCTCCATCCGAGCTGATCAAGTGTTCGCCCTTCCACATTATTACGGATGAAGGGTTTGTAGAACACATGCCAGTCTTGATGGTTCATACGGAAAGACTTCTGACCTGTCTCACCAGCTACCATCGCCTGGGCTGCTTCTTTCATCATTGAACTGACATCCTGCTCCATCTGGCCAAACGCTATCTGGCTTGACAGTTTCTCCGGATCAGGATGTACGATAAACGATCCATTGTCAGCCAGAAGGGTTACATAGGCATTGGGTGACGGTTTGGCGGCAAGAACTATTTGCGATAGCAGATTAATGGACAGGTCGGTGGCAAGAACGCCTACGCACTCCCCACTTGGGTCAAAAATCGGGAGGCAGAAAGTGATAATCGGCTCTTCTTCAGCATCTTCATTCTTCAGTGGGTCGGTCCAGAGGGCACGCCTCTCTTTCATAGGCTCTGTATACCACACCTGCTCAGTATATGGCCGTCCGGCAAACGAGCCCTTGCTCACGAGTTCTGTACTCGCTTCCTTAGTATCACTATTACCTTTACGATAGACATAGGCCATGAACAGTTTCTGCCCTGGATAAAAATCAGGTCTAAAGACAATGGCACAGCCCTCGATATAAGGATTGCACTCCACGAGATGACGACAATAATCATTCATGCGGGCAGGCTGGTCAAGATGTGTCAACAGATCCCAGTAAAAATTACCTGCCGTCTGCTCCACACTCAGCAATATATTATCTATCTTCAGGACTGTGTCTTCCAAAGTCTGCTCAGCATCATGCAAAGACTCTTCCTTCAATGCCTGGCGTGAGAAATAGAACATCACAGCCATTGACAACGAGAGCAGCACCGCCACCTCGCCGACCATCAACAGGCTTAGCCTGAGTGAAAGATTCTTTACAATATAGTCAAGCAACTTCATGATTCATGTGCTATCTGCAAAAAGCCTTATGAGTTTTCATCAGAAGGCATGTTTATCTTGCTCACTTCAACGGATTGGGTCCGTTAAGTGTCGGTGTAACAGGGATGATACGCCCTTGTTTGTCGAACGTCAGACGGTCAATGCATACTTCACGGTGAATGCCAGGGGCATGGTCGACAAAATGTTTGTTGATGCGATGGTAGACGATATACCACTCATCCTTGCCGGGAATCTGGAGAATGGAATTGTGGGCAGTTCCATAGATACCATCCTCTGGCTTCTGACGGATAACAAGATAGTTCTGTTCATCAATGGTAATAGGGCCAAGAGGCGACTTGGCTGTTCCATAGCATACGTGGTAATTAGGCGAACCGGTGTCATCGACCGACCAAAGGAAATAGTACGTACCTTTACGATAGAACACGTAAGCACCCTCACGGAAGGCCCAGGTCTGGAGTGTTCCGCCTTTAGGAGTGAGATGGGTAATCGTCTCTTTCTTCACCGAGAGCAGGTCTTCGTTGAGTTCAGCACCAGCCATGAAACCGTTTCCCCAGTAAAGGTAGTGTTTGCCTGTCTTTGGATCTTTGAAGACATCCACATCGATGGCTTGCCCGCCACGTGCCTGTTGAGGACGGTCAGCATCAGTGATGATGGGGGCACCGCTATCAATAAAAGGCCCTGTAGGAGTGTCGCTCACTGCCACACCTATTTCCTTACGGTTTGATTTAGGATTATGGGCAGAATAGTAGAAATAGTATTTATAGGAACCGCCTTTCTGCTTCACTTCTTCGATACATGGAGCCCAGGCGTTGCCTGTAGCCCATTTCACCTGGTCGCCCTTCACGTCAAGCATTTTCCCTTCATCGGTCCAGTCAATGAGATTCATAGAAGAGAATACGCTGAAGTCATGGCCTCCCCAACCAGGAGTACCGTCGGTGGTGCTGTAGATGTAGTACTTCTTGGTCTTGTTGGAGTAGAGTACCTCGGGATCGGCATGAAAGCCTGAGAGTATAGGCTGTTTATGGTTACCGAACTCTTTCAGCAGGCGTTCTTTTTCGGCACGGGTGATAGGGATGATTGTGCCGTGACGGGGAGTGAACTTACCCTTGGTCTCTGTATTCTGCACGAACTGGAAGTTTTTCAGGTCTTCCGACTTGCAGAACTGGTAGTGGCCGTTGCCATAGCAGTCGTACATGATGATCCACGACTTTCCGTCAATAGCCTTACAAACGCCCACGCCCTCCACGGCTTCCTTGGTCTGCTCCACATTACCATCAAGCATCTGCCACTTGTCGGTCAGTTGTTTGGCTACGGCCTGATAGATGCCACGACCTGACTCCTGCTTGTAGAAGAGATGATAGAGCTGGTCGGCATCGTTGAAGACGATGTCACCATCGATGGTGGCATTACCAGCATCAAAAAGCCATCGGGGCTCTCCCTCAAGGTCGGTGAAGTCCTTGTTGGCGTACTGGTAGTAGATCTTGTCGTACGACCTATGGTCACTGGTGCGCAAAGAGTAGAACACCATGTACTTACCTGCCTTGCGGTCATAAATGGTTTCCGGCGCCCAGACACGGATGACGTTTTTCCAAGTCTTGGTGTAACGAGTAGGAAAGTTGACAGTGGCATGCTGCCAGTTGATGAGATCGGTAGACTTCAAAAGCACCATACCACGATTACTGGACCATCCAAGACTGGAGCGCATATCGGTGCAGACCATGTAGAAGGTCTTACCATCCTCACAACGAAGGATATGAGGGTCGCGTACACACTGGGTCAAGGCTATGGTGTCACTACTGATGACAGGTGCTCCGTCATTCAGAGGAGTGAAGTTATAGCCATCGTCACTTAGGGCGTAACATATCTGCTCGTCCTCTGGGGCATTACTATTAAAATAGGTAAATAGATATGCCACCATTTCATTTGGGTCTTTTGGCTCTTCCTTGACAATCTGTTTCTTATCCGCAGCCTCAGAGCCAAGAGCTGCGGCAAGAAGCATGGTGAGAATGAATAGTTTCTTTTTCATATTGGCAAATGTGTGAAAAGTTAAAAACTCCCGCCTCCCCTAATGGGAGGTGGGAGATGAATGTTAATAGTTGTCACCGTAGCGCTCACGGGTGATGTCTTCCAGAGAGCGGCCACGAGTCTTGGGCGCGCCGATGAAACCAACAACCAGTGAGATGACAAGCAGGGTGATCATACAATAGGCTGCTAGCGTGAAGCCCTCGCCGTTGTCTCCATATATATAGGTAAAGACAAGACCCCAGACTGCAGATAGTCCACGAACGATGAAGAACATTAAGCCCTGAGCACCAGCACGGAACTTGGCAGGGAACAATTCAGAGCCCCATAATGCATAGAATATCTGAGGAGAGGAACCTCCCTGTACACCCCAAAGAATGGCAAAGAGCCAAAGACCTACCATGCCGTTTACACCGATGGTCACGATGACGAGCCAAGCGGAAATAGCCACCAACAAACCGAAGGTATAGATAGCCTTGTGCGAGGTTTTGTCTATGAGCTTTGACACAATGAACGTTACGCCTACGATGATGGCCCACTGGATACAGTTCATCCAGTTAGCCTGTTCGTTGGACACACCGCCTGCCGTCTCGTAGATATGTGGTTGGAAGAATCCCATCACAGAAGCTACAAGGTTCCACGTGAGATAGATGGTGGCAAGGAAAGCAACGGTGCGAACAGCTATTTTGTTGGAGAAAAGCACCTGGATGTTCTCCAAGAGACCGCTCTTCTCACCCGTGGCTTGGGTGGCAGTAAACTCTGCACTCTCCTGCAGCTGACGTTGCAGGTTCCAGGCGATGAAAGCCACAATGAAAAGGGTAAGGAACACAATTCGCGACGAGAACACATTAATGGCCTCAACAGAAAGGTCGGAGCCACCAAAGGCAAAAGCTACGGACTTCACCCAATCAAACAGGTAGCCGCCAGGGGCAAACAACATGCCGAAAAGCAAAATACACATAGGACCAAGACCCCATGACATCTGTGAGATACAGATATTACGGCCACGGTTGTTTACTTCTGATGACTCAGAGATATAGGTCCATGAGGCAGGGACACCGACGCCAACGCTGATGCCAGTCACGAGGAATCCGCAGAGCAGCATGGGGAAATTGACGCTGAGCATGATAAGCAGCACTCCCGTCATGTAGACCAGCAGGTTATAAGTAAAAATAAACTTCCGGCCATACTTGTCAGCAAGGAATCCACCAATGATGGCACCAAGGGCAGCACCAAGACAGTTGGCACTGATGAAGTTAAGCCATCCAAGGTGCACCTCGGAAAGCCCAAGATAGTTCTGCCATAATGTCAGGCCGCTGGCACCGGCAACAATGGCACCGGCATCGAGATAATTAGTGAGAGACACGGCAATGGTGCTCTTCAAACTTCCAGAATTAGCCATAATGATCGTTGTTACGTTTTTCGTTATGACGGTTTCTTAACGGCAGACGACATCACACTCGATATCGAAAATCTTGGCCACCTTGAGAATCGTATCAATGTGATGTCCCACAGCAGCTGCCATGTGATGAGTCGGGCCAGCCTCACTCCACTTATTCACAAACTCACGGCAACTCAAAGAGAACTTCGTCCGCATGTTGGTATCACCAAAGGTAAAGATAGGACCTTCCTCGTTGACACCTTCAGCCACCACAAACTTGAATACGCCATTCTTATCCTGCGTAATAGCCAGATAGGTAACGGGACCCGTAGGAGGATAGAACTGTGTGAGATAGCCACCGCCAGCCTTGCCATGGAACACAGGTACAATCTTCATGGTAGGCTTCTTGGCCTGAGAGATGTCGAAGTCGCCAGAGCCAGAATGTCCGATGATACAGATATCCTTGGGAAAATCAATGGAATACATCTCAGCCAATGTACCTGTGCCAGAGATCGTCTTCAGGATTGACATTGCCATAGCCACCTTCATGTCACCCTCAACAGCACAGGCCGTGTGCTGCTTGATAAGCATTGAGAAAGCAGGAATAAGCATCGAGTCCAGTTTACCGGCAACGCCTTGTGCAAAGCCGTCGTAGTGAGAGGCGATCATGCCAAGTTTTTCATCCTTCACCCACTGCTCGAAAGCCACCACATACTTGGCCATATCCCACACCTTTTCAATGGTACCGCCACCTTCAATGTCAAATGTGTCAAGAATGTCCTGTGCCTTGGCACGGATAGCGGCTTCATCAGTGATGTTATCGGCAATAGCCCACATCTTCTCCCAGTCGAACTGCTTGGTATAGACGAACATGCGATGATAGAGATTGGTCTCGTCGATGTAGAGATCCATCATACCAGGATACGGACGGCCTATCTGGGCAATATTGGTGTCACGGAAACGGCGACGCACTTGAGCAGCACGGCACCAATCCTCAATCTCTGCCTGCACACCAGGGTCGCCACCCTCGACGACACCCGTAATCACTGCAGAACGCTTGCCGGCACGATTCAGGTCAGCCACCATCTCTCCGATGGCACCGCAGGCATACAACTCACCCAACCAGGTGGGAATATCCGTCTTTGCATAATCGGGAGCCAGTTTCTTCTGCAGATTCACAATCACAACGGGAACATCAAGGTCGCGAACAGCAGGCAGCATATTGTAAGAGGTACAGTAGGTAAGCATCTGCAGAATGACCAGATCCACGTCTGCTGCACGGAACTTGTCACCCGCATCCATCGACTGCTCCTTTGTGGTCACCATACCACCATCGATAATCTCAATGGTGTCGGGCAGCGTCTTCTTGAATGCTTCATACTGAGCCTCAAACTCAGGAACGAGTTGGGGGAATTGTGGCAGGTATGCCTGAAGGGCTATTGAGAATACACCTACCTTTGCTTTGGTTTCTACTAACGGTTTTGCCATAATACTTTTTTATTAATATGTTATTTGTTTACATTTCTTTTTGACTTGGGAACAAATTCGGGTACAGGAATGGCATAGCACTCCCTATCAGGGCAGAAGTCTATCATCCACTGGTCAGCGATGATGTGGTCGTCAAGTGCTTTGACATATAACCTGTGTGGACCTTTAGTCAGGTGAACAGATGTCTTATTCAGAGACTGGCCCCTTAGCACGCTCTGCTTCCAACGTTCAGAGCGATAAGGTGTCTTCAGCGATATAACCACCGGTTTCTGATCATCAACCGCCACCTGATACCGCAAGTCACCACGGTCATTGGGCTGCGTGGGAATCATGGCAGTAAGCAGGATGGCATTACCCTCCTGAGGACTGTCAAACTCATACGCTAGCGTTGCATCCTTCGGCAGGGATACAGCGTTCATCGAATGACCCAGCATCTGAATGATTTCTGGGATTCTGCCAGATGATGTATAATGGGTATAGTCGCAGGCATTCCGGGCAATGTAACTCCCGATTGAAGGATGTTGCGGGAACTGGGTCCGCACCTCCCCGAATACGGGCAGGTCACGTGGAGCGGCCGACATCAGCCCTTTCCATTTGCCGTTGCTCATCGTGTTGTAATGATCTGTCAACAGCTGTATCTCCTTATATGCTTTCTTGCTTTCTGGTTCGTATGAAAGCATCTTGCGGGTCATGGCAGCTGAGGCATGGACAGGATATAATACATGGGCGAAGTAGGCATCCTGACGAGAGTCCATCACCAAGGGTCGCCAAGTGTCGACTGTAGCCTCTATTCGGGCAAAAGCTTCCATTCGCCGGTAGCCTTCATCCAGCGAGAACTCCGAGCGACCCGGCACAGACTTGCCACCAGGATATTTCTTCTTATCGAGTTCTACTTGTGTCCAACCCATGAACTCTGGTTTGCGGATGGCATTGAGATGATACAGCTCGCGCATGGCCGGAGCGATGGCACGGCCCACTTGTCCACCGAACTGGCGCATGAGCCAACGCTCAAGATGCTGCTCAAGCGAAAGAGGTCCCTCCGTAGAGGCTGTCCATTTCCCCTCCCCCAGAGACGGGTCAGCAAAAAGACAGTTGATGTCCCAAGCCATATCCATGAACAGCTCCAATTGGTAGGCTGCCACCTTGGGGTCATGTACGTTGGCTATCCACAACTTACGGCAGTTGTGGTCATAAGCAGCACGCATTTCCTCAAAGATGAGTCCTGGCTGTGTATTGGTCAGCCAAAGGTAATCGTGCGGGCGCCCCCAATAGCTCAGATGGTAATAGACACCTCCTCCACCTTTGCGTTTCTGCTGTTCAGCATCGGGTAGACGCGTCAGATAGCCATAGTTATCATCACACCACATCAGCGTCACGTCATCGGGCACCTGCAGACCGCTTTCCAAAATCTCCAGCACCTCTTTGTAGGGAATGAATACCTGGGGAACTGTCTCTACCTTTTTATTATAATATTTGCGAATCAGTTCACGCTGGTCATTGATGACCTGTTGCAGGGCGGTCAGTTTCTCTTCTTTTGTTTTCACGCCCTCCATCGATCCGTCGTGAATGCCACGCATACCAAGAGTAAAGAACTCTTCACTATGCTTCACCTGCTTCAAACGCTCAATCCAATATTGCTGCACCTGTGAGCGATTGGTTATGTAGTTGTAAGCACCACGCTGGTTCTGGTTCCACTCAGCCACATTGTTGCGCAACAACGGCTCGCAATGACTGGTGCCTACAACGATGCCAAACGAATCGGCCATTTCCTTGTTGCCGGGAACAGTGAAGAAGCCAGGCGTACCAGGATGCATGGCCGGCCAAAGGGTATTGGCCCGCAGGCGCAACATCAGTTGAAACAATCGTTTGTAGGTCTGCGGTCCCATATTGTCATCCGACCAAGGTCTCAGACTCCAATCCTCATCGTTGATGAAGATGCCACGATACTCCACTGATGGCGTGTGCTCATAACGGAACGAATCAGGCAGAGTGATGGGATAACTGCGGCTGTATGGACGCACATCGCCCCACCACACCCAAGGCGACACCTCAGCCATGCGGCTCAGTTCCAAAATACCATAGGCTGTGCCACGGGCATTGTGACCTTCAACCACCACCTGTCCGTCCTGCACCCGGATGCAGAAACCGTCATCATCTCCTTTACCCTGTACAATACGGATGTCAGCGCTCTTGGCAGCCACGGCTTTGTGCTTCGTCACCAGCTCCATGTCCTCGGAGAACATCTGCAGGGCCTGCTCCACCACTGGAGACACCTTGCCCTGCACCTGATAAGTCACAGGATCTTTGCCGTTATACCACATAAAATCCCGACCGTCAGGCGACACCCGGTAGCGGGCATTCGTCGTCAACGTGCAGAGTGCGAGGATTACTGCAATGGAAAAGCGCTTCATCATTGAACAGACTATGGTTCTATTACTTACTTATCGATGATATTCAGGTATTGCTGGTAAGCCTCATCCCAAACAGATTTGTCCTGTGGTTCGTACTTTGCCAGTTGGATACTGTTAGCGATAATGGCACGCATCTCCCAGATATCTCTTACATTTCCAGCAGCCTTAGCCTGCAACATAATGTTACCAATAGCAGTTCCCTCCTGAGGTCCGGCAAGCACAGTGACTCCTGTGGCATTAGCCGTAAACTGGTTGAGGTATTTGTTAAGGCTTCCACCGCCAATGATATGAAGTATGTCAAGCTTGAACGGAGAGAACTCCTGTATCCACTGGAACACCTGCTTGTAGCGCAAAGCCAAGGAATCAAAGATGCAACGGCATATCTCTGCCGGTGATTCCGGAACATACTGGTTGGTATTGCGGCAATACTGCTGTATGGCCTCTATCATACTCGAGGGATTAGCAAAGACTGCATCGTCGGAATTGATGATAGAACGGAAAGCCTTCACCTGCATAGCCGACCCCTGCAACTCAGGATGAGACAACTTCCGCACCTCCTCCGGCCACTCCTTGCGGCAACGTTCATAAAGCCACATGCCACAGATGTTTTTCAGGAAACGAGTGGTCCCCTCTATACCACCTTCATTGGTGAAGTTACGTTCGTAGGAGAGTTCATTGATGATAGCATCTTTCACCTCAATGCCCATCAGACTCCACGTACCGCTGGAAAGGTAGGCAAACTGCTCGTTCTTAGCAGGCACGGCAGCAACAGCCGAACCAGTGTCGTGACCTGCAACGGCAATGACTGGTATAGGACCCAGTCCTGTCAACCGCTGCACCTCTTCCGTCAATGTACCTATCTGAGTGCCAGGCTGCACCATCCTGCCGAACATATCACGTTTCAGTCCCACGGATGCCAACAACCGTTCGTCCAGTTCCTTTGTTCTCGGGTCGAGCATCTGGCTGGTCGACGCAATGGTATATTCACACACCATCTCACCTGTCAGCATCCACGACAGAGCATCGGGTACAAAGAGTATCTTCTGCGCATTCCTCAAAGCAGAGTTGCCTTCACGCTTCATGGCATATAGCTGGAAGATACTATTGAAGTTCATGAACTGTATGCCTGTGATGTCATATACCTCTTTTCTGGTTATCACCGATTTCAGGTAGTCATCCATCGCATTGAAGGTAATAGGGTCGCGATAGGCTCGTGGAGTCCTCAATATAGCCCCATCATCACCGACACACACAAAGTCCACGCCCCACGTATCGATACCGATACTGGTGATACATAGTCCACGCTGGGCCACTTCCTTCAGACCGCGGATCATTTCGAAATAGAGAGCGTAGATATCCCAATAAAAATGACCGCCCTGCTCAATGAGATTGTTAGGGAATCGTGTCACTTCCTCCAGACTGATTTTTCCGTCGGAGAGGCTGCCGATGATGGTACGGCCGCTAGTAGCACCGAGGTCAACAGCAAAGAAATACTTTTTTAAGTTTTCCATATTCATGTTTTAGTAGTCAGACGTTTGCAATCCGCTTGCAAAGATACAAAAAAAGGGCAAAGTGGAAAAGGAAAAGAAGAAAAAAAATACTATTGCCATTCAAAAATCCACGTTTTCTGCTTTCGCTGAACAGAAAAGACCGTACAGTCCAAAGGTACTTCCGTTCGGAAATGAAAAGAAAAACACTTTTTCCTTTTGCATTTCGCTCACTTATTCGTACCTTTGCAGCCAGAAATCTGAAACATAATAAAAACAAACAAGAAATGTCAACTTTAACCGTTCTGATTGTCACAGTATTTGTCATAGGCTATTTATGTATAGCACTTGAAAGCGTGACGAGAATCAACAAGGCAGCTGTTGCTTTGCTAATGTGTGTGTTATGCTGGACCCTGCTCATGATAGGGCCCGGTGCTTATTATCCTGAGGTTGCTCCTGACAGTTTGGTGCATCACATCTCCGAAGTCATCGAGCACCATTTAGGCGATGCGGCGGGCACTCTGTTCTTCCTCATGGGAGCAATGACCATTGTAGAGATTGTCGACTCCAACGGTGGTTTCAACTTTGTCCGCGACACGATGAAGACCCGTTCCAAGCGGAAACTCATGTGGAGAATGACTTTCATGACATTCTTCCTCTCTGCCATCCTGGACAATCTCACCACCTCCATCGTCATGATTATGGTGTTGCGAAAACTGGTGCAGAGCCGTGGTGACCGACTGATCTATGCGGCCCTTGTAGTGATATCTGCCAACTCCGGTGGTGCCTTCTCTCCCATTGGCGATGTCACCACCATTATGCTATGGATCAAGGGTGTCATCACCACCCAAGGCGTCATCACGGAGATATTCATCCCTTCCTTGGTATCCATGCTTGTCCCGGCTTTCATCCTTCAATACCAGCTCAAGGGTAAGTTTGACAAGTCGCAGAACCTGCCTAAAGCCGAAGTGACACAGTTCACAAAGTCGCAGCGCAATATTATCTTCTGGCTTGGCGTAGGTGGACTCTGCTTCGTGCCCATATTCAAGACGCTCACCCACCTGCCACCGTTCATGGGTATTCTGTTGGTGCTGGGACTGTTATGGACAGTGACAGAGGTTTTCCATTACAACACATCGGAAGATGACACGATGGCGAAACGTGTCAGCGACCTTCTGTCGCGAATAGACCTTTCCACTATCATGTTCTTCCTGGGCATCCTCATGGCCGTTGCTGTACTTCAGGAGGTGGGAGTGCTCACCGCTTTGGGAGAAGGGCTGAACGAGGCCTTTGCCGGCAACTATTACATCATCAATGGCATCATCGGCGTGCTTTCCAGCGTAGTTGACAACGTACCTCTCGTAGCAGGCTGCATGGGTATGTATCCTGTTGCTGAGACGGGTGCAATGGCGATTGACGGTATCTTCTGGCAGCTTTTGGCCTACTGTGCCGGTGTTGGCGGTTCCATGCTCATCATTGGCTCGGCTGCAGGTGTAGTGGTCATGGGTCTGGAAAAAATCACCTTCGGATGGTATCTGAAGAAAATCACCTGGATTGCCTTTGCAGGCTATCTGGCTGGTATCCTGATTTACTGGATAGAGCGTATGCTGTTCTTCTAAGACACCGGCTATTCCATAGATAAGAAGAGGCAGACATCTGGTGTCTGCCTCTTCTTATCTATAGAGTTATTAATAAGCAACTTAAGTTTCGGTAGTTCTTTGCAGGTCCTTTGTGAAGAGTCTGAGCACCCACGAAGCGCTGGTCAAAGGCTGAATAACTAAAGTGAATTCACTTTTTGTCAAGGGAGGTTTCCCTTGCTTGGACCGTCACGAACAATTGCATGGATTGCGACCTTAGACTGCTTGAAGGAAAAGCTCCGATTGACAGCCACCGAAACGTCAATAAGAAACTTTCGGCTCCAGTTCCTTAGCCTGATCTATCATCTTCTGCACCTCACTCAAAGCAGGCACACGACCACAGATGTTAAACTGCTCGTTGATCTCAACCAGCTTCGGCTGCAGGTTCTCTGCCACACGATGACGGAACTCCTTGACAGTGTCGACACCGGCCTTCTCCAGCAACTCGGCAAACTGAGGACCTACACCATTGATACGGAACAAGTCTGCATGATTAGTCCAGCGCAGAATAAGCTTCTCACTGATTTCCGTTGCTTCTGCCAACTCCTTGCGGCCCTTGGGGGCTGCGCACTTCTCTAACAGTTCACTGACTTTGTTGATACCTGCGGCAGTTAATTTCTCGGCATAGACATCACCTACACCTTCAATGTCGATAATCTTGTAATCCATAATCTTACGTTTTAAATTGGTTACTGTGCTTTAGCTAATAAATTGTTTTTCTGCTGCAAAAATAGTCATTTATTTTGAAATAGCCATACAAATTCGCTTTTTTTTTCGTACTTTTGCCCTCGAAATGAAAATAATTATAGAGAACGACATCTGGGGATTCGACCTTACCGCTGCCTTGGAGGAGATTTCCCCACAACGGCGCGAACAGGCACTGCGCTACCGCCACGAGTTAGGACAGCGTCTCTGCGTACTCGCCTACCTGTTACTGAAACGGGGACTGAACGAGGTCTTTGGCATCAGCGAGAACCCGCTGTTTGAATATGGTGAGCATGGTAAGCCGCAGCTAACCGGCCATCCAGGAGTATTCTTCAACATGAGCCATTGCAAAGATGCTGTGGTCTGTGCCGTGAGTAATCGCCCTGTAGGTGTAGACGTAGAGTCGATAGGCCGTTACAAGGAGAGCCTAGTAGGCTATACGATGAATGACGAAGAGTGCAGCCGAATCATGGGGTCAGGACACCCGGAAGTGGAATTCATCCGGCTTTGGACCATGAAGGAAGCGCTTCTGAAACTAACGGGCGAGGGCATCAGTTCAGACATGAAAACCGCATTAACCGATGCCGGAAACTATCATTTTGAAACGGTAATAGAACAAGAGAAGCGATATGTCTATACAGTCTGTGAGGAAAATGAAGAATAATACTATCGTTGTTTTGTTGCTGCTTGCTTTGTCATCATGCATGAGCAAGAGCTACGAACTGGTCTGGAGCGATGAGTTCAACGCCAACGGACCGCTATCGGCAGACTGGACCTTCGAGCAGGGCTTCCAGCGGAATCAGGAACTGCAGTGGTACCAGCCACAGAATGCCTGGGTGGAGGATGGCTGTCTAGTGATAGAAGCACGCCGTGAGCAGGTTCCCAACCCCAATTACAGGGAGGGGAGCCGTGACTGGCGATGGAGCAGAAAACAGGCAGACTACACCTCGGCTTGTATCACCACACAGGGCAGACACGAATTCCTTTATGGCCGCTTTGAGGTAAGGGCAAAGATTCCCACAGCTTCAGGTGCCTGGCCGGCCATTTGGCTATTGGGCAATCAATGGGAGTGGCCACAGAACGGCGAGATAGACATGCTGGAGTATTATATCAAGAATGGACAGCCCTCCATTCTGGCCAATGTCTGTTGGGGAGGACATGAACGATGGACACCTGTCTGGCGCGAGTCGGCCACACCGTTCACTCATTTCTTGACAAAAGACCCGCAGTGGGCAGAGAAATTCCACATCTGGCGCATGGACTGGACGCCTCGCCACATCCGTCTCTACGTAGACGATGAGATGCTGAACGAAATAGACCTGAAAGAATCCTCCAACCAAGGATTTAGCGGCAACACAGAAAACCCCTTCAACACGAAGGTGAAGGGGTTTGGTCATTATCTGTTGTTGAATCTGGCCATCGGAAGCAATGGTGGCATACCCGATGACAGTCAGTTCCCGCTGCGCTATCTGGTTGACTACGTCAGAGTGTATCAGGTGAAAAAGAGATGATTTCCCCGCTTCACACCTCAACATCATTTCTTTGTCAGGTTTCCTAAGATATCACGCGTCAACTCTTTAGTAATGGTACGCGTGGCCGCACTGGTGGCATTCTTGGCCACACGACCCGCTGCCGAAGTGTTCGACTTCGTCTTCTTGCCAGATACCTTGTCGCTCACCCATGTGCCAAGGATAGTGGCGAGTGTTGAAGTGACCGCAGTCAACACGGCCTTCCACACCTTACTCATGATACCTGGCTTCTTGGACTTGGCAGCTTCCTTCTCGGCCTGAGCAGCAGCCTTCGCCTCCTCAATGGCAGCACGCTCTTCCTCCTGTACCTGCAACTGTCGCTCTGCATCGGCCACCAACACTTCAAAGGCACTTTCCCTGTCTATGGGTGTATCATACTTTCCATAGACACGGCTCTGTTTGATGATGTCCAGACGCTGACCTTCCGTCACTGCACCTATCTGGCTAAGCGGGAAAAGTATCTTCGCACGTTCCACAATGCTGGGAGCACCCTTCTCGTCGAGGAACGACACCAAGGCCTCACCCGTCTCAAGGTTCATGATGGCCTCATCAGTCTTGAACTCAGGATTAGTACGGAACGTATCGGCAGCCACCTTCACTGCCTTCTGGTCCTTTGGTGTATAGGCACGGAGGGCATGCTGCACGCGGTTACCCAGCTGGCCGAGAATATTCTCAGGAATATCGGAAGGACTTTGTGTGATGAAGTAGATACCTACACCTTTCGAGCGGATCAGGCGGATCACCTGTTCAATCTTGTCAAGCAGAGCCTTGCTGGTATCGGTGAACAACATGTGAGCCTCATCAAAGAAGAATACAAGCTTCGGCAGTGCCAGGTCACCCACTTCAGGCAGCGTGGTATACAGTTCTGAGAGCAGCCACAACAGGAATGTCGAGTAGAGTTTCGGCTGTAGCATCAGTTTGTCGGCTGCCAGTACACTCATGACACCCTTGCCTCCTTCATTCTGCATCAGGTCGTAGATGTCGAAAGACGGTTCACCGAAGAACTTGTCAGCCCCCTGGGTTTCCAACTGCAACAGGGCACGCTGGATGGAGCCTACTGTCATACTGGTCACCGTTCCGTATTTTGTCCTGTACTCCTTGGCATGCTGCGACACCCAGTCAAGCATCGCGCGCAAATCCTTAATATCGATAAGCAACAGTCCACGTTCATCAGCAATGCGGAACACGATATTCAGCACACCTGCCTGAGTCTCATTGAGTTCCAGCAGACGCGCCAGCAGCAGCGGTCCCATCTGCGAGATGGTGGCACGCATGGGGTGTCCCTGTTCACCGTAGACATCGTAGAACCTCACTGGACAGGCCTGGAATTCGGGATTTTCTATGCCGAACTCCGGCAGGCGCTTCTCAATAAATCCACTCAGTCGCCCTACCTGTGAGATTCCGCTCAGGTCACCCTTCATATCGGCCATAAAGCAGGGAACGCCTGCCTGACAGAACGTTTCTGCCATCACCTGAAGTGTCACCGTCTTACCAGTACCCGTGGCACCGGCTATCAAACCGTGGCGGTTGGCCATTTTTCCTGTAATAGAGAGTGCTCCCTTGGAGCAATGGGCAATGTAAAGTCCTCTTTCCTTGTCTAACATAGTCTATGGTTTTTATGATTCACATTTGGTTTTTGCGTGCACCGATGCAACTAAACGAGCACAAAAGAGAATATGTTCTCAATTGGCAGAAGGCGGGCATCTTTGCCGTAATTCGACGGCAAAGATAGCACAAAAATAACGAAAAGCCAAACTTTTGGCGCGAAAATTTGGTTAATTGAAAAAAACATTGTAACTTTGCACCCGCTTTGAACAAATACCAGCTTTTTGTTCACGCAACAGGTTGATCCGTTAGCTCAGTCGGTAGAGCACAACACTTTTAATGTTGGGGTCTTGGGTTCGAGCCCCAAACGGATCACAAGAACAATCCGCAAGAAACTGAATATCAGTCGCTTGCGGATTTTCTTTTACACCTCATACCATACATTCGCACCACTCTATCCCTACAACAAGGTTTTACAAACTGTCTCAAATACCATGAAACGGCAAATTAACACTTATTAGAGTTGTTCTAATAACTCTCTGCCTTTCTTAGTCAGATAGTATGATTGCATTGGGTGATTTGGAGCCTCAGGATAAAGCATCGCAATATAACCTGCTTCAATGTTTGGCACAATATATGTGCTCACAAATCCTTTTCTATCCTTTCTCTGCATCGATTCCATCAAGGCTCTCAGATTTGAGCCATTTGTTCCAATAGCGGATAATAAAGCTTTTAAACGCTTAGCTTTTGCTATCTCGCGTTTTGAGGTTGAGGGGGTTGAGGGGGTTGAGGGGGTATTAACTTGTGGGGTTGTGGGGTTGTGGCGTTGTATGGTTGCGCGTTTGAATGTGACCCACACGAATGCCGCATTCTGATTGAACTCTGGTTCTGGAAGATTAGCTTGCTTACAAGCATCTACCATGCGTCCTACGCCACTGCCCCAGTTTTCCAAGAACGTAGTCTTAAACAGTACGTCAGCAATAGTCGGGTTCTGAGGAAATGAATGATGGGATTGCTTAATGGTCTCAACAGTCAATTCATCTGGCAAATGACCAGTGTTCTCAATCTCCACTCGATCATCATAGATGGCAATGCCAACGGAACTACTTGTATTATGGAACATCCTATGACAAAGGGCATTCGTCAAGGCTTCACGCAACGCTTCGGCTGGAATCTCCAGTTTCTCTTCTCTTGTAAAGCCCACTATCTTGCCACTGAGGGAAAGGTGTTTGAAGAAAAATGCCATACCAGCATCAAGCAAAGTGAAGAAGTTTCCGTATGCTCGTTGATTGTCAATGAATTCCATCTTGTCGTTGCCACGAAAGCGAGCCATGCGAAGCAGGAACTGAGGAAACTGACTTGTATCTCGGAGGAACAATGCTGCTGCTGCATTTTTCAGTTTCCCATTCGTGGTTAGTTTCAATTTCTCCACAAGACTCTCCGTTGTTTCCATTAGTGACGATTCAGGCATCCTGCCACGTTCCACACCAAGCCGGACACCACCACGAATACGCTGTTCCTCCAAATCTGCGATGGTAATGCCTTCGCAAATATGATCTTCCCACTTATAGCGATTAGACTTGCTGCGCATCAGACGGTCTTCAAAGATTTCTCGAGGCATGACCACTGTCGTACTTTCTATCCGCATATAGGGCTTATTGTCGTATGTAAATGGCGCGTCCCAATAAGAAGGGGCATTCAAATGGATTGCAATTACCTGACAGCCTAGACGATCCGGCACATCAATGTATTCAACTGGAAAATCTATCTGTGGCTCCAGCTTTGCGATCTCTCTGGCAATCTCCTTCCGGGTATTGTCTGTCACCTCCTGCCCAAGTATCTTCAGTGTCGTTGGGGCAATACCAAAGAACAGCCAGCCACCAGCAGTATTGAGAAAGGCACAAGCTGAACGCATACCATCCTTTAACTCACCCGTTGTTTTCTTCATTTCCAACGTACGAGTCTCGTCACCTTGTATGATCACTTTTACATCCTCTATTGTCATAATACCTTCTATCTTTCTAATATGTTTGCAAAATTACAACTTTTTGGGCAAAAAGACAACGTTTTGTTCGAATTATATATGATTTACAATTTTTATTAGTCATAATTTATACCTTTGCACCCAAAATGGTTTCAACAATAAGAAAAATGAAGGAAATTTGAAAAAAATTATAGTTTTGCTTAGTTTTTCGGTTCGCTGAATCGTCCCTGTAGTGTATGACTGATTAAAAAGTCTGTTTATGACCAGAGAAGAATTTGAAAACATATACCGTCAGCATTATGCCAAGATGTACCGTCT
>Ga0247610_10001435_pt1 | contig 29669 bp, 26 predicted proteins | sample 174DNAGHGhighgp2_FD_193483 | JGI IMG/M metagenome (GOLD analysis project Ga0247610, IMG submission 193483) | Sheep rumen microbial communities from Palmerston North, Manawatu-Wanganui, New Zealand - 1742 DNA GHGhigh gp2 | ecosystem: Host-associated > Mammals > Digestive system > Stomach > Rumen...
GATTGACCTTGGCAAATATGCTCCTCTGGCTTCACCAACATTAAACGAAAATGTTATTGTTGTTTTAAGTGAAGGAAGGCTTAGAATAATTGATGCCAAAACATTAAGGTCAAATTCCATTATCACTGGTGATTTTAAAAATGTCCGACCGGTGGTTGGTGAGGATGATAGTATTTATGCTGTTTTAGGTGATGTGATTGTTGCATATAATCCTCAGGGCACTCAATTGTGGAAAACCAGGATAACTGGTGGTGCCGGCAATCAATTGTTTTCAGATTCTGAGTTCCTATATGCTACAAATTCCAAAGGCAACCTTTACAAGTATGATTTATCAAATAACGGTAAAGAATATCTGGTTTCCAATTTAAACGTTACTTCTGGTGTTTTAATTGGTTTAAATACTACTTTATACTTTGGCTGTGATAATCTCTTTTATGAAATCACATCAGAAGGTAATGTTTTATGGAAATCAGATTTAGGATCTAAAATCACAGGCTCTCCAGTTATGGATAAGAATGGTGTTATCTATGTAACTTCTGAGGATAATAAAGTCTTTGCATTATCTAAGAGTACTTTGAAAAATCCTTCTTTGGATGTTAAAGTATCAAGTAGCACTCAAGGTAAAGATACTGTCATCACTATCAAATTGGATAGTCAGGCAACAGGCAATGTTTCATTTGCTGTTAATGGAGTTACTTATAATGAGGCAATTGCAGATGGTGTTATAGTTAAAGTTATTCCTAATTTGCCGGCAGGCAGTTATAATGTTAATGTTACATATAGTGGTGATTTGAGGTTTAATAAAACTGGTGGTGTTGTCAGCTTCACAGTTAAGCCTGCTTTAACTGTTTTAAAAGGAAATGACATTACTGTTTTATACACTAGCAATTCCTACTATAAACTAAAACTTACACAAGACAATATTCCGCTTTCAGGTAAAACAGTTAAGATTAACTTCAATGGAGCCAACTATAATGTCAAAACCAACAGCAATGGTATTGCAAGCTTTAAGATAAATGCCAAACCGGGTAAATACACTATTAAGGCATCATACTCTGGTAAGGTAACTAAAAATGCTGTGACTGTTAAAAGTATTGTAAATGCCAAAAACATCAATGCTAAAAAGTCAGCTAAAACTGTTAAAATCAAAGTTACTTTAAGTAAAGTTAACAAGAAGTATCTGAAAAACAAGGTTATAACTTTGAAGTTCAACAAGAAGACCTTCAAGGCTAAAACCAACAGCAAAGGCGTTGCAACATTTACCATTAAAAACAGCATATATAAAAAACTTAAAGCAGGTAAAAAGTACACGTACCAAGTGATTTACGGTAAAGACAATGTGAAAAAGACTATAAAATTTAAATAGAGGATTTTACTCCTCTATTATTTTAATATTATCATGTTTATTTAATCATTTAAAAGTTTAGGAGGTGATTTGGTAATCTGGAAGAAATTGATCTTAGGATTGGTGTTATTGTTGGCATTATCTTCGGTTCATGCAAGCGATATTGGTGTGGATGATGATTCTCAGGAGATCATCAGTGCTGATAATCTGGCTCTTGAGGATATTTCAGATTATTCTCAGGCAGACATCAATGTCAGTGATTCTGTTCTTGAAGTTCCACATATTCCCGATGTGCCTGATGAACCGGATGTAAATCAAAATAAGACAATCTATATTACTCCTGAAAATATCGCCACATATTTCAAAGACAGTAATCTGGAAGATGATTATGACAATAAGGTCTTTGTCTTTGAGGGCACTTTCAGTAATCTAGGTAAGTTGTCAATCAATGCTCAAAATATCACTATTAAAGGTGATGGGGCGGTTTTCAAAAACACAGTTTTTGATATCTGCAGAGATAATGTTTCAATGTCAAATCTTAAGTTTGATTTGGATTGTGATTTAAGCGATAATGATGGTGCGGTAATAATATTCAATACTAATAATATATATCTGGATAATCTTGACATCAACTATAATGTGCCTTATAATTGTGAGGCTTATGCGATTTGCGGTGTTGGCGACAGGATGTCTTCAAGGAACTTGAGACTGACTAACTCTAAAATCAACTTTGAAGGCCACAACAATGACATTAATGTTTATAATTGTGCCATAAAAGTAATCAACTATGAGGATTCTTTAATGGAAAACAACACAATCACAACATCCTTGCCTTTAAAGGATGTTAATCATGGTGCTCATGGCACTAGCCTGGATTCAGACTTTGTACTTTCAGTAGGTGTTGAAAACTGCAATAAATTAAGGTTCATAAACAATACTATTATTTCAGAGGTTAATTACAGACAAGATTCATTGTATCCTACTTTAGATGGTTTACTGATCAGTAAGTGTGATAATGCACTGATAGCTAATAACTCTATTCATATGAGTGATTTTATCACATATCCTGGTCTTGACAATTATTTATACGGAATGGATATTTATAATTTAAATAATCTAACTGTAGTAAATAATGATATCTCGATTGTAACGACCGGTGGAAGGCTGGCTGCAGGAACTGCATATCCTATTCAGATTTCAGGACCAATTAGTAAGGTGAACATTACAAGAAATGATTTGTATTCATTTTCCAATGGTCCAAACATTGGGATTTACTCTCAAAACTACTATGGAAATACGGAATTGTCAATAACCTATAATCGCATTAACGTTACAGGTCTTGCAGGAACTCATGAATGGGCTTTGGTTGCAGGTGTGGAAACCCAGGATTCCAATTCAACTGTTGAAAACAATATCATTGAAGTGCACAGTGTCGGTCCGGTAAACATTGACGATAATATTTATGGAGTAAGTTACCGCCAGTCCACAGACGGCGACCATACCTACAGTATACAGAATAATACTGTATTCAGTGACGGTTACAAGTCTGTGTATCTGTTGGATTCCAAGGATTCGACTGTGGCGAATAATCTTTTAGTCTCTTATAATGAAAATGCAAAAAACGGCTATGACGGTTTTAGTTATGGTGATTTGTCAAGACATGACAATATCAATTTTCAAAACAATCAGGTCATAAGGGCTTTTGATTACTTTGCAAATCTGAACAATAATCTGGACAATGGTGAGGAATATTCTTATATTACTCCTGTTAATAATAAGGGTATTTCAAATGTTATTGATGGATCAGGCATTAATCCTGTAAGCAATAACAACAAACCGGTTTATAATCCAATAATTCCAGGTACATCTTCACAGAATAGTGAAATGTATACTCAAACAATTATTGATAATCCAACAGGACATAGTGATGGTGATAGAAAAATTAATGAGGATAAAGGCAGTAGCAATAACAATAATGGTGCTGACAATGGAATTTCCCATAATAATGGTAATTCCAACTCATATAGTAATTCATCATCACAGGCTACAACTGCTGTTTCATCAGATATAGTGTCTAACAATACTGATGCAACTCCATCTGATGCAGGCACTCAATCATTAGTCGGAGGGTCACAATCTGGTGGTGGGTCTTCAGGTGTTTCTAAAAAAGCATATGAAATTGAAGATTTAACCAAAAGTGAGTTTATACCTTCAATATTCTATGTGATTGCTGCATTGATTTTAATAATTGCAGGATATAAACGTAAAAATTCAAATTTCGATTAGTCAAAAAATTTGACTAATCATACTTCTTTTTTTCAATATTTTTATATATCATATTTAACATAATTTAAAATATTAGCGATAAATTTTGAGGTGTTAAAGATTTTCAAAAAAACAATACTAATAATCCTCATATTCACAGTACTATTGGGCATTTCAGCAGTAAATGCTGAGGTGAATGATACAATGGAATTGGAGGATATAAATCATGATTCATCAATATACATTGATAATCAAAAAGGTAATGATTTAAACGCAGGTAACATTACAAGTCCTTTTAAATCAATTGGTCAGGCGGTTAATAATGCAGATGACGGTTCAGATATCTATTTAACAAGCGACACATATGCCGGTGATAAAAACACAAGAGTAATCATTGATAAATCAGTAAATTTAATTGGAAACAACACGGTTGTTGATGGTGAAGGCAAAAATTATCTGTTTACAGTTACAGGTAATGCTAAGGTCACTTTTAAAAATATGGTCTTTGTTAATGCATATAAGTCTCCTGAATCTTACGGTATTAATTATCCTGACTCAGTTTACGGATCTGCTCTTGAAATCAGAAGCGGTGAAGTTATACTTGACAATTGTACTTTCCAATATAATGTTCTGGACTACAGCAACAACAATAAAAACATTTATGGTGGTGCAATAAGTAACAGTGGTACTTTAACAGTAATAGACTCAAAATTCATCTCAAATATCGCTCATTCCACTTCAGGATTGTATTCCTATGGTGGAAGCATTTACAACAACGGAAAACTAACAGTTAACAGGTCTGAATTTTTAAAATCTTCCAGTGATGATTTTTCATATGGTGGTGTAATTGCCAACAGTGGTGATTTGACAATTGATAACACTTTAATTGCCAATTCCCATTCTTCACAGGAATCAAGAGGAGGAGTAATATATAATACAGGCAACTTCAAATTAATCCGATCCATAGTTGAGGATAATGTTGTCTCTAAATCCAATTTCCAATATATTTATGGTGCCATTTATAATGCAGGAACCTTCACAGCATATAGCAACATTTTTAGAAACAACACTGGCGTGTATTCAATTCCAAGTAGAGGTTCACCAACAATCTACAGTACAGGTGAATTGAATTTAACTTATAATCTCTTTTTGGGAAATGCTCCTTTTGAAGGGGTGTCAAAGGATGTTTATATCTCCAGCGGTGAAATCATATCATTGGACAACAACTGGTGGGGCTCAAATGAAAACCCATATGCCACAGGTGCCTTAAATTTAGATGAGAAAGTAAATTCATGGCTTGTTTTAAACATCACACCACAATATTCTACTTTAAACATTGGCAAATCAAGTGATATTCAAATTAATTGGATAACTAATACACATGCAACTTTGAATTTGGATTTAGTGCCTGAAACAGATATTAAAATCAATGATGGTAATTATACTTTCGCTAATCAGCTTACCTATACTTTCAGTGACACTCACGTTAAAGGATTGTATTTTGTTCCTGTTGTTTTGAATGATTTTTCCAAAATCGTTGAGGTTGATGTGGGAAAAATCAAAACAAACATTGATGTTAATGTAAACAGTAATTTAAGTTATATGGATGATTTAAACATTGATATTAATGTTGAAGGTGAGGATAATCTTAATCCTGACGGTGTAATACTGATTTTTATTAGTGATAATGTATATAATATTACACTCAAAAATGGTCATGCAAATTATACAATACACGGTTTAAATCCTGGAAGTTACAACCTTGAAGTATCATATAATGGGTCAGATAATTATTTTAAATCATACTATTCATCAAAAGTAACTGTTAATAAACGAAGCGTATACATGAACTTAACCATTCCTGAGTTTTTCATAGATCAAAGCTGTTATCTCAATGTCAATTTGAATCCTGCAGGTTCCAAGTCAACTGCAGTGCTATACATTAACGGCATAAGAAAAAAGGTAATCTATTTATATGATAATCAGGAAAATCGGATTGCTTTAACAGGTTTTGGAGAAGGGGAGTATAATATTACAGTATCTTATGTGGAAAACGCCTATTTCAAAAGCACTAATGTCAGTGGTGTTTTAAAAATCAAGAAATACAAACCGGTATTTAATATCACAGCACCGGACATTATGCTAGGTGAAACTCAAACCGTTAAAATCACAGTTGATCATGATGATTTAAGAGGAGAGGCTATATTAAATATTAACGGCAATAATTATCTGATATTTTTAAATGACACTACTACAAACATTACCATACCTAACCTTAGGGCAGGGGATTATAATCTTAATCTGGTTTTCGAGGGCAATGCGAAATTCTCAAAAAGTGTTGTAAGTCATTCATTTAAGGTATTGAAATATCCGACAGCATTAAATGTAAAAGTGAATTATAATGAAACCACTTTTAAAGGAAACATTCTTGTCAAAACCGGAAATAAGAATTGCACAGGTGAAATCAGCCTTTATGTTAACTATAAAATCTATCGAATGAATCTCACCAATGGTGAGGCTAATTTCCCAGTCAATTATGATAAAGGAACCAATTACATTTATGTATATTATGAAGGTGATGAATACTGGGCGGATGCTGGCTGGAACACTACAATTGGTGTTGCTGATGAATTTATCCTGATGAGTGAAAACGTAACTTCATATGAACATAATGACTTTAACTACACATTCAGACTGATTGAACCAAGCGGTGTGCCGTTGCCGTCAAGAGTTGTAACAATAAACTTCAAAAACATATTGTATAACGTCACTATCGATGATGACGGTTATGGATACCTCAACCTTAACCTGAATGAGGGAAATTACACAATCGCTGCAAGTTATAAAAATCAGACAATAACCAATAGTCTGGAAGTTAAAAAGATTTTGTTTAATCTCACTGCTACTAATGAGACTTATGGTACTCCTTTGGTTTTTACTGCAAGTTTTGATAAAAACGTCAAAGGATGTGTTAATTTTACAGTTGATGGTGTTTTCAGTGAAATTGTTAATATAAGTGATGGTAAAGCACAAATGACTGTTTCTTATATTGATGCTGATGATTATTGTTTAAATGCATTTTATACTAATGACTATTTCAACTCAACAGTCAAATCAGTTATGTTTAAGGTTGATAAGGCTGATTCAATTTTTGATTTGGCGGTCAGTAATGTAATTTCTGGTGAGGATGCAAACATTACATTGACGCTATCCAATAATGCTTGTGGTAATGTAATATTTATTTTGGATGGGCAGTCAACTGTTGTTGAAATTGAAAATAATCAGGCGGTTTTATTTGTACCTAATATCGGTGGAGCAAACCACATTATCAATATTACATATGATGGTGATAGGAATTATAATCCGAATTCTTTAAATTCCACTTTTTATATCAAGGATTTAAGAAGCGAGGTAATTCTGGAATTGGCCGATATTACTTATGGTGAGGTTTTCAAGGTCTCTGCCAAACTGGACAGCAACGCAACAGGAAACGTGACATTTACAATTGGAGACATCACAAAAACAATAGAAATTGCTGACGGTGAGGCACTATTGTCATTGGATAATTTAAATGCAGGTATTTACAGTTTGACTGCCATTTATAATGGGGATACATATTATATCAGTTCTTCTAATTCCACCAGCTTTGAAGTATTCAAAGCCGATTCTGAAATTTTCATACAGGCGGATGCAGCACTTGGTGAAAACGTTCTGATTTATGCCTATCTCTCGCCTAAAGCATCAGGTCATGTTACATTCAGCATGCCTGGATATTACACTTCAAGGGATAAGGAAATTGATGAGGCAATAGCATTATGGTACATTTCACCACTGGATACTGGAGTATACACAGTTAAGGCATATTATCCGGGGGATAACAATTACAATCCGTCAAATACAACTTACATAATCAATATCTCTCAAAAGAAAACCAGATTATCTGTTGAAATCAGGGATGTGGTGGTAAATGAGAGGGTTTCCATCAGTGTTAGATTAACTTCAAATGATGAGGGTTTGAATGGTACTGTAAGCGTTAAACTCAATTCTAGAGAATATAATGTGGTCATACGCAACGGCAAAGGCAATCTGGTCATTGGTAGACTTCCAATCGGAGTCTATTCATATGAGGCATTCTATAAAGGCAATGAAAATTACACATCTCAAAGCACAAGCGGTTCATTTAGGGTTGATGAGATAATTGATGTTGCTCTGATTTCACATAACATCACAATGTATTATAAAGGAAATCAGAAGCTAGAAGTCCTTTTAACCGATGCAAGCAACAACCCGTTGGAAAATCAAATCATCCATGTTAAACTAAACAATGAGGAATATCAGCTTACAACTGATGGTGAAGGCAAGGTTTATCTGAAGCTTAATTTAAATGTCGGAAACTACACAGCATCAATAAGGTATAATGGCTCTGAAAGGTATTGCTTTAAGGATTTGAATGTGTCCGTTGAAGTAAAATCAACCGTATCGGGCATTGACGTTACCAAACAGTACGGCACATCATCCCAATACTTTGCAGTATTCCTTGACTGTGAAGGTAAGGCAATAGGCAATTTCAAGGTAACTTTCAGGATTGGTGATAGGTCATTTACTGCAACAACTCTTCCTAACGGCATTTCAAGGCTGAACATCAACCTGAATCCGGGCAGGTATGTTATTGAGGCAATCAACCCAAAAACAGGTGAGATTGCATACAATTCAATTTTCATATTCAACAGATTAATGAATAATAATGATTTAACCCAGAACTATGGTGAAAACAAGTGTTTTAAGGTCAGGGCTTATACCTCAAGTGGCAAGGCTGTTGGGGCCGGTGTGAAAGTGACAATCAGCATCGCCGGTAAAAATTATATTGTCAAAACCGATACGGACGGTTATGCTTCTTTTAAAATAAATCTCAAGCCTGGAACCTATGTTGTAACAGCAGGTTATGGTGGTGTTTCTGTTAAAAATAAGGTTGTTGTCAAATCCATTATAAAAGCAAAAAACATCAATGTCAAAAAGTCATCAAAAAAGGTTAAAATCAAAGTCAGCTTGAGGAAAGTGAACGGCAAGTACCTTAAAAACAAGGTCGTGACCTTGAAGTTCAACAAGAAGACATTTAAGGTTAAAACCAACAGTAAAGGTGTTGCAGCATTTACAATTAAAAAAAGTGTCTACAAAAAGCTTAAAGCAGGTAAAAAATACACTTATAAAGTGACTTATGGCAAGGATACTATTAAAAGAACTATAAAGTTTAAAAGATAGTATCTGATTTCTTTTTCTGTTTCAGGTATCAATACAGTAACATAACTTATATATTCTTGGTGGATAACTAGAATATTACGAAATGCATTTTACATTTGGATGCATATTTAATCAATCGAAAATAATTCAGAGGTTATGAAAATGTATTTTACTAGAGACCAGGATTTGATAGATGATTTTCACATAAAATCAGGTCATAGCGTTGGATCTAAAAAATCATACAAGACAACATTCAACAAATACACAACATTCCACAACATGAGTCTATGCGACCTGTTGGCAGAAGCAATAACCGAACAGGAAAACAACATTCCGGAAAACCGATTAAGCATATATGACAGGATAATCTCATTTAGAGACCATCTGATTAAAAACAATATAGGAAGCACAATACCAAACTCGATATCAAAAATCAAGACATTCTACCATTACAATAGGGTAAAGATACCTTTTATTCCGCCATTGAACAGCAAACATGTTGCCAGAAACGATGTAATAAGCTTTGAGGATTTGCCGACCAAGGATGAACTGAGGCTAGCTTTAGAGTTTGCAGATGATAATCTGAAGCTCTGGATATTGGTGATGATTTCATCAGGTACAACTAGGTGTGAGGCCAAATCCATGACCAACCGGACATTCTTTGAAGGAACAAGGATGTATCACAAAAAAGACGATTTTAGAGATGCAATGAAATATCTGTCACGAAAAAACAATGTAGTATGCACCTGCAAGCTGCTTCGACAAAAGACCGATAAGCCCTACTACACATTCCTCAATCCCGAATGCGTGCAGAGGATTGCCAAAGTGAAGTTAAAGCAGGAGGACTTTGATTTGGAAGATTCTCTTTTAAAGTATGAGTTAAACCATGTCAATTACAAGTTCAAAGCGCTCAATGACTATCTGGGCTTTGGAGAGATCGGCGGGTATGCAAGGCTTCGCCCCCATATGCTTCGTAAGTTCAACTCAACATATCTGAGTCAGGGAACCTTGGAGGGTAATCTTTTGGCTATGGACAGCATTGATTTGCTGCATGGCCGTGGAAAAAACAAGACTCGCCAGAGCTATTACAAGGACAATCCGGACTTTTTAAAGTTAGAGTATATTAAGGTTATGAGCAACATCTCGCTTTATCGAATGTATGATTGGAAAATTGTAAATGGGAAGGTAAAGGTTATCTCAAAGCCTTTGTAATATTGGAAGATAAGTATTGCTTTAACATTGTAATTTTGTAAATATCCAGTAATATTTGCTTTATTTAATATATAAATACTTAAATACTTAATAAAACAAATAATTACTTAGATAATCATTCTATTGAATGATTCGGGATAATCTTTGAAGTTTTGTTCAAGCAATATATTTATTATAAATAAATTTAATATAATATATTACTCATTGTACTGGGTGATTTATGTGCATGATAGAATTAAAATAGCCAAGGAGTTTGCAGAAACCATCAAATCAGATGACATTAAATTAATAATGTTATTCGGTTCTGTAGCTCGTGGAGACGACAGCGAAGAGTCAGACATCGATATCTTAATCGTATCTCCAATTGCAGATAAAATCAAACCGGAAATCCACAAAATCGCCATGGATATAATTTTAGAAAAAGATGAAGTTATATCTCCAAGATTAATGACAGAAGACGAATTCAAAAAAGTAGAAGATTATCCATTCTTAACTAACGTACTTAAAGAAGGTGTAGTAATTGGATAATCCAAAAGATGCAATCAATGTTAAAAAGTCAGTTAATCTCAAGTAAAATGTTATATGAAGGCGGACAATATAGGGATTCAGTCACCATGTCTTATTATGCAATGTATTCCTCTGCTTTGGCATTACTTCTTAAAAAGAGCATTTCCCCAAAAACCCATGAGGGAACCTTAAGACAACTTGCCAAGGAATATGTCAAAATAGGGCTGCTTAGCAAGGAAACCTATGGATACCTTTATGATGCCCGTGAAACTAGAAACGATTCCAGTTACGGTTATTCAAAAACTTTTACAGAAGAAGATGCTGAAGAACTTATTTTACAGGCTGAAAAATTCATTAATGAAGTGGAAACTTTATTATGATTTTTCAATTATTTTTTCTCTTTTATTTTTAAGAACATCCATAACTTTAAGTTTAATATTGGAAGCATTATCTAACTAATTATCTAAATATCTTTTAATCGTTTTCTTGGATATCTATAAAAACATTTCTATTCTCTTTATATATTTAAAGTAAAACGCATTTTTTTAATATCCAAAAGTTAATTAAATTTATAAATCTTCATAGAAAATTATTTCATTAAATGATTTAAATTCTTTGATAAAATGAAAATCATTTTCTTCTTCTAATATTTTCTTAGCTGCAATCATTATCCAAATGAATGTTAAATTTTTATTAGATAAATAATCTTCAAATAAATCTTCACGTAAAAATGCAAAATTTTGTTGAACTTCAAAATTTTCAGTTTTATTTGTATTTTCCAAACTTATAAAAGCTTTTTGATTATTTTTGTCAAATAAATCAAAAGTTTGAGGTTGGTTAACCAAATCAAAGTAATCAGATAATTCTTTACAAAGAACATATGTGAATAAACCATCATTAACAGGGCTGTGATAATCTTCCCAACAATCTCTGTTAACTGGAGTTAAAATCTCAAATTCCTTATAACTACTTTCGGTATCGTTATTTTCATCATAATCCTTTAAAAATAACATTTCATCTTCTTTTTCAAAGTCATCGCTCCAAGGAATTTCTCCAGAGTACATATAATAAAACGAATTAAGTTCAGGCAATCGATCATTATCTAAATAATCAATATTTTTGGATAATTTTCTAATTTCATTTTCATCATCTTTGTTAATAAAAAATCCTCTAAAAAACGTGTAAACAGATTGAGAATCCTCTTCAGCACTATAAAAACCATTCATCAATATCCATGATCCGGATTCATCTTTAATTTTATCAAATATTAAATAATTTTCAAAATTAAAATCATTTTCATCTAACCAATAACAGTCTTCTTTTTTAGGATTAATGAAAAGTTTAGGCAATAATTGGTAATCATTAATTTTAGGAAAACTAGGATCAATGTCAACAAAATGACCAAAATTACCATCTCTCTCTAAAACTAAATAACCTCTATTTACATTATAACCTGCACGCTCTAAAGCAGCAATTTTAGCATATTTTCGACCATAAGTATCATGTATTAAAAAATAATTGTTATAACTGGCACGATAATTATCTTCTTCTACTTTTTCATCAATCTCCTTAAATATTTCATAGGAATATCCCATATCATAAAGTCGCCACAATACATGGCTTTTTTCTTTAATATATTCTGCATCATTATTATGATATCTACTAAGTTGTTTTCCTAATTTTTCAATATAATCATAATGGACAATAGATTCAAAAGGATCTGCACAATTCCTGTATTTTCCTTTATCTTTATCCTCACTTTGACCCCATTCAAAAGTTTTCATGTTTTTATAAGGATTTAAAAACTTTTTACTTTGTTCTATTTGGAATAAATTATCCTCATGTAAATAAGCTATTTTAAGAATATTGCTAGCATAATAAACAATTAATAAATGGGTTGTAAAAACAGGAGAATTTTCATCAAAAATTAAATCGTAAATCTTTTTAGCCCATTCTGGCAGAATATTCTCCACAAAATCATTATTTTCAAAATTATTTTGCAAAGCCATGGTTATTCCATAAGCTACTGCAAACATTCTCTCAGAGATGTATAAATCATTAATTTTAAAAGAGTATTCTAATAACTCAAAAAAATCTTCAGGATGATTACATCCATAATTATATAAAGCTTGGGTAGATTTATCTCTAATTTCTTTGCTTGTGGAAGTTAAAAACCACATTATGTATCGGGCAAATAAATTTAATCTATTTAAATCGACATCATTAGAAACTAACGAATTCTCAAATGATTCTAAATCATTTTTCAATAAGTTTCTATACTGTTTTTTTAAAAATTCTGTCCAAGAGAGATCTCTATTTACAATACTTTGAGAAAGTAAAATATCTGAGAAAAATAAACAATTTAAAGGATGATTATCTTCTATAATATTTTCTCTAAATGCCATTATCCAAAAATTATCTAATGGGTTTTCAATAAAAAAGGATTTAACAAATTCAACAGAATTTTCATCAATATTTTCAGAAGAAATACTAAACAAAGACATTATAGAAGATTTGATTACCTCAGCATTATTAGATAATTCATGTAAACCTGTTCCATTTTCAGAATTAATTAAAATGGCTAAAGAAAATTTTATATCTTCAGATAATGGATGTAATAATATATAATCTTCACTATATAACCAATCCAAAGTTTGCTGTTCACTGAAAAATTCCATTAAATTATTTTTGTGCTTATCAAATAAATAAACAGCTATTAAATAACCTATGAATAAATCATATGTGAAATAAACATATTCTTTATTTTCATATTCCGTTTTGATTAATAAACTTTCACCAATAATTTTATAGGCTCTAGATTTATCAAGAGTTTCGTCGGTTTTCCCATCAATTAGAGTGTAAAAATCATAAATATCAATTTTTCTATCTTTAGTATCCCATAAATGATTAGCAACTTTTAGAAGGGATTTTTTAACAATATCTCTTTTTGGAATATTTAAAGATTCACAAATGCGTTTATTACAAGTCGCCATATATGTTTCAAATACATTATAAATGTCATCTTTTTTAATTTTAACATCCACAAAATCTTCTCTATCGGGATTATGTACCTCACAAAATAACTTTAGATAAATTGGTTTTTTAAAATAGTATTTATAAGAATTGGTACTATTTAAAACATTTATTTTATAGTATTCAAAATATTTATCCACTAACTCATCCATATCTTCTATTTCATAATGTAAGTAACTTGAATTTTCAAGATAAAACTCATTATCCATATATTCAGCATATGACTTTCTACAAGTGGTTATCAAAACTAAGTTCGGATATTTCTCTATTTGTTTGACTAGACTTTCAAAATTATTTTTCCAAACTTGAGAAAAAGAAAAATTATCCACAGATTCATTCAAAGCATCAATAATAATAGGCAATTTAACTTCCTTGATTTCTGCAAATATTTGCAAAACATCTAAAAATTGATTAAAATTTAAATCATGAATATCTAAAATTTCTAAAAATTGTTTTCCAATTGGAGTATCATGAAATTTATTTGCTTTAATAATTAAGCAAGGTTTATTATTATTTAGCAAATCATGTGCTAAATTGGATACTGTGAATGTTTTTCCTACGGCAGCATCACCAATAATGTTTAAATTTTGAGATAATAAAGAATGAATATTGGAAATTGCCAATTTAATCCAAAAATTATGATTATCCATTTTATAAAAAGTAGAATATCCATTATCTTTAGATTCGTCATGAATATATTCATTCTCAAAATCTTTAAATTCAGATGTGAGTTCATTTAATTTAATCAAATTATTATTTGTATCTGAAACATCGATTTTATTTAAATCCATATTTCTAAAAAATTTTAAGATATTTTTCAAATCTTCAATAATGATGTTATGTATGTTCATATATTCATTTAATAAATCTTCCATAATTTCCTTTTTAGAGTCATCTTTTAAGATAATTTTTTCAGAATCTAATGAAAATGAATCAATTTCATCAATAAAATCATTAAAAAGATTTAATGCATCTTTTAGAATTAAAATAGTATTTATATCATCATTAACATTATTTTCTACATATAATTCTTTTAAAAATTCAATATCTGTAGTTTTAAATAAATCAAACTTGTCATAAAACCAATCCATGTTAATTTCAAATTCACCAAAAAAATAATTTAAAATCCCTTGACATTCAGGCAATGAACAAAAATGATTAAATTTAGTTTCTCCCCAGTGAACTAATTCTAAATTTTCTAAAACATTATCAACATGCTCCTTTTCAATATCTGTTAGATCTTTATATTTTTTTATTCTCCGAACATTAGATTTAATTTTATTTTCATACCAGTCTATTTCACTATCGGTGAAATCGGAATTAGTACACAAAAACCATTTTTTCAATTCTGGATAATTTTTGCAGGAAGATATCAAAGAGTTCATAATTTGAGTTTTACGATTGGAATATTTTAATCTAGCAGTATTATTAAAAAATTTGGCCTGCCAACCCCAATATTCACCATTATCTAAATTTAAATAAAATTCAACACCTCCATCTCCTCCACTACCATCGATTGGGGTGAATTTTCCTTTGTCATCAAATTGTCTGTTTGCTATACAAAAACAGAACTTTTCAAAACTTTTAAATTTATCGTTATTATAATCATATAATTTATTCCAGTCAATCATTATTTTTCCACCTTAAAATCAAATTATAAATTCGGACATTAAATCAATTAGATAAAGATTAATATTAATAAGTTTAACTTCATGCACTAATATTTCACGGGTTCCAATTGAATTGGTTAAATAATAATTTTTGATAAATCTTCCACAGTCTTTATATAATTTTTTGTAGTTTCATTTAAATATTATTTTTTAAAAGTTTATTATATCATAATAATTCAATTTTATTTAAAATTTTAACATGATTTTTTCCCATGAATTTTAAGGATTAAATTTTGTATTGCAGTAAATATATTAGCTATGATATATAAATAATATAATATGTCAGATAATAAAAATAGTAATATTAGTTGGACAAGCTTTTGTCAAGCTATGAATTCTATAGCATACTGGCTTATCCAAAACAAAAAGAAGTATAAGAAACGTGACTATTATCAAATATTAACATTGAAAGGTAATTGTAAAGACATAGAAAAGAAAGCCAAAAAATTTGGAAGCGATAAGCTAGTAGCAATGTATACAATGGAAGTCATCAAGGACAACAAGTCACTAGATTTCCTTCCAAACTATGTAACACTAAAAAATGGGGCTCAAATTGATAAAGCTGAATATGTGGATATGGCCATAAGGACAGAGGCATATATTAAAGCAAACGGAAGGCTTCCTGTAATTGTATATAGGATGTCCAAACTTCCGGATTACAATGATTCCACAATGAAGCTATTTGTAAAAACATTCAACTTCAAAGGAAATACTATTGATGAGGCTTTGGCAGTAATAGCTAACAAGAAATTGTATAGCAAATACTTTGATTCACAAAAGACTGACAGGAAAACAATAAATGATGCAAGTCAGGGTAAAGGTTCCAATTGTGTTGACTGGGGACAGGTTTATTACAGAAGTGCGACAAGCTAGGACCAGTAATTTGTTATATGTTTAATTAACATATGTTAGTGCAGTTAATTAACTGATAACGTTGTTGTGCGCGTTATTCTCCCTTGAAACTGCGTCACCGGTAACGGTGGGGTGGGTTGCATGAAAGGTAAAGCCTAATTGATGTCATAACTTCCAATGGCACAAGGGCGAGAGAAAGATTAGTATTGGTTAACGACCGTGAACTCCTGAAAAAAGCATCGTCATAGACAGCAATGGGTAGGAAGTTTCGAAGAGCCATTGTATTACTGGATAAAAGGTCATACATGATTTTCTGTGCATGTATATAGGACACAACCCTCATACCAGTCGGTGTAATTGGAGAACCTAACCTAATCGTATCTAACAACTGGTTAACTTGGTAAGCCCAGAACTGCCCACTTGATGTGGTAGGGTGACCGTGAGGAAATCTGATGTTCTTTTCTGGGTAGGGGATGCTAAAGGAAGCAAATGCCCACTTTAATCGAAAGATTATCAGTAAACTGACAAATATAATAACTGTGTGGGATAGGCTGACTTTTAGCAGGTGTATCTTTTGTTTCATTTAAAACGGAAGATGTCTTGAATGTGAAATAAATATAAAAATTTTATGAGAGTGTGATTTTGGCAATGAAAACTGGATATAGCGATATATTGCAGTCTGTGGAATCAGACAAAAGAGTACTTGGGAAAGAGTGGAAGTCCATTAACTGGAAATCTCTTGGGTATGCCATATTTAAGATACAAAAACGGATATTTGAAGCAGAGAAAGCAGGTGACTATAGAAAAGTTAACAGTCTATGTAGACTGTTAGTTAATGATAAAAGGAGTTTATTATATGCTATTTATGTAGTAACCAAAAGAAATAAAGGTAAAAGAACTAGTGGTATTGATGGTAAAATCATAAGAACGGATAGCGAACGTATGGCTCTATTTTATAAACTTTCAAATTACAAAATTAGCCTACATAATCCTAAGCCTGTTCGTAGGATTTATATTCCTAAAAAGAATGGAAAAACAAGGCCTTTAGGCATTCCTAGTATTATTGATAGAATATATCAAGAAATATGTAAGTTAGCATTAGAGCCAATGTGGGAAGCTAAGTTTGGAGCGAATAGTTTTGGTTTTAGACCTCTTCGTGGAACTGGTGATGCTATTGCAAAAATTCATGCTCATACAAGAGGTTTAAAGAGATTATATGTCTTTGAAGGAGATTTCAAATCTTGCTTTGATACTTTGAGTCATCAACATATATTGGATAAACTAGGTAATTTTCCTCTTAAAAAGTTGATTAAGAAATGGTTGGAAGCAGGATATCTTGAAAATGATGTATTTTATAGAACCAGAACTGGCACTCCGCAAGGGGGCATTATATCTCCATTATTGGCCAATATTGCGCTTCATGGTATGGAAGAGGCACTTAATATCAAATATCGGAGAAGAATAAAGAACAATCGTCTTTATTATTCAAATGAATCCAAATATGTTGTTATTAGGTACGCCGATGATTTTGTAGTATTGTGTAAGACATTGGAGGATGCAGAAGCATTGTATGGCTTGTTAGATGACTATTTGAATGAAAGAGGTTTAACCTTGGCTTCGGATAAAACAAGGATTACAAATCTATATGATGGTTTTGACTTTTTGGGATATAATATACGATGCTACAAAGGTAAAGATCGTGATAAGGTGCTTATTAAAGCATCTAATGACAGCATCAAATCTTTTATGGACAAGGCCAAAGTTATCATTCGCAATTGCTACCCATGGAATCTTGAAGAGAGTATTACTCGCCTCAACTATTTAATTAATGGGACTGGTAATTACTGGAAGAGAGGTTCAAATAAGAAATTATTCAGTAAAATGGATAATTATATCTTTAGACTCTGGATGAGACAAATCAAAAGATGGTATCCTAATAAATCTACTAAATGGAGAGTTAAGAAACATTTTAAAGTATCTGAACATCCCGGTCATAATGATAGATGGACTTTTACTGACCCTAAAACTGGTAGCCAAGTGGATAAAATGTCATGGATTAGTATCCAATATCATAAATGCATTAAATATCGTGCTTCACCTTATGACGTTGAATATGATGAATACTTCGATAAACGCTTGTTGAAAACACCTTTCGAATATTTATTTGGTTAACTCACATATAATAACTCCAGTTATCTATTGAAATAGTCGCTTACTTTCTTATAAAGTATGCTTGAGCCGAATAGTGGTGAAAGCCACACGTTCGGTTCTTAGGAGAGAAAGAGAGAGTAATCTCTCTGACTTATCCGACTAGCTAAAAGCTTAGGCTATGAGGTGCAGTTTGTCCATGTCAGATGCAGAGTATCCGGAACAGGCCACATCAGATTAAGGTTAAGACATAAAAAACATACTGGAGGTAACTGGATTAACCGTGATCCTGCTACAGTGGCAGATGCAACTTCAGGAAATGTCAGGTCAATCTGGTGTGATGACGGCTACATAATAGCTTATGATCCCTCATGGATTTTCACTGATTTATATTCAGGTTAATAGTTAATGTTAACTTATTTTATTTTTTACATTAACAATTAGCCTTAAATATTGAAACTAATTTTTTTAAATCTGTTTAATACAAAATAATGAATTTAAACTACTTTTATATGAATTTTTTATAAGTTTGAATACTTGTCATTTGCTCTCTCGCATTTTCTTTAAATACCTTCCATAAAAGACATATTAATTACCCACATATGGGAGGTGCATATAAAAATGATTCGTAAAACAGACAGTAGTTTATTAAATTGGATTTACAAGTATGTAGTTGACTTTACTCTTGAAAACGACAAATCAGGATTGACCTGGAACAGTACAAATAAGGAAGCATTAAGTTTCATGAACAGCATTCCCAAAAAAGAAAAAGTTCAAAAATACGGAATATATGCTGCCAAAAGCTATCTGTTTTCAGTGATTGAATTTGATGATCTTAAGGAGGGTCTTGAAAACGGATTAATCTCTGAAAAGACATGCAAGATGATTTACACATGGAACAGTGAGGTCGGACGTGAAAACTGGGATATGGATGATGTTATGCACGCATTATATCCTGCATTCGGAAGACATATAAGCAGGAATTTCCTTTATGCTTCAATTAAAGAGTTAGTGGATCTAGGAGTCATTGAATGTGTTAATCCCAAAGAAGTATATGGTAGAATGTATATAATAACCGAAAAGGGTGAAAGAGTGCTTGGACTGCGATAATTCACTATTTAAACTGAAATAACATTAACACTCACCATCAGATATTCAAAAACTACATCCAGAAACCATTGCATATATATTCCATTTCAAAAACCAAAACCTAAACCAAAACACCAACCGTTAATGTCAAAACCATTACATTAAATTGAAAGTAAAATGCTAGCTATTGATTATATTAATCATATCTTAATGGAAACATAGACAAAAAAATAATCTGAAATCAGCATTGATGATTAACTAATACTTATCATTTGCTCTCTCGCATTTTCTTTAAATATGTTTAAAGTAAGATTAATTATTGCCACTCAAAAATATTTGGGTGGATTTCATTTGGTAAGGCTATTGAATTATTATGGAGTGCTCGTTATTCAAACTTTTTTTATAAAAAACTCCATAATTAATTCAACTAAATTTATTTGGGCATTTAATTCTTATTTTTGAGATTTTCAACATTGATTCTGAAAACATAGTGGCCATGAATTTTTTAATGATAATTTTATATAATTGAAATAATAAAATATTATATTAATTATTATATACAGGTTGTAATAGCTATGGCCAATATAAATAATACCTCATCCTACATGGATGAAGCTAAAAAGCAAATTATCAAAGAGTCCAATTATACCTATAGAGATGCTCTTGAAGTTTCAGCTTTTCTCATTGAAACCGGAAGGTTCGAAAGATTCTACAAGGAAATGCAAATTGCAGACCTCCAAAAGGAACTTGAAGAAATGGGCGATGAATAGGACTTCAAAACTTGTCTCCCGTATATGACTCTGAAAAAACTATTTTTGATTGTAAAAGGTAATAATAAAATTTATTATTACTTTTATATATTTTTTCTAATAAATATTTATATATAAAACATAATAAATATATGTATTATGTTACTTGAAAAGACAAACATTAGCGCAAGAGTGGATATCACTCTCAAAAAGATTGTCGAAGATTCAACCTTCACACATAAAGATGCATACGAACTTGGAGCAAAACTGATAGCTATGGGAAATGCACAGGACACCCTAGCAGAGATAAACACCAATCCTGATTTTGAAAGAATCATCAGACAAACTGAATACAGTTTAATCGAAGCAAGAAAGGAAGAACTTGAAAGAGAATTAAGAGATTTATAGGAGGCCATCACTATGGGTCAGGGAAATTCAGACATCATATATTTTCTAGAGAAGCACGAACAGGAAATAATAAACTGCTGCAGAAAGGGAATGAGCAACAACGAAGTCAGAGAACTTCTAAAAACAAAATACGGTAGAGATGTTGCAGACATTACCTACAGGAAATTCAAGGCAAAACTGAACCTAACCAAAAATGATTTCATGGAAACAATACTGGATGAAATAATAGCAATGAAAACATCCGGCGCAACAGATGAAAGTGTCAGAAGATGGCTTGCAGAAGAACATGAATTCGAAGTAAGCAGAGCATCATTTTCAAGATTCAAAAAGAAATATCATCTAACAGATAAAGACAAAGACTCAAGAGCAAGGGATAAGGATGCATTGACAAACAGAGCCATTGCCCAAAGACAAATAACCGACAATGATGTTCATCAGGACAATATTGACATGGCCATTGACAATATTCTCCAGCAGCAGGTCACAGACATCAAAACAGGCCTTGAAAATCTGGATAAAATAACAAAGAATGCTGCGGGTATTGAAATTGACTTTGCCAAACTGGATCAGGAAGTAAGATATCATGCAGGAGATAAAAGCCTTGCAAGATACTTACTGGATCTGGCAGAACTTAAAATAAGATACCTTGAACTATCCGTTAAAGCATTCGATGCAAAAAACAAACTGTTCAAAGATGAAATGGACAGATTATTCCAAAACAGAGTACTTGAGCTGGAAGACAAGAAAATTGAAATGTCTCAAAAGGACATCATGAATGAAATAGAAATCCTTGCAAAACAGATTGATGATAATAATGTATGATGAAAACGGCAAATTCCATCTTGACGGAAAGGATAAAGCTATTCTTCAGAAATGTGTATATGAAAACCCATATATACCTTTCAATCCATTTCCAAAACAGGCCGAGATGATACTTGCAACAGAAAAGGAAGTCTTAATTGGAGGCGCAGCAGGGGGAAGTAAATCAACCAGTTTACTCATGAGAGCTTTATTCTACGTTCAGGATGATGCCAACGAATATCATGCGTTAATCTTGAGAAGAACATTATCTGATTTGAAAAGGAAGGGAGCTCTGATTCATAAGGCCAGCCAATGGCTAAACAGAAAGGAGATTCAGAACAATTCAGCTATAAAACCGAAATGGGATGGAACAGAACATTCATGGACATTTCCAAACGGCAACTCATTAACATTCGGATATTTAAGAAACATCAATGACTTGGATACTTATCAGGGTTCTGAATACCAGTTCATAGGCATTGATGAGCTCACACAACTTGAAAGATTCAAATACATCTACATGCGCTCCAGGGTAAGGAAAACCAAAGACAACAAGCTTCCAACACAGCTGATGTGCTCAAGCAATCCCGGTAAAAGAGGAAACAAATGGGTTCGTGAAAGATTCATAGAAAAGATAGACGAAGACATTCAGGACAAGTCACAGATAAGATTTATCAGTTCAAGCTATCTCGATAATATCTATCTCGACAGAACAGACTATGAAGAATATCTTATGGGATTGGATAGGGTAACAAGAGAACAGTTAATGAACGGTAACTGGTATGCTAGCGTTAAAGGACAGCTATTTGATGAGTCATATTTCCACCTGATTTCTCATAGCGACTTTTTGAAAATTCCCATCATTCGCATCATAAGATACTGGGATCTTGCAGCAACTGAGGTACTAAATGATGATGCAATCAAAAAAAGTGATCCCGACTACACTGCAGGAGTACTCTTAGCTAAAGATTTAAACGGCAATATCTACATTCTAGATTCATACGAGTTTCAATTGGAATCAAGAAACCTAATCAATGAAATTATCAATACTGCAGCACGAGACAAGTCTGATGTACAGTATATCGAACTGGACGGTTCCACAGGTAAGAACTTCGGACTGTTAATCATCGATGAGTTAAACAGACGAGGTTTCACAACAGGTACCGGAAACTCACGCGAGAACAAAGTCGACAGGGCAAGACGGGTATCGGCAGACATTCAACAGAATGGAATTTTCCTTGTTGGAAAGGATAGAACAGGGTTCACGAAAAAATGGGCTATGGAATTTCTCGAAAAAATAACAGCATATCCGAATGAAGCCATACACGATGACTGTGTGGTAGCGTTTACTGGAGGTTATGAAAAGATAGCTAATGAGAAACAGCCGCAAAGGGTGGATGTGGATAGGTGGTATTCCACATAAAAAATAAATTATAATTTGGATAATAATTTATTTATTCTCTTATTAACAGATTGTAGTATGATAAAATAAAAAAAACGGAGGATTTGGATTTTATGAATGATATAATATTTAAAGACTGTGACTTCCGTTATCTTGATGATAACGATGAATTATCCTGTAAAAACAAACAAGGTACTGAAATTGGTTGCGATAACTGTCAGGAAAATATTCATTTAAACTGCGATAATTTCAATGCAAAAAAGGATTTCTGCTTAAAATTCTTTAGAGATAACATAAGCGAGTTAAAAGAATGTCAGGAAAAAACTGTATTTAATGACAGTGACTTAAGCCGTAAATGGTCAAATTAAGTAGCAACAAGAGTTAATGTGGATGTGAGTGGTATTCCACATAATTAATAGCTATTGGCCTTTCAGTAATTTTTGTCTGCCTTTCCATATTAGCTGGCGCTGTCTTTTTCTTAATTCCTTGTATTCATAATACATCTGTGAAGTAACGTATCCATGCAGTCTTCTGAATTCATCTATTCTGACAATCTCTGATTGAACAATAGCTGATTCGCCTTCATGCCAGCAGTACCATGGATGATGGCAAGGGATATCACATTCTGAAGCCAGTCCTGTCTTGCAGTTGTTGCAGTAGTCAACAAACCATATTTCTTCCTCTCTTTGAGTCTTTTCCTTCTTGGCTTCGATTATCTGCTGTCTTATAGACTTCATTTACATCACTTTAATAATTTTATAAAAACCATAAAAACTATTGAGAACTTTTTGAAAAGTTTTTATAAAAAACTACTCACAGTTCTTAAACGATGAAACGGACAGTTTTTATGGCTTTTTTATTATACATATTTTTATAAAAACTATTTTTTCAGGGGGTATGCGGGAGAACTTTTTGAAAGTTTGCTCCCGTCCATTACTGAAAATCATGGTTTTTTTAATTTTTCGATTGTAAAAATCACCATCAAACTCAATGAATAATTCTTGAATTTACCTAAAAACAATTTTAAAGAATTTTCGTGAAAAAACTTTTTGAAAAGTTTTTATGAGTTTTCATGGTTTTTCCACTTTCAGGTTTTTTAGGTTTTTTGAGTTTTCATGGTTTTTTTGGGTTTCCCATCCATGGTGGTTTTTTAATCGTGCTGTCAAAGTTCATAATACTTAACCCCTCAATAAATTTATCTTCTTTCATAATGTCTAAAACCCATTCGCCAATCTCATAGCTGATGATTTCATATATTGAATCGTCCATGTGTTTTAAATCATAGTTGATGGATGCAACTTCACTTTTTGCCAAGTCATATACATTGGATCTTCCGGATTGGGTAGTTATCTGAAGAAATCCATGGTCTGCCAATTCATACATGTATTTCCTGACTGATGCCTTACTCAATTCAAGATTCTGAAGCGAGAAGTATTCATTGGTTGTAATTCCCATGTCCAATACTTCCCTGTCCTTATTGATTCTCCAGTCATCGATATTGTTTCTGATGTCATTTAAAACCTCAACCGCTTTTGGAGCCAGGTTTGCAGATATGCTTTCCTTGTATGGCTTGAGCAGACTCATGAACTGCTGAACATCAGCAATATTAGTCAGAATTACTTTCTTGCCGTCAACATCATGGATTTCATGGTTATAGTAATTCAGGGCAGTTATGGTTTTCAGTATACCGTTGAACTTGTCAAAATCCCTTTTATAGAATGCAGAGTTCTTAAGGAAGTTAATGACAAAGTAAACATATGGATTTATTATTACAATGTCTTCAAAGACTTCCTTCAGATGCAACAGCATGTACGGCACCAGTTCAGCTTCCTTTTCATATTTCTTTAGAATCTTATAGCTTTTGCCGTGCTTGAATTCAAGTGCAGTGTTTCTTCGATTGAAGATATTCTTGTTGTCCATTCTTGGAGTAATGAATATGCTTCTGCTCATTTCCTGCTCATCGAAATTATGATTAGGCACTGTAGTGTAAGTTAAACAAGGCCTTCCTTCAAGTTTCAGGTCCTTTACTTCCCATCCTCCTTCACCGTCAGGTATGCTTAACGGTTTGTTTAGAAAACCGTCTGACTGAAGTTCTTTCATGAGGTTTTTGGATTCTTCCATGAACTCATGGTCATTATTTCCACCCATATCACCGTAGTTGACAATCTTGCCGTCATAGAAATACCGGTCTGTTTTTGCACGGTTGAACAGGGCTGCTTCAGTGATTTTCTTTTCATTAACGATGAACCTTTTCGGAATCAATCTTAATGCAGTTTCCTGAATGTGGGACTTTCCGCTGCTGGCCTCACCCAGACATATTACAGATACAGGATTTCCCAAAACAACCTGTCCGGCATATACTGTGAATGCATACAATATATTGTTCCTTTCACCTGCAGTAAGCCATTCAATTACGCTGCCGATATAAACCAAAGGACACTTTAATGATTGCAGTTTAGTGACAGCTTCCTTTAATTTGGTAGCATCTCTTTCCTGCTCAGCCTGAAGTTTGTCAGCTATTTCCTGTTCAATGACTGAAAGTTCATTTTCATAGTTGAGCTGCAATAGCTGTTTGACTTCTGAAAACTGACGGTTGATTATCTTTGGCTCTGCTTTGCCTTTCGGATCCATAATCTCTTTGTAGTGCTTTGCGACATTACTTTGAGAAGATAATGTAGCTGGAGATTTGTTTAGATACTCTCCAATCTTATTACCAAACTTGTTTTTAAATACATATGTAACCTTATCAGGATTTTTGGGATTGATAATGAGGGTTATTGTATCTTTTGTGGGTAATTCAGCTACATTACTCATTGTTATTTGCTCCGTCTAGACCTGGACATCACGTACGATGAAACTATAGTAAACGTAGGTTCCGGATTTCTCTTTGACTTGGATTGTCATTTCAGACAGTCTGTTAACAAATTCTCTGTATTCGGCAAGGTCAACATTTCTGACAACATTGGATTTGCCGACTGAACCTGCATTTTCAAGTTCAAGGATGGAAGTCAAGAAGTCAAAGAGTACGCTTCCTTTTCTGATGTTTTTGTGAAGGTCTCCATCATTTTTGAGGTTAACGTTTATTTCAACGTATAGCTGTTCGTCATCCTTGAAGATAAAGAGTTTGAATCTGTTAACGGTTTTTTCTTCACCGTCATAGTCGAAAGTGTATGAGGTAACTGAAGACATTTGTGGTCTTCCGGTGATTAGGGTTCCATCTTCAAAGTCTTTAAGTTCTGCTTTTTCATATCCTTCAGGGATTTCTACAATTTCTTCATAATCCAATTGTGTGCTTGTAAATATGCTTTGTCTATCATTACTCATTCTAACATCTCCTAAATAATATTAAAGAGGATTTAGGTATCATCCTCTTTTAAAAATTTTGACTGGTTTTGTGTAACCATTTTTTCAGCTATCATTTCTTCAGCACTTACTTCTCCAGCCCCTATCAGTTCTGCAATAGCCCTGTTGGTTGCACGGGTTTTTGCAGTGGACATGATAGTGTGATCGGAAACTTTGTCTTTTCCTTTTTCACTTCTGGAACATAGCGCATCTGATTCGACACTGCGACCATTTGGAAGAGTTGCACGAACACAGTAGTAGGCTTCACGCACCCTTCCCATTTTGGTTCGCTCAAGGTCACGGTCAACTATTTCAGTATCCACGTTAAATGCACGGGATAGCTTCTGCCATGCGGATTTCTTTTTGAAGTGTCTTTTCACGCTGACATAGTTACCGTTTTCATCTTTCTCCTTGACTATGATTTCCTGATAGTCTGTTTCGTTCAACAGTCCTTTACAGAGTTTTTGATATGCGTCCCACTGTTCAATAGCTGTATCGACATCTGGAACATTATCAACAACTTTCATTACCTCATTTTCCTGAGGATTTTCTATAAGTTCAGCTTTTACCATATTATCACCTTAAATATTATTGGAGGAGTTTAGACTCCTCCGGTACTTGTTGCAATTCCAATCCATCCGATTATTATAGCAAATGCAATGCTTCCAATAAAAACCAATTTTGGATTAATCTTCATCGGTTCCGGTTTCGGGTATAATCTTGCTGGTTTAGGCATATTGACCAAGTCTCCTGATGCAGATTTCAATAATTAAATTCAAGTTAATTATTTTAGTTCTTCCGCCTTTTTTACGGATCACTACTGTTTTATTGTCAGGGAATTTCAGTTCATCTGATTTCAATGCTACAGATTGAGGATTTTCATTTGCAGATATGAAAGCGATGAAATGTTTATCATCAAGGTTTCTTTGCATTTCAAGAATTGTCTCCTGCATATCAGTCATCTCCTTTGGTTTTCCTAAATCCAACAATGAAAGCTTCTCCCCTTATGAATTTGATTAGGCCAATGTCACCTGCAGCAGCATAATGAATCAAGCCCAACAGCTTTGAATGTATCATTGTCTGGTAGGCCTTTTTACCGCCATCCACAAGCACAATACCATCATCGTCAATGTAGAGGATTTCCTGTTCCATATCACCTTTGGCAACCTTAATCTCGCCCTTGTGGGTGAGGATGCCGTGGTAGTTGTCATCGAACTGATTGTGAGGGGCTATCTCAGCCACCTGTCTTTTGAATGGTGAATAGCTATTCATGCAATTCACCTGAATCCTTGATATAAATTAATACTGCCCATATGTCATCCCATACGTCTCTTGGGACTAAAACATGAGGCACTCCATTCACGTCTTGCTCTAACATATTAGTCTCCTTTAATATTTTTGATTTCATTTCAACCTCTAAGCTATTGATCCAGTTTCAGTATCTTGATTCTGTACATCTCAAAGAATTCCCTTTCATTTCTTATGTTTTCTGTTTCAGTTATCTCATCAATAGCTTCTTCAAGTGCCTGGAAGTTATTTGTAATAATTACTTCACCCATCCGGGGTTTTATTATACCGCACATTTTTTTCATCTCCTTTTTTCCCATTGTATTACTGGGGTGTGCAAATTCAACGGTCTAAAACTCATCAGGGCCAGAAGTTTTTGAAAAACAAAAATAGTATTGGAGTAAAATCAACTTTCCATTATTTTCCCAATATTTAGAATAAAATAAGTTTTGCTTTGTTTAAATGTGAAAATATTTATATATTCCTTAAAATAAACTAGATATTGGGTTAAGTTTTGAAAAGTATTAATTTTTAACATGTTTGTCGACTTGCTAATCATTTTTATTTTTCTCACACTGACCCTTTAGGATTATATCAAAAATAATATTATAGCTCGTTGTTCAAATAACATTATTTTTTTATAATCCTTTTCTCATGATCTTTTTTTCATTGCTTTTCTCGATATTTTACCTCCATATGCTGACTGTTTACGCATTATAGGGGAAAGTTGTACGGGAGTGAAAAATTGCTTTCACTTCGTAAAATTGTTCCCATCACATAATGGCAATTATACTTATGTAAAAATGAATATATAAACATTTTGTTTTGTATTTTAGTAAATATTGTTTAAAAAATAGTTTAATTCAATATTGATTTGTTTATCCATAAAAATAAAACACCGATGTTTTTACAATTGGTGTTTAACAAAAAAAGTAAAGAATAGTGAAATGTATAAATTTCACTTTTCAGTTAATAGATTATTTGCCTGCCTCAGGCATACGTGATATGATACTGGCCACATCATTTTCAAGTTTATGTATCTTGCTCTGATACACTTCATTTTCTTTTTCCAATTGCATAAACTCGGGAGATTTGATGGTTAACTTTTTAACATCAGTATTTATTGTAATGGCTGGCAAATGTTTAATGTATTCATATTTCAAGTCTTCAGGATTGGTCATAAAGTAAACTGAATCTGTTGAATTTTTGGCTTTTCCCTGCAGATCGTTAACCTTATCCAGACTCATGCCGTCATTATAAAGAGCACTTGCATGAAATTTCCTCATCATGTGACTTCTGAATCTTCCGTAGTTTCCAACTCTTCCAAGATTTAGAGTGTCATTTATTTTCTGATAGTGGTAAGTCAGACGCCTTTCACTTATTTTAAAAAGCGGACTTTCATCTGTTAATTCATCTTCCCTGGTTAAGAGATATGCATTGATAGCTCTAACCGCTTCAGGACTGCAATATGTAATGTAATATTTGTTTGTTTTTCTCCTTAACAACCTGAATGTAGGAATAATATCGCCAGCATCAGTTAGATAATCAATTATATCATAAATGTCTCTTTTCCTGCGAGGAAGATATTCTGAAAGAGCATCAATATAATCTTTAATGGTCAGACCTAATGTTTCAGCTTTGGCACATCCGCTGGATGCGGAAAACAGAATTATTGCTTTCATTAAAGGTGGTGCTATTTTAAATGCTTCTCTGATTATCTCTTTGTCAGGTAAATCCTTGAAATATATTGGTTGAGATTTTTTCACGGATTTTTGATTGATTCTAGGTAGTTTTCCCACTTCAATGTCATAGAATTTGTAGAAAAATTGGATGATGGTTATGTCTTTTTTTACAGTATTCCATGCGGAAGTTTCTAATAAATGATGTCTGTATTCAAGCAGTTTAGTTTTTAAACGGCTGTATTTCCATCTAACATTATTTCTTTCATCTTCCTCAGCTTCATCAAGAAGTTCCTGAAGACTCATACCATAATATTCGCTGTATTTCCTTAATGCATTACTATAGTTACGCTGTGTTCTCTCAGCGTGGTTGCAGTTTATCGCTAAATTTTTTAGTAGCTCGTTGTTCATCATACTTATCACCTATGTTATTCACATATAAAAAAAGTTGAGTGAGAGCATTTGATAAGTAAAATTTTTCAAAATGTGATAAGTGGTACAACTATTTCATGAGTCATATTGACACACAACAGAAACTATAATTATTTTCATGGATTATTTATTTAAAACAATTATACAACAATCATCTGAAAACTTAAACATTCCTGCCTCAAATTACTTTTTGATTGTTATTACAACATT
>Ga0247610_10001436_pt1 | contig 29668 bp, 75 predicted proteins | sample 174DNAGHGhighgp2_FD_193483 | JGI IMG/M metagenome (GOLD analysis project Ga0247610, IMG submission 193483) | Sheep rumen microbial communities from Palmerston North, Manawatu-Wanganui, New Zealand - 1742 DNA GHGhigh gp2 | ecosystem: Host-associated > Mammals > Digestive system > Stomach > Rumen...
CTGGCACATAGCCATATATCTATGATAACCATCAGAAATATCAAAAGCAGAAAGTTTATTAATAGTTAAAACATTTCGCTTTGCATCATACGTCCAGTCTGTTGTTTCTGGTATATTCAAGGTAATTGTATTTGGAATAAAATTACCTTGAGCCAGGCTTGCTTTTATTTCTTTTATAGCTTTTGCATTTAACGCAATTTTATATATTTCTTTATTACCTCGCACAATTCTTTGCATTGTACGCTGTGCATTTGTGTTATAATTAATCAACTGCGCTTTGCGTAATTCAATCAAAAAGTTAACATCAGCAGCCCCAATCCATTGATCAGAAGCAACTTGAATACATTGTATATCAAGTGGGAATTCGAATTCATCTCGTTCATATCGCTGAGAGCGATAAAAATTGATTTCATTTTCTGTAAAGAATTCGCTTACCTTTTCTGGGCTAATTTTATTACAGATAAGAAATAGTAAGAACTCATTATCCTCTTCCATATTAGTACGACCAGCAATGATATCCATTGTAATTCCAGTCGGCACATTGTTTTCTGTTTCAATTTCTGTTATAATAACATTTAATTTTTCTTGATTGAATACAAGTCTGTTACATCTGGATTTAAGATACTCAGCCAATTCTTTTTTCTCTTTTAACATCGTGCGCCTCCTTTCTGTTATTTTAGAATATCATAGCAGATAGAAAACTGTCAATGTTTAATTAAAATCAGAACAACAATTATCTATTATTCTCATTGCTTTTTGTTTTAATTTTTTAGAATAAAGCGAATATAGTTCATGCAATTCATTTTGCCAATATATACCAAAATAAAAAGCTAATTCTCCGGGATGACTTCGCATAATATAACGACCTATTACTTCAAAATCATGCACTGTATAACTTTTACCAATTTCTATATATTCATCTGTCATTATTAATGTTAAACTACCATCAGCGTTACGGACAGTAGATATTTCTACATTAAATTCTTTTCTGAACACTTCTGTAATATTTCTTACTGTAGCAGTAATTTTTTGTTTCTCTGATTCTGGAAGCGTCATATTTCAATCTTCGATCCTTTCAAATTGATCCTTATAATTATTAAAAAAATCATCTCCTACGAATGTAACGTCACCTGCATAATTACCATTTCCGTCCCAAACATCACACCCATATTTCATTGATGGTTCTCTATAATCATTAATATTAATTACTTCAATCCTATAATCACCGTTTTTTGAGTGAAAAATAAAATGGTCGTGTACTTTAATTTTCATCGTAATCATCTCCTTTTATTCAGCAGCCATCTCCAAATATTCAACAACTTCACTAATTAGATCCTGAAGCCTATCTTCGATTTCGCTTTCGTCTTCTTCGTCTTCATCATCTTCAGGGTCATGAATCTGATCGATCTCATAATCCTGATAATCACTAATGAACTCATCAATAAGGTCAATTGCCTCATTCATATTGTCCTGTGCTTCCTGACTCATCTCACCACGCATACTATACTGAAGTCCTTCTGGCATATTCTCAAAGGCCATTTCTTCATCCATGAGAACCATTTCAATATCGGATTTAATTCCCTCAAGTTCTTCGATATCAACAGGCGTAGAAACATTTTCCATAGCGGTAACGATATTGTTAAGTTCTTTTCTTCTCTGATTGTTCATTCTTTTAATCTCCTTTTTTAATTTAATATTATCTTCTATTCCACATATTAATTGCTTCTTGCTTATTTGTCCAAGTATCAAATGTAGCACGACAGTTAGGACATTTAACTCGCCAACCATTATTAGCTATTTTGCTTAAAGGTATAAGTTGTATCCGTTCTGGTGGACAATGACAGAATGGACATTCCATTTTAATTCGTTTGTCATTCATTATTCATCTCCTCCTGTCTCATAAGACGAATTCTATCATCAATCCAATAATCAAGCGTATCCCTTATGTCTGTAGCAGAATGTCCTCTACCACGGTTAATCTCTCTTATTTCATTCATTATTGAACTATTAAGTATAGCCATAAGATTTAGCAGATCATCAATACGTTTTTGTTCATGTGTCATAATAACCAGTCTCCTTTTTTAGTTTTTCTTCATCTTTGCGTGTATCGGGAATATAATAATCATATCCCCAAGCCGATTTAATTGCCACACAATACCAATAGCCATCTCTCATTTCCATTTCAAAAGCAACCTGCGTTGGTAGTCGAGTTGTTTGATCAAAATAAAATTTTAACTCTCTGCGGAACTGACTAAGGTTTTTCGTTTCATGATTTATATGATGCTTATAAGATATATCATATATTTGTTTTGTCATTTCATTAAAGGTCATTTAGTCTCTTCCTTTTCTTAATTGCATTGTTTATATAATCAATATCGCCCATTAATAAATTTTGTATCCAAAAATGATCACCTGGGTCAAATCCAAGTTCACCGATTACTGCGTTACGATCTTCCATTTCATCTAAATAAAAAGCAATAAATGTTATATCATTTGGGAACAATTTTTCATATTCCCAATATTCACTATAGCACCTGTTAAGGGTTTCTCCTGTAATAATAATATAAGTTGCCATATGATCTTCATATGGTGTTAAATTCGCAATCCAATTTATATGTTTTCGAACTTCTTCCGTTGTGTCTTCTTTAATAACAAAAGCTATTCCATCTCTACTAAACAACTCTTCTAAATCTTCAAATGTTGCAGGTTCATACCTATAAAAAGTTGTTTTGAACATGACTTACTCCTCTCCAAATAAGCTGCCAGTATCTCGCTTTTTTCCAGAAGAAACAATACTACCCATAACATCTGCTGTTCTCCTTCTATTAGTTTCTTCATTACCACGAATGTATCTCTGTGTGGTAGCGACAGATTCATGATTCATCTGCTGTCTTACTAACTCAATATCATGTGTCCTATCATAAAGAAGTGTTCCAAAAGTAGCACGAAGAGCGTGTGGTGTAATTTTTTTATTTCCATCTGTAATTGATCTGGAATATTTGTCTACTACCGTCCTAACTCCTGTATCAGACAAACGTCTTTTTTCATTGGAAATAAATAATGCTTGTTCATCCATTTTATTTGCTTTTGTAAGAATCTCTTCTCGTTTAAGCAACCATTTCCGTAAAACTGTTTTTGTTTCTTCTGGAATGTTATGGATATTTACCTTATCACCTTTATCTGTTACTTTAATACAACTATTTTCAAAGTCAATATCATCTACATTCATATTACGTAATGCCGTAATACGAATGCCAGTCGTTAAAAAGACCATTACAATAGCCATATCTCTAGATCGATAATCATTCTGTAGCCAAAGCGCTCTTTCGTTCCCAACACCAATTTCAATATTTCTAAACATCTGATGCATCTGTTTAATAGTAAGATATTTTTCTTCTCGCTTTTGTTTTGTTTCCTGACTTTCTACAAACTTGGGTCGTTCTGCACCGTCCATAAAATCATAATCAATTTTCCTTGATGCTTTAAGATATTTAGAAAAACATTTGATTGCAGAATATTTCGCAATCTGATTGGAAGAGGAAAGATTACTTTGAGCGTCTGCATACTTGGCATAATCGTCTAATTCGATTTCTTTTATATCTTTATTAATATAATTTAAAAAATGAAGAACATATAAAAGATAATTATAAATAGTTCTGCGAGATCTTCTAGGCTTCGCCCAGTTTTTAAATCCTTCTAGATAAGGTTTATCTGTATTCTTATTAAGTATATCTTTAATTTTCTTGTCATAAACTTCATTGTCTAACTGCTTACCTGTCATTTTCTATACCCCCTTGATTCGTCTTTCCAATCATAGCCACCAAGTTCTTTATACCTATTATAATCAATCATTTCTTTTTGGTTACTGTTATAATATTTAATAAAATATGAATGCGTATCATAATCAAAGCCTAAATAATAAAAATATTTATCTTTTATATTATACCGAAGAATATAATCCTGAGAACTATTTCGATTGTAAGCAGCTCTTTCATAACACCAGCATTCTCCACTGTCTATTTGTTGTTGGATGTGGTTAATAAAATTTTCTTTAGAATAATTTCTGTAAACTTTGTGTGTGTTAAGACCCATTAAAACATCATCACCTTCAATAGCATCTTCTGTTTTAATTGATGTATAAACCCACTTTGTTCGATATACCTTTTCGCCCGTTGCCGTCCAACGTTCACACATATCAACCGTATCTATATACGTTTCTTTTCCCTTATTGATTGCTTTCTTAATGGCGCTCGTCTTACTATTCAGATTATTCATCTGTGTATAGAAATATATAAAAGGAAAAACCAGAATAATGATTAGTCCAACAATCATATAACCAACTCCTTTCTGTTAATTTGTTTTTGATTGTTATGTAAATTCTATCATTTACATAAGTTATTGTCAATGGTATTTTTTTGTATTATATTTAATTATCATTTATTAAAAATTTATAAAGTTAGTTCCCTGATCTTTAAATTGACCAGTAAAGCATTAGTGTTTTTAATTTCCGTATTGTTATTTAATTTTTATTTACAACAACTGTTTTTTAATGTATACTTAGGGGTGGACGGGGCGGGTAATATAATAAATAATATATATTATATATTTAATAATAATATATATAAGATACATAATATAGATAAATATATAATATATATCTCCCGCCCCAACCACCCGCTATTATAGCATATAAAATTGATGTTGTAAATATTTAATTTTCATCTGACAATTTAAATCGAATTCCTTTTACCCAACCATCACCATATTTGTCTTTATTGCTAAGCATATACAATCCCGCAAAATCATAGCCGCCATCAATAAAACCATGAATATTATCCATTACAGCGGTAGAAGTATTAACATAAACGAATTCTTTTATTCCACTTCCCTTCAGTGTTTGAATAAAATCATCCATTTCTTCATCCCATAAAAAATCATCTAATACAAATATCTCATGATTCCATCTTACACTAGAGCACCAAGCACGACATGCTTTACATTGCCCACCAGTAAATGGAAAACTCTTTTTTATTTCATCATATTTTTTGTACCATTCATGCACTTCTGAACTATTCCAACCATAAGTTTCAATAATAGACTCTTTTTTATCTTCATGCATACTAATCATTTTTTCGTACATTTCACTTGTTTTTTTCATTACATTAAAATAATAATTGTCTTTCAAATTTACCATTATTTGGTCACCTCCTGTGTAATTTCAATCCAGCCAAAACTGTCACAATAATAATATTTGATTTCATTAGTTTCCATATCTTCAACTTTAACGATATCGCTAACACTCATTGAATGCCCTCTGAAATGATCAGGATGAGCAATATTAAATTTTTCAAACAGATAATCAAGCAAATCATAATCATCTTTTGCTTCTTCCTTGTCTGCCCATACAAGACCATAAGGATCAAATGACCAACCATGCTTATTAGCGGTCTCCCAATCCATAAAAGAATAAAGAACACTTGCCTTAACCTGATAAATTACATATCCAAATTTTTTCATTTCATTTCTCTCCTTATTTATTTAATTTTTCATTAATAAAATCCCAGACAATTTTAATTGTGCACAACCCCAATGTAATAATAAGTGACATAGTATCTTTCATATTTTTAATCTCCTTTTAATATTAATGACCATAGTGTAGAACTATTAAATTTTCCCAGTCTTTAGAATTAAACCCTTTGAGTAATGACAAACATGGCTGATACCTTCTATAATAATCAGTTTCTTCAATTGCGTTTTCAATCATATCAATTAATTCATTTATAGGAATTTCTCTTAAAGGACTTCCATATTTATCCTCTGTTATTTTTGTATTACCATCATCACTAAAAATATAACAATCAGTGGCAGGATAATGCGCAAAATTGATTGGTACACAACACAGATCAAACGAAGCAATTACTTCACCCCATTTTTCGTCACACCATTTCCAGTCATGTTTATCAACTACATATAACTTACTTTCATAACCCATATTTAACCCCCTTATTTTATTTAACAATAGGAAAAACCATTGCTACAGGATTTCCAAATGCACTACTCGTACCATCATTTGCGTATATTAGTACAGGTTTATTACTTCCGTTGATATAGAAATTATACTTCTTCATATCAAGTTTGACAGGAATTAATGCTGAATTTACGACCACCCTGATGTGGAAATACTGGTTATCTCCCTCAAATATGACCTCTTTTCGACCTTTTTTCGTGATCGACTGTACTATATGATAATTCCCACCAGAGATATCTTCCCACATTTTTTTAATGGATTTTCGCAGTTCTTTTGACGAACGAAGTGAACCAGCAGCGGGTGGTTCACAATCAACCAGATTAAATTCCTTTTCGGGAATACAATAAACAGCCGTTCCACCATATGGCACTACATAATACAAATGCAAATCAGGATCATGCTCATAGAATGTAGGATTATGTGTTATTCCCTGATTAATATCTTCCTGTATCTGTTTCTGTAATTTGTTTACATGACTGTAATAATTAATCATATTTTACCTCCGTATTTTTTCTGTCACTTAAAACTTTCTATATATTTATATTTATATACAAAGAAATAAGTGACAGATAATTTCTTCTTTAATTAACCAAACTCAAATCTAACACAACCTTCATGATATTTTTCTATATACCAATCATCAATTTCTTCCATTACACGAAACGCATCTTCCTTTTTAGCTTGTGGCATACTTCCAAAAGTTTCTATAAATTTCTTTTCACACCACACCCAATCACTATCATAAAATTTAAAATAAACATAACCATCTACTCCAGAAATCATATAAATTGTCATATCATATTCCTTTCTTTTAAATAGGTGCTGTTACAAATACTTTACCATTTTCGCTTTGTTCGACTTCATCAAGCCCAAACACATTCAGTCCCCAAGTCCAACCATTTCTTTTACACGCTTCTTCACTTAATTGTTTATCAATATCCGTGTACATTTTTCTTAATTCATCAAGCGCGTTTCCATACGTCTCAGCAATAATAATCCCACAATCACCACCCTCACGTTCGTATACCCAGATATGATCTATGTTTACATTAAGTTTCATTTTTATACCTTTCCTTTTAAACTTTTAAATACATTATTATAGGTTTCTACCGTCATGAATACACAATTTGGATGTGACGGAAGAGCATAATAATACAATTCATCTGCATATGTCTGAATCAAATTATTGATTTCTTCTTCTGTGATTTCTGTAGAATCATATAAAACTACAAAATTATCTTCAGCATATTTAATTGTGTTTATAGTAAATTCTGTTACTACAATATTCATTTTATTCTCCTTTAATATAATGCTGTTTATATATTGTTGTATTGTTAGCTTCTTCAAATTCCTTTAACCAATAACGTCCATCTTCTTTAAATATCTCATTTTGATCTACCTCAATAACGGAGAACCTGCCAATATGTGAATGCAGGTATTTGACAGACATCATTCGTTTCTCTGGGATGAGTTCCATAACATAAACATATCCGTATGACTCATGTCTATGAGTTGGATAGTCTTCAAATCGAAGGAATTCCCCAGCACGCTGTATCGTACTATAATAACTGTCTTCATACTCTAGTTCTGCCCCTACTTTGGAAAGTGGTATATAATAATATTTCTTTTTCATTTCTTTTCTCCTTTGATTAATGATTAAATCTGATATAATGTTTCATCCAGTCTTCACCAAAATATTCAATAAACTGTTTCTCTACTTCAGGATATTTTTCTAAAACAGTTAACTTTGCATTAGAGTCCCAATCAATAGTAGCCCACCAAAATTTTCCATTGGTGCTTTTAGTAAAGCGAAGTGTATCAAGAAGCCAATTCATTGACTCCTGACGGTGTATATTTTTTATGCAATCTTTCAAAGTAATAAGCTGAGAATCAAACACACAATTGTTTAATACCTCATCAATTTCGCTTCCTGTTACTTGCACACCACTAATTTTAGGTTTAAAATTAATCATTTATTTTTCTCCTTTACCATTCAATTCCATGCTCTCTACAAAAGTTTCTCATTGTATGATTTTTAAATTCGGAATCACAATAAATATCCAACAAATCAGGAGTATAACCTCTATCAATCATTTCCTGATAAGCGTCCGTTTCATCATAATCATTATCGGCATACCAATGAAGCATTTCATCAATTTCATTGGCTACATCAAATTCATTCTCATTCTGTACAATAACATCTCCATTATGTACATATGCAATACATGCAAGTACTTCGTCTACACCCTCTCCCATGTAAGAGGATGTATATACTCTTGCTTCTGGATCGTAGCTTTCAAGCTGTTTAATCAACTCTTTTACCTTCATTTAATTCTCTCCTTTTTAATGTCTCAACGGGTTATCTTCCATCATGTCATGCCAATAATAATCAAGTCCTTTAGACCAATCATCATCGGAAATTTCACATGCGTCAGCAATTCTTACATCATCAAAAATTATATAATCTTGCCAAAGATCGTGAATATAAGCGGCGATTTTATAATCAGACACTTTTGTTTTTCTTAACTGATCAATTCTATCTCTATAATACATGATTTCTGTATCTATTATATATTTCTTTTCTTCGGGGGTCAGGTCTTCCAAATCTTTATTGACGAGTTCTTCATATCTTGTCATTTTTTAATCTCCTTTTATTAACCAAACAACATAAACAAATCAACTTCTTCAAACTCTTCTTCAAGAGTTTCTAAAGATGTATAATTATATTTATATTTCCATTCGTGCTCTCTTGCCCATTTACGACAATCAAAATATTTACCCTTAAATACTACGATTGTTTTACCTTCATGATCTTCATATGCAACAGCATCTTTAATGTCATCTGACATATAAAAGAACGGATCAAATCCTTTTTGTACAGCGAAATCATAAAGACCATCCGTACTATCTGCTGTATATGAATCTTTAATCCAATTTTCAAAGCACGGTTTTTCGTGCTCTGCTTCACAATCTTCAATGCATTCTTTTTCATTTTTCTTATACCATTCCCGTACAATCCATTCGGGGAACATCATGTCGGTCAGGTTTTCAGAACAATATTCTTCTTCAGAGAATAAACCAGTAGAATCACAATAAATACATACAGGAATAAGTTTTTCATTTTCATTTTTCATTTAATTATCTCCTTTTAATCAAAATACTCATATACCTTGAAGTCTTCTGTTCTCCACTTGTCAAATGACAAGCCAAGACCAAGTGCCTCATTACACTTTATAAGTAAATCTTTATCTTTATATGTGATATCAAATATATCAATATCAAGTCCCATTTTGTTTATATTGGGATCATAGAGCCATTCGTTAATACTTGCCATTGCATTGTATCCAATGTCATAGCCAAATAGTGTATTTAACTGTGCATAACGGTCTACGTCCCATGCATTATCAATAGGCGTTTCCATTAAAGTCTCAATATAGAATTCCATTGGGTCTGTTCCAACATCCTCACGGGAAAAGATGTTCTCAAATATGAGATATTCAATTGCCTGTTCTCTTGTCATTTTGCTTTCCTTTCTTTACCAATTCCATGTCATTTCTTCAACTTCAGCACCGCTAGTTCCGATTTCAAAACCCCTGAAGAACACTGTTAAGAAACCCTCTTCATCTTGTGCCTCATCAAGTGCGTCCTCAATTTCGTTTCTCCATTCAGGATGTTCTTCATCAGCATCATGACGCATCATTTCAATATCATATCCTCTGGTCTGAATTTCATACCAGTCCTCTTCAGGAATCATGAATTTTGTTTCTGTAAGATAATCATTAAGTAATGATGCTTCAATTGCATCTGCAAGATCAGGATCACCGATGCGGTCTACATGTTTCCAAATACTTATAAGTCTTTCTGTCATATTAAATCCTTTCTTTTTTAAATGGTGTATTATTTACCTTTTCCACAATTTCTTTTGTTGCATGTTCTTCAATCAATCTCTGAATAATATAATCAGGATCAACCGATGTGATAAACGAATATAATCTGCTTCTAAAGAAACGATTTATATTTCGTATCTCTTGAAGCGCATTATATTGTTTAGTGACCCAACTTTTTTCTTTTTTAGGGTCATTCGGTTTGGGTTTTTTTAATTCCTTTAGAGCATCTACATAATCATCACACGCTCTAACAATAATTGCATTCCCGAAGTCTTCATAAGGCTGTCGAGAATCGTAGTTAATTAATTCCATTTACGCCACCTCTCTCTTTTTAAGAATTTCATCGACTTCTTCCATTGTAAGGATTCGGTTAATTTTCATACGTTGCGCCAGAATCCATGCACCACCCTGTGATTCTGGGCGGTCATAAGATTCCCAATCTTCAACCTCACACTCAACCCAAACTCGTTTCTCTCCATTGGAAAGTTCCATTTTAAGATGAGGTGCGAGTGGAATGAAACAGCAATGCCATCCACAGCGAACTGCAAATCCCTTAGTGGGATGACATTCCGCATCCATCCATACCCCGATTGGGGTGGGGATGGATTTATTAATAAACAGAGGGTGAAGAAGTCCATCAGATTTTAGAATACGAAGTAATTTATATGCTTTCATTTAATATTCCTTTCTTTAAATCTTATTTATTTAATCTATTACCTTTTGTTTCTCTCAACCGATTTACACATTCCTGTAGACTCTCAGGAATGTGTATTACAGTCAACAGCACATCATCCTTAAACAGATATGCTCCATTTCCATAGAGCAAAATCTTGTTCGGTTTACGTTGTGACAGATATAAGCCATCAATCCAACGCTTCAAATTCGGATCGACAGATGATTCGCTGTGCGTAAGTCCATGTCTCCATGCACGCCGAACCACTTTGGCTTGTGTTTTCTTTTGAATTCCGCATCGTTGTGACATTCGCATCGATGCATGCTTCGTAAGAATTGCCATGTTTAATTATCACTTCCTTTCTTAATCAAACCAGTCATAGTGTTCTTCTACTTTCTTTGTGATGAAATCATTAACTGTTGTATAATAATCGTCATCGCTATGAAGTGATACTTCTTCAAATTCCATTGCCCAGTTAAATATATCATCATAAATTTCTCTTGAGTTTATATCTGCATCTCCGGGCATCATAAATTGAACAGCTAACGTCATATCAAAAATAACTTCACCCAGACTATACATTTCTTCTTTTCTCATAATTAATTATCATCTCCTTTCTTTACATAAAGAAATTGAATTCCATAATCAGTGTATGCGTCAAATATTGTTTTGATTATTTCTTTCTTTTCTTTTATAGAAAGATTGTTGCTTTGTAAAATATTATGGCAAGTATCTTCTACATTGCAGTCTACAATTTTTTCAAAATGTTCAAAGGGTTCAGCCTCATGAAGTATGATAAATACATCATAATCTCCACCTGTTGTCCATAAATTAATATAAGTGCCAACTGATGTCATTGGATGGTTTTCTTCATTATCCATTTTATTTGTATCTGTTAATTCCGCTTCATAATCTTTAATCACGTTTAAAATTTTCAGATAAGAACCATACCAAATTGATCCTGTACTACTAAATTGAATTGCATAGTAGTTAGGCTCATACCGATAAACATCTGCTTGATTTCCATCTGCAAAATAAATTGTTGTTTCTTTTTCTTTTGACATTTCATTTACCTCTTTTTCACATATTCATTAAATCAGTTGCAATACTTACATCAAACCAATTTTCAATATCGTGCCAGATATCAAAAATTGTACTTCCCTTATTCCAACATCTGAAGTCGGCATCAATCAATAAATCATATTCAGTTTCCACAGTAGGGATATCGGCAAGTTCATCCCAAATTTGTTTTGCCATATTTAATTTCTTTTCTTTGGGAAGATATCTGAAATAAGAATCAAGTATTGATTCTTTGTCGTATCCTCTGGCTTCAATTTCTTGCCAGTCATCAGCAGTGACACCTGTAAATTCTTTCTCTACCACATAATTTGTGATAGCTTCATACTCTTCTACACAAAACGTTTCATCGTCTGCGATTTCCATCAGTGGCTGTAAGTTTTTTTCAAGTTCGCTCATTTTTATTCGTTCCCCTTTCTTCCAATCTTAATTATCATTTCCATTACATCCGCAACTATTTCTTTTATATCATTCGGTTCCCAAAACATCTCATAAGGAATAGATATTTTAATTGCTTCATAACCATTCAATTCATAGCTGAAGTCGAGTGTTTCTTCTGAAGCGATTATCTTGTAGTAGCAAAAAGGAAGTGTATCTGCATATGTAAGCATATGTACAAATCCAGTTCCATAAATAAGATTATCTTCAATGTCTTTATATATTCTGTCATAATTAATCATTAATCACACCATCCTTCCGTTATGCAGTTCTGTTTTTCATCCCACATTACACATTCGGGGAACTCATAGTATCTTTCTGCATATTCCTCTTCTTTTTCCATATTAGCTTCTTCAATACTGACAATGCGATTTTCATCATAATCAAGGTCTCTATCATAATCATTAAAAGCAAGTTTCTCATTCTCTTCTTCAGGAAGATCACCACCAATCATACCTGCGTCAATCTGTTTAATGGCTAAGTCTCTGTCCCCGTCATCGGGAACCTGAATAAAGACTGTTTTCCTGCGGGTTTCTTCAATCACAGCTTTAAAGTATTTCATTTAATTATCTCCTTTCTTTTAAAACTCAACGTGCTCTCCAATCGAATGCCAATAAGTTACCATGATTGTATATCCCTCAGATTCGGGAAATTTCTCTTTGATTGTTTCATACAATTCTTTTGCTTTTTCCTTAGTCCATGCCGACTCAGGATCAGTGGCAAAGAAATGTCTTCCGTTGTGCGCTACATTAATTCTGTAACCATTTCCCATTGTGTGCTCCTTTCAATAAATATTATCATCCAAATCTAAATCGACTCTTACCAATTCATGCATAGCTTCCGTTATGGTAATATAACCTCTGTCATATACCTTTATAACTTTATTAATTCTTGTCTCCATTTCTGTGAGAGTTTCTTTGGGATAAGACATTTCCTTCTTCCTTTTTAAGATGTCGTTTCCGTATTCTTTCATATATCTTTTAGTCATGTGTGCTCCTCTTTCTTAATCCCAATCACTGTCGAAGAACATGTAGTAATCTTTTTCCTTTTTAAACCCAGCAATCGCCAATTGTTCTACAACCCAGTCACCAATTGCCCAGTCTTCCGACCCATTCTCACCACACATCCAATCTTCATATGCTTTGGTAGCCGTGTCATAGATTACGTTTTCTTTTTTTATGGTTAAAGGATAAGTGGGTGAAATGAAAATGCCCATTTTATTGTTGTCGGAATACAGAAAAAATCCGTTCATTCTCGTAGCGTTAATCATTATTCGTCTCCTTTCGTATTCTGTACGTAAACCGCTGTACTCAAATCCTGCATTACTCCCCAGAGCCACAGGGGATTAATTGTTTCTGTATCCTGATGATATGTATAATAATCAATTCCTTTTGCGAGTACAGTACAAAGAATGTTTGCCTCAGAAGGGGTCAGTTTGATTTTAAGCGTAATAAGATCTTTCATTTCTTTTCTTCCTTTCAGTGAATTTCAAAACTAAACACACAAAAACCATATAGATCAGACAGCATATCGGCTGTGCAATCTAATATCTCTTCCTCATCGTCTGTCCATCTGTCAAGAGTGACCTCTGTAGGAAGTTCGGGGATATCTTCTCCATCTGTGTCCCACTTGATGTTAGTTACAATAATCTTTTCCATGGCTACTCCTTTCTTTACATAAACGGCAGATCATCGGGTGTTGTTTCTCCAAAGAACTCTTCTCTGGAATATGCTTCTCCGTATCCGTTAAAGTCGCACTCCTGAATGATTTTCATTATCTGGTCTTTATCTGTGACCAGTTTACATTCAGTATACGGGTCACTCTTAACCCAGTCTTGACTGCAATAAAATTCTGTTTCTGTGTTGAAAGCCACGCAGTCATATCTGTGACTTCCTGCTACGGCATCAGGGGTTTTAAATCTCAGAATCATTCTTCTTCCTCGCTTTCTTTTAAATTACATACATATACATCTTCCCGTTTATACCATGCAGGATGTTGTTTTCTTAATTCGTTAAGTTTCATGGTTGCTTTTTCTCTTGTAGAAAAACAGAAACGATGTTCTTTTGTATTATTTCCGTATTTAATTAATTCGTAGAATACAGATAAATGAGTCCAGAAATATCCATCGTTGGCTTTATTGTAAGCAAGCACCAAGTTTAAATTATCACATTTAATTGCCCACATTTTAAATCCCCTTTATTATTTAATTTTCACTTGTCACTTTATCTATTATACCACAGAAAAGCTCACCAAGTTGTGAATATTCTGTGAACTTTTCTGTGGTCGATATTTAATTAATGTGCGTTAAATATAACCGCTTCACCACATTCAAGTCCCCAACAACCACTTTCCTTTTTGTTGTCGTTGGCATAATGGTAGAAGCATTCAGAGCAGTTACCACCACACATATATACGAGTTCCCAATCCTCAGCGGTACAAGTTCCGTCAGGGAATTTTACGTGAGCGACAGGAAGATTATAAGGATTGTACAAATCCATTCCTTTCCATGCGGACAGAACGGGATGAACATTTTTGAAGTACCTTGTGTTCTCAATACCACCACAGGCTTCAATGAATTTCGCAATTCCATAATCATTTTTCGTGAAAAACAGATGATGACAATTACGATTTGCCTTACCCATATCCTCAATGTAGAAGAAATCCTCATTGGTGAGGTCTCCACCTACATTAATACGCAGTTCTGTTACAAACTGTGCACGAACCTGCATTGCCATTTCTGACCAATATCTTTCAGGGTCTTCCTTGTGGATAGCAGAGTTGACAGCCCGTGTTTCCTGTACATCAGGTTGCCAACAAACATTCTGGAGATCATAACAACCACCATACAAGCAACCTTTTCCGTCTTTGCCTACACAGTTGATACAATCAATTCCGGGGATAAGAGAACAGGTACGGCAATTAATACCTGTTTTACTATTTCCGTTCATCAGACGAACATGATATTTCTCAACTCCGTCTGCAATGATTGCGTCTCTTCTTGCACGCATCTGATTCATGCGATTGTTGATTGCTTTGCGGGAGAATACTACAAATCTTTTTTTTGCCATTTTAATTACCTCTTCCTTTCTTTGTTATACCCAACCATAAAGTTCTTTTACTTTTACACCGATACTGTCAGTGTATCGGGTAATATCTCTTCGTGTTGCTCTTCCGTAATATAATTTCTCACGGAAGTTCTGTTTCTGTCTGTCAGAAAGACCTTCTTTCCAACTCCGATAAATCAAATGATGCGATCCGTCATGGTGTGACTGACGAGAGCAAAGATCATTTCGCTCATCTACATACCATTTTGCGTAATCGCAATCCTTTTCGAACTGCAAACAATCTGAAGCAGATCGTGAATAAATTTCTTTGTATCCCTGAGCACGCCTATTCCAAAGACCAAGGTCTGCGATGATAATAATGTCTCCGTTGAGACGGTCAATGGAACTGAAGTTAGACCGTTCATCGTCCAGATATTCATCATTCATGGTGCTTACCAAATGATACTGTTCGGTTGTATCCGTTACATCAGGATATTCTTCTTCAAGGAATTCCTGATAGTCAGACAGGTTAATATCATAGTTCTGCCAAACAATAAATTCTTTTTCTTTCTTCATTTAATTTACCTCTCTTTCTCTTATAACCAGACCTGAAGCACTTTTCCCTGATCGGTATCATACATATCGTATGCATCAATTTGCTTGTATCTGTACTGCATAGATTTTGTACATTCCTCTGTGCTCCATAGGTCGTACTCTTCGCTTGTCCCATTGTCGAATTCTATGATAAGAATATCGACAGGACTTGCGCAGGATTTGATTAAGTTATCTGCTGTCATAATTGTTACCTCACTTTCTTTTTTAAAATAATTTAATCCTACATTGAAGCGCACAACATACTTCCTTTCTGTTGTTGTGCGCTTTATCTGGGATTAAATCGACATCACTGTTCTATACAGATTGGAAATGATTTCCTTTCTATCTTCGCCACGCTCTTTCGCATACTCTGTAATCAGGGTAAGTACTGCACCTTCAAAAACGTGGCCTTTATTATCAATCTGTTTGAAGATTGGCAACGATTTAGACAGTGCTTCAAATGCTGTCATCATGTTGTCATCCAGATTATAAATATTATTCATTTCTTTTTGCTCCTTTTTTAAATTAAAACATGCTCAGAATAATGGATTCACCACAAGCAGCGAGCACGAATATCACAATTGCAAGAGTAGTATAAACGACTGCTTCCTTTGTGGTGAATTCGTTTCTGTAGTCGAGAGAGTCGATGAGTTCTGTAATAAACTGTTTCATTTAATTTTACGCTCCTTTTCTTTGTCTTTTTACTTTTTTTGCTTCATCTGTATTTGCATATACAATAGGAAGACCACACACATCATGCAAATAATCCTCTAAATACAGAGTGATCTGAGTTGCTTCGTATCTATCTGAATATTTTTCTTTTGCTTTTTCAATCAATTCTTTACATGTGTTTTTCTTCATCAAAGGGATTAATGCCCTTTTTACTTGTGCGATATCTTCTGAGTGGTATGCTAATACATTACAAATTCCACGCACACTTCTCTGTGAAAATCCGTCTATGGAATCATTCCATTGTGCCTGAGTAATAATATAAAAGTAATCATCTAAAAGCTGTTCACCATGTGTGCGTGCTGTACGTTCGACTTCTGTATAAGCAGAAATGGTATTTGCTTTTTTATAACGATTTTTAGCTTTTAAGATGCCCACCCCATATTTTTTTGCCACTCGATCAATAATAAGATTTTCAGGAATGCCCATAACACATTTTGCATTATGTTTATCCTGTGGTGTTAATTGGTCGATGGCATTATTCTGAGCACAAAATATACTTGCCTCAGCTTTTAATACTTCATTTGCTTTATTTGGCATATCAGTCAAGATTTCAGCCAGAATGTAAGCATTGCCTCGAATAATTTCTGCTTCGCAACGATGGTTTCCGTCAACAACATAAAATTTTTCTTCATCGTTGTGCGGAACAACTTTAATGGGATCCATAAGACGATCATCCCAAAGACGAACCAATTTCCCTATAGCCGAATCAGTAGTAAATTCTGCACGCTGATAACGATTGTCTGTTTTGCACAGTGTAATCGGAACTTCAGCATATACCTTGTTGCCGATTTTGGTTGCGTTGCGAAGGACATAATCATACATAGAGGTTGTTGTCATAATAGTTATTTTCCTTTCTTTTATATAAAATTATTTTGTTCGTTAATTTATTCTTCCATATTCAGTTGTATATAACGTCCACTATTATTAACACAAAGTGGGTTTTGGTTAATAATAGTGGACATTGGTCTGCGTTAGAACAGATGATATTTTGCATCCAGATATCCGATTGCTTTGTCCAGATCGCTATTGCCATTCAGGCTCTTCTCGAAATTATTTGTCCGTCCATAAGTTGTCTGCCTTAAAGGGGCAACATGGTTCGGACTATAATAATCTGTCAGCATCTGAACTGTTCTCATAACGCAATGTTCCATTCCGACAAGGTCAGGCGCATTGTATCTCATGAACATGTCGGCACGTTTCCGTTCGGCACGATCAATAGCAAGCTGATTCATGTCTTCATTAATCGGGAAAATCAGATTAATCAGACCATGAACAGAATCCTCACTCATAGGAATCAATCTCGCTTTTTCAATGAATGCTTCCAGTGCTTTCTGATATTCAATAAATCCATTCAACTGCTGTTTCACTTCATCCACACGGAACGGAGCGTTACGGGTATGGCGAATGGTAATTTTCCAAGTTGCCTTTTTAATTCCCATATTCAGAGAATTTTTGCATTTAGGGCAAATCGGTGTATCAATAATCATGAACGGTTTACTTCCGTCAAAACTATTGACGAGTACCAAATAGTGCTCTACAGGAACCTCTCCGATATATTTAATTCCCTTGTAGGACTTCATCGTGATATAAATCACTTTACCTTTGTCAAACATTCCTGCATTGACAAAGGAAAATCCCATTTTGTGAAGCACGTCTGCAAGATCGAGAATAGAACCTGCTCCCTTGTTAGGGATAACTCCCATGTTTGCGGAACCATCTCCAAGATAATACTTTTCAATCTTTCCGTCAGGCAATGTGTTAACCCTCAGAATCGCCTTTTTATTTGGTACCTGAAGATAGTTCTCTACATTCTGAATATCATCAGGAATAAACAGAGGGACTTCCTCAACAGGAAAATCAATTCCTGCAAGATGTGCCATCGCTTCTGTTGTCAGGCATTCGCTGACATCAATACCTACACCATCCCAAGGCAAAAGTCTGTTGTCCCAGACGTTGACACTATAAGACTGGTCAGGGAACAGACCACCTTTTGCTTCAAGCAGGACAATTTCTCTTGCAGACGGAGTCATAAGAGAATAATTTTCTGCATCAATGACCATAGGAGAAACAGAGTTGAAGTTACGGGTTGCGGGATTGAAGTTTGCCATAATGATTTCCTTTCTGGGCTATGCCCTAAACTAAATAAAATAATTTTCTTTTGTGAAGAGTCCTCTTCACATTGACACACACAATCCATTCTGCTTTCTCTTGTGGATTGTGTGTGCGGAATCTGATTAGGACTCGCTTTCCTTTACGGTATATTCGTAGTTATCGCTATTTATGTCTGCTTCAAGTCCAAGGATACCAAAAACTTTATCCATTGCCGTTGACTTGCAATGACGTCCAAAAGCGAATTTGTCATAGATCCTACATTTGGCAGGATCAGTTTCTTTTAAAACTTTATTTATCCAATGACTATATTTCTCTTCGTTTTCGTTGTATACGGCGGTCAACTGTTTCAGCATTTCTTCAGTAATTTGGATCATTTCTCTTCCCCTTTTCCCTCATACAAACTTCTGTGCATACTGGAAGCGCTTCTATTCTTTTTCTTCCAGTGCATAGTATGCTTCCTTTGCTTCTTGCTCCAGTCACGTAGAACTATGTGGACAGGATGTTCTTCATTTGCCTTTTTCATACGACTACACCCCCGCCCTGACGCTCTGTGATGTATCTTTCGGGATGTCCCTCTTCGGGGTGAAGCATGACGAACATGACACGATTTGCGCTCTCATCGTTCAATTCAAAGTAGTTCTGAATGAATTCCCTAATTCGGGATTCGGGCACTTTACCACGCATGATTTTGTCTGTGTAACCCAGTTCCGTTGCACGAAACATATAGTATCCGTCTCGTGCCATGCGATACAGGCTATGGACATAATACCTGTACATGGCGAGGGCTTCTTCTTTGTTTGCGTAACCGCCCTCTTTTACGTTGGCGAGGGCTTCCTGCTGAAATTTCAGATACATGTTTCGCTCCTTTCTTTAATCGCACAGGAAATAGAATCCTATTTCCTTGCTATAGAATGTCTCCACACGGAATCCGTTTAGAGATATAGTTCCGTTTCCGTCTTCCAGCATGTGCCGAACAACAGACACGGCTGTTTTCAGTTTCTGGGCAATGGCGTTAAGCATTGTCTTTTCAGATTTAAACCCGTAGGTGAACATAGTGTTACCTCTCTTTCTTTTTTGCGTTCTGTTTAATCCTACATTACGACATACAAACAGATTCTGCGTTCTATGGTCTGTTTGTATGTCGCGGATCTGGGATTAAACGAGTTCTTCCTGAACTGCTTCAGGAACATCCCATTCCATTGTGACGGTAATTCCCTTGCGGACTTCCAGAGTTCCATAGAATCCAACATAAGTCGGTTCTTGTTCAGGAACAGGTTTTGTGTCTTTGTGAATGTTTACGGATTGCGGTCTGCCTGTTTCTTCCAGTCTGCGACCACGCACGTCCCAATCCCCGGACAGACCACGATGGTAGACTTTCCACATGTGTCTCTCATGAGCACACTTTCGGGAACGATCCCTGAAACGCTTGTTAGACTCCTTGCGCTTCGAGGCCTTTTTGTCGTTGCGTCTTTCCTGACGAGACAGCTTACTAAAAATAGCAGGTTCAAGTTCGGGTTCTACCTCAGACTCCCACGGAACGATACCTGTCTCAGGTGTCCAGTCCCAACCCTCATACTCGGAGATAATCTCTGACACCTGTCCATTGGTAAATACATAATGATCCCCGATTAATCCTGCGGAGATAAAGTCCTCGATGATATCGAGATACTTTTCGATATTTCCCAGAGGGTTGCGGTTAGCCTCGGCGTCCTCAAAAGAGAAGTAGCCAATACTTCCACGGTCAGGAAAATTGCGGAAGCAGTTGACGGTTTCATGAGAGTCAATGGTGACTCCATAGTCAAGCATCTCAATGAACATGATTAGTCCTTTCCCCCGAATTCGGGCATAATAAAAGCACGCAGTCAGAAAACAGCGTGCTCAGTCAAAAGTATAAAGTCCCAAAGGGACGGATACCACGTCACGGGAGTCGAACCCATGATTGCAGTGCACAGAATGGCATTAACCTACTCCATGCACTGCTCCCCAGTCGGTCGTGGTTACATTTTACATTTCATAATTGCCACGTATCGGAGCAAACTGCATGCTCCAATCAACGTCAACCTGTTCAAACTCGCCTATGGCACCATTACAGGTACAGGTAGACGCCATAATCGCACTGCGAGTGTAAAACTCCACATATTCAGTGCCATAGAAATGTTTTTCCGCAAGCGTGGCTTTACGGACAACTTTATACATTTTCATAGTTTCCCCTTCTTAATAAAATGTGTGTTGATTGTTACCACAATCGGGCACTCATGGATGTTGAGTCCATGGGTGCCCTATCTGATAGCAATCTGGAAGTTGTGGGATAGAAATTTAATTAGTCCTCGTTATCTTCGAGAACAACCTCGGTGCCCTCTTTGTGACGAGAAGTGTACATGAGGGAACCGTCCTCGGCGTTGACAACTTTGTAGTTGCCGCCCTTAACAACTGTCTCATTCTGTTTTGTGGGCTTGCCATTCTTGCCAATCTTGTATACGAACTCACCCTTGTCATTCTTTTTGCGGACATTGAAGCCTTCGGTCAGATAGCAGTGGAACGCACGCCACACTTCGAGTTTGGCCTTTTTGCCCTTGAGAGCAATAAACTTGACACGCAGGTCGGCGGCCTTTTCAGAAAACTTGCCTGCCGCAAGACGATTGATGCAAGCCTCGGAGACCTTTTCTGCCGCCTCGTCTGTGCACTCTACACCAAGGTTGCGGTAAAACTCACAGAACAGTTCATAGAGACCGGAGTCATCACCATCTTCAGCTTTCAGCAGGAAAGCATCGTCAGCATCGGGAACAAGGTCAAGCATCGCCTTTTCGGCTTTCATAAAGTCAGTGCGTGCCATGTTGCGGAAGTTCACGGCTTTTTTCGCCGCCTTGACTTCCTCGGATTCTTCAATTTCAAGTGCCTTTTTGAGGTCAACGGGGGACATGACAATGTCACCCTTGACAGTCAGGAAGGAATACACGCCTTCGGGCAGAGCGTCTTTCGCCTCGGTCAGTGCGGTCTTTGCCGCATTGTAGGTGGCTTTTTCCGCAAGATAGGGAAGAAAGCTGTTAATTTTCTCCCCATTGCCCATAACAGAACCAAAATTAATACGATTGTTAGCCATAAGTTACCATCCTTTCTGGGCATAGCCCTAAAAAATTGAATATTGTGTGTTTTCGGTCAAGTGACCGTGTCCGCACATAGTCGGAACTATGCACAGACACCGTCACTTGACGGTGAAGTTTGTTGTCGCAGGTGAGATTCCTGCGAGAGTGTCTAAGGGACACACTCTAAGCCCAAGGTTGTTATCAGTGGTGAGATTCCACCGGGTATAAAGCCCGAATGACTCGGACAATACCATCACGTCAGTGTCTGCTAAAAATCACCCCGGCGGAGTCAACACAATTCTAATGCCGGGGACGGCGTGCGCAACTGAATCGAAGTCGGGAACGCATGTTTTTGACGTACCGCCCGGATTGCCGGGACAGTATAGGGCATGTTATTCCATGGATTGCCATGGCATGACCAAACACGCACAATCGGAACCGGGGGCAAAATCTCGTCTACTCATACTTTGTAGACCCCGGAGCCGGATGTAGTTGTTGTCTGAAAAGTTGGGGGACTGCGCTAACCACCTAAAAGGCACTTCCGCTAATGTCCATACCATCAAACAACGGCATGTTGCGCACTGGAAGTTTTTCGCCACTTCCAGTCGGATATTTGATGAGGGAGTTTTTCTACTCCCGGCTTTATGCTTTACGTGCAAATAGCCACACGCTTTTGTTTGACCTTGTGATTCTATCCGTTTTCTCGTCACGGATAGCAAGGCCCATTCAATGGGCTTGTACCCATCATATCATCGGTTTGCCGCTAGACCGCTTAACATAGTAGGCACGGGTAACACAAAGTTGATATCATCTCGTTTGTGGGCTACTCCCGAATTATGTCCCCTCGTTTCCGGGAACCTACTATCCCCCTAAACACGTTTTAATGACCGAGTCCCCTTGTCTGACTCGTGAGAGAATTGTCTCGCCTGTTTTGCAGGTTACCAATGTTAAGTTGTCAATGTGATACGCCTTGTGCCTGCAGGGCAGGTAGGACGTGCTACGATATGGTGCCAAAAGACTCACTTGTGTGAACCACTCGCAAGCGGTTCGGTGTTGTCTTTCGACACACCAAATGTACATCGGATTTCAGACTGCCGAAAAATTCAAGAATCGACAAATTATAGTTTGTTTTTGGTTATCTGGGGGGTAAAATGAACGATCTGGGCGGCTGAAACCCAGATAGATCCCGAACGAGCTTCATCCACACACCACGAATATTCCCCAATATATAGTATATTTCTTATCTTCACACACCATATATATACATTCTCATTTATATATACTATTTCATTTTTATACCTCTCATCCTCCACTCTCCTCATTCCAACATCCCTAACCTCCCCCATTTTAAATCCAACAACAAATAAAAAACCACTACCCCCAATTTTCTATTTTTTATCCCCAAAGTTATCCACATTAATTTCCCCAATAAAATCCTATTCCAATTGCATCCTTCTTATTTTTTATCCACATACCACCTGATCATCCAAATCTCCAATTTTTAACTATCACTTGACACCTTGACACTTATTTGCTATACTAACATCATGGGAATAGGGGACTCATATTGTACATTCTGTTAAAATTATCTAGTTCATTTTACCCAATGTTTTACAGCCCCTTTTAACCCCTAGAATTGTAGTACAATCTGACCTTCAAAAAACCCAATAAAATCAGGGGGGGGTGTACAAAAAATGAATATAGTAAATACTCTCCTATATTCAAATTTTGTACACCCCCTACTGAAAACATTAGACTTTTTGAGTGTACAAATAAAAACACTAATTAAATTATATAATTTTGTGATACATCTTCAGATGTGTACAATACAAACGAAAGGAGTAGTAAAAATATGAAAGATTACAATATCACATCAGAAACTGTCCAAAATCTGACACCGGATACCATCTACTCTTCTACTGAAATTTATAAAGTATTTAATCAGCCAAAATTAGGTGGTAACTCCAGAACGGCATTTAATAGACGTCTATCTCAGTTTGCGTCCTTCGTTTATGATCCTAAAGACTGTCTCTATTACATAACTGAAATCTATGCTCAACCTCTGCCAGACGAACGCAGTACTAAATATGACAAATTAATTAAAATCTTGCTTCTGAATTATCTTCTTCAACAGGAAGATAACACAGCCGTTCTGGGTCGTAAAAAATGGTGGGAACAGTTAAATATGGTCAGTCCCGAATACCTGTCACTTTCTCACAAAACTGCCCAATTTCCAGCCACGGTTGATCTGACGCCACTCTACCCGTTTGGGAAGCCGCCTGAAGATGTTATCCAATATAATATACAGACATTCTTCCGTCAGTCGTACTCACAATTAAATAATATATTCAAGCGTGCACTGACTCGTCTTCAGCAGCAGTCTTTTATTATTTATTCAGATTGCTTCCTTATTAAAGAGTTCGGGACTACACGAATTGCGACTGATGATGAGGCTGACATTATACTGGGGGTACGGCGAACCGAGTTGGATCGACTAGGGCTGGATAATCTGGGACAGTTAATATTCAGGTCTGATCTATATGACCGTTTTTATAAAGAGTGTGCGGCGCAGTTGTATCGCTTACACCATTTGTCGGCAGACCCGAATCTTCAGATATTTGACTGCATTAAGATTATATTTACTAAAGAAGGAATGGCACGGCAGATTGAGCGTGATACCCGCAAGCTTGAAGAGGCGGGGGTATCATTGAACCAAATGATGATGGCATGGGCTAATAGTTGGGCGCTGGCAACGAGTAAGCCGATCAAACCACGGCTCATTACGTTGTGTGCTGACACTTATATTGCACGGGAGAGCGCTGTTACAAGTGATAATTAAATACCATATTGACAACAGGCTTTTTTTAGTATATGATACGCATAGTTGGTCGAAGGGGGTAAATAAAATGATAACGGCAGAATTAGCACAAAAAATGGTAGAAGAATATTATAATATGAAATCTAATCTTGATAAAGGAATTATGATAGCCGCTTGTCAGGGGAAACGGGAATATATATATAAAGATATACTTCCTCCTGATGTTCAGAAAGAATATGAATCAAATGGCTACACAATAACTGAGGACTGGATTCCTTGTGACATTCTTCGGCTTCAACCTGTTTCAAAAATTAAATGGTAGTTGGAGGTAAATAAAATGATATCAGCAGTAGAAGCACGCAGTATTGCAAAAGGCACTTATTCAGAAGAATTAAAATACATAGAAGACACAATTAGAACTGCGGCAGAAATACACACGTCATCTTGTCTGATCAAAGAAGAAATCAGTGAAGTCGCTGAACAGATATTAAAAGACATGGGCTATAATGTTCGTATTATTAACAGTTACATTACATATATTAATTGGGCAAAGGAGTTGATTTAAATGTGGACAGCAAAACAGGCGCGTAAACTCGCAGAAGAAAGTATATACAAGGATGAAATTCGTGCTATTGATCAAGTAATTATTAGAGCAGTCGATTGTGGAGATATGCAAACTATATTTTATGACCGTATTTCCGATTACGCAAAAAACAAACTTGAGGGATTGGGTTATCAAGTGACCATTGGAGAATGCTCATGGACTGACAATGGTTATGCTACAAGAATTAGTTGGTAAAGGAGAATATAATTAAATGAAAGAACTTAAAATGATGCAGGATGAAATTGAAAAGGCTGTTAGAGCAGGTAAGACAAATATTACTATTTATGAGCGTGTATCTAAAGACACCAAGAAAAAACTGCAAAGACAGGGTTGCTCAGTAAAGGTGCAGCCAACTATTTTGTCTGATGACGGTTGTATGACACTAATCTCTTGGTAAGGGGGCGATTAAAATGTGGACAGCAGAAGAAGCGGCTAAGCGGTCGCAACATTATCAGCATGAGGTTTATCAACATGAGGTAATGTATATTACTATTTGTAATGGAATCAAGACAGCTGTTTGTACAGGTAAGCGAGAATATGTTTTTCCTGATGAAGTGCCCGATCCTATAAAAGACGAATTTAGAGCGCTTGGTTATACAATATTAAAGGAACAGGAATATCGTGATGGTGTAGTTTCTTATCGTACTTGTATTATGTGGTGAGGTAATTTATGAACGAACTGTACAGCGCAAAAAAAGCACGAGAATATTCAATTATATATCGTTATAAGGACGAGATCGAAGCTGTTAATAAAAAAATTGGAGAAGCCGTTGTTAAGGGCGAAACATCGTGTGAATATTATGACATGCTTTCTCCTTTTGTGAAAAGCACATTTGAAGACCTTGGTTATACAATAGACACGGATTCATCATTTTGGACAGACAGCGGTTATGTAACACATATTACATGGTAAAGGTGGTAAAAAATAAATGATTACGATTATAGCAATAATATTCTTTTATATAGCGCCGATTATATTGGTAGTTAAAACAGGTAGTCCTTTTATTCTTTTATTAACAATTGGCATATGGATAATTAATACTATTATTTTATTTTATTTTGGTGATTGGTATGAAGAAGTTGGCTTGACAACTCCAAAACTCTCCTATCGTGCTTTCATTAAACTATACAATGTAATGCCAGATGATTTTTCATTACGAGAATATGATTTTTATTATAAAGATACAGTTGTAGATTTTAAGACGTTCCCTGATTATTGGCGATATCGGCATTTCTATCAAAATATTGAGAAGTATAAACTTCAACAGAAACAGCTTCAGCGTCAGGCGGCATTGATCAGTGAGCTTCAGCGTGGATTAGCACAGGAGCAGGCAAAAGCAGATAATTTTATTAAGGAGCATGTAATTAAATGAGCAAGCGCAGATTCTTAATGGTAACTGATATAAATACAGACACTCGTATAGCAATTCCAATTAAACAAATAGTGCAAATTAAAGAATACAAACATAACAAAGATTATCGTACATGGATTCAATATTATTATACAGATAAGGAAACTAATGCTATTTATACAAAAGAACTTTTTTATGATATATTGACAGGCTGTCATACGTTTGAATTATAAGGAGAATTGAATTTAATGGAAATTAGCAATAAAACTTTTTACGGTAATCAATTATTACTTACTATACCTAATTTTACTTTTGCAGTAATATATAACGATTGTATTTTTAGAGGGGTAGATTTTAGTGAGATACATGTTGTATCAAATGTGTTTACATGTTGTCGTTTTGAAAAATGTATTTTCACAGAAAGTACTTTATATGTATTTAATGGATGTACTTTTATAAATTGTGAATTTAATGGTACTTTTAAAGCGAATTTATTTGATTGTGGTTTTGATATACATGTTCCATATGTGCCAATGACTTGTCCCGCTGAAGGTGATATTATTGGTTGGAAAGTGTGTCGTGGTCAAAATAATCGCACGCCTTATTTAGTTAAACTCCATATTCCAGATGGGGCTAAGCGCACGTCTGGTTTTGGGTCTCGCAAATGTAGAGGTGAACGTGCTTTGGTATTAGATATGCTACATATAGACGGGACACCCGCAAAAGAAACCACTGTATTTTCACATTATGATAAAACATTTTCATATACAAAAGGACAATGGGTATGCTGTGATCATTATGATAATGACAGACGTTTTGTGTGCAGTGGTGGTATTCATTTCTTCATGGAGCGTCAAGAAGCGATTAATTATTATGAAAGTGAGTTGATATAATGAAACGTATATATATAGAAATAATAGTAGCTAGTCTTATTTTAGCATGGACTGTGGGCAATATGATTTTAACGGGGACTATATTTGTTTCTTGCTTTCCAATAATAATTGGTTTTTGTGTACAGTTTATAGGAACATTAGTAGCAATAACGACACCGGAGGATTAAATGGAAATTAATTTAACACCAGAACAGGTACGTGTAATTAAGCCAGTTGTTAAAGATAATTGGGATATGATACTAAAGTCAAATAGATTTGAATTAAAAATGGAGTTTGAGAGATGACAGCAAAAGAATTAAGAATGGTAACAGATATTGCAAGAAAACCATTTCCAAAAGATGATATTTTTCAAGAAATTAAAATTCGTGCTTTAAATGGATTTTACAATTATGCGGCATATGATTCTCTTGAAGAGCTAGATATTACTCGATTAAAAGATAAAGGATTTAAAGTCACAATTGGTCAGAACAAAAAAGCTCCTTGGTTTATAGTTGAATGGTGAGGTAAAAAATGATTCTTGAACCTGCATATAAAATGCATCAGATAACATCAGAGTGTATAGACTCATGTGAAATTGATGATAATATTGCTCAAGGTATAAAAGAGCGGGCTAAACAAGGAGAATTCACTTATTGGGTTCAAGGTGAATTAGATAAATTAACTAAACAAAAATTACAATGTATGCGATATACAATTGATATAAAGTATATTTGCGATAAGATTATTACAAGGATTAGTTGGTGAGGTGAAGATATGAGTTTTAAAACAGCTGCCATGATGCGAGAAATTACACAAGAAAGTATTATGTCTGATGTTGAGAATATACTGCAAGAAATGGAAGCGTGCGCTAAGCAAGGAAAATACCAGTATGCATTCGATGGTTTATTAACGGCTATACAAAAAGAGGAACTTAAAGAACTAGGATATCAGGTACAGACAGGGATGCAATATAATCAGCCTTGGGCTATTATTAGTTGGTAAAAGAGGTATATATAATATGAAACAACTTAATCAGTATCAATGCGAAATCTGTGGGATTGTATATAGAGATCGCCTTGTTGCAGAAAAATGTGAAGCGTCACATATCCTTCCTCAAAAAATTATAGGACATAAATTTTATAAGGAACGTAAATATCCTGAATATATAATGATTGAATTTGAAGATGGATCAGTTGGACGTTATCAAAGGAGATAAAAATGACATTAATTAAAATTATTATTGTATATATTGTTGCGTTTGAATTATGGCGTTGGCGTTCTGTAAAACCAACAGTTAAAAGATGGCGTAAAACAGAAAGAGAGGACGAGCTTCTTAAAAACCATGAAACATTTTTTGCATTAATTGGGTTGGGAAGAATACTTGAAGAAATTGGCGTTATAGCAATTCTTATCGATGTATTATTCTTTATATTATAAAATAGGAGTTGAAAATTAAATGAGTGGTGATATAATAGTTAGTAAAGTGTTTTCTACTGATGAAACAAATTATTGTATATTTTGTAGTAGTCATGGAGATGGCGATACATTATATGATATAGGTGATTGGGATGGCGGTATTGAATTTAATTATATAAGAAATATTCACTACTGCCCTCTTTGTGGTAAGAAATTAAAAAAAGAAAAACTGGAGTTTTGATATGATAGTTTGTTGCAGAAACTGTAAAAATAGATATACAGATAATTGTCCTATGTATTTTGAAGAATATGTGGAATGGGACGATGATGGTTATCATGAAAGTGATTATATTGTACACGACAATACTGTAGATGCAGGATTTTGTGATCGTACTGCTTTAAATGAAAATGAGGGAAATGTATATGCATGATAATATTAAATTTTTTATTCCAAAAGACGAAACAATTCCTACTGCTCTTCTACTCTATGTTGGAGATGTACTTGTAAGATACGAAAGAATTCACGGTGGTTTTAGATTTTATATAGATACAAAAGATGAAGTCAAGGCTATGGAAATTGCAGAAAAGATCACACAGCAAATGAAACTTGAACATGACGAGTCACAGCATGGGGTTTCATGGCGTACATTATCATTGGAAATAGTACCACAGGAAGAACGATATAAAATTGATACTATTATTGATTGGAAATACAGAGTAAGGGATGGTTATTAAATAATGTTAGGATATAATATACAAATTCTCCCAGATGCAGTATTAGGAGAAAATCCATATCTCGTGCAAGTTCGTACTCACAAAAAGAAACGTATTAATAAGAAATGGGCTAAGAGATATGGATATATAACAAAATATAAATCATTTAATACAGTAGTATTTAACAACACTGTATTTATGACGAAACAAACATTTCAAGATTT
>Ga0247610_10001438_pt1 | contig 29651 bp, 9 predicted proteins | sample 174DNAGHGhighgp2_FD_193483 | JGI IMG/M metagenome (GOLD analysis project Ga0247610, IMG submission 193483) | Sheep rumen microbial communities from Palmerston North, Manawatu-Wanganui, New Zealand - 1742 DNA GHGhigh gp2 | ecosystem: Host-associated > Mammals > Digestive system > Stomach > Rumen ...
TACGGCGTACCATACACGGGCAAGGAAGTTCTCCGTACCATGCTTACGGGTCAGGTCGTAATAGATAGTATTAAGGTTCTTGGAACCGCTCTCGCTCAACTCACCCGATACTTGCACTTCTTCTTTTGCGTCATCATCGCCTTGATCCTCGATGGTTGCCTGAATGATAAACATTTTTGCATTAATACTTCCTCCTTCAGCCACATCCAACTGACCTCCGGATTCTACGATAATAGTGGATTCAGTATCGGGATTACTCTCACCAAGAGATGAGCCGGCTGTAACAGTCAACTGACCGCCATCTTTTACTATCGTTGTTCTCGTAGTTACAGATGTAGGAGTCTCTCCTTCGCCGACAGTCAACGTACCGCCATTCTCTACCGTAGTAGAATTAGCCGTCGTATTATTCGTAACTGTCTCGGGGGTGTTCACCGTAATAGATTCTGCAGAGCGGTCATACTTCGCTGTATAGGTTGCCGTACCGTTTACCGGAGCTAACGCCGGTTTCCAGCCTGCAAATGTGTATTCATATCCATCGTCCGTATGCGAACTTACAGGATTGTTTTCGCCATTATAGGTAGGAGTGCTTCCCCAACCTACTTGCGAAGATTGCAGCTCTGATCCATTATCGTTTACAAACGTAATCGTGTAAGGACGAGGATTTACATAGAATGAACCGATGTATTCCTGATCACCCGTTACGTAAGCCACTTCCGGTGTCCATCCGCTGAAGGTGAATACCTGACTCTCGGTCTGCTCTTTAGTAGGAGTAGAGCCATAGGAAGGCGTTTGACCATATTCCACATCCTCCTCTTTGGAGGCGAGCGTTTCGCCATTCAGTTTAACCAACCATGTGATGTGATATTTATTTACAGTACTACTGAACTGCGCGGTATAGGTCGCATCGCCTGTTACGGATGAAACTGATGGACTCCATCCGCTGAACGTATACGTGTACTGTGCCGTTGCAGCCTTTGCGGGAGTAGCGCTATCAAATGACGGCGTAATACCGTAAGGCACGTTGCTATCTATTTCTATCGTTGCGTCACCATTCTTCCAAGTAATAGTGTACTTTCTCTTTTCAGCACTGAAAGTCGCTTTGTAGGTGGCATCCTCCGTCACAGCAACAGGAGTTTTATCCCAACCTGTGAAAGTATAATTCCACTCTGCCGTAGATGTTTTCGTAGCATCCGCATGAGTCGGAACAACACCGTACTCTACCTCCGTCTGGTCTATCTGCGAACCGTCGTCATTCAGCCATGTAATGGTGTACAGCCGTGCGTTCTTATTATAGGTAGCTGTATAGGTCTGCGGACCTTGTACTGCCGAGAACTCTGCCGGAGTCCAGCCGGAGAAGGTATAATCCCACTCGGCATCCTGTCTGTTAAAGCTGGATGTTGCCGGGCCATCGTAGGACGGCATTGCGTCATATTCCAGTTGCGTCCAGTGAAGCACCGTCTCACCGTCATCATCCAAGAAGGTAATCTTGTATTTCTTGGTGGTCTCTGCGAACTGTGCAATGTATGTCTGGTTGCCTTTCACTTGCACAAAACCATTAGCACTAGCACCTTGCAGTCTCCAGCCTGTGAAGTCAAACGAGTACGCACTGTTGTCCGGTTTGTACGGATCCGTTGTAACCGGTGCAATCGCAGCCAAATAGGTGTTATTCGACGGTGTATTGTTATATACCACTTCTGCCGTTCCCAATACCGACATATCATAATTAAGGAACGTGATCGTATATGCACGCGGAGTAGCATCGTACTGCGCCACATAAGTAGCCGAACCGATTACCGTCTCAATAGCAGGAGTCCACGTACCGTTGAACTCGTAGGTTTTATCGGCAGTAGGATTCTTGGTCGGTGTTCCTTCATACGAAGGAGTAGTACCTGCGATCCAGTTCTTCGACTCTAAAATAGAACCATCATCGTTCTTAAAGGTAATGTTATACTCATAGTACTTCTCATAGAAGTGCGCCGTGAAGGTGGTGTTCTCTGTCACAAAAGGCAGGTCGTTGTTGGCAAGAACAGTTGCATCGCTGCCCTTGGTCCAACCATCCCATCTCCAAACATAATTAGAGGACGAAGATGTCTTAGTTGGTGTAGCGCCCAACCACTCCGGCTTCGTACCATAACCTACGGAGTAGTTGGTATTCGTGCCGTTCACATTCCATGTGACGGTTATCTTCTTGATCTTCCAGCAATTAGCTGCACTATCGTAATAATAATAGTTATAATCGCCGTTATTATCAGCGTTGAGAGACTTGTAATAGCCTTCCGCAGTTGGCGTAGTTACCACTTCCCACCAATAGCAGTCTGCATCCCATACAAAATTACGTGTCCCTGTGGCTGCATCATGATGCAAGTGGTTCTCATCCGGTGTTTTACCGGTCAACTCAACCAGTTCTGCCGGTTTGGCATGAGGCTTGTCTTGTGCATTCATAAAGAAGCATCCGTCTTTGCTCCAAGCGTCCCATACATCATTCTTGTAAGTCCAAGTCTTACCGGCAGTCGTACCTGCCGATGCAGCATATGAGCCATCGCCGTTTTTCAGTCTGGCAGGATTAGTTGTTACTGCTGTTCTCGTGGTAGTGCCTTGCTTCAAATAGTAGTTTGTTTTATTACCTTGCGCAGCAGTGGTATAGATAACCTCACCGGCATCAGCGTTCGTTGAGTGGATATTAGCACCACCCGGAGTGGTATATAATCCTCCGTTACTGCGTATATCCAGTTTGCCATGCAGGAATATTTCTGCATCAGCAACTGCAATATTCTTACGCGGATTCGTAGTTCCCCACGTCGGAGAATAGGTAGCAAAATAGCGAGTGGTACCTGTCCAATCAGCCGCATCATATGCGGTTACTGTTACGCCATTCAATACTGCCGTTCCTTGTTTGTTGACGATGAGTTTAGAGCCGGGCAAAAACACTGTATTCTGTCCTAAAGCCATCTCCCCATAATTAAGGATAACGGACATATTGGTGGTAATCGGCAAGTCATAGTTTGCCGATCGCATTTTGTATGAATAGATTTCTATTGTTAAATTACCTAAGGAAGCACCACTATTGATAGTCCATATGCATTGGTCGGTAGCTTCATCATAATCTTTCATTACCCATGTCTCAGCGCTCACATCGTTATCGTCCATGATGAACATAGAGCCGGATGTTCCTACAAGTGCAATATTATCTTGCCCTACTACTCCAACATATGATACGTTAATATGAGATGAGCCATATGCTCTTGAACCTGGTCGATAGGTAACCGGACATTCTATACTTTGGTAGAAATAATGCGTTACAGGGAATACTTTCTGGCTATTATCACCCAATGTACCATAGTTTGTTCCGCCGCACCAGTCGCCCATCTGGAATCCTTCTAAGATTGCTGCATTCTTCTTTACATTAATTGTACCCTTACCGGTAATATATCCCCAGCAGTTCAAGCGGGAATTCGCTTCCAAACTGATATGCGAACCTTCCTCCATGTGAATCTGGCCATACGCACCGGAAGGCATACCTACGTTAGCGCCATACTGACCATTGGCTTTCTGTTGGGCAGAGGTTTCAATGATACCAAAACACGTCAGATTAACACCTGCGCCAAGGGTAAGTTTTCTAAATAAGGTTGGTGTGGTTGCGGAAGTAGTTGTTTCCGCAGAATTACCTATTGCCGTCGTCGCGCCCGCACCTGAACCTGTCTTATACGGGATAAGCAGAGTCGCTCCGCTCGGCAGGACATAGTCGCCCGGCGTAGTCATCGTATAGCTGGCAATCATGTAGATGACCTGACCTGATGTAACTACCTGCAATGCCTCTTCCAGCGTTTTGTATTTGGTAGAACCAATCTGGCATACATAGTTACCATGGTTACCCACCGGCTCAATAGCATAGCGATAGCCTTCCGCATATTCAGGCCTGTCATTAGGAAGCGGGAACTCCTCATAACCTTCCGGAATATGCTTCGAAAGCGTGGTGTTTACATTATAAACTCCACCCTTAAACAGGATATTTCCTGCTACACCATTGGTGGAACATATACCCGTCGTACCGCCACTTGCCAATGCCCAGATTTTACCACCTTCGATGGTACAAGACGGAGCCGCTTTTACAGCACCCTGTACCTGCTCGGCAGAAAGATTGACTGCGTAACATGTTGTCCCTGTAGCAGTAGCCTTATACGAACCGCCTGTTACCAATGCCGATGATGCATTCGCATAGTCACCGGCAAATTTGCCGCTTGCAATATTTCTCTTTGTTGCAATCAACGTAAGAATATGCGCCGTATTACCTCCTGTAGCCGTTGCAACACACTCGTTGCCTTCTCCTAATTCAAACTCTCCATGATAATCCCAACCGGTAGTAGAACCTATAGCCGCTTCTGCGTAGAAAAGTCGCGCCTCAGAAGTTGCTTTTACATCAAATTTCGTATTGGTGATGGTCGTTTTCTTGTCGTATGCATACACTCCTTTTGCCGTTGTTGTCTTCGGCTGAACCGTAAAGTCGCATCCATCAATCGTAGTCGGACCACCGGCATAAACACCGATTGCTGTTGTTGATCCTGTTGATGCATCAGTTTTAACCGTAAACTTGGAATTCTTAATATTCACGATAGGTGATGCCACCGAGTCTGCCGATGCAGGTACGGAAGTACCCGTCAAATAAACTCCGTACGCTGTGGTCGTTCCTGCCGTAGCCTTGATATCACAACCGTTGATGGTTGCTTTTGCAGCAATAGCGATACCTACACTATCATGGCCTGCGATGGTACAAGGGAATACGCTTCTGTATGCATTGTAGGTCGTAGTTGCCCATTTGTTAGAAGTACTATCTGATTTCAGACCAGCCCATGTGTGCATTTTATTCGTTGCGTTCACAGACACACCGCGCGCTTCTGTACTCGTGCGCGTCGTTGCCGTAATGTCGCAGTTATTGAGCTCTATTTCACCGGCATACGCAAAACCGGTTTGCGCTGTATTACCGGAAGGAACTGCACAATCTGCCAATGCACCATACGCATACTGCGTTGCATTTGCAGAAATAGTCGCACCGCTTGCAGTCAGTTTTCCACTAACTGCATATAATCCGTACGCGGTAGTAGTTGTAGAGAATGCCTCGAACGTACCACCGTCAATCGTGGTGTATCCGCCGCTGGACACTGCACGAGATGTGGATGTGGTCGTTTCGCCGCGGAAGGTACCGCCATGAATAATTATAATCGGATATGCCTCTGCCGCACCACTCGGTTTGCGGTTAGTTTGCACCTGCGTTTCCGGATCATATATCGTCTTTGCGCGAGTCGAGGAACAAACAGCGTATGCACTGGATGTCTTCGTCTTGGCAGTATAAGTTCCGCTGTTGATAACTGCTTTCGCAGCTGTCGCATACTCACCGAAATAGATAGGAGCAGTAGTAGTATTCGCATCTTTGAAAATGTGGGCAGAAGTAGCCTCTACAAAAACACCATAAGCTGTAGAACCCGTTACACTCTCAGCGGTAAGGGTATTACCGGTTAATTCTACATCACCCCAATATTTTCCACCGTAAGTACTATTGATAGCACATCTAGCAGCGACACCGTACGTATAAGTGTATGCTTGTACATCAATGGTACAATTCTTAATCGGAACGGTGAAATACTCATTATCGTACGAGTTATAACTACCATAGACGATAATACCATAACTGTAATATGTATTGGAGTGTACGGTGATGTTAGCATTTTCAATGCTGGCTTTAGCACTTGCTTTTTGCGACAGCGTACCATCCGTTGCCGTTTTGCCTGCGCCTACACCGGTGGCAGCAGCTTCAAGATAAATACCATAGTTATACAGAGAGGCTGCTTTCGTGCGGTCACTGATTACATTAATCGTACCACCGGTCATATTTAGCGTACCATAATAGCAACTGGAAGCTGTTGCACTAACCGACACTTTCATTTGAATACCATAGCCGTAACCGTTATTCGTATTATTACCATGATCAGCAGCATAAGCAGCATCAATCAGGTTGGTGGTAATATGCGTATTAATCACACCGGCACTCATATTGACTTTACCGTACGCATAGATACCTAATGCATTATACGGAGCCTCCACTGCTATCTCACCACCTGTAACATTCAGTACGGTGGTACCGGCTTTGTTCGTCGCCGCAGTACTTCCCTGGACAATGCCATACACCGAACGTGTTCCGACGGCATCTAACTTACCACCATTGATATTAACTGTCGTTCCAGCATTTTGATGAAGCACACGGCATGCACAAGACGCATATTGGGCAACTCCAAGAGTTGAGTTTGCTGCAGAAGCATACTGACCACTGTTATGAACTGCAATCGTTCCGCTTTCCAACGTGAACGTTCCACCGGCGACAGTAATCGTACGCAACTGACCATTAAGCGCATGCTCGTTGATAATCTTACCTCCGGTTTTAGAGTCTCTAACCGTCACCGATGCACTAAATGTCAACATCGGCACTTCCGACTTATTAACAGCTGCACGAAGTTCCTTACCATTCAAATCAATGGTCATTGCCTTAGTAATATTATTAGTAGCAGTAATGGTACCTAAATCCACATTACGCAGAAGTTTGAGTGTAGCGCCGGAAGTAGCATTTGCAGCTGCAAGTGCCTGAGCAAAAGTAGCATATTCTGTCGTCACGTTCGCCGTGGTTGTTACGCTCGCATCGTTGGTCGCCTCTTGTGAGTTCTCTGCCGTCAGAGTAACCGTAGCCGATGCACCTCCCGCTGCACTGGTATCATCCCAACCCTGACAGTTATTGGCAGTCAAGGTCAAAACAGCAGTATGGGTACCAACCGATTTATTTCCGTTGAAGGTATAGGTTACCGTTGCTTTCTGGTTGGCTTGATCCACAGAAATACCAGTTACCGTCCACGTACCGCTACCGGTCGCTCCGCTGAAGGCAGCGGTGAAGTTATTTCCATCATCCGCATACACCACATCAAACACAGCCGTTTTCTCTACCGCTTCCTGCGTTGCATCCGCGGCTTTGAAGGTGGGATAAATCGTAAGGTCGGTCGCCTCTGCATTGCACTCAATAACCCTTGGATTCGGATATTTCGCCGTCAGCGTACAGGTCTTAACCGTTGCATCATTCAAACCCTTAAGCGTAACCGTCTTTGTAAACGTACGGTTGTTTGTTCCGTACGAGCCATTACCGACAAACTTATAGTTGAATGTCGTACTTGTCGAAGTGGCATGCGTCCACGCAGAAATAGTCCATCTGCTGTCTCCGCTGCCACCTGTCGTAAAGTCACTATTCGCATTAGAGGCCGATGTCGTAAAACCAACAACCACACCCGCTGCATCCGGATAGGTCGCCGAAGGATCGGTCGCATTGATATTCACATCCGCCGGAGCCGCTGTTACTTTGATTACCTCAAAAGAAGCCGTAGCGGTTTTTGATGTACCAGGAGACGATGTGGACGAAGTTGAAATAGAACCCGTAGTATTGGCCGTCGTTGTACTTCCAAAGGTAATACCGCTACCCGACCAAGAGGTAAACTTGTATCCCGCATTCGCTGTCGCATAAATGTTGTAAGAATGCGAAACGGGCGAACTCGACGAACTAGAATTTTTCGTATCAGACGTTTTACCAGACGACGTAACATACACTGTTCCGTATCCGGTTTGTCCCGATGTAACAGCCACGTTCATCGTGGAATAGTACGTTTTGCTACTATTTGCCCAGGCATTACCGATGCCGAGTACCAGCACACACAACAACATCGCCGCATACTTCCATACACGAGTCTTCCACCTGCTTCCATCGGATGCTGATCGGATGCTCATCGGATGCTCATCGGATGCTCCATATAACGTCGCCGTAACGACACCCTGAGGATAGCGTCTCGCGCTTCCGACATGGGAGAAAGGCTTCCCGGCTCCGACGGGAGCAGAGCCGGTTACACCCGGACATTCCGCCACAACGGCGGAACAAGAAAAAGTTTTGTTCTCTTTCATATCTTTTTGTATCTTTTAATTATTATCTATTTTGTATCTTTTTAACTCACGTGCAGGTATGTGAGTAATACCTTTGCACATTGAGCGTGCAAAGTTACAACATTTTTTTTATATATACAACTTTTTTTTAATAAAAGTGAATAAAATCACAAAAATGCAATATAGATTTAGCAAAAACGTCTATACGCTTGAGTGGAATTACGATTTTGGGGGATTACAGAGTAACGAGATCACGGGATTACGGAATCACGAAGGGGAAATATCGTTATGACGTAATTCGTAATTACGGGATTACGAAGGGTTTAATTTCTCGGGATTAGGAAGGGTTATTTTTCAAATTTTTCGGATGCCGGTGCAGTTCGGATAGTCGCTACAGCTCCAGAACGGCTTGCCGGAGTTAAGGCCTTTTTTTGCCATCCTTTTCAGCATCGGTTTGCCGCAAACGGGGCATTGCGGAGCATCCTCGGAGAGGCTGTCGGCAGTGCGTTGTTTGAGTCGTTCAGCAGTAAGCGCTTCGGTGAAACCACCCTCTTCGGTAAAGGCAGTTAACTGCTTCTCTATCTGCTTATTAAGCATGGCTGTCAAGCGGTTGCAGAGCACCAAAATGCATCGAGCCGCCTGCATAGAATCGGTTGTCTTGAGCCAGGGGGCGAACTTATGCTTTTGCGCGAGAATATGTCGCGAACTCTGATACTGGACATCATCTTTGTACTCGGGCGTGTCCAGCGGGAGAGTGGCGATAGAGACATATTCAGGCGATTGATTCGACCACGGTAATTGGTCCGCCTGAAGAAGCCAGTTGATATAATCATTCGCCAGTTCAGAGAGGCTGGCGCGCGCGACATCGGTCAACTTCATCTCTGTCTCGCGGGAAGTATAGTGGCGCGAATTACCCTCGGCGATATTGGCAGTACACGAACGTGCGGCTTGCGTCATCTGGTCGAATTGCCGCCCGCAAGGATCATTCTGCAGCGTCAAAAACGCTCTACAGAAGTCCTGAGTCGCGAGTTGGATGACATTCGCAAGGATCCATGTGTCTAACCAATAATAACCGGCAGTGCCTATTTTCATAAGAGATTATTTTTGAGGGTTAATGATGATGTTTTTTCGGGATTCGTAATGACGTAATGACGGCATTACGAAGGGTTTAATTTTTCGTGGTTTCGGGATGACGTAATTCGTAATTACGGAATCACGAACCTTGTACTCTTTCAGAATTACTCATAGAGATATCTTTTTATCAGGACGATGATGAAAGAGAGGGCAAGGATGATATGCGGCCAATCGACGAGCACATGTCCCCAAAAGAACTCGCCGGACATAACGAGACACCAGATAAAGAGGATTGCCGCGTATGGCAAAGCCCAATACTTACGCCAATGCCAAAAAATAGCCGGCAGAATATTAAAGGGAATGATGAGCCAGTTCCAATCGGTACACGGGAGGTTGGAAAAAAGGATCAGATACGTCATCACCGCACCTATCATCGTGTATAGCGTCAATAAGGTGTAGTCCACCGCTTTCCAAGGCGTGAAGGCTAATAACAGCAGCAAAATACTCACTAAAAGGGGAGTGAACCATGTACCATCGTTATGGCGGGTAGATTCCAGTAAGATACGCGGCTCGCTGTCCAGCACGGGCTCGCCGTTGTCAAATGTAGCTTTCTGCCAGACTTCGACCAAATCCGTCGGCACAATCAACTTCTGCTCGCAGGGATAGTCTTTATCACCATCCACGCCAATCAGAAAATACATAAAGAACTCTTCCCAAGGTGCTCCTTCAATGAAATTGCGGACGATCTCGCGCTGCGTCTGTTTGGTATATTTATCATCCCATGGCGCGTAATGTATAGCACTGTTTCCTAAGGCTTTATGAATGACTTGAACAACCGATTTGGCGCAACCGCGTCGGAAATAATCATAGGGAATATTGGCTCCTTTTGCCGCCAAATTATCCATCACCTCCCATAACTTCTGCTCTTGCTCCGGAGAGAGATTGATGGTATATTCCCTAACGCCACGACCTGTCATCTGATATACGCTTAAAAACTCATCCGTCGGAATACCGAACATGCCCATCTTCAGATTCCCTTTTAGGAAAGTCCAAATCTTATCCCGCACGTTCTCGCTCTCGTACGAAAAAACATAATCGAGGTCGAAAACAGGACATTGCAAATGCAGCGCGGCATGACCGAGCGTGGAATAGAGAACCTCATCCGGATCGCAGACCACGAGACTAACCGTCACAAAATCCGGGTCAAGGCGATCGATAGTGTCATTGAAGCCTTGGGCGGCATTACGCTCGGCGACGGACATGGCGGGCTCCTGGGCTGACAAAGATGCCGCTAACAAGAGTAATGATAGGATAATATGGATTTTTCGCAACATAGTTATATTTTTTTTTCGAAATCACGTAATTACGAAATCACGGGATCCCGAACCGTTCATTTTCGCGGCAAAGGTACTGCTTTTTTTTGAATTGTGCAAGAGCGGGTACAAAAAAAGCGCCCATAGGACGCTTTTTTTGATATTAGAACACATCTACGCGGCGCTTGGGAGCACCCGGATGGGAAGGATCCGGCATTGGTATGTCATCATCAATGTTACTACCAATTAACACAGATGCACTCAAATTGATACTTACTATCTCCGTAAAGGGAGTATTATAGATTCTCTTTTCCATAAAGCAAATATTTTTCGTGATTCGTAATGACGTAATAACGTTCTTTCGAAGGTTATTTTACCAACTGTCCATCGATGGAGTACACCTGATTACCACGGATGATGAAGACCTGATCATTGATGAGCACTTTGCGGGTCTCGCCCTGTGCGTCCACAACAGCCTCATCCATACCGGTAGTTACTTGCGGTGCTTTGGCGCTGATACGCAGACCGTAGTTGGCATCGGTTCCTTTATTCAGAGTCAGCGTGTAAGCGCCTTCGCTGAGGTTCCAGATAGCTTCACCGTTGTAGGTCAGATAGAGGTTGTAGTCCTCGGTGGCTTTCTCGCGCTCAATCGCGATGGTGTACTCACCTGCCTTCGGCGCAAAGAGAGACATCGGGAAGGACGTAGCATCCTCCTCCGGAGCTACTGCATTGACACAGAGTTTTGCGTCATAGCGGTCGATCCACATCTGTGCTACCTTGGTGCTGACGCCGAACTTGACGAGATCCTGACCGATAACATACGCATTCTCTTCTTTGTCCTCATTAAGCGTGATGCTCAAGTGGTCGGCATACTTGGTTGCACCAGCAGCCGTTATGCTTACCTCATACTTGGTCGGAACGGTCTGTGCTTTCGCACGACGTGCCGGAGCATAGGAGGCACCATTAGCCACTACAATCGACTTAGCAGCCGGAGCCTGTACGTAGATCGGCTCACCGACTACGAGTTTATGCTCATCCAGGTCGAACCAATCGTAGCTATCATCCGCCGAGTTATAGCGCTGCGCCTGAGCTCCGGCCGATCCGGCATTCACAAATGCATGGAAGAGCGACGGGTTAGCAATTGCATTCCAGTTTGCATCGGTTGTCGTTGCGGACGGATATGCTTGTACATTTGTTTCGGTAGTGAGCAGCGGCTCTTGGGTCTTCTTGCGGAAGGTCATCTTGTTTGCAGAAGTTTTCAGCAAAGCAATCATATATGCTCTACCCGGTTCCAGGATCTTCTTCGTACTGAGGTTCTTCATATATACCCAGCAACCGGAAACCTTACCTTGCGCAGCACGTACGGCACCGTCATAGTAGCAGATATCAATATCCGTACCGAGTACCGCCGCTTTGCCGTTTATGATAATGCCGCCATTGACATCCACTTTCCAAGGAACAGCGATGCAGTACCAAGTGCGTTTTGCAAAATCTTTGCTCAAAATAAAGTCTGCATTACCATAGAGCGTAATGTTGTTCGCGTTGACAATCTGAGACGAATGCTCCAAACCATCGGATGTAATAGTCACATCCATATAGTCGGTTGCTGAAGCTACTGTCTCCGTGTCATCAATACCTACCGTCAGGTTCTCCGGATCCTCTTTAGCCGATTCCTTCACCACAGCTGTCAACGTGATATCGCCGTTTACGGTTACAGAACCGAGGTCAGCACCACCCGTTCTCTCTTGCCATTTCACAAACTCATAGCCATCAGCCGGAGTTGCGGCAATGGTTGCGCTTGTACCGTAATCATAAAGACCTGCGCCTGTGAACGTACATGCGCCGGGGAGGTTACATTTCAGGGTAACGGTATATTTATTCTTCTGCTTCAGCGTTTCGAAATCCGCTCTGTAGACGATCGGAATCGTCGGATTGAGATCACCAACGATGTCTTGGATCTGCGGAGTCCATGTCAGTTGATACGTCCATTCGGCCGTATTCGCTTTGGTCGGCGTAGCGGAGCAGACAGGAGTCTCGCCATACGAGTAGTCGTGACGCTCAATCTCACTACCGTCCTCGTTTTGGAAGATAACGGTAAACGTCTTCGCTACCTCGCGATAAACAGCGACATAGGACTTGACGCTGGTTGCAGACACCGCTTCCAATGCCGGCGACCAGTGGTCGAAGACATACGTAAACTCTTTCGTCGCAGGTTTGTTATCCGGATTAGCCGGAGCGACAGGTGTTTCACCTACAGTCACCATATACGGATCGGATCCGGTCGGTTTCAGAATGGTAGTACCATTATAGTCAAAGAAGGTGACGGCATACTCCGTAGGCGGATTCTCGAGCCACGTAGCGCGATAAGTAGCATCGCCCGTAACGGCAGCCACTTCCGGTTCCCACTGGAGCGTAAAGCCCGTACGGGTCGGCGTATTCGCGCAAACCGGGTTGGCATTGTGAATCAAGAACTGACGCTCGATCTCATCTCCTCCTTCGTTTTCGAAGATGACTGTATATTTACGTTGTTGCTTCTCATAGGTAGCCGTGTAAGTCACATCGCTCGTTACTTTACCGAGAGCAGGACTCCAACCGGTGAAGATATAGGTGTAGTCGATATCCGGTTCACGCGTCGGGTTAGAACCCAAGAACTCAGCCTGCGTACCGTAGGTAACGCTATAATCAACTTCCTCTATTACATGGCTGGTCGGATTCTCCGTATAGGATTTGATTTCCGTACCGTCCCAGTTGAGCCAAGTGATGTTGAAGCGTTGCTCAAGCCAACAATACTTGTCATTCTCGGTATCATAGCCCCAATAATAATAGGTATCGTTATTCGGGTGGATACAATGGTAGAGGTTATCCTTCTTCTCTACTTCCCACCACTGACAGTCGTCCATGAGGATAAAGAGACGACCTGCACCGGCTTTATCACTGAAAGTATGGTCGCTGTTACCTACCATCTTCTCGCCATCCCATGTCGCGTTGACCGCCACGTACTCGGCCGGCTTCGCATAATAGGTCGTCTGACCACCAACAATCTCCTTCATAAAGCACTCATCCTCTGCTACCTGCATCGTTGTCCATTGACCGTTTCGATAGCAATAAGATGTACCGGCCAAAGTACCGTCTGTGCTCACAAACGTTCCATCACCATTTTTCAACTTGGCAGAAGTACTGAGTTCGAAACCGAATACACGCGATTTATTGTCACCGCCCATAACCGTATTAATTTGAACCGGATACTGTGTTCCCAAACCATAATCATTATGGTCATAGTTTACGATGACATTCGGGCCAAAACCAACAATCTGATTCCCCATAAAATGCAGACCATCATATGCTGGAGCATCGGCATCAAAGATGAACGTACCGGCATCTTCGTTTGAGGAGATGACACTCGCGCCGCCGGTTCCTGATTCGTCTATTTGGAAGGTTTCCATACTCTTCGACCAAGTCGTATAAACCGCACAACCTTCACCCATACGGAAGGTACCATGTACATTGAGAATGGCGTCTCCGATCGCGGCAGGAGAACTGATATTACGTACATTTGGCCTCTTTTGGGCGCCGGTCGTACCCAAATCCCAAGTAGCAGAATAATTCACGATAGCGCCGAACTTACCGGAATTGCCGACATAACCCTTAGCCTGGCTGTTCTGGAAACTCCACTGGTCAGCGTCGTAGAAATAGAGCGCTCCGGATACCGTATTCGGATCCGAACTCGGGATAACACTAATTTCCGATTCTTTGTCTACTTCAACCTCCATTCCCGGCAGACACGACGTACTCTGCGTGAACTGCATATAACCACTCAACAAGTGGATCTTGAAGTTACTGGTCAACGGAAGTACGAATTTACGCGAATCCAGCACCAGGTCATACGTACCACTACCGCCAAACATAGTTCCCGGAACAGATCCCAAGTTGATGACCATCGAACCAAGTTGCGCGCCACTATTGACTTCATAGACTTGCTGGTCTTTCTTGGCGTCATAATATTTGCGCACCCAAGTGTTCTCTGCATCCGCCTCCTCCTTCATGAGGAACATCGCCGCTTCGCCTTCCTTGCCCACCAGTTTGATATCATTCGCGTAAGCATTGATAGTACTTGCTACATTTACCGAAGCCGCGCAAAGCAGCGACGATCCCGGGTGATACTTCACCGGAGCCTCAATGTTCTGAATGAAATACATATATACAGGGAACAAATGCGTCATCGAGGGAATTCCGGTGGGCTGAATCATAGTGAATGAAATATCACCGCCCTTCCAGTCGCCCATCTGGAACATCTCGCGAACGACTGATCCACGACGTGCATCGATCTCACCGGAGAGATAGTTACCGGCACCATCCTTCGTGCCGTCTCCGGTAATGAAGCCCCACGCACGGAGCTCGCCGCCATTATTAACCGTCATATGGCTACCCGGCTTCATGATCAAGTGACCGAAATTGCCACCCGGGATACCCATATTGTCTGTACCATAATAATATTGCGTACCTGTCATCTCAAACACACCTGCCACCTCCATATTGACACCGCTCTCAAAAATCAGTTTGCGGAACGAAACAGGTCGGTTATCTATGGTGTATTGATATACAGGAGGCTCATCATCAGAATATACTTTCTTATAATAAGGATCCGTCGAACGCGGAACAGTCGGATTAGCCGTTTCCTGGTCGTTCGACATCGGGACAATCAGCGTGGCATTGGCCGGAATGGTATAATAACCGGCCTTCAGCGTATAATCGTTCTCCAAGATAATGATCGGATTCTCATCCGGGTGGTTCGCCGCAAACTCCAAGGCTTCTTCCAGCGTAGCATAAGCCGTACCTCCGATTCGGCAGACGCTTACGTTAGCAGCCTGCGCTGCTTCTTGGTCGCCCACGAAGTACGTATATCCTTCGCGGAACTCTGCTCCGGCTGTATTACGCCACAACTGCTTGCTATACGCAGTAGCAACCGCCGAGGCATCGTCTTTGAAATAAGCCGAGTGGAAATCAATTTCTCCCGCAGCCAACTTAGCCGATGCTTCAAATTTACCGCCGTCTACGGTCAGCTTACCGGCCGTACAGTTCAAGGCTTTCGTGGCGCCACTAATCGCAGCCAGTTTCTCAATCGTTGTTTTTCCGGCAGATTGAATACCATACGTACTACCGCTAATCGTACCACGCTTTATATCGGCTGTACCGCCAGTGATACTAACGGCAACACCGCTGTTGTTCGTGAATGTACCACCATTGAGCGTCAGCGTACCGCTAGACTCCAGTTGACCCGTAATCGAACCATCGGTAGTTGTCATAGTACCAGCATTGGTTACCGTACCGGTAATAGCTGCACCATTCTGCTCCAGCGTAGCACCGGCACTTACGTTGACGTTGCCGGTAATGGCACCACCGGTGAGAATAAGTTTACCACCCGTTACACTTACGTTATTGCTGATCGTACCTCCGAACGGGCTATGAGCCAAGGTCACATTGCTACCACTAACGGTCAGCGTGTTGCTCAGCGTATAACCATTGAGGTCAAAAGTGATCTGCTTATTAACCGTAACAGCACTGTTATAATTGCCGTTCAGTTTGATGATATCATCCGCTGCGGCATGCTCCAACAGGTCGGCAAGGTTACCCGCCTCTTGCTGCACTTTCGATTTATTCAAACGGATAGCCTGCGCGCCGCTGCCCACGATAGTACGGGCAGCAAGCACCGCATCCATCGTCTTGCCGGCCTTGCTTCTCAGGCGCAGGGTCGTGCTGAACTCCCCGGCACTCTCATCATCAGCCGTAAACGTAACAGGAACATGGATGTCGCCGTAGTCCGCATAAACCGTAGCAGAAAGTGCGCCGACAGCCCACGTGCCGGTTCCGGTCTGCTTCACAAAAGTAGGAACATCAAAGTCATTGACATCTACCTCTTTACCGAGAATACGGAAGGTAACCGTTTGCGTACATTCCTTATTCACCGTTGTATTCGAACCGGAAATACTATAACTCTCAATCAGCAAAGGCTCGAACGTAGCATATATCACATACTCTTTCGCATTATAGTTAGTCACCGTACCATATGTATCAATGGTTTGACCATCCTCTTGATAGGTATCTTCCGGATCCAATGTAGCTCTTGTTTTACTCGGAGTCAATTTCAAACTCAACGTCTTTTCCGAGCCTAAATCCGTCTTACCATCCGTGAAGGACCAACCTGAAAAATAAGAGCCATCATCCGGTCGAGCATATACCACGAATTGAGACGCAACCAAGTCAATACCATCTGCACTTGCAATTGATCCCACATACTCCACATTAGAAGCATTTTCGCCCTCGTCAGTCCAATCCGCCCATTGTTCATCCGAAGGATAACCATCTAAATTACGTTTACTACCCCAGTTACTAACAGCAGTTGACGAGGTTGCACTCACGTACACCTTACCCGCTCCGCTGGTCGTTGTGGATGCATTACCAACCAATTTGGCATAATAACGGCCCTCAAACGCCCATGCCGCATTCACGCTCATCCCGAGCACAAGCAGCAGCATTGAAAATTTAATAAAGATTTTTCTCATCATATGTTTTTGTTTTTGTTAATAATCTTTTGTTAACTTGTTCATTTTCTATCCTGAACGCCTTGTATTTAATACAAAAAAACAAAAGCGGCGTCACAAAACGCCGCAAAGGTACAACTTTTTTTTGACATAAACAAGTTTTTCAGAAGAAAAAGCGCTAAAAAGAAGTTTTTGCTAAAAAGAGATAGCAAAATCGTAAGATTTGAGTATTGAACGGATGAGTGGATGAGTGGAAAAAGTAATCCCGTAATAACGGATCACAGGAACACGTCATTACGGGATTACGAATCAATCAAATCCACTCCGTATTATCGAACCACTATCCGATGAATAGTACGGGAGCCGTTGGATTGCAAAACGAGGATGTAATATCCTGCCACAGCGGGGGCGAGGATGTCCGAGTCGTAATAGCTGTCGCTATGATGGATCCGGCCTAAGGTATCGTACCAGACAGCCGTACCCTTGCCTACAATATGCAGAGGCGCAGAGAGCGGAACGAGCGACGGCATATCCGTCACATCCGCAGCTACCTTCACCGGAACGAAAGGACAAGTGAAGAGTTTGACACCATCTTCACGGGTCAGCAAAGCGGTATATTCCTCGCCGAAACGCAAGGTAACACCATTGCCTCCGGTGTAATAATTGAAGTCCGTAGCCTCTTCGATAGGCATACCGCCCACGTACCATTGTACGGAATCAAACCGGTATCCGCCGTTGAAATCCGCATTGCGGATAGCGAGCACGTCATTCCAACGCTGGGTGATGACCGACGACGAATACTGCATGGTAACGGTGAACGGAATGGTCACATTATGCTCCGGCAGCGAGTCCTCCAACAGCAGCGAACCCTCATAGACATTAGGGTACAATTTCGGATCCAAAGTGATCGGTATCTCGTAATGTCCTTTCATTTGGAAATCCTCTATAGGCGCCTGAGAAGGAATAGCGGGATCGGAGAACGTATAAGAATAGCGGAGAGACATACCACGGGTGATATCGTAGGTGAGCGTGAGCAACGGATCGCCCTCGCAGAGCACATACGAAGTATTCGGCATGGTAGCAATGAGGGGCTCATAGATCTCAAAATGGAGGATCCAAGTCGTATCACACGCCTCATTAGGGATCGTATCAATGGTATTCTCCGTATAGGTACGTCCGCGGTAGTGGAAAGGCAGATCATCAACCATGATCATCGTATCATGTTGGATGCGCACCGGCTCAACAAGCTCCAGATAGATGATGCTATCGCAAGAGGTGGTGACACTGAAGAGTTTCACCGAATCCACCACGCCATAGTCTCTATAGAGCGTGTCAGGACGTTCCGCCCATACGAAACCGGATTTGCGGGCATCGTCGCACAGCGCAAAAGTCTGCGTCTCATGCGTCGGCCCCAGCGGATCCAAATGCAGATCGTAGTACACCACCGAGTCGCAAGATCCGCAGGTTGTACGCAGCGATACGCGGTAATCACCCCCGGTACGCGGGAATGTGAAGGTCGGGGACACTTCGTCCGACCAACCGTATGGCAGTCCCTCGATATTCCATTCGTAGGTCTCGATATGATAGGCCTTGCTGACCAGAGTATCACCCTTGACATGGTCGATCTCCTGTACCCAGGACTGCGACGCATCAAACGTGATGGTATATTTATCCTCCGCACAATTCTTCACGATCACGGGATCGCTCATGATAGAGATAGGGTTGGTAGCCAGTGTGGAGGCATAGAGCGAGAAGAAACAGGTACTATCCTGCACGAACATACAATCGACTACATAGAGACTGTCATCCTGATAACCGGCGTCGTAGAACTTACCGCGATGGAGGATATACTGCTCGGGCAGGGAGCCATCGGGACGACGGTATTTCTCATTGTACGCATAAGCCCAACGATAGTCAAATCCGTCCGGTGCCTCGAACTTGGGGTTGATCTCGCCGCACTTCATACCTTTGAGCTTACCATCGGAGCAACCAAGGGTAAAATAAGCGTAACCGCAGTGGGCAGAGAAAGTACAGTCATGAGTGGTCAAACGCGCCGTAAGGATTTTTCCCGCATAGTTTTTGTTGCGGAGATTGACTCCGACGGTCGTCCAATCCTTCCAAACCACATCGTCCGAGGTCTGGGACACGTCCTTGCGAGTAAGATGCCATCCTTGCTGTACGGCTTCAGGCTTGAGGTTGTTACCATTCATGACATTGTTGGCATTAAAGTCCGCCTGACCGCACTCACCGATGGACACTCCATTGATGAGAATATCGAGTTTGAAACGCGGATTCTCATGATCTTCATGTCCCGGAGCCTCCAAAATAGGCATATACTTGAGCAACAAGACCGGGAAACGGATCGTATCCACATCAAAGGAGAACTCAATCCGTTCAGCATGGTCATCTGCCTCCCAGTTTCCCAAGCGAACAGATGCCAATTCACCATCCGGAACAGTCTTCGCCTGTCCTCCAGTACGCGGTTCGTACTCCGTACGATCGAAATGAACCACATGACGGCTACCAGAACTCGACGGTCCTAAATCCACCGGAGCAACCTGCTTGAAATCATTGAAAGTCAGGGTATTTTTCGGCGAGGAATTATCGATATAACAAACGGCGTTGTTCAGGTTCAGATAATCCACACAGAGTTGATCGGGATAATAGATGAGCTTGGAGGCAATGGTCTTGAGACTGAAGAAGTCCTCATCACATTTCGCACGCACGATAAAATCCGTCTGACCGATTGGCAGACCGGTAAAGTTCGTTTGCGTCCCCGTCACAATCTTGGGGCCCGACCATGCTTGCGCGTCGTATGAATAGGCGCTGACCTCATACTCGGTAGCCTCTCCTTCCCACTCCAGCAAAACGGTCGTTCCGTTAGGGGTCACGACGAGGTTCGTAGGTTGCGGACAAGGCTGGCCATCGGAAATAAAGATATTATCAATCATCGCGCCGGGTTGCTGCGCCATGTTCGAACCATTGGCCCACGCAAACGCCAGAAAATGGGGCGTACCGTCACATTTCGATCCCGGGATACTCACGGCGCATTGACGCCATGTAACCGTACCGTTCAGGTAATCCATGTTCGCATTCGGCTGAAGACGAATGACATATTCTTCGTATCGCTTAGGCACTACGCCGGCAGAAGTAGCAATCGAATTGACCGTGATCGTATCCGGAATCCAAAGGGCATAGAGACCATCGAAATTACTTGCCACGTTCGCCATAACCGTATAGTCGAACGTCAGCAAATAATCTCCGGAGATAGGATCCAACGAAATAGTATCATACGCAAAAACCCAACATCCCTTATTCTGGTAATGCGCAGAAACACCTCCATCGTCCGAGATGAAAAGTCCATAGTGACCGTTACGGTCATTATTTCCGGGTTCGCCTATATACCATTTATTCGTAATCTGGTTGTATATCGCCGGATTGGCAGTAGGAGTTAATGTCCAACGGCTGCGGGCCACGGAGTCCTCAAAATTACAAGAGTATCTTCTTACTGCCTGAACCGGAGCAGCAAAAACGAGGGCTGCTACCACTAATAGTTGTACGAATCGTTTCATATTCATCGCTATTTCTATTTCGTTGTTATTCGACTATCATTACCTGGGCTTGCGTTTCGCCCTGTGTATTCACCGATTTGATGATAAATGCACCTGTCTGTTCCGGCACGGGGAGGGAGGTATATCCTTGCGGCAAACCGAAGGATGTTACCAACTGGCCGGAGATGGTGTAATACCAAATGGTTACCGCCTGATCCATGTACATAGGCACTTGTTGTCCTCTTGTCACGATGGTCGGATAAGGCGTTTGTTGCTCGTGATAAACGGGCTGGATCGGGCAAGTGGTCATCACCAAGCCGTCCGCTCGCGTGAGCTCAACATAATAGGTGGATTCAAAATCCAGAGGCTGGTAGAGATACGAGTGTGTCTCGCCCAAGAGCGGTTGCCCGTCTTTGTACCACTGGAATGCCGTAAACTCAAACCCGCCGTTGTACTTCGGACTCAGAAGCGTCAGCACGTCGTTCCATTTCTGCGCCACGATCGAGCTGCGATAGCGGATCTCCACAGTCCGCTCCTCGGTATAAACGCCGCAGCAGAACTGATAGAAGCGCAAGGTTGCTTTATACACTCCCGGCGTGATGGTATCCGCATAGGGGATAGCCACCGAGCTGACTGAGGAGTCGTAGATCGTTGTATCGCGCAATTGCGGCGCATCGAAGAGGATCTGCAAACTATCGAAGACACCCGCCGCGATATCGAAGGTGAAGAACATCTGTTCGTCATCCGCACACACGAACGGTATTTGATCAACCGTTGCCTGGATCCGCTGGTTGACCGTAAGGGTCAGATAAACCGCACTATCACAACCCTGTGGGGTCTTGAGCAGAATGAGATAGTTCTCCAACGGCTGGTTATACCGGACGCCGTTGATCGTAATACTTCCGTCCGAACAGATTGAGTCATGAACGTACGTATCCGCCACCACCGGATTGACGGTCAAGTGCAAGGTGGAGGTAGAGTCACATCCCGCGAAGTTCGGTTCCGTGATCGTAACCACCGTATCGGTATTGTACCAGCAATCCGCACAGTTACCGAACTTGACCGGTGCCTCCGGACAGGTAGTGATATAGAACACCGTGTTGTCCGGCACGATATTCGGCACAACGATCGTATCCACGCGGGTACTGTCGCAGGAGTTGTCTGCTCCGATATAAACCGTCATGGTGACCTCAACGGAGTCACCCTGGTCGCGACAGGTGTAAGTCGGATTGGTTGTCGTGGTGGTACGTACCTGACCTGTAGTGAGGCTTCGGAAGGTCCATAGACTCTCGTTGCAGGGTTCGGAGGTATGATGCTCTTCGCCATCGAACTTATTCATGACGTGCGATGTATTGGTGAAGCGCAGTTTACTCTGGCACTCGCCATAGTCCGGCACATACGAATACTCCGGTACGGGGAAACGAGGCTCGGAGGTCGTACTGATCTCGAAGTAACAATCCGGTTCCTCAATGAAGCTCACGCGGCAGGTATAGACCTGGCGGCTGGCATCCACGATGAACGTTTGATCATGACTGACGGTATCGCCGTTCTCATTGTACCAAGCGTACGCAAAACCGTCCGGTGCCATACAGGTGACTGAAGACTCATTTCCGCAGTTCTCGGTCTCAATATGCGCGTTGGCGCAATCCAAAGTAAAGTAACCATAACCGAAGTGTACCCACTGACCGCAGTCCGCGGAAGTAATACGCACTTTGATATTCTGGTCATGATATTGCATCAGATCGACACCCACCGTAGTCCACTCTTTCCAAGCCAACTCTTCGCCTTGGTATCGGGTCAAATGCCAACTGCTCAAGTCTTGCGCAGCAGCCACAGCATCGGAATACGTGAAGTCCGCCTTACCGCAGAGGTCGCCAAGCGGGCGATCCAGAGAGTCTAAGATCTCCATGCGGAAATACGGTTCCTCATCTCGATCGTGACCACTATTATCCAAGACTACGGCATATTTCAGGATCAGAATACCTTGCGTCGTCGTATCGACATGGATATTATAAGTAATGGACTGTGCATTTCCATCCGGGTTCCAGTTACCGAGACGGACAGAAGCCAACGCTCCTTCCGGCACCGTATGCAGCAAGCTGTCAGCACGGGGATCGACCTCGGTCGGATCGACATGCAGCGTATGCTTACTATTGCCCGAATCGGGTCCGTAGTCGATGACGCCTATACTGTCATACGGCGTCTGCCCCACATGCTTCTCATGCTTACCATAGGTACATACAACGTTAGGACCATACAGATCCACATAGTTCACACAGTGGTTATCCGGACAATAAACGAGTATGGACGATTCATAGACATAATTGGATCGCAGCGTTTTGTTTTCCTCCGGATCATAGAAAGCACTCCGGATTCGCACATCGTAACTACCCTCCAAAATACGCTTCAGGATATAGGTACATTGCGTACCGTTCACGCGGGTGAAACCGTCGGGACCCTCCGTAATACCGCTCACTCCATGTACCCAACCCGACTCGCCTACCTTGCGATACTGGATATCAAATTCGTTAGCCGCGCCGGATGTCTCCCATGTCACGATCAGCGTCGAGTCCTCGCAATGCGGATAAGCGATTAAGTTCTGCGGTTTTTTAACAGATGCGGTATTGATCTGGAAATTATCAATCGCCATACTGGTCCGGAAGATCGAATCCTGCTGGTTGCTATTGACCCAGATGAAGATAAAAGCAAAGTTCTTGGACGAGTTAGCGGCATTGACGCTCACCACATTCGTGAGCGACACATTCTGCCATGCCTCACTGCCGCAAACGAATTTCTCACCCGACTCGCCCAGCGCCTGGCAAGCACCGATCTGCGCATTGGAGAGACGTCCGCCCGGAGAGTTGATGATAGCATCGATATTGGAGTTTCCGTTTGCGAACATATCCTGCTCACGGCATACTATAACGTACAGTTTGGAGGTAGTAGAGTCGCCCATACCTTTCCAATCGAAGCTGACATCGTATTTCTGGGTATTGGTAGCCGTAGGGAACTTATAGAGGAAATAAGACACAACGACATTCGGTTTCTTGCCATAGTTCGGGTTTTGTCCGTCCGCGGATATATAGAGCGAACGCTTACCCTCACTATGGACAGACGTACCCACTATCCACTGGTCGGTAGTAGGCCGGGAGCCATAGTTGAGTGTCCATGCCGAGAGATCCTCCCCCTCCTCGAAACTACATTCGTAGGGGAAGGTGGTCGCGACATTATTCTGCGCCCATATCAGGACGGAGAACAAAAGGGCTATATGTAAGAAGAGACATCTCTTCATAATGGACGATATTTCGTGATTACGATTTAATAAACCTGCTCAATGTCAGCGCCGTCGGTACCCGTGATGACAAACTCGACGCGACGGTTGAGTTGTCGTCCTTCTTCGGTATCGTTATCAGCCACCGGCTCTTTCTCACCCTTACCCTCAGCCGTCATACGCTCAGCCGCTACTCCACGGTCAATCAGGTTCTGACGAACGGCATTAGCACGACCTTCAGAGAGGATCTGGTTCGCTTCATCCGTACCCACAGCATCGGTATGTCCGGTGATATGAATGGTTACACCCGGGTTATCCAAGAGGAATTGTGCGAGATCCGACATAGCTTGCTCCGACTCCGGCAAGATATAAGTCTTGTTGGTAGCGAAGAAGAGGTTTTCGATCTTCACTTTTATACCTTCGTGGATCGGTTGCATGAAGAGGTCAACGGTATCCTGTACGAAATGGATGGTATCCTCCTTAGGCATGTAACCCGGTGCACTGAGATGGGCGATATAGTGACCCTCCGTGAGCGGTGTCTCCACGAATCCGTCATCCGACGACTGCGCTGTGTAAAGCGCCACCGTGTCGGTGAGAGAAGTCATACGGACAGAGGCTTCGATAGGATCTTGACTCTCCGCATCGAAGATATTCATACACAACGTCGGAATGATCGGCTCAGGAATACGTTGCAAGCGGATGCGGATCGTATCGTAGGTGAACTCCTCCACCGTATAAGTAATCGTATCGGAGGGGAAGTATCCCACCTTGGAAGCCGTAACGCGGTACTCGCCTTCGGGCACACGACCGGCCTTGACTACACCTTGCTTATTGGAGTTCTTCTGTTTGGGCTTATTCGTCGCTACCTCGGTGATCTCTACCGAAACACCACCCAATGCAGCCAACGAAGCATCGTCAGACGCATGAACAGCCAGACGCGGAAGCGGCTTTGGCGGCAGACTACCAACCCCAAGTTGTTTACGCGGCAGATTGAACCACACCGCAATCTTCGCTCCTACCAGGAACGGATTCACCTTTGCTCCCGATGCCGAAGTGGTAGCCAATGCCGTATTGACGGGGAAGTTCAAGGGGTTCGCATCCACCATCATCTGCGTCGGAATATCCTGCGCACCCGCGGCCGGCGCATACTTATTGATATTCATGAACCCATAATCCGCAAAGACGGACAGACGCAATTTGGCAGCCGACTTAAGCCACGGATCCAAGTTCACACCAATCTCCGCCGAAGCCGCCACATTGAGCCCGAAATTCACTTTCTGCGGATCGCGGTTAACCGGCTGATCGGTAACAAGGGTATGGTTGTACATATCCGTCATACCCTCAATGAGTTCCTTGTCCTCAATCGTGGTCGTGAGTACGCCGCTGATAGTGGATTGATTCCAAACGCCGAGACCGGCTTTCACACCGGCTTGCCAGAAAAGCGGAATATTCTTGAGTTCCATACCGAAGAGCAAGGGCACCTGCGCAAAACCGCCTATCAGTTTGTCGTTGAGCGATGCAAAATCATAATGATAAGTCATCGAAGCCGGATAGGGATTCATGCCATAAGCAAGCGCAAAAGTTCCGTTCTCCTGGTTGGAGATGCCCATCACGGAATTATAGGTATTGAACTCGGCACCGACGGTCATCAAGAACTGCTTGTACCGCAGTTGGTATCCCAAACCGATGCCGCCGCCTACAAAACCATTGTCTTTGTTTTGGAAACCGATGGCATTGAGTCCTCCCGCAGCCGGCGTAAACTGAATACCGGAGGTAAAGAGATTGCTATACCCTACTTGTCCCCAGAATCCGAGGCGATGATCAATATCGCGGTTCATATACGCCAAGATGCGTTTGTTCTTCTTCTCAATCGCCGCAATCTGCGCCATGTATTGCGCTTTCTCCTCTGCCGCCGTCAACTCGGGCTCCACAGCTTTCTTGGGAGCCGGTTTGCCTTGACTCTTAGACGCCTTGGCGCGATCGGCAGCAGCCTTGGCTTTCGCTTTCGCTTTCGCCTTTTGGGCAGCCGCTTTCTCCGCCTCTTTCTTGCGGGCAGCAGCCGCCTTCGCCTTCGCTTTATCTGCCGCAGCTTTCGCTTTCTCACGCTCCTTGGCTTTCTTGGCTTTTTCCTTCTCTTTCGCCGCTTTCGCTTTTGCTTTGTTATCCGCAGCATAAACAGCAGCCACTGAATTGTCCACTAAGGATGCCATAGGAGCTACGACACCCAAACCCATTGCAAATAGCAGTATGTAGAGTACTCGTTTCATCATTGTTATCTAATTGATTGGTTTCCACCACGGATACGGTAGTTGCGCGTGGCTTTTTTAGAATCGTAAATATAGGATTTGCCGTGTTTCGGCATCTCAAATGCAATCGTGTATTTGATACCCACGTTCAGGTTTCGGAAAACCGCATTGTCCGCCAGCGAACTGAGCATCAGAGGCTGGATAAAGAACTGCACCCCTTGGTCCGTCTCGTGGTAATCAAAGATCGGATTTCCGCCGGTAGAACTATGCAGGTTCAGCAATCCGAAATCAGCATATACTCCCAGGTACATACGTACTTTGTCGGGATTGAGGCGGAATTGCTTATGCTTGAACATGTGTCCGATACGGGCACCCACCTCCACATGCGCCATGATATTCAAATTCCATTGAATCGGCAATACCGCGCTACTCATCGGCTGATCGGAAGCGAACTGATGGTTCGGCATGTCGTAGAAATCGTCGTAATACTCGTCATAACCACCATAGGTCGTTACCAAAGCGGTAGAAGAGGTCGATCCATAGAGATTGTACGACACTTTGGGACCTACCATAAAATAGAAACGCTTCCACTCACCGCCAAAGAGAATCGGGATATTGATATTCGCCATGTGGCTCAAATCACGGGATTTATTCACCAGCACGTGCATGTCGAATAATTGTCCCTCCGTATCACGCATCGGAATGAACTCGTCAATAGCATTCAACTGATTGGCATTGAGTTCGTACATCCCCTCCACGCCGATAGAGAAAATGAAGTTGTTGCGGAACAAACGATAGTCCACTCCGAGATTGGCATTCATACCCAACGCAGGCTTTTGACCCGGGATAGTATGAAGCAAAGATGAGTAACCTGCATCCCCGTGCAAAGACACAAAATGGGACACATCCGGAGAGAGCTGCGTATAAGCCCTCGCACCCAAGCACAAGAGCATCAACCACACTATGGACAAACACCGTTTCAACACCTTTTTGCTACAAATATACGCAATTGAGCGGCAAAATTACAAAAAAAATCTCAATTATGCAAATTTTTGCCACTTTTTTGTTTATTTTTCTTAATTTTGTTCGTTACAGATAACAAAAAAGGCCGCCGAAGCAGCCTTTTTTGCATATATCCGTGATTTTTACTTCACGTTCACTTTACGTCCGGTCAGGTCATAAACAACACCATTGACAAGGATGTAAACATGATCATTTTCGATGAACTTAATCGCTTGAACGCTGTTTGCACCGGAGCCTTCAAGATCGGTCGGATTATCCTTATGAACGATCGAGAGGTTGTCGATAGCAGCCGGATCTCCATTGGAGAAGCTGTCATCGTTGATCCAGATAACTGCGAATCTGTACAGACCGGTTACCGGAACAACTACGGACTTGTGCTGCCATGCTGCCTCGTTCACTAGAGCGATATTCTCGTCCAATGCGATCCATCCTGCAGGCAGGTTGGTAGCGGTCAGACCGGCGGGTACAACACCTGCGGTCAGTTCTACCTCTGCCGGAACAAGAGCTACACGCATAAAGTCGATAGCACCGTCCTCATCATAGTACTCACCTTCGCACTTCCAATCGTACGATACGGTATAGGTACCGGTACGTGCGAAATCGAAGAGTTTGGTAGCGAACGATACGGAAGCAGCCTCATCATCGTAAGCATAGGTAGCGCCGTCATTAGAGATGAAGAGCTCACCATTGCTGATTACCCAAGCGTTCGTTTCGTTAGCGAATTTCCATCCGTTAGCATCTGCGAAGGTAGTCGAGTACGGCAGAGACTCGATTTCCTCAATCGTCTGGAAGGCGAGAGATACGAGCTTGCTGTTCTCGTCACCGCAGTTATTGCGCAGATAGAAGACGTATGCGGTAGCCTCGCTGAGGTTATCCAATACGAGCGGGTTAGCAGCCGGAGCGAACGCGGTCGGAGCCTCGTTAGAGGATGCGAGAACAACTGCGTATTCCCAGTTAGCGCCCTCTACCTCATCCCATGCGAAGGTAGCACCGGCGGTCGTGATATCCGATACCTCAAGGTGCATAGCCCACATACAAGACGGAGCTTGACCCGGAACGTAGCCGATCGTCATCTTCGGCGAGAAGTTACGCTGCGTCATGTTGTTGCCCGTACCGTAACCACCGATAGAAGCGCCGGTCATGTTCTTACCGTACCAAGTAGAAGCACTATAGTAGGTCGAGCTACCACTGGCAGCGGTCTGCTTGAAGCCGATGAGCAGGTTGTCACCTGTGTACTGGAACGGCTCGCTGAGGGTTACTACCATCTTGTTATCCACGATAGAGAGGTTACCGGAAACCATGACTTGCGTCAGACTGCTCCAGTCAACAAGCGCGCTAAGCGTAGCCTCCTCCGTCGTAGTCATATATACCTCAAACTCGGAAGCACCCCAGTTGGAAGTAGCCTGACTTGCATAGAAGGTCAACTCAGTGATCGAATCCCAGAGGATTGCTTGCAACTGATCAGCCGGAACAATGAACTGACTGGCGGTTGTACCATCGTCCACATACGATCCGTAAACAGGTACATAGCCGTTGGTGTTTGTACCGTCGTTCACAACAATCGAGTAGATATTGGTCGGCGTGAAGGAGATCACAGCACTATACGTGCTCTCACCATCCTCCTCACCACAGTCTGCTTTCACGCGAGCGTAGTAAGTCTGCTCTGCTGTCAGACCGGTCAGGTATGCTACCGGCTCGGTAACGATCATTACGAGCGAATCAGACATATTGCTGTTCAGACTGTACTCAACCTGCCATTCCTGTGCTTCGCCTGCATTCCAAGTGAGGGTTGCAATCGAACCGTTACCCGGAGTCAACTCTGCTGCCAAACCGGTCGGAGCAGGACAAGCAACCGTCGTACGGAAGGACTTCATGGCACTCCAGTTGCTTACACCATCCTCACCACAGCTCGCACGTACGTATGCATAATAGCCATGCAACGGTTTGAGATCCGTGAAGATATACGAAGTGTCATTTACATCAATCAGGTTAGAGAGGGTATCCGGGTTGAATGCCGCGATGGTATCCAAAGCGATCTGCCATGCGCTCTGACCTTCCTCGCCTGCACTCCACGACAGTTTAGCCGAGTGTGCATAGACATCAGAAGTAGTCAGGTTAATCGGTTTGAGACAGGTCAGCTTCGTGATGCTGATGTTATCTACAGCAGCAGGAGTCTGGGTACCGGTCGAATTATCGTTTCTCCAAAGAAGAACCACTTTGTAAAGACCAGCCTCAACAGCCAAGTCAAACGATTCCGTCGTCCAAGAAGAAGACAAATTCAGCTTGATACCATTATGCAAAGCAGTCCAACCTTCAGGTAACGAGAATGTACTGGTAGCCGTTGCAGACAATTCCAATGTGTCCGGAACAAGCGCAACGCACAACAGGTCATAGTTGCTTTCGCCGTATGCCTTCCAATCGTACTTGAAGTTATATACACCATCCTCAAATTGGAACAACTTGGTAGCATATACGGCAGCCTGAGAACCGGCACTATAAGCATTCGCAGCACCTCCGTTATTGGAGATATAGAGCGCGTGCGTACCCTCACCATTGTGAGCAGCCTCACCATAAGCCCAAGCGTTCGCATAAGAACTATTGACAAACGACCAGCCGTTCTTGGTTTCGAAATCGTTTGCATACGGGATAGAAGCCGGAGCTTGCAGCGTCGT
>Ga0247610_10001439_pt1 | contig 29624 bp, 37 predicted proteins | sample 174DNAGHGhighgp2_FD_193483 | JGI IMG/M metagenome (GOLD analysis project Ga0247610, IMG submission 193483) | Sheep rumen microbial communities from Palmerston North, Manawatu-Wanganui, New Zealand - 1742 DNA GHGhigh gp2 | ecosystem: Host-associated > Mammals > Digestive system > Stomach > Rumen...
ATTTGCGTTTTTTCTTTCTTGTTATTTTTCCATGAGCTGTTAGAGGAATATCTGTAATATCCGAGGCAGGCATAGCAAATACTTCATAAGGTCTACCATCCATTAAACCCACAAATATTAAGAAATTATCTCCACCAGCTTTAATTCGATAAAAATCAGCTTCTAAGTCTTTCGGGCGTTTTGGAGCAGTAGTAGTCTTAAATTCTTCTACTTCAGTATTCGGATTTGAGCCAGTATTTAAGATAGCAATTCTAGCACAACCCGATCTGAAAATCGTCACCCCTTTTAGACCAGCCTTCCAAGCCTCCATATAAATGTCATAAACCTCCTGGACAGTCGTTTCTTTAGGAAGATTTATGGTAGAACTAATAGAAGCATCAATGTGTTTCTGCCAAGCCGCCTGCATTTTAATTCTCTGGTGCCAATCTATATTCTCAGCTCCAACAAAGTAATCGGGGAGTTTGGAAATATCATGATCAAGTTCTGGATGTTCATTAAAATAATCTTCTACAATTTTTGGATATACTTTATAAGTCACATCCTTACCATGCAAAGACTTAGTTGTTCTAGTATATTCTAATGCAAATGTAGGTTCTGTTCCACCAGATATATTTAACAAGGTAGACAGTGTTCCCGTAGGAGCGATTGTTAGTATCTGTGAATTGTGAGGGGCTTTTTCAGGAATTTTACCATCAAAGTTATATTTAGTAATGTCTGAAAATCTAGCATTCTCAAAAACATCACCATACTTTTCTCCAAGTTCACAAGAGGTATTATACGATTCTTGAAATAGTATCTTACCTATCTTATCACAAAACTCAATTCCCTCATCACTATCATATTTTAGACCAAGTTTAATGAGCATGTCTGAAATACCCATAATACCTAGTCCTATTTGTCTGAGATTTTTGGCTGTTTCTCTTTGTATAGCCAAGGGATTCAGATCACGTCCCTCTTTTTGAATATCATCTAGAGCTTCTGTTGCTATTCTGATCGTCTTTCTGAAATCCTCTTCATCAAATTTACCATCTTTCACAAATTCAGATAAGTTAAGAGATCCAAGCAAACAGGCACCTCCGAGTGGGCATCAGTTAGTATAATTTCTACACTAACATAGACTATATAATCCATAAATATAATATTACGGTTCTCAGTTATAGTCGTTGAAGGTAAAATTATATTACCCTGCTGATTTACATAAGTGTGTATTCCAGCATTTTGTGAGATTTTCTAAAGATTTAAAATCTCTAGCCCCCAAGTTAAATCTCAAGGGGTTCCTCGGCCTTAGTATAATAAAATACTAATAGACTATATCTTTCCTTCAGCATTATCTGTTAAGGCTGTAGTATTTTGTTTTAGTCGTTGAACTTATTTCTAAGCTGCTGATTCTAGTATTATCCTAGTTCCAGCAATTAACTACATATTATTTTCATTGAATTTCTTCAAAGCCCTGCACAATTATTGGCTTACAGGGATTTACTCCAGCATATTCAAAATTAGGATCATTAGCCATCATATTCCAATTACTGATTCTATCCCAGTAAAGGATTCCTGGTTCGGCATAATCCCAGTTGTTTTCGGCTAGTCTCATAAATAGATTCTTAGCCTTTATTTTCTTAAGATAAACTGGTCCACATTCAGTTTCTACGTGAACGAGCTTACCATATTCAGGAACAGCATCAAGTTCTTTTTCGCTAATATTCATATTACAAGGCCAATGAAGAAGATAATCACGATCCTCCTCGACGGCCTTCATAAATTCATCATTTACTCTGACTGATATATTAGCATGAGTAATTTGATCTGTATTCCGTTTTATATCTACAAATTCTTCAACATCCGGATGTCGTATGTCAATAGAGAGCATTAAAGCACCCAATTATTTGGACTATATCACACTTATTTCTAAGCTCCGGGAACTTAATCTGGTTATTAAGGGAACCCATTTTCCCTCCAGTAGTCTCTAAACCTTCTATTTCATGGGAAATAGCTTGGCGTGGGATTTTATTATATAATATCTTCCCCACATTCACCCAGTATATGACGCAGTGCTGTGTTTTCGATCTTAATAAATATAATACATCACGTTTCCATGATTTCTCCATTTGCGTCTTCCGCTCTGTCCTATCGTTTCTGTTACGACATCAAATGTTTTCATAAAGCTCACCGCTCCAGTGGTTTCCTTTGCAGAATTATGAACAATAGCACCTCTTGGACGGAGGGGACTGATATCTACACCAACACCACCTCCCAGAGAGTATGTTCTTGCCATATCTGAACAGGTTTTATAAATCTCTTCAATAGAATCACCCGTTCCCAAAACATAGCAATTATGAACAATAACGTTTTCTACTATATAATTATGTTCATCCTCTACTGAGATATTATATACTTTTAATTTTTGGTTTTCAAGTTTTATAATCTCAGTAATAGGTTGATTATATTCAGCAAAATACGTTTTAGTGTCAGAAGAGGATTCAGGATGTCCAAGCACAAAAGCTCCGCAAGAAAGAATATCCCCAATTTCTAGATCTTTGGCTTCTTTCCAGGTTCTTTCTCTGTTATTCATCCAACCATAGCCTATTAAGAATTTATGATTAGGAGTACAAATGATATCTCCACCAGCCTTACTTATTATCTGGTACATATCTCCTTCATACTCTCTCTCCATAACTTCATTTACGACATGTTCTTCTCCGTTAATGGTTCTAACAGTCTCCCCAATTTTTATCTCTTCGATGGGTTTCTTACTGCCATCTCCCATTAAAACTTGAACACCCGCCTTAAAACAATTACTATAGGTTGCTCTCATTTCATCTTGTGGAATCCCCCTGTGAGCGAGTATTCTACCCCCTGGAAGAAACTTTTTTTCTACAATGATTCTTTTAAATTCCGAATCACCACCAGAAATCCTATCAAACCAATGATCTAAAGTTTCTTTCCCTAGATAGAAATATTTTTTTTCTAAAATGTCTTTTCCTAGCTGGTTATCTTCACCCAGCCATTCTTCTACAATCATAAAATAATTCCTTTCTTTTATTGATAGTTATAATTAATTGTATTGTTTTTAGAACTTCTTATCAACTTTAATAAAAAGTTGAATAGATTTTTTCAATTTTCTATATATAAGATAGAAAAAGCTCCCAAACTGCATTTCATTAATTTCAATACCTTATATATATGAAAATAGTAGATATTATATTCATTATTTGTTCATTTATTTTTTCAATGGAAGTAACTGTTTATACTACTTTCCTAGCGGCGTTAGTCGCACATATATTAAAAACAAAAGCTACAAGTACTAAGTTAACTGGATCTCTTACTAGACTTATTCTAATATCAAGTACATTTAGTTATATTATGTACTATATTTTCGTATTAAACTAACTAACTCTGATGAATAAAAAAATTAAAGAAATAAAAAGATTAGTTTTTCACATAGTATCAACAAGAGATACTATAGACATGAAATTTATTTATAGAAATCTTGAGGATACTAGAATTTTTATAAACCCCACAAGAGATAAAATAAATCAAGAACTACAAAATAATCCCAACGCCGATGTTATATTAATTGGACATGGAGATTCTAAGGGGTTATATGATAAGGACCTCAAAAACTACTGTATAGATTCGGATACTGTTCAATATCTAAAGGACCACTTTATTATTGGTATTTGGTGTTTTGCTTCAGAATTTGCTGATTTATACGAACTACATGGATTTTTTACTTCTAATTTTATATCAAATAAAAAAGAATTTTATAATCAATTTCTTATTCCTGGAGGAGATATAGCAGACTCTTATTTAAAGCAATTGAATATAGAATTTTCACAACGATTAAATAATTTAATAAAACAAGAAATAGACCCTAAGACTTGGGTAAAGGAATTACAAAAGAAAGCTATTGATTCCGATACTGTAGTAGAGAAGTATAACTATGAAGCATTAAGTTATTATGAATAATAAAAAGAAAATTATCGTTTTTACTGAACCTAAAGAGGCATTATATAAGCACTATAATTTTGATAGAGTAATGCATTTAGTAACACCCAAATTATATGAAGTGGAAGTTATAGGAGAATGTGAACATCAGTATGAAATTAGGTTATTAGATAACATCAATTGTTATAAAAAAGGAGATATTATATACGTCAATAAATCTAATATCATATTCCCAAAACATAATTTAGAATTATGAAGAGATATTCTTTTATACTTTATAAAAAAGATGGAGTTAAACAAAACTTGAAGTGCGTTAATTATCAACATTACGAGCAAGCAAAAAAAGAACTAGATTTGAAACTAGACTCACTCGGTATTAAGGAAGAAGATGCAGAAATAAAAGAAATGGGGGTGGATAATATTATGCTAATTTTTAATAATGGTTCACTTATTTTGAAAATATGTCCCTGTTAAAACCAAAAGACCTTAGTAAAGTAGATTTTCTAACGGGAAAGACTACATTACAAAATACTGCTAATTGTTATGTAGTAACTAAACCGGGAACCTATAAAATTCCTCTTGTTTATGGAAATGCAATAAAAAATGGAGAAACAAATCATTCTGCATTACTAGGGTTTAAAAATTATAGGAATATTGAAATAAATACTCCACAGATTGACGCAAATATCATACACCATTATAAAATAATATATAAGGATAATGTAAATATAAGACATGTAAGAATAAATCTTACTAATTCATATATTTACTTTACAATAGGTAGATTATCCGAGTCTACGTATTATAATAGTGGTAGTACACTAATAGGAGTATATGACGAGCTTAATAATATGATTTGGAGTTGGGTTATTTGGTATACTGAGGAGAATCTATCAACAATACCCATAAAATTTCCCAAAAAATACAGATCATCAATACTATCAGTTCCTTTACTTTTTGGTGGGTCTTATTTTGAATTTATATGGGGTTATAGATCTCCATCTCCATATTATCCGAATAAACCAGAAGGTAATTGTCCTCCTCGATCGACGTGGGGAACAGACTTTAATAATTTATATAAAAATAAACATATAAATGATCCCTGTCCACCTGGTTTTAAGATTTCAGGATTAGAGATTTTTTCTAAGATTGTAAAATCCGCTAAAGTAAAGGATATTTCTCTATACCCCAACAAAAATAGATACCATGTAGTATCACTCTTAATACAAGATAGTGAATTTAAACTATTAGCTAGAAATATTAGCAGCACTCCTAATCAAATCGTATCGGTAGGTCCTTGGAACTGTTATTATTGTAAACAATCAGATCAGATACTTACAATAAGGTACTATTATCAAATCGACATTGATAATAAATTATCTAAATTAGATTGTCAATATTTAGAAATACCAGCATGGTCGGCACGCATTATTATCCCATGTACAGAATAAAAAAAACAAAGGAGATTACTAATTATCTCCTCTATTTTTTTTATTTCCATAAACTATTTTTTCCGTGGTACTCCTCATTAGCCCACGTAATAAAATCCTTTCCTTGAGTTTTTTTATTAAACTCAGAAAGTATACTCGAAAGTGGATGTAAAAAAGTTCCCTCTCTTTTTGAGAAACCAGAAGAAAATCCTACATCTATCATTAAATTGGGGATATTAGATACAAATTCATCTAAATGTCCATGAGTGTGACCAAAAATAGACAATCCCCCATGATACATATAAGGAAAGTCTATAATAGGAAAATGAGAGAGTGTTATTTTATAGTCAATTTTATCTTCAGTTTTCAGCATTAAACTCAGAATATCATAAAACCCCTTAAAATATTTGCCATGTTTTAAAAAGAAATCCTGTTTATCATGATTTCCGAAGATTTTATATATTGGACAAGGTATTTTTGATATTAATTTCTGAAATTTATTTTCTCTGGTTCCAAAAAACATGTCCCCTAAATCAAATAACGTACACTCAGAATCTAATACACTTACTAGCTCATTTTCTATATACTCTTCCATTTCATCCAAACTAGAAAACGGGCGAAGATCTAAGTCTATAACGTTTCTATGTTGATAGTGTAAATCACCCATAAAATAAAGTTTTTCTGGGTCATACTCATTGATCTGCATTTTCGTCATTTTTCCAATTCTCCTTTCTATTATACTTTTTCTTTGATTTATGAACTTTTCCGGGTCGTAGAGATATCAATTTTCCATGTTCTCTAATTTCTTCTTCCCGGATTAAAGACCATTCTGTTTTATGTCTATTATAATTTTTCTTCTTTTTCTTCATACATATATAAAGCATTAATTACCTTATAAATGTATTATAAAAAATTTACAGTTTTTGAATTCTAATACAGTTGATATAATTATGAAAAAATATAAAAATAAGTATGAAATTTTTAAGGAGGAGTGTATAAATATAGCCGATCTCCCTAAAAATGAAGAGCTAGATTTCTGGCCTGTAAAAAAAGGTCATAAATGTAAGGTCCTTAAAGATAATACTGGGACCTGGAGAATAATTGACCTTGGAATTGCGGACCTAATTCAAGCTCTGTGGAACAAGGGATATGAAACTTTATTTTGTTGTGAGGGGCATGAAGACGAATATCAATGTAAACTTGGAGGATATATCTCATTTGAACATAATCCTAAAAATCTGGAATTAATAAGAAAGATAGAGGGAAATGAATTGGTTAGAATAGAAAAAGAAAACGTAAATTATAAGACAGGAAGGTATGTTATTAGGTTCTATCCGATGGTTCCAAATGATACAACCGAGTTCAAACAAGAATTTATTAAATTAATGATGAAATGGCTAAAGAACTAAAAATGAGTTTAGACATTAATAAAAGTCTATCAGAAACTTACTTAGATTATAAAAGAGAAACAGGAGAAAAGATATCTTATGAGGAATTTATAAAAAGTCTTCAAAAAACAATATTCCTGTGGTTAAGGGATATACTAGGAATAAAACTTGATCTCCCAAGTAAGTTTTTTACTTTTAAGAATGACGTAATTAATCCTGGAGGCGACTACTATATAGCGGGACGATTTTGTTCTAGGATAGATCAGAAAAAGCTTTTCTTAATAAAGAGGTTTAAACTGATAAAAATCCGTCAATCTAAAATCGGAGCTGTAGTAGATAGGGATATTCTTATTACAGATTTCATTGGAGTAGTCGGTCATGAAATGGCACATTACTATAATTTAGTTAATTTTAAATTAAAAGAAAATAATACTCATGGAATTAGATTTCAATTTATTGTCAAGCAATGGAATTATGTATTAAAGAAAAAAGGATACAATATTAAAATACCGGTCAAAGCAAATCCACCGCTGGCAATAATAAATCCTGAGAGACTAAGTAACTGTTATCTTAAATAATATAAAACTTCTCTCCATATTGAAAACCCCTCAATTCCTTATATATGACACAAAATTCAAAAACAAATTTTTTTGATATACATCATAGATAGTCTTATATTGCGTAATGTAGTATAGGACCTTGGAACCAGAGGACGTAAGTTACCGAGTGTTCGATCTATGAGGTGAAACTTTTTTAAATTATTCTAGGCTTCATAATATTAATATTTCAAAGGGGCCCGCAGTTCTGCGGGCTCTTTATTTTTTTTTCAAAAAAAGCAGATAAATTCCTTATATATATAAAAAATAATAATTATGTTTGTTTGGACAGTTAAAGGTGTATTAGACATCTTAGTTATAGCTATCACAGTAATAGCTATTTTCACTCTTATTATTAGAGATTTAATAAGAAATAAAAAAGAACAAAAAAAACATGAAAATGGAAAAGATTAAGGAGAAGTATCCCATCATCGATGAGCTATATTCTGGTGTTTGTCGGATTTCAGATTCTCTAAGGAAATCAATGGAAGTGGAAGGAGGAGAGATAGTAGATTTTAATATGTCTCTCCAGGTACAGGATAAAATAAGAAAGGACATTGAGAAATGGAATATCTTTATCAATGAATTCGAGAAAGAGAAAGAGAAAGTAGAATTGGATAGAGATACGTATTGTAGATTAAGTGTAATTCAAGTTGGACTTAAGGTTTTTAGAAGAATAATGATCACAACAACAGGAGAAGAACTAGAACTATCAACATTCCCCTCAATTCCTTATACTTGTAAATAACATATTAAAACTTTAAAGATAAAAAGAAATGAAGTATTCACTAACACGTGCGCTTGCAGAAATAAAGCTCTTACAGAAGAGATTTTATTCTGAAGTTTCAGATCTTAATTTAGTAGCCGTGAAGCATGGCATAATCTTGAGAAAACCGTATTCTTCTCAAAAGCCAGAAGACTTCACAAAAAAAGCAGTCTCCAACAATCAATCAGTTTGTGATCTTGAAAAGAGAATAACTATGATTAAAAAGAAGATTGCAGAAGCCAACAGCACAGTCAAGGTGACTATCGGAAAGAGAGAAATGACAATTCAAGATGCTCTGATCGAGAAAGCTATGCTTCCACTCAAGCAGACTCGGCTCGATCAATATAAAAGACTTCTCAGGTCAGCCAGAGAGCAGTTTGAATTGGCTCAAAGTGAGAACGATACTCGAATTCGTGAAAGAGTTCGGGACGCTAAAGATGCTATTACCGAACAACAGGCAAAAGAGGAGATCGAGATCTCACGTGCAGTGAGCATGGTAGACCCGCTTGAACTGTCAAAGGTGATAGAAGCCCTGGAAGCAGAAATCATGGAATTTGAGAGCAACGTTGATTTCGTATTGAGTGAAGCCAACTCTACGAATTTCATTGAAGTCGACGACTAGACAAAACTCTTTTTATTCCTTAATGCTATATCGAAAATTTTCAAAAATTTCGCCGTCTGATATCTACGTTAAGATATTTATTAAAACCTCTCCAAGAGGTTGTTGAAATTACCTACAATAGTAACCTCAAAGTTTAAAGGTGAAAAGATTAAAGGTGAAAAGATTTAAAGATTGTTTCAATAATAAGCTTATAAGTTTAAATCTAAAAGCTTATGAAAATCCTAGAAAAAGTTTATCTTCTTATGGAAGTAGGCGCAAGCAGAAATGTGTCGAAAATTTGTACTAGGCTGATATAGTTATTAAAAAGGACCCAGAACAAGGGATAAAACCTAAGTTCTTGGGTTCTTTTTTTTCTTCCAGTTGAAGTAAAGATGAAACCCTTATATATGTATAATACAAATTTAATAAACAAATAAAAATAAAATAATTATGGCAAAAAAAAGTTCAGTTACATTAGTAGAAAGAAAAGTAAACTACTCCGTTAAGGAGTTAGAAGATCTTGGTATTAGAATTTACCAGTCGAATGTTAATCGCCTCCAAGATGAGAGGCTGATAAATACATTTAAAACCCACTTGTTAGGAGGTGGGAGATTTGAAACACCAGGAAAATTGGTGAATGCCCGCGAATGCCTAAAAGCAGGTCGCGTTCTGTATAGATCCCACAAGGTCAGTGGGAAGAAAACATTAAAAGTAGCTGGAGTAGAAGACTTTACTTCGGCAGAATTAGATGATTTTAATCAAGGTCGCTGCTTGGTAGTATTTGATGGAAATCATCGGTATTCCTCTATGTTACGAGCCATTGAACTGGCTAAGAGTGAAAAAGAAAAAGAGGAAATAAAAAACAACACGTTCTTTAATTATGAGGATATCCCCGCTGGAAGACTAAGTGAGGTATTCTTAGAAATTAATACCCAATTCAACCAGATAGACAACCAAGACTATATCCCCTACATCCTGAAAAATCATGGAGGTAAGGGAGGAACAGGAACCCTCTATGAATTTGACTACGCCCTTGACGCTTGCCAACGGGCGAAATACACTGGAAACAAAGATCGTGAGGGTCTGTTTAATTATACCGGTTCTCTTCTGATATGCACAGGTGGTATTAGGCCTCGTGCATACTCCGAGAAGGAAAGTCTTTTCCTTCTAGCAAAGAAGGGAAAGGAGGGATTAGAGCTGCCTCATCAATGTAAGAGCTCTGAGCTCTTCAAAAGGTACATATTGGTACCCTATCTATTCGAGAGGAATATAGTCCTAAATAAGATGGACCATGCTCTCATCTTCAAGAACAACCTAAGATTCTTGTCAAGATTCTTAAACACTGCTAAAACACCAGGCGAAGCAGTTGCGTTTGCAGCATTCCTGACAGAATCTGCTGATGCCAAAAACTTCTTAAAAGAATTTCGACTCTACCGTACAATTCGTAGTACTGGTGGCCGCGAAATAATATCCTCAAATCTCCAAAGAGATGCGTTTTTTAAAGAAAAATGGGAGGAATTCAAGAAAACTTACGACGAAAAAGATCAAGAAAGAATCTTTACAAAAATAAAAGAGGATTTTGACAAAGAGGTAAATCTCCTCAAGGAAAAAGAGGAAATTTACAAGAGAGGGAACAAGGGGGCGTATACTGCTAATCATAACAAAATGATCGCAAGTGCAAAGCTCTCTGTAGTTGCTATGTACTGTTATCTTTACGAACGTGAATAGTAAAGTAACAGAAAAATAATAAACTTTATGCTTATTACCTTATATGTGTAATGGGTATAAGGTTTATTATTTTTTTTATAATATAATAATAACGTATATTTTATGATAACTAAAGAGGAATTTAAATTAGAAATAAGAGAAGCTTCTAAAAAATTAAGAGAAAAACATCCCGAATATAGTGAAGGTCAAGCAATATTTAATACTATTGACTCTGATGATAAGTATTTAGGGGTTGCTAGACATGTACAATTTCAATTTCATTTTGACTGCTTCTTCGATAACAAAATAGATGAATTTTTAGATAAATGTTATGAAGAATACCGAAGATTATATAATATAATAAATTATGTTAGATAAAGAACCATTTAGTAAAAAAGAACCTAATAATTGTGATTTTACATGTGAGTTCTGTCTTACTGAAAACTGTAGTAAAAGAAGAGCTTGTATTGGAATAACACAAAGTCCTATGTGGGAATACTGGATGTCAAATCGAAATAATAAAAATGACTGAAGACGAGATTGAAGGATTAGCCTATGACTCACTAGATAATTACTGTGAAAAATATAATAAAGACTGCGAAAAATGTCCCTGTCATGTTTACTCAGATACATTCGGTTATGGGTGTAATTGCGGACTCTATCGTAGAGCCTTTGTTGATGGGGCTAAACAATTTAAAGAAATCATATTAAATATAATCTCAAATACTATAAAAAAATGAATGAAACACTATATGTTTTAGTACAGTGGCCAGAAAGTCAGTTATTAATGGAACATCCGAGATTCTCTGAATGTCTCTTTGTAATGGACATTGATGGTCATGAAGAGGTGGGATCTAGTGCCTATATGTGTCCAAATGATCTCTTCAGAGAGATTTTTAGTGTAAATGAGAGTGATATAAACAAAATCACCAATTAAAATGGCTGGCTGTATGGAAAAAGACTATAAAAAATTATATGAAGAAGTTTTTGAGAGAGCTAGAAAAATGATTTTCAATAATCCAGAGACTAGTAAGATTATTAAGGAAGTAATCCCTGAAGTATTAGAGGAAACAGAGGATGAAAGAATAAAAAGATTGCTCATCAAAGGATTCAAAGATTATGGAAATGGGGATGCTATTTTCGGCGGTGTGAAATGTAACGATATTATTTCTTGGCTGGAAAAACAAAAGCAACCCCAAATAGAGGAAAAATTATCAACTAGAAATGATAGTTTATACCATGAAATAAACACTCTGGAATCTACTCCCGGAACTGTTATAGATAATGTAGATGGGGTAGTAGCTGCAGACTATTTCCGAGAGTGGACGATTGAAGATGCAACAGAGGGAGATTTATTGGTCTGCTATAACCCAGAACGAAAACCAAATAAAGTACAGTATGGCATATTTAAACACTATAATAGCAGTTTTGATCATGATAATGTAACCTGCTTTAATGCTTCCATTGGTCTCGCTTGGGATGGAAAACTTATCATTAATGACTATATGGGCGGTAGTGTTGTTCATCCAGCTACAATAAAACAACGAGAACAATTCAAATCAAGCCTAAAGGACAACATTAGAAACATAATCAATCAAAGACCACTATTTAATATAGGAGACACTATTATACACAAAGAATTAGGGGGAGATTATATACAACCCCATAAAATTGTACGAATAGATATGCTAAATAAAAAGTATTATTCAGAAGATGAATATTCTATAAACTTTTCAGAACAAGACGACTATGAACTATTTGTCTAAACCCTTCGATTGCGATCATACATGTGAATATTGTGTTGTCGAAAGATGTCCCGAAAGAAAACAACCAGAAGGCAAAACACAAAGCCACACACAAGAAACTTGGATTAATTCATTAGAAGAAATAACCAATAAAACCCATAGATAAAAAAATGAGGGGTTTAGAATCGGTTAAAAACCTTATAAATAGAAAGAAAGAGAAAAGTTTCTGTTCTTTTTATATATATCCATAATTGTAACCCCGAGGATAATTCTATAGTCCTTGGGGTTTTATTTTTTTTTTCGAGAAAAAAAATTAGAAACAATACTTTTAATATTGTTTCTACTTTGAGCGGAAGACGGGGCTCGAACCCGCTACCTATAGCTTGGAAGGCTATCGCTCTGCCAAATGAGCTACTTCCGCTTTTTATTCATATATAAGGATTTAAAGTGTTGGGAAATGCTATGTGATCATTTAAAAGTGTTATACCATATTTATCCATTTCCCCTTGTTTTATAATCACTTCCCCATTAATTATCTTTCCAATCATATCTGGGAGTGGTGTATATTCAATTAGATAAGTAAGTTTAGGAGGCCCCAATTTTAACTTCTTATAAACTGAAATATACTTCCGATATTTTATTAACCTAGATATTTTTTTATTACCCCCTACTACTACCGTTTTTCCATCGACATTAAAACAATTATCGGTTAGTTCTATTACGTCGGGGAGAACTCTTTGTAAGTAGTTTTTATCCTCACCTTTTTCATATTCTGGTATAAATTCTAGAAATACATGATTATAATCATGATATCTCCCTAAATAATAAGTAGTTTTTGTATACATATCTTTGTATAAGGTTTTAAAAGAAAAAAAAATAAATGCTTTTATTAGCACTTATTTGTTGTGGGGAAGGGTAGACTCGAACTACCGAACTCCGAAGAGGACAGATTTACAGTCTGTTGCAATTGCCACTATGCGACTTCCCCATTTTTATATTCCCAGTTATTTATTTGGGATTTTTTTTGAGCCGATGAAGGGACTCGAACCCCCGACAGGCTGATTACAAATCAGCTACTCTACCAACTGAGTTACATCGGCTTTTTTACATATATAAGGATTTGAGGGTATTTTCCTTATATATATGATAAAAATATTTGCAAAAACAATAGAAGATTCAGCAAAAGAGCAGATAGATAATCTGCTTAAAGTTGGTGTTTTTTCTGAGGATAGTATAAGAATAATGCCTGATGTACACTCTGGAAAAGGATGTGTTATAGGATTTACGGCAGTTCTAGAACAAAAAATTATTCCTGATATAGTGGGAGTAGATATTGGATGTGGAGTAAAAGTTTATGAATTTGCTGAAAAACCAGACTCTAAACAACTACAAGATATCATACAAGCTTACATTCCTTCTGGAACCGGTTGTTATAGAGAAGACTGGAAAAATATAAAACCTGCATATCGAAAATACAGAGATCAAGCTAGTAGTTTAATTGAGAATCTTAAATGCAAACAGGATCTAAGAAATATAGGAAGATTGGGTGATTCAATTGGATCTTTAGGGTCTGGAAACCACTATATAGAACTAAACTACTCTGAAAAAACTAGCACCTACTTTCTAGTAATCCATTCTGGCTCTAGAAATTTAGGAAAACAGGTTGCAGAAATTTATCAAAACCTAGCCATAAAAAAAATTTCGAAAAATACAAAAGAAGACTATAAAAGAGAAGTTGAAAAAATCAAAACGGAACTTAAGAGTCTAAATAAACAAAAGGAATTGCCTTTGGCTTTAAAAAAATTTAAAGAAGAATTTAAAATAAGAAAATCAGAAATACCAAATGAGTTATGTTGGCTTGAAGAAGATGATATGACAAACTATCTTCACGATATGAAAATCTGTCAAAAGTTTGCAGTTTTTAATCGTGAACTTATGGGACTTATTATTTGCGATAAATTAAAACTAACAATCTTAAATGAATTTGAAACTGTACATAACTATATTGGACCAGATAATATTGTAAGAAAAGGATCTGTTTCGGCTTATTTAGGAGAAAAACTCATAATTCCCATGAATATGAGAGATGGTTCTCTTATTTGTATTGGAAAAGGAAATAAAGACTGGAACTATTCTGCACCACATGGAGCAGGTAGATTAATGTCTAGATTCTCCGCTAAAAATAATATATCTTTGGAGGAATTCAAAGATTCCATGAAAGGAATAGATACTTGGAGTGTATCAATGGATACTTTAGATGAAGCACCTCAAGCATATAAACCTATGGAAGAAATAATATCTATGATAGAACCAACGGTAGACATTATTGATATTATTAAACCAATATTCAATTTTAAGGCATCATAAATATATATTAAAATAACTAAGGAAACTTGGTTATTTTTTTTGTACTTATTTTTGGTTTGGAATGGGAGTGGAATGGGAATAATTAATTGCTCTAAGATAAAGTTTAGCGAAGCGATCTAAACTTGAATATAAGAGCTAATAAGGAGTGAGAGAAGGCCTTCCCGGGGCCACAATTCTAACGAATTGAACCCCTTCTCTCACTCTCTTTCTATCTTCTCCTAAAAAATCCTAAACCTCGGGTGTCCCTCGGTTTTTAACGGATTTTTCTTAACGGAGAAGGAAAGAAAGAATTTTAGAATGAAACCCCTATTGATTTATTTGGAAAAGAAAAGTACCCATTTTTTTATAAGGGGATTGTTATATTAGATGGGAACAATTTTTTAGAAACAAAATGGTTATTTTGCAGTTATAATGACGTGTAATTCTAATAAATGAACAGTTAAAGTTATCCATTCCAGACCACTCCAAAATGGGTCTGGAATGGGAATAAAATAAGTACAGAAGAATAATATAACGTAGACTTGTGATAGTTTACAGTAAATAAAATAATTATGAATGAAATAAATGAAATGGATAATAGAATGAATGTTATCCCTATTAATGTTCCGGAGGGTATTGAGTATATAAGTGAGTGGGAAAATTTCACACTACCTCTAGGACATTCTATTTTAGATAAAACTATTTGTGGTTGTGGATTTACTGAATATTGTTTAAATAATTCCATTCCTACTGTTCTATGTTCTCCTAGAAAGAAATTACTGGAAAATAAGGAGGAACAGCATAATAGTGAAAAAGGTAGAGAGAAGGGATTAAGATGGGTGTATTATTTTAGGAATGACTACGAAAATAATATTGAATTTGATGGTAATCAAGAGATAAACACCCCTTTTGGTAAATCTTCTTCTAATTTCCTTTCTGCTATACAAACTCAAGAAAACTTAGATGAGGTAGAAAAAAGTGAAAGGGTGATATATATAAGTAAGATAAAGAATGAGTTAAGAGAATATATTTGGAATTGTAAAGAAACCAATACTCCTTTTAAAATTATTGTAACTTATGATTCCCTTTACCATGTTCTTAATGTTCTTTCGGAATATTATTCCTCCAATGAATTTTACTGTATTGTAGATGAATTTCAATCAATCTTTATGGATGCAACTTTCAAAGCAACAGTAGAATTAGATTTTGTGGAAGATTTGAAGTTATGTAAGAATGTTCTCTATTTATCTGCTACGCCTATGCTAGAGAAATATTTGGTACAACTCGATACTTTTAAATCCCTCCCAATGTATAAGCTTATTTGGCCAGAGAGTAGAATAGAGAAGGTTAGAACAGAACTCAGAGTAGTAAGGAGTATAAATAATGAGATAAAAGAGTTAGTGGAAGATTATAGAAATGGTAAAGGTAAAGAGAAAGTATTACCTAATGGAGAAATTAGATATTCAAAAGAACTTGTTATTTTTGTCAACTCTATTAAGTCTATCATAGATATCATAAAGAAGTGTGATCTTAAGCCTGATGAAACTAATGTAATTTGTGCTGATAATTCCAAGAACATCAATGCCCTTAAAAGAGTCAAACATCAGGTAGGTAATATTCCTATGGAAGGACAATATCATAAGATGTTTACTTTATGCACTAGAACAACTTACCTCGGAGCAGATTTTTACTCTACAAATGCTTTTACTGTAGTTTGTTCAGATTGTAATATCCAAACTATGACTGTTGATATTTCTCTTGATCTCCCCCAAATTCTAGGGAGACAAAGATTAAAAGAAAATGTGTTTAGAAATGAGGCACTAATTCTTTATAAAGCAGAATCAAAGAAAATGGCAGTTATAAATGAGTCAAAACTAGTAAATGATGAAAAAGTAAAAGCAAAAGAGTTACGATCGGATAAATTATTAGAGGGATATTCTAAGATGTCTGAAGAGGAAAAGAAACTGTGTGCTGAGAAGTGGTCAAGAGATAATAAATTGTATGAAAAAGATTACATTGGAGTATCGAAAAGAACTGGTCAAGCTACTTTTAATTTCTTAGTTAAAATAGCAGACCAAAGGGCTTATGATGTGAGTAGAAGAGAATATATAGATGAAATAACAATAAGAAGGGGTATCGAGAGTATAGGCAGTGCAAATGTAGTAGTAAGTGAAAAAGATAATATTACAGAGGCCATCAAATATTTCAGAGAAGAGTTTAATAAAGATGAGGTATTTACGAGAAGGATGAAGATGTTGTGTGATTGTTATTTTGCTGACTTTAATTTCTTCACCAATTATGATAAGACGCTTCAAACTATAATCCCTAGAGAGTACTACAACTATATTAATCTTCTTGGTTTTGAGAGAATTAAGGCACTGAAGTATCAGGAGTTAGATATACAACGAGAGATTTTGTCAAATAAAGCCCTGAATTCAACTGACTCTATAATCTCTCTATTCTCTATCGGTTCTAAATATTCAAAAGCTACAATAAAAGAGATATTAAGGAAGTATTATGAAGATAATAATATAACAAAAACCCCCAAAGCAAGTGATCTAGAGAAATATTATAACCTCAGGGAATGTCAGTTTATGGAGAATGGTAAAAAGGTGCATGGATTTGAAATAATGAATAAGAAAGAAGATTGATTATGATTTATTTAATACAAGATTGTTATAAAAATGATAAAGGAGAATATATAGATATTCTTAAGATTGGTTATTCTGAAAAACCTTTTATGGAATCCAGAAATAATCAATATAAAACACATAATTATGGATATAAGTTTTTAGGAGAAAGAGAGGGAGATACTATAATCGAAGAACTATTTCATGAAAAGTATTCCTCTTTTTCTCTTAATCCATATACGGAATGGATGTTATATGATGATGAGATTGTAGATGGATTTTTTAATTTATCTGAAGAGGATTTAATAGATAATAAAAATATTGAGGTTCCAGAGATAATAGAAAAAGAAGTATTAATAAAAAATCTACAAAAAGATTTAGTTTCATATTCCTTTGATTATTTATATTCTACAAATAAGAATTCATTAATTGAAGAATTTAAAGAATATACAAGGGATGAGAATGAGATAACTGAAGGATTACGTTCTTTTAGGGATAGTTTAAATAGAGAATTACTAGAGATAAACAGTCTCCCTAGTATAAAAGAAAATCCATTTATTAAAGCCCTACCTGACATAATAAATATCTCTCTAGATCTTCCCCAGATTCTTGGTAGACAGAGATTAAAGGAGAATGTATTTAGGAATGAGGTTTTAATATTATATAAGTCAGAAAATAAAAAAGGAGCAATAATAAATGAATCTAAACTTGTAAATGATGAGAAAGTAAAGATAAAAGAAGAGGAAACAAAAAGGTTATTAGAAGGATATCAAGGAATGACAGAAGAACAAAAACTTTCCTGGGCATTTAAAGCAAAAAGAGATAAAGATCTGTATAAAAGTGATTATGTTGGGGTATCATCGAGAACCGGATTAGCCATGTTTAATTATTTAGTTAAAATAGCCGATCAAAGAGCTTATGATGTTACTAGGAAGGATTATATAGATGACATTACGATTAGAAGAGGGATAGAGAGTTTAGAAAATGTTAATGTAGAGGTAATTGAAGGGAATATAGAAAACGAATTACAAGGAGTTTATAATTATTTAATACAAGAATTTGATAAGGATAAGGATTTTGTTAGGAGAATGAAATTATTATGTGATATAAACTTTCAATATCCAACATTCTTTCAATCCTACTCTACTTCACCACTTCAATGCATAATACCAATAGAATACCAAAATTACATAAATTTACTAGGGTTTGAGAAAATAAGGACACTTGGTTATAGAGAATCAGATATAGTTTCCTGCATACAATCTCAACAAAATCTACAAAACTCTAATATCACTTCTCTTTTCTCTATTGGTTCTAAATATACCAAGAAACAAATAAAGGAAATGTTGAGGAAATTTTATGAGGAGAATAATATAATAAAAACCCCTAAAGCATCTGATCTTGAGGAATATTTTAATCTTAAGACCTGTAAAATAAAAATAGATGATAAATGGGAACATGGATTTGAGATAATAAGCTTAAAGGAGGAAGGTATATGATTTATTTAATACAAGATTGTTATAAAAATGATAAAGGAGGGAGAAAAAAAATGAACTAGGATTTTTATTTCCTAGTTTATTTTTTATTGATGTATTTTTACTTGTCTAATAGAGTGTGTAAGGAATTCTGGTAATATTGAAAAACAAGAGAATTCCATATATATTATACTTATTGTATCCTTAATTTGATCTTTAGTGAGTTTATTTTTTGAATGAAATCCGTGTCCGTGATCAGCCACATTAAATACCCGTTTTATAAAAGATTCAGACAAATATTTCTTAAGATATCCTGTACTGAATATAATTGTATAATTAAATTCAATATTATCTCCCACTATAATTGATTCCTCTCTACAAATCACACTACATGTATTATGGATATTAATTGATTTATCAAGGGTATTAATTACATAATAATTAATCGTATTTATATATTCAAAATTATTATATTTTTCTTCCATTCTTCTTGATGTATTCTAACTCGTCTAATAGAGTGTGTAAGGTCTTCTGATGATATTGTAAAGTAAGAGAATTCCATAAATATTGAACTTATTTGATCCTTAATTTGATCTTCAGTGAGTTTATTTTTTGAATGAAATCCGTGATCAATTATGGTATTATTGAATACCTGTTTTATAAAAGATTCAGATAAATATTTCTTAAGATATCCTCCTCTACAGAATATAATGCTATAATCAAACTCAATATTATATCCTACCACAATTGATTCCTCCTTACAAATTGTGCTACTTGTATAGTTATCAGTATCAGCTATTTCAAGGGTATTAATTACATAATAATTAATCATATTTATAAGGAAATAGTAGGTTTTTTATTTAATTTCACACTAAATTTACCTCATCCACCTTATAAAAGAATAATTTAAAAAAAAAGGTATATTATATGAAAGTAATTGATTCGAGTGTCGATTTATTAGAACAAGGACCTGGTATTAAGGGACTTTATGCTCACATGGAAAAAGTTGGCCGTATATCTCACAAATCTGAAGCAAGGGTGGGTGAAACTCCTGAAGATTTTGTAGAGAGGATACGGAAGTTAGGTCATTGGGCAGTTTTTGATTTAGGAACTGTATATTTAAAAGTTCCCAAGAGAATAGACGTAAAGAGTACCTATAAGTTGTTAGGGAATAATTGGACTAGATGGGAATTAGAAGGAGATTACTATTACATTACCACAAATTACAGAGTGATCCTAAAGAACGATTTAAAGGATTACATGGAAACGTGGTGGTGTGATCCTATTCCGGGGATTCATCATCTAAGGGTAACGTCGCATTGGATTTGTTCGAGAAATATTGCCAATGAAGTAGTACGACATGGAGCTTTTAGGTTTATACAGGAGAGTACGAGATATATAGACTACTCAAAAGAAAAGCATGGGGGTGAATTAGTGTTTATAGCGCCGGAGTTTGTTCAGAAATTCAGGCCTCAAACCATAAAACCAGGCCTTAGTAATTCTGAACTTTGGGAGGCGCTACTAGGATTAAATGTTCCGGTTGTAGCAGTAAGAAATAAAAACTGGGAGAATAGTGAAGCTGAGTATTTATGGGAAGTAGAGGAGAAGATATTAAGTCCCGGAGATGCTAGAGGTGCTGTTTCTGGGGATTTGCGAACGGAGTTTTATATGTGTGGTTATTTAGATGATTATTATGAAGAATCTGATACTGAGGAGAAGATAGGTTTTTTTACCCTCCGAACTGCTCAATCCGCACATCCAGATCTTAGAGTATTAGCCTTAAAACTAAAGGATTTAATGAACAGGAGGTATAATAGATGTTAAAAATACGGAATAATGTTGTTCCCGATGAAAATAATTTTATGGATTATTTTGAGATGGCTGAGATACAACTATTAGAACCAAGAACATCGGAGGGGTTTTGTTATAGGTGTAATTCTGATTTACGGCCACTTACATTTTTAGAGCCCAGTTTTTATTATTTGCCGTGTTGGGATTGTATGAGTAAGAATATTCCAGAGAGAAAGGCAATTAGTGAAGGTATTTTATATAATATAAAAGACTTCTATAATATTATCTTAGGGGATAGGTTTTTTCAGTTATTTGTAGTAGATGATGTATACTTAAAGACTACCTTTCCTCATTCTTATACTGTATTTAAGCGTGTCCTAAATTCATTAGGAACTCCATCACGTTCTGATATGTGGTTTTTAGATTGGATTCCTGGATACCCAAAAATAATAAGCTTAGATAATCTTCCTGGGTTAAAGATAGTAAATGTAACTAGAGAACATACCATATTTCAGAATGATAAAACAAAACTTCAAGTCGATGATTTTGAGATATTATTTCCTGAAGAGGTAGATCCAGATACCACACATAAATCCAGGTATAGTTTATTTGCAGCAAAAAATGGTAGATCAAGGAGAATTGAGGTGGGTGATAAATGTTATAAATTATATGATACTGAAAAGTCTGGAGTAAAATCTATTTTCAAGCTAAAGAAACTTGGAGAGGATTATCCTGTAAGTTCTCTAACACATAAAGAGTTTGTAATATTGAAATTAGCTTTTATGAGAAATAAAACTTTTTCTAGATTTTTATTTACTTTACTATTTGAATTATTAAAAAATACTGGTGTTTATAGGGATACTGTTTTTCTAAAAAATGTTATTACTATATACCCAGAGAATAAAAATAAGCTTAATTTAATATGGACAGTAAAATCCCCTTTCTTTAAGGAGGGTGATAATTATATAAATCTTTCGATAATATGAAATATAAATTAGAAAGTGTTGGGGTAGATACAACCGGATATGATAGCATATTTCCCCCATTAGATACAGAGGTTGTCATGATAGATATTAGTTCTGGAAATGATTATATTCTAGAACCCACACTTCCTACTGATAGTAAACTTGTTGTGAAGTGTGATAAATCAAATAAACCAATGAATATACTATATCACCTAAATACTATAAATAGGAAGAGTGTTGATATAGTATTAACAGATGAATTGAATGAAGAATATCTGTTTTTACAAGAAAATGGTTATATAAGTGAGTTAGGATTGATACAGCCAAGTGATGTAGATGATAAAAAAACGTTCCTAAAAAAACTCATTGAAAATAAAGTTTCTTGGGTATTAATAGACTTAGATCCTCTTAATTTTGATTATGATTTAATAAAATATTGTGAGGAATCTGGAATAAAGATAATGGGGACTGTATCAGAAAATTATTTACCTGATACATTTAATCTTAGTTTTTATTCTAGATACTGTAATATAGTCTTTTTACCGATTACAGATAATTTTACGGAGAAACAACAATATCTACATTATCTTATTGGTACTGAAAGTCCGAAAGAAGTAGAGATAACAAAAACCACGAAAAAGAGAGGAAAGTTAAATATTGGGGTTAGTTTGAAAATAAATGAAGATCTTATTATACCCTGTCCAAATCCGAGAACCATTATGGATCCTGAAGAGGCGGTATTTAGCTTTGGTGATTTTATAGAGAAAGTACCAGAAAAAGTAGAGGAAGATGAGTTAGTTTCTTCTGTGATTAATCTTTGGGAGAATATTAAACGTCCTGATAAAGATGATATTTCTCTTTCAAGAAGCGACCTATTGAATGAGCTTAGATATCGTGTAACAACCCTAATAGATCACCCTTACAATATTGGAAAAATAAGTGAGTTTGCTGTGGTTTTTGTGGTTCGATACGGTAAACATGATATGAGAAATTATATTATGTTTATTACAAAGAATTTAAATCTATTTTTCTCAAAATTAGAAAACACAAGTGAGAACGAATAAAACCCTTATTAAGGAAGAGATTCCTAGAATGTTGTTATATTCTAGGAAAATAAATAAATAATAAAATTAAATAATATGAAAATTTTTAATGCAACAAATTCATTACTCGATTTACCTTATGGAATAAATCGACTTAAAATTGAGCCAAAATCTTTTTCACAGGATTTTATGGGAACAACTGATTTCATTAATACCCTAGTTACATCTTTTCTGCCTGAAGAGATAGCCATTTTAGTTTGTGGCCCTTATGAACTAGGTATGTGTGCTAGTGTTCCCGTTTCTGTAAGTTATGTTGTTCAGACTACTGATGAGGTTATTCAGAAGTTTGGTCTTGGGGTTAAAGAGGAACCAGTACAAGCTCCCGAACCTGAGCCTGAACCAAAGTCAGAAGAAACCCCAGTAACTGAGGAGGAGAAATCAGAAAATGCAGTTAGTGTTGGAGAAGAATCCGAACCAGCATCAGAACCAACTCCTGCTCCTAAGAAGAAAAGAACAACAAAGAAAAAGGTCAGTGAATGAATGATAGGAGTCTCTTGATAAATTCAGGAGACTCTTTAATTTTTTTAAAGCTATGATAGATTATAAAGAAGTTAAGAAAAAAGATGGAACTGTTATAATCTTTTGTAGGTTTCACGATCTCTTAACTGAATTTTACGGAACCGAGAATTATGAAGGATTTATAACACACACAGGAGATCACGATGAGTATATAATTCAATGCCCCTTTTGCGAAGCGGAAGGGCATACTAAACATAAATTATACATCACTGGAGATCTTAGTGTAGCTTTTTGCTTTGTTTGTAATCGCAGGTTCATAAATATAAAAGATGAGGTCGATGTATCCTATAATATCCCAAACTTTAATCAATATATGGGATATCAAGGATTTGAATTAGTAAAATTGAATGACCCAGTATGGACTCTAGATAGATATTATAACGAATTTGATGACTACGATGAGAGAGGTTATAATTATCTCATTAGTCGTCACGGGTTTATGAAGGACTTATATAAAATCTTAGGGTTCAAATTTATGGATGGAAATGTAGTAATACCTTTCTTCTATCATGGAGAGCTTATATATTACCAGATAAGATTCATTGGTAATTCTAAGATTAGATATTTCTTTCCTCCATCTAAGAAGCCAGTTTACTTAATAGATCGTCCGGGGATTAGAAAGATTATAGTGTGCGAAGGTGTTTTTGATGCTATCGCTTGTATGATTATGGCCCCAGAGTTTATTCCCTGTGCAGTTCTAGGTAGTAGCGTTTCAGACTATCAATTAGAATTTATCAGAGAATATATACCAGACGAAATAATAGTATACATGGACGAGACTGCTATTTCAAAAAGAATAGCAAATAAAATAAAATCCGTTATAGATTACTGCCCAATTCATATTATACAGTCAGATGGAGAAGATCCGGAAGAGTGTATGAAGAGAAAACTGAAGTGTGGGAGTAACCTACAATGGATTAAAGCAAAATACAATAAAGTATGAAAAGTTCAAAGCACTGTTCGAATATAATGATAGTGAAATTAATAACGGAGAATAGGATAGGATGTTCAACGTAATAGTAAATAAAGATATTGGTAGAATAATAGTAAAGACAGATGATTCTAGTGTTAGGTATATGTTTGAGACTTATGTTTATGAGGAAATCTTTACAAAATCCGGAAAACGAAGAGTACAAAAACATATAAAAATCTATGATAATGAAAGAAATATTTTAGATGATGACAATAATTTCGTCTTTGTCTTTAATTATGGATGGGCTAGTTATCTTTTGCAGGTATTTAAAGGATATATAAGTAAGGATGACTATGATTCTTTAGTACATCTTATAGTATCCGACAATTATAGAACTATACCCTTTCCAGGACTTAGAGATTACCAAAATGAAGATATTTTACATGTTTTAAAATATAATCAGGGACTTATTTCTTGTTTCACCTCCTACGGTGACTCTTATTATACTAAAAAAAAATAAAATAATAATAGTATGATAAGTATGCCGCACTATTTAAATTATATAGTGAAAAATCGGGCAATATCGGTGAAGGCTGTGATGCTAATACCGAGATAACTGATGAGATGTCGAAAGGCTTGTCAGTATTGTAGAGCGTAGAGGATGAATAAATATAATTCCTCCAAGAGTGTCCGACAGAGAAAATCTGAAAATGTACGCCGACCTATCACGAATAATGAAGTGGTAGAATTAGGGGATAAAAAGCCCTTAAGTTAACAATGTGAAAACGCAAGTGATAGCAGTTTTGGCAGAATATTTTTATACACTCGGAAAAAGTATAATGATAGTAACACCAGGAAAGAAAGCTAATGAAGAAATATGTAAAAGAATAAAATCTCTATTTGGAATATCTATACCTACCCCAGATCTTAGATTAAATAACATAATAACTTCAGGTCTTTTAAACAGAAAGGATGTGAAAGATCCAGACAAACTAAGAGATTTGGAAGCATTATGGGCTAGTTATGATGTAATTCTCTGTGATGAAGTTGAATATGCAGTTAATTCAGATAGTGGTCAGTTTTTATTTGATCGTTTTATTGGGGCTGAGAAGAGATATGCATTTAGTGGAACAGCAGATAAGAAAAATGCTGAAATGATTACATTTAATAATGGATTAGATGAAAATGTAATTAGAAATAAAAATTTAATAAAATACTTTGGACCATCAACAGTATTTAGACTTCCAACAGCAATGAGGGTTAATTTAATAAAGATAAAAACTCCGGCTTTTGCTAATGTGAGGTTTGATGAGTCTGATTTTGAGAAGAATGTATATCTTAATGTAATAACCAAGTTGTTCACGGATCCTATGATTTGTGAAATTATGATAAAGGTATTAGCAAGGTTCCCAAAGACTTATATACCGATGAATAACTTACAAAATATTATATCAGATTGGATTAATAATTATTTTATAGGAAGATTTAGAATTCTGCTTATTTGTGCTGAGGGTTATATATATTATGATCTCAGTGGTAATAGGAGTAAGTTAAAGGACTTGAATGAAGCTTGTGAATACGTAAAGAATAATATGGTAGATGTAATTCCATCTACTTCTGCTGGTTTTAGGGCTTTAGATCTTCCCGGCCTGGAGAATGTACTTTTATTAACTGGGAAGATAGCTGGTGTAGTACTTCAGTCCATCGGAAGAGCTGGACGAGGAACCACCATGAATATAATAGGTCTTGATAGTATATCTAAGATGAAAATACCAGTTTATTCAAAAGGTATGGAAGAGAGGGATGAACTTATAAAGAGCTATTATAAATATTGTGATATTGTAGAATCTGTTATTTATGATATTAATTTATAGTTTATGAAAGTTAATCAAACTAATGGAATTACTAATGAGGGTTTTGTTTTATCACTATTTAATCAATACCTTTTTCAAAGAGCAAAGAATAGTATAGAAAACATAGAATATTACTTTTCGACTAATCCGTCTACTAGTGGTAATCCGTTAATAGAAGAATTAATTAAAGCCATAAAGGATTATTCTTTTGAGAGCATTGGAGAACCACTATTTAGATCAATTCTAATGAAGTGTAGGAAATCTGATGTAGAATCAGATCAAATTCTTTCAGAAGTTATAAAATGGAAAAGTTTTAGTAAAGAAGAAATAAAACCTGCTGAAACTTATTTAAAAAATATAATAAGTACAGCTATTATAACAAAAGCTAATCACTTATTCAATAATGATCCTTCTGGGTATATTAGATATATAAAAGATTATGATGTTGGTATATCAGATTTAGATACATTTTCTGCTACCAATTTTAATAATTTAGATATTAATTCTATAGTAGCAGACTCTGGGAATGGTTTTGTTACGACGAATATAAACTTTCTTAATGAAGCATTCCAGCCAATGAGAGCATTAGAGAGAGGTCAATTAGGAATAATATGTGCTCCTCCGGGTGTTGGTAAGTCATTAGAGGCTATGAATTTAGCACTATGGATGGCATCTCAGGGTGAAAAAGTATTATTTGTCTGTTTAGGTGATAATAATATGAAAGATTTTATTGTTCGAATGGGATCTATAGCACTTGGAATTACCTTTGCAGAGGCTTATCAAAATCTAAATTATGTTTATATGAGTCTACGTAGTATGGTAGGAGATAATCTTGAGGTGTCTATTAATCCGGCCGGTGTAGTTAGTGCTGATGATATAGTAGAAAAAGCCAAATCTAATAATTACTCAGTAATTTTTATAGATTATGATAGTAATATTAAAGGAGCCTGTGATGGTGATAGTATGTATCTAAGTATGGGTAATATCTATAACAAATTTACAGAGCTCACGTTGGATGGGAAACTAGTATTTATTTGCTCTCAACCAAAAAATGGAGTTTGGAAAAGTTTTATAAGATTATCTGATATTGGTGAAAGTTCTAGAAAACAACATGCATGTGATTTCTGCATAACTATATCGGATTTACTAGAGGATAATCCAAATCACATCTATTATATGAGTTTAGTAAAAGCTAGACGAGGAGAAGTGGGTTCAGGAGCATACATGATAAGAATACAAGGTCGTTTTATAGAGATTCCGAAGCTTGTTTATGATAACATAGCTAATGTTGATGGTAAGATGGATTATACAGAAGCCACAATAAATCAGATGGTAGAGGATTATAAAAAAAATAGGACTTTTCTAAATAATATTGCTAGTAGTGGTATTTCATCTGCTGTTAATAGTAAATCTAATCCCTTTGTAAAAAAATAATAACAATGGAAAATCTAACACCGACACAAAATGAACTTAGTTTTATATTATCTACAGATACGAAGATAGTAAGTATTAATTCTCTATATTCTGTAAAAGTTGTTTATATAGCAGGACATCCAAGACCTCAGATGTATAAATCAGCTTCTGCCCAAAGATTTTCAAGAGAGGTTACTGATCAATTACGAGCATTACATCTAGGTCCAGAATATATAGAATGGTTCAAAAACACAAAAGCTTTTTCCATGACTGTTAATTTTGTTCTTAAGGCAGGAATGAAAAGAAGAGATGTGTCTAATATGGATAAGCTTTTAATAGATACCATAACAAGATATATACACGATGATTTGGGGGTTGATACTTTTGATGACTCCTTATTTTCTAGTGTACAGTTTTTTAAATCTGAATTGCCTAAGAGTAAAAAAGAATATTGTATCGTTCAAATTCGAGAGTCTACTGATAACCTGAGATTTGATGTAGTTCCAATTCCAGAAACTATTTGGATGTGGAATAAGAATCAAATACTAGATATCCCCAAAATACCTAAACGAAGAAAAAAAGATGTTAGGTATTTTGAGGTTAAGGAAGAAAAAAGTGGAGCTAATACATTTGTCTATATTTTAAGCCCAGATACATTCAGTCCAGATATTTACTCCGATATACTTCAAGAGTTAGACCAAATAATATTAGGTTCTACAGGTTTTCTTTGTCTTGGAATTCTCGGAGTTGAATCGGACTGGGGAAATAACTGGGCTTGGGTTCAGACATTAAAGTCTAGGTTCATTGGTTCAGATTGTAGAAGAGTTAAAGCAGAAGAAATAGAGAATAAGAATGATATTTTAAAATGGCTTGAGTTATGGTAATAAAATATTTTTATGAAAAGTGTACTTATATTCTTTACAATAGACTTCTTGGATATCCATTAAACGGAGAAGATACGGAATTTCTTATGAGTATTTTTCCTCTTCATCCAAGATTTAAGGAGAAAGTTGCTGGAAGAGATATCAAGTATATAATAATCAGGAAACATGAGAAATATCATAATAAGTGTTTTGCTTTAGTGTTTTCGGATAATAGTTTTGAATATATTTCATTTACAAAGTGTTTAGGACAAATATCTAAAATACACGATGATATAATAACGGCTTGTAAAAAAATAGTATCAGATATAAATAATAAGATTATATTAGAGTGGTTATGGACTTTTAGATTTCAAGAGATTACCTTGTTTCCGTTTATTAATTATCCTGAAATAGTTTTTAATAATTCTAATATAATTAATAGTTTTAAGGAGTTTGTAATTAATAAAACGCAGTCAAAAGAAGCTAAAGGTCTTATTAATGAGGGTAAAATCCTTAATAATGTAATAAATGAATAACTCAATTCATCCCTGGGTGTTCCAGGGATAACTTAAATAAAATAATAATAATTAAAAAAAATTTTTTATGGATGTAGATCAATTTATGAAACAGTTGAGTGCTCAGACTGCACCAGCTAACAAGAATTTTAAAGCAAAAGGACGTGTTTTAGAAAAAATCTCACTTAATTTTGAGGGAAATTTTGGAAGATATATGGTTCTTCCTATGAACAGTGTAATACTAGATTATCCATTTATCAAGATGGACGGTACTAGAGAGATTTGTGTTCCCAGAAAGAATGTAGCACAAGATGGTACTGCATCAACTTACACTGCTTGGATCAAACTACTGCCAAAAGATGCCTATAAGTTTTTAGACATCAATGGTCGTATTACTTCCTCATTAACGGCTGCTGATGATCAACTATTAACAGAAGCTTATACAGTATTTGATCAACTGTATAATGAGATTGACGCTAAAAGCAACATCGCTATTTCAAAGAATTTAGTAAGAAGAAGAAATTACACTATTTTTAATGCATTTTGTTGCAATTTTTGGCCATCTAGTAACACGGCAAATCCGAGAGATCCCCAGAGGAGTAAGTTCTGTGGGTTGTTTGTATCTACGGCTAAAGGATTTATGAATGCTGTAGAAGAAAGTATTGCCTCCAATAATATTGTTGGTGGAGGTGATTTCGGTTGGTTAGGCCAGATTTATGGTCGTCAACAAACAGACAGAACCGGATACATGCTGTTTAGTATTGGACGGAATAAGGATTCTGGTTTTGCAGGTTATTCGGTGTCAGTAGATCATCGCTATGACTGTGCTTCAGTTCTATCTGGATACTCTATTTCAGATGAAGATGCTGAATTAATGCAAAACCCCGTTCTGAATTTCCTAGGTTGGCAGGCAGGTCGTGAAGATGATGAACTTCCTGTAGCTAATCGTCGACTCTTTAATCCAACGATTATTAACGAAGCAATTAGTTATATGACTAAACAATTGGCTGGAGTTAGAGCCGCTAAGGAAAATGGAATGAAACTAGAGGATGCAATTAAG
>Ga0247610_10001442_pt1 | contig 29613 bp, 29 predicted proteins | sample 174DNAGHGhighgp2_FD_193483 | JGI IMG/M metagenome (GOLD analysis project Ga0247610, IMG submission 193483) | Sheep rumen microbial communities from Palmerston North, Manawatu-Wanganui, New Zealand - 1742 DNA GHGhigh gp2 | ecosystem: Host-associated > Mammals > Digestive system > Stomach > Rumen...
AAGAATTATCTGCAAACCTTTCAAAAATATTTTAGTAAACTTTTGCTGTATTTTTCCTCAAATTATACAAAATAGCCGAATTCATCGAAGAAACAGCGTTTAAACTTTTACTAAACTCTGCAATTGTTTTTTCCTTGCGTAAGTGGATAAATCTTCATAATTTTGTTCGCGTTTTTTAATAACTCACGCTACAATTATGAAAGAGCAAAGTATTAAATCATTATTTCTCCAGTTGTCACGACAAGGTCGTCTGCCAACGGCAGGTCAGTGGGAAGAGTTGCAGCAATGTCTTCGTGAAGACAATCCAGAAGTGATGCTCCGTTTGGAAAGCAGGGACGTGTCACTGACCTATCAGGAAATCCAAATATGCATGCTGACGCTTCTGCAGTTGATTCCCATTGAACAGGCAGCCCTGTTAGGTGTGAGCCGTCAGCGGATATCCAACCTGCGTAGCAGCATCAATCAGAAGCTGTTTAACAAGAAGAGTGCCAGGAATCTTGACGTTCATCTGATAGCGTTAGGGACCAACTTGTAACCCGTTGATAATCAATCGGAAGAAAAGTCGGTGTACAATTAGCAAGGAAAAAACTTGCAAGTATCGGAAGCATTCTTTACTTTTGCAGAATGATATTTATATGACAAATAACGTGAAAAATAACGAGGAATGAAAAGATTATTATTATTTCTCTCTCTGGCTGTGCTGTCGCTGAGCGTTCAGGCACAGTCGTATATAATCAAGGGTAAGGTGGTTGACGAGGACGACTATCCGGTCTCGTACGCCACCGTTGCCCTTCTCAGCAGGACGGACTCTACACATCTTGCAGGGGGACTTACCGACGAGAACGGAGAGTACTCCATCACATGCGACTCTGCAAGGGTGATAGGACGAATCAGCTATATCGGTATGCAGACGAGCTATCAGTCTCTGGAAAAGGGTCGTCCAGTAACGTCCATCCTTCGCATGGACACCCGTGAGCTTGAAGAGGTGGTCGTCGAGGGTGACCGAACCTATCGTCTGAAGCGTACTGCGACAGGTGAGATATACTATCTGTCGAAGTATGCTAAGAACAGCAAGAATCCTTTTGTAGCCTTGCAGGAGATACCTCGCTTACTGGTAAATCCCGTTTTGCAGAGCATCAAGATGCAAGACGGCAGCAGTCCGCTGATACTCATCGACGGTCGTAGCGTCAACTCCGGTGTAGCTCCTCTTGACCCCAAGGAGATAGCGTCCGTAGAAGTGGTGAATGTGGTAGATGCCCGTTATCTAACGGACAATACTCGCCGTATCGTGAATGTCCGTCTGAAGCGTAAGCGCAAACCATACCAGTGGTATCAGTTGGCCACACGCCACGACATCCCCATAGACAAGGGGTTCGCAGTTGGTTACTTTGAGGTGGGTAATACCAAGCTGTCGCTTTACGGTCGTGCAGCTTTAGATTATACTCATTATGACAAGAGTGAGTGGCAGTCATGGCAACGTGGCACAGGCTATTACCGTGAAGAAGAGGGGCATGATCGGATGAAAGGTAGTAGCAAACTGGGTGAGTTACTTCTGAAATGGAGTATTGGCGACCATGACTATATGGCAGTGCATGGTTATGGGAATTGGAATGACAGCAGGAACAATCAGGGAGGATCAGGCAACATAGAGTCGGGCAGTAACAACCGTTATGCTTTCTCGTCGCTTCACAATGACAAGAATTACATTCTGACATCGAGCCTTTACTATGAACATAATTTTGAGAAGAATGCCAAGTTTGATGCCACATTGGCATATAACTACAACGATGACCGGAATGACGGTGAGCGCGAGGAGAACTATCAGGACAATACCTATTCCTACCTTTTCAACTATCAGAACAATCGTACCTCTGCCATGCTCAAAATGAACTATTCCACTTCTTGGAACAATGTCAACAGTCTCAATATCGGCAGTTCGACTAAATACTTCGACGATGACATCGACAAGATTAGTGAGCATCTCCCGATATTCCACCACAGGCGTTGGGTGGAGTATCTGTATGCCTCGTTCAGTACGCAGTGGAAACAGCTGTCCTTTATGAGCTCTGCAGGTATGTTGGGAATCTGGCTCAAGGCCGGTGACACGAACAACCACTACTTCAAACCATACGTCTCGCTGAGTGTCAACTATCCGTTTAAGAACAACCATTCCGTCAACCTGTCGTACCAGCTGGATGCCAACCAACCTTCTGCTGGTGAGTTGAATCCCTATAATACATCAACCGACCCGCTTGTCATCAACAGAGGCAACCCCTACCTGAAGCCTTCAACAAACCATCAGCTTTCCGCCAACTACATGTTCAACTATAAGAACCTGAACTTTTTGGGAAGTGTCAACTATTCAGGTCGCCGAAATCTTATAGAAAGCTTCGGTTATGAGGAGGACGGCGTGTTTGTCAGCACATTCAAGAATGTCGGCAAATACAATTATTTTGACTTCAGCGGTTACATCAACTATAACTTTCCTAAGGGTCGTGGCCGTGTGTATGCAAGTGCAGGATACGGAAAGAGTCGTTTCGATGAGCTTTCATGGAAGGACAACGTATGGTTCAATGGTGGCCTTTGGTTTTACTTGAAGAAGTGGATGATAGGTGGCGACATCAATTACTCCCGCTACAGCTACAGCCCCATCTCGCGTACACATTACATCAAGCCTGATTATTGTCAGTTACAGGTGAACTATAACTTTACCCCCAATTTCTATGTTGCTGTCCTGTTTCCATTCGTGTTTGGCAGCGAGACCGAGACAGAGACAGAGACAGCAGGCTATACCGCCTACAACCGTCAGTGGCGTACAGGCGTCACCCTGCGTCCCTCTATTCTCATTCGCTACACCATCCGCAAGAACCCGAAGCGGAAAATCAGGCTGGATAATGTTGTGACCAGCGATGAGCAAGGCATTAAACTGTAACTCCGTAAGAACCCGAAGCGGAAAATCAGGCTGGATAATGTGCTGCAAAGCACCGAGAAGGGTATCGAACTATAAAAAAAGAAAACAGTTTTTCTTTGCTATTTCTAATAAATAAGAGTATTTACCTATATGTATATAAAAAACAGGTGCACCCGTTAAGGTCATCAGGTGCACCCGTTTGGGTAAATAGGTGCACCTGTTTGGGAGGCTCATTCGTCGCATCTCGTGACACACTTGTTTGCAAAAACTTGCATGTGTGAAAAATAATCTTTATCTTTGCAGTCAGTTTTAGGTTAATAGGTAGTATGAAGGAGAAACTGACTATAGTGAAAGTAGGTGGGGCTGTTGTTGAGGATGCAGAACAACTTACCCGTTTGTTAAAGGATTTTAGTGCCATTGAAGGTCGTAAGTTGCTGGTACATGGCGGTGGACGACGTGCTACAAAGGTTGCTGAGCGGCTTGGTATTGAGACGAAGATGATTGACGGCAGGCGTATTACTGACGAGGCTATGCTTGAAGTGGTGACGATGGTTTATGGTGGACTGGTCAACAAACAAGTGGTAGCCCGTTTGCAGGCATGTGGTGTGAACGCTCTTGGTCTGACGGGTGCAGATGCCGACGTGGTACGTTCACATAAACGTCCGTTGAAGAACGGCATTGACTATGGTTACGTTGGTGATGTAGATTGTGCTGACGGCGAGACGCTTTGTGGTCTGATAGAGCAGGGCATCGTGCCTGTTATGGCTCCGTTGACGCACGATGGTAAGGGTAATATCCTCAATACGAATGCAGACACCATGGCTTCGGAGGCGGCAAAGGCACTGGCAGGGCATTACGATGTGACGCTTATCTTCTCGTTCGAGAAACCTGGTGTGTTACGCCATCCCGATGATGACACATCGCTGATACCTGTTATTACGCGTGAAGACTTTGAACGTTACAAGGCTGATGGTACCATTAGCGGTGGCATGCTGCCGAAGCTTGAGAATGCGCTGTCGGCTGTCGATGCTGGTGTGTCACGAGTTATCATCACTTTAGCATCGGCCATTGACGGTCAGCATGGCACGGTTATTTGTTAAGAATTGAGAGTTGAGGTTTTATGACAAGGAGTTTCCAAACAGACGTTTTGCCACTGAAGAATGTACTCTTCAGGTTAGCACTCCGCATTACGATGAATCGTGCGGATGCGGAAGACGTGGTTCAGGAAACAATGATCAGGGTATGGAACCGTAGGGACGAGTGGGAGCAGATAGAGTCGATGGAGGCTTTCTGCCTGACGATATGCCGCAATCTCTCGCTGGACAAGCTTCGCCGCATGGACAATCATGCCGAGACACTGTCTGCCAGCCATGATCCACAAGACAATAGCTACGGTGCCAACCCAGAGGAACAGATTGTTCAGCGTGACAGGCTCATGGTGGTAAGACGGCTCATTGAACAGTTGCCGGAGAAACAACGTAGTTGTGTGCAGCTTCGTGACATTGAGGGTAAGAGTTATAAAGACATTGCCACGATTATGAACATCAGCGAGGAACAGGTAAAGGTCAATATCTTCAGGGCCCGTCAAACCATCAAGGAACAATTCCAGAAAATAAGATAAAAAATTTTTGGTTTTTGTGTAACTTTTTATTTTTCCAAACGTCATTCATTTAGATAACCCTAAAAAACGGATATGGATTACAAGTACATCGAACAGCTCTTGGAGCGTTATTTCGCAGCAGAGACGACACTTGAAGAAGAGGACATCCTGCGTGCGTTCTTCAGCCAGAAGGACATACCTGCCGGCATGGAGAAATACCGTGACCTGTTCACCTTCCAGCTCACAGAGCGTAACGAAGGTATGCTGGGCGATGACTTTGATGCTCGCATGCTGGATCTGATAAAGGAGACGGCACACGACGGCAAGCAAGCACCCACGGTGGTTAAGGCACGTGTGATAACGCTGAATCAGCGTCTGATGCCACTCTTCAAGTCTGCTGCTGTGATAGCCATTTTCCTGACGTTGGGTAATGCTGCGCAAAAGCCTTGGGATGCCAGTTGGAACGACTCTCCTGCCGGCTACGCAGAAAGATTCAAGCAGCAGGTTGACTCTATAACGGTTACCCCCATACAGGCAGAGAACATCAGCGACATGCCTGTTGACAGCACAAAAGCCAATGAGGTGATACCTAAGGACTGACGTCCCAAAAACAATAGAACATTTCTATGCTTTCTCTATAAATAATCATGTTTAGTAAAACACAACGAAACTGTGAAGTTTCAATTCTCTCAAATTTTTCATAACATACTAACGCAGAAGTACGGCCATCTTCGAGAGTCGAAGGTGGCCGCTTCATGTAATATGCTATACAGGAAAAGTCCATTTTTTGTGTTGTTAATGTGATAATTATAAATGTTTTTCACTATCTTTGTGGCGTAAAACTATAATCAGAAGTAACATGGAATGGATTAAGAACAACAAAAAAACCGTTGGCATCGGCTGTGGCTGTGCCGTCGTAGTTTTCTTTCTTGCAGTAATTATCGGCATACTGGCATGGATCTTCGTACCCAAGTTGTTGAAGAAGTCAGACCCCATTGTCTTCCAAAGCTATGAACTGACCGATGAAGCAACCAGTCCACAAGGCTTGCCGTTAGGCATCAGCATAAAAATAGACATACCACAAGGTGACCACCCAAAGATAGAAGGTGCTATTCGCCAGATTATCAGCAAGTCGAAAATGGTTGAGGCACTGGGTGAGCCTATTGGAGAGACGCTGCAACAGGTGGCCGACAACAGTGTGGAGCTGTTCAAGGAGCGTGCCAAGACAGATGAATTTGGCTACGTGCAGTTTGACTTACTGATAGAATATGAGTACCAGAACAAGGAATGTGTGGTGTTCCATGTTGCTGACGGTGTCTATGGCAATGGCGGACCTAAAGAGTATAATGTCGTAGTACGTAAGGAGGACGGTCACGTGATGGAACAGTCGGAGATGATTTTCATTGCAGAGGAGAAGTTGCGGGCACTGGCAGATAATCACTATTCGACAGAGGAGGGCTTTGAGGTATTCCTTGGAGATGGATATTACGTATCACCCTGTGCGGAAGGTGTTAAGCTGCAATGGCCTGTTGGCAGTCACTTCCTTGGTGAATGCGTCATTCCACTAAACGAGATAGAGTCGTACCTGACAGAAGAAGGCAAGCCGCTCTTCACTGCTGAAGGATATGATGAAACTGAGCAGGCCACAGCGGCTGCTCCCGCTGAAGAAGAAGGCGAAGAGGTGGCTGCTATAGAGGAAGAAACTGCTGAGCCCGACGTGGCAAAGGGCGACCTGGCAGCCTTCGAACTGGTTGGTCCGGTAAAGGAGTGTACCGTTAGGTCGAGTGACTTCAAGATACGTCGCACCTTTGACAAGAATGGCCATTGGTCCAAGTTAGACGGCAACAGCGTCAGTACGTTCTTCGCCGGTGGTATCAGCCGTGACAGCCAAGACCGTATCGTCAAGGGTAAGACCGACCCTTACGAGGACTTATACGTTTCTTATAAATATAATGCCTCTGGACAAATAAGCGAGATTGTCGATGCCGAATACTATGACGGTGGCTCCATCAGCACGTTTAACTACAACGGCAATGGCGAACTGGTCAGCATCACTACCCAATACACCGGTATGGATGCTATAGAAGATGAAGAGACGGGTGAGGAAACACCGCCATCAGTGGATCATGTTACCATTCTGGAACGTGACGCTCACGGTAACTGGACAAAACGCAAACTGGGAAGCACCACCCAGACGCGTACCATTACTTATTATGACTAATCCTTCTTTTTCAGCCTTAAGAATAGTTGGAAAAGAGCTGGTAGCATAAGGCACAGCGAGAAGAGCAGTGCCAGCCAGACGGAACGTTGCTCGCCTCCAAAGATATCGACGAGGCGAGCCTGTTCTGCATTAGGTATCAGATTGCTGATAACGTAAGCAGCAGAATTATTGACCCAGTGGAACAGCACACCAGGCAGGATGCTATCAGTGCGGTAATACATCCAGCCCAGGATGAGGCCAATGAGCGTGGCATGTACGAACTGCTGCACATTGCCATGTACCAAACCGAACAGAATGGCAGATATGACAATGGCTATCCAGTGCCATTTCTTGTCAAACAGACGAAGCAATACGCGTAGCACAGCACCACGAAAGACTGCCTCCTCGGCTAATGGAGCCAGTATGCCGATAGCCAGATATCCCCAACGATTGCGCATCATGTCAGCCAGCAAGGCTTCCATCTCTGCCGGCATGTCATAAGGTATCTGTTCCGACAGCCATGTTGAGGGGATGATGGTGCCTAAAGCCAGTATGACGACCCATGCCATGGCAGTCCAGGGACGGGTAAGCAGATAGTCACGTGTTACTGGTGTCCAATGCAGCAATAGGAACAGCAACAGCGTCAGGACGCTGCTGACAACGGATATGATTATCATGCCTGTGGCGTCGGGCATCATCGTGCCGTTAGCAGCCCTTGCTGCTATGTCGTGCAGGCTGACGTCGTCTATATAAAGTTGAATGCCCCCTACCAAATAGGTGACGAAAAGCTGTATAGTCAGGAATACCATGACATACAGTAATACTTCGAGTATGGTTCTGATGTGTCTCATTCGTCTATGTCGTTAGTTAAAAGCTCTTCGGCTGTCTGTGCATCCCGTTGCAGCTGTTCAGCCAATGCTTCTGGTGTTTCGAATCGTTGCTCGTCGCGAAGACGATGGATGAAGCTGACAGCAATCTGTTGACCGTAGAGCTCACCTTCGTGACGCAGGATATGAGTCTCCAGCGTAGTGCGTGAACCGTCAAAGGTAGGTCGTCGCCCAATATTAGCCATTGCATGTTTCTGCTCCAGAGAACTCTCTAAGCGTACCTTGACCGCATATACTCCGTTTGCAGGTATAAGCTTCAAGGGGTTGTTCGGCTGCAGGTTGGCAGTAGGAAATCCCAGATGGGTTCCGATATGCTCACCGCTGACCACTGTTCCTATGATGCTATAGGGGAAACCCAAAGCATCGTTTGCTTCTTCTATGCGACCTTCTGAGAGTAGCTGTCGGATGACCGACGAGTTAACCGTTTTACCATCGTGCGACGGTGCGGAAGGCAACTGCTGCACGTCAATGCCTAATTGTTGTCCATAGCGTTGATAATCGGCGAAATGCTCTGTCTTGCCTGGCGTACGGTGGCCAAAGTGGTTATCGTAGCCTACAAGGAGCATGCGAACGCTCAGCTGCTGTTTCAGGACCTCTTGCATAAAGTCGTAGGCAGAAAGAGCAGCCATCTCCTGATGGAATGGCAGCACAACACACAGGTCAATGTCTGTCTGCGAGAGTAGCATCAGCTTCTCGTCAAGTGTAGTCAGCAGATGCCCTGGAGCACTCTTGGGATGGCGGTCGAAGGTGATGACGCAGGAAGGTAGTTGCAGCCGTTCTGCCTCCTGTTTCAGACAGCTGATAACAAAGCGATGGCCTTGGTGTACGCCATCGAATGTACCAATAGTAGCTACACAGGGTGTAGGCTCCCACTGGTCTTGCTGCAGGTATATTGTCTTCATTCGGCTGCAAAGGTACAAAAAAGTTGAGAGTTTAGTGTTAAGAGTTGAGTTTTTTTCGTATCTTTGCACATATGAAAGTATGTATTTTTTGTTCTGCTAACGAGCAACTGGACTCGGAATACTTCGAGCTGACGAAGGAATTAGGCGAGTGGGCCGCAAGAAATGGCCATTCCATCGTTTATGGTGGAGTAAACATGGGACTGATGGAGTGCGTAGCCAAGTCAACAAAAGAAAGTGGAGGTCACACCATCGGTGTGGTGCCAACCATTATTGAGAAACGAGGACGCATCAGTCAGTATGTTGATGTAGAGATAGCTTGTGACAACCTGAGCGACCGCAAGCAGCTCATGGAAGACCAGAGCGACGTGTTCGTTGCTCTGCCAGGAGGCTTGGGAACCCTTGATGAAGTATTTACCATTGCAGCTTCGGCAACAATAGGGTATCACCAAAAACCCCTCATACTTTATAATATGAAGGGTTTTTGGAATTCACTGATAGCCATGCTTGATGACCTGCAGGCAAAAGGTGTCATACGAGGCCATTGGCAGGACTATATTAAGGTGGCTGACACGCTTACAGACTTAATAGCCGCTCTGCCATAGCACGTCCTAAGGCTTCGCACTGTGCGGTGGTCTCGGCTGTCAGACTCTGTTTGATTTCTACGGGCTCACCAACGGCCTCGTAGTGTAGCTTCTCCTCGTTCCACCGGGCAATCTCGCTCACGGCTTTCGATGCCCATCCATAAGAGCCGAACCATCCTAACAAGTGGTTCTTGATGTCCTTGCCTGCTAACTCAGAGAGCAGCACATCCATCTCGTGATAAAGGGCTGTGTTGTACGTAGGAGCACCAACGATGAGTCCACGATAGCGGAAGACGTCGCGGATGATGTATGAGTGATGCGTCTTTGATACATTGTACATCACGATATTCTTTACGCCAGCCTCCGATGCAGCACGGGCAATTACTTCGGCAGCACGTTCGGTGTTGCCATACATGGTACCGTAGCAAATGACCAAGCCAGGCTCTGTCTCGTACTTTGACAGCTGGTCGTAGATGCCTATTACCTTGTCGATGTATTCGTGCCATACAGGTCCGTGGGTAGCACAGATATAGTCAATCTTCACACCTGCCAGTTTCTTGAGTGCATTCTGCACAGGAGTGCCATACTTACCTACGATGTTCGAATAGTACCGAACCATTTCCAGCCAGAACGTGTCGCAGTTAATCTGACTATCTACAATACCGCCATTGAGTGCACCGAAGCATCCGAAAGCATCGCCAGAGAAAAGCACGTCACAGGAGGTGTCGAGTGTCACCATGGTCTCTGGCCAGTGTACCATAGGAACGAGAACGAAGTTCAGCGTATGATGACCTAACTCGATGGTGTCGCCATTCTTGACCTCTACTTGTCCGTCAGTGATGTTGTAGAAGCCTTCCATCATCTGGAACGTCTTTTTGTTTCCTACAATCTTGATTTCCGGATAGTACTTCTTGATGAGTGCTATCGACCCGCTATGGTCAGGCTCCATGTGGTTAATGACCAGGTAGTCGATGGGACGATCGCCAATGACTTCATGTATGTGTTCAATGAACTGAGTAAAGAAATCAACCTCAACAGTATCAATGAGGCACACCTTTTCGTCGTCAATCAGATACGAGTTATAACTAACACCATTGGGCAGAGGCCACAAACCCTCAAAGAGGTTTTTGTTGCGGTCGTTCACGCCTACATAATAAATCTTATTTGTAATTTCCAACATAATGAATTTGTGTTTAGATTAGTTCCAATCTTTATAATTTCATCTTGTCGCCAAACTCCGTAGAAACATAGTTGTTGATGCTCTTACAACAGTCGGCAGAGAAAGCCTGGGCACAACCGATGAGCTGGTCCCACTGTGCTTCGGTCAGCCCGTCAGTAACCATTGCTCGCGTGATGCCATGCTTGATGATGCCATAGACAAAACCGGCATTGAAGTTATCGCCGGCTCCTATGGTGCTTACCACATCGATGGCAGAAACGGGATACTCTTTCCTAAAGCCGTCTTCGGCACGTAGTACCAGTGGCAGACGGCCCTGCGTATATATGAACTTCTTGCAATAGAATGAAATCTGTGAACGATAAACCACGTCGGCATCCTTCGAATGGAACATCACGTCGAAGTCCTCATGACTGCCACGTACCACATCGGCCAGCTCAAGATTCTCCAGGAAGTTGGCAGTCAGCTTCATTACTTCGTGTTGATGGGAAGCCCTGAAGTTGACATCGTAGTACAAAATAGCACCCCGCTGGTGAGCATACTGAAGGAAACCCAGCACCTGTGGCCGTATAACCGGGTTCAGTGCATAATAACTTCCAAACACTACAACGTCGTCCTCGTTTACTTCCGGATACGAGAAGTCAAGTCGGTCTTTGGGATGGTCTTTATAAAACAGGTACTCTGCATCGTTGTTGTCGTTAAGAAACGCCAACGACAGCGGTGACTTGGACTCTGGATAGACATTGACGTTAGACGAATCAACATGGTTCTCTTCTAAGAAGTTGAGAATTTTACGTCCCACACGGTCATTGCCTGTCTCACTGATAAACGTTGCCTGAATGCCAGAACGGCCTAATGATATCATCGCATTGAACGTGGAGCCACCTGGTATAGCTCCTACGGGTTCTTCGTTACGGAAGATAATGTCGAGAACGGTTTCACCGATTCCTATTACTTTGCGCATAATTCATGAATTTTGTTTGCAAAGATACAAAAAACTCTTAACTCTCCACCCTAAACTCTCAACTTTTTACTACCTTTGTCGTCAAAATATGAAATACAATACGACTACACTCCCTAATGGGATGAGAATCATACACATGCCCGCAGCAGGTCAGCAAGTGGTGTATTGCGGCTATGCTATAGCTGCCGGCACGCGCCATGAGCTGCCTGAAGAGGAAGGACTGGCACATTTTGTGGAGCATACCACCTTCAAAGGAACCACCAAGCGCAGTGCGTTCCAGATACTCAACGAGCTGGAGCGGGTGGGTGGTGACCTGAATGCCTTTACCACCAAGGAACATACCATTTACCATGCTGCAGTGTTACACGAACATGTGGGCAAGGCCATCTCGCTATTGTCTGACATTGTGTTTAACAGTACTTACCCGGAGGCAGAGATAGAAACAGAGAAAGAGGTGATCTGCGATGAGATAGAGAGTTATAACGACTCACCGGCAGAATTGATTTTCGATGAGTTTGAGAACCTGCTGTTTGACGGAAGTCCTCTTGGTCACAGCATTCTTGGCAACAGCCAGCGTGTACGGTCGTTTACGTCTGCTGATGCACAGCGTTTTGCACGACGGCACTATCGTCCAGACAATACCATCTTCTTTGCCTATGGCGACGTAGAGTTTGAGCGACTGGTGAAAAGCCTGACATCCAGTATTCAGAGCATTGAGTTTCCAGATGCTTTCGTTAGCAGACCGGAAGGAAACCCTATATTCAACACGCAACATGTTGCACCAAAGAAGCACCATCAGGCACATGTGATGATAGGTACCAAGACCTTTGCTGCTGACGACGAACGCCGTATCACACTCTTCCTGCTGAATAACATATTAGGAGGACCGGGCATGAACGCACGACTGAATCTTTCACTTCGCGAACGTCGGGGCTTGGTTTATACGGTAGAAAGCAACATGACCACCTATTCCGATACAGGTTTGTGGGCTGTCTATTTCGGTTGTGACCATCACGACGTGAAGCAGTGTCAGCGTCTGGTACAGAAAGAACTGAACCGTATGATGGACCATCCCCTGAGTGAGCGACAGCTGGCAGCTGCCAAACGTCAGCTGAAGGGTCAAATGGCTATTGCCTCTGATAACCATGAACAATTGGCACTCGACGTTGCCAGAACATTCCTGCATGAGCATCGTGAGCACCACATCAGCCAGCTTTTCCAGCAGATTGATGCTGTCAGCGCTATCCAGATACAGCAGCTGGCACTACAGTTGTTCAAACCGGAAAGTCTGAAGACGCTTATTATTTGACCGCACACACATTATTTATAAATAGAAGATACCTTCCGGTCCCATATTGAACAGCAGGTCAAGTATGCTGAGGTTGGGCTGGAAGCCATGTCGTGAGGCAAATACTTGGTAATAAGGCTTGAAGTCGGAAACTGGAGAAGACAGGTTGCTCTCTTCTCTCCACTCTTTGCTTTCCTCTATTAAAGGATGAATGTCGAGCAACTCACACATCTTTTTTATGATGGCAAGATTGAAATCGAAGAGCCGTTCGTAGTCCTCTTGAAAGAATGGACGCACGTCATCTTCATAGAACTCGAAGAACGGACTCTCACTATAGGCAGACTGCAGTGCATTCCAATGGACGCGTCGCCACGAGCCATGAGGACTAATGCGCACATCACGAATCAATCGGCTTCCCCCATGCTCCATAGGAACGGTCAATGTCTGTAGTCCGTTAGCCGTTGCTATGACGCAACGGTTTCTGTAGGTCTGTTTCGTGAATGTCTCGCAGGCCTCCAATACTACACGGTCAGCACGATACAACTGCTGATACCATGCAACAGGACCGAAGTATGTTGTGGTAAGAAGCTGAAGCCTTGACTCTTTGTTCATTGGAAATAAGCGAAGAAACGATCGGTACGCCAACCATCCCACAACGACTGGCCAGGTTCGTGACTATAGGCGATAAGGAATGCCCGACCAATGATGTGGTCTTCAGGAATGACAAGAAGTCCTTCACCCTCACGGCCAACAGGCTCCATGAGGTAGTAGTCCTGGTCGGCACAGGTCAATCGGCCTGGCACCTGAAGGTTGCCATCGGCTAAGTTAACACTCTCACCAGGCAAATGACGACAACGCAACAACAGAACAGGCCGGCCGGCAATATCGGTTTGCAACGTGTCCTGTGGGTCATTGACAGCCACGATGTCACCCCGTTGTACTTCGTCACGCCACAGACGGCTATAGCTAATGAAACGATTGCCGCCTACGCGCAAGCCATAGCTCCAGCGATTGACCATAACACGGTCGCCAGCCATGAAAACAGGTTGAAGCCCCTCACCCTCGACACTGACAATAGTAACTACCGTTGCCCTAATGAGCAACATCAGTACAATGGCTACTGCCAGAGCCAGGATGGTCTTCAGACTGTTGCGCATAGGCTAACGTTCAAACCTACTTGATATTATCAACCAGTCGGAACAAGCGACTCCAGCGTATGCCTCCCAGTCCACTGCGGTCAGGGTCAGAGCTCCACCAAATGAATATGGGCTTACCAACAATGTGGTCCTCGGGTACGAAGCCCCAGTAGCGCGAGTCGGCAGAGTTATGGCGGTTGTCACCCATCATCCAGTAGTAATCCATCTTAAACGTGTAATAGTCGGTTGCCTGGTCGTTGATGTAAATCTTTCCGTTCTTCACTTCCAGCTTATTGCCTTCGTAGGTACGTATGCAACGTTCGTAGATGGGTAGGTTGTCAAGTGTGAGCTTGAGCTTCTCATTCTTCTTTGGAATCCAGACGGGACCATAGTTGTCGCGTGTCCATTTCTTATAGCCATTCAGTGGATAGATGTCCCAATAGGTCTCTTCCTGGTTGATCTCAATGCTTTCAACCAGGTCTTTACGCTTAGCCAGCTCCGATGCTGTGCGCTGCGTCATTGGCATGTAACCTGTAGCATTCAGTATGGTGAACTCCTCGTTGGTAATGCCCAGGTCTTCTATCAGCTCTTCTGGCAGGTTCTGCTTGAACTTCACCCAATAGGTATATTGCACGTTGTCTGGTTCCTTGTTAGGTTTGCCGTCCAGATAGACAATGCGATCCTTTATCTGAAGGGTCTGACCTGGCAGTCCCACGCAGCGCTTGACATAGTTCTCACGACGGTCGGTAGGACGTGAGATGATGTCGCCATACTCCTGGGGATTATTCTCTACCACCTTACGGCCAATCTCGTAAATCTGCTGATAGTACTTCAGACGTTCCTCGTTGCTGAGCGTGGCAGGATTAGGACGGTTAGGGTAGTGCTCATAGCCCAAAGCATAGCAGAGCCGATAGAAGTCCTCGGCCTGATGCGCCATATTGGAACAGAGAGTATCGCCAGAAGGATAGTTGAACACAACAATGTCGTTCAGCTCTACCTTGCCAAAACCTTTTACTCGACGATAATCCCAGTGAGGCCACTCAATGTAACTCTTGCACTCTATGACGGGCAGCGTGTGCTGCGTCAGCGGCATCGTCAGCGGTGTCTCAGGGATACGAGGTCCGTAGCTGACTTTCGACACAAAGAGGTAGTCGCCTGTCAGCAGCGACTTCTCCAGCGAGCTCGAAGGAATGACGTAGTTCTGGAAGAAGAACAGGTTGATGAAATAGACTGCCACCAGTGCAAACACCAGTGCATCGACCCACGACATGACAAAGCGCACGGGGCCTTCGGCGTCCTTCCACCACTGCCAGCGTATCTTTTTCGTGATGTAAATATCGAAAATGAAGGGTACGACCAACAGTCCTAACCACGACTTTACCCATAACAGGAACAGCAGATAAAGCACCAGTACGATGGTGAACTTCACCCACTGCTTTTTCATATTCAGCTGTTGTTTCTCTCTTCTTTCCATAACTTAAAACTTAAACATGTCACTAATGGTGAGCAAACCCTCATGCTCCTTGGTGTATTCTGCTGCCAGTACGGCTCCCAGTGCAAAACCCTTACGCGAGTGAGCATCGTGGGAAATGGTGATGAGGTCAGCCTCAGAATCGTAACGAATAGTATGAATGCCTGGCACCTCTCCACGACGGATATGATCGACACGCAACATGCTTGGGTCTGTCGTCTCCTCTGCCCAAGCCTCCTTACGGTCAATGTTTTCCACGATCTCCTCGGCCAAGGTGATGGCAGTACCGCTGGGATGGTCGAGTTTATGGACATGATGGGTCTCCTCCATCTCTACGTCATACTGAGGAAACTGGTTCATAATCTTTGCCAGATAACGGTTGACGGCAGAGAAAATTGCCACACCAATAGAGAAGTTGGAAGCCCAGAACAGCGTCTTGCCATTGGCACAAGCTTCCCTAACATCGCTGCCATGCTCCTTCATCCAGCCTGTAGAGCCGCTGACCACCTTCACACCCTTTGCCCATGCCTTCAGGTAGTTGCCATAGGCTGCCTGGGGAGCAGTGAACTCAATGGCTACATCGGCTGAGGCAAAGGCCTCGCTGTCGAAGTCTTGCTGATTGTCAATGTCTATAATACTCACAATCTCATGGCCACGCTCGAGGGCTATTTGTTCTATCATCTTGCCCATCTTACCGTAGCCGATTAATGCTATCTTCATACTTATTATATATTAAAAACGCTGCAAAGGTAAGAATAATTTGCGACTTACGTTTTAGTATTTACGATTTTTATAGATTATCTACTGAACTTTGCGATGTCATGCAACAGCCATACATCCATCTTGCCTGCTCCACGATGATTCCAGGCATAATAGGGAATCAGCTTCAAACGGACGTCGTCAAGCTTCAGCTGACCATCGGACGAGCGTCCCACCACCTGACCGCGAGCGGTAATGGCCTTGAGAGGTGCCGACTGAGCGTTAAGTGTGAAGGGCTCTACCTTGAACTCTGGCTGGTTGCTGATGACGAAGCTGAAGATGTCGAACTGGTTGTCGACTCCTTCTACACAATAAACCAGTGGTCCACGCTCGATGGCTATACGTCCCAGGTCGTCCTTCACGTGGGCATTTGCCTCGATGGTACGTACAGGCATGTCGAAGTGAATGCGTATGACGTCACCCTTCTTCCATTTACGGTTAATAGCAACATAGCCGTCCTTTTCGCCTTCTACACGCTGGCCGTTGACGGTCACCTCGTATGCAGAAGAAACATTGTCGCAGAACGAGTAGAGGTCGCTGGGCACCACCTCGTTACGCACCCAACCAGGTATGCGCACCATCATGGTGAAGTCCTTTGCCTTGTTCTGCAGCACTTTGATGGTAATGTCACCATCCCAAGGATAGTTTGTCGTCTGCTCAAGCTTCACGTCCTTACCACCAACCTGCATCGTGGCGGTGTTGCCGGCAAACAGGTTAACGTAGAGCTGACGGTCCTTGACTGCATACATATAGCCTGGGAACGAGGGGATGAAACGGCAGAGGTTGCTCGGACAGCAGGCACATCCAAACCAAGGCTGGCGCGTATTGGTATTATCAGCATTGAACATATACTCACCGTCAGCACTCAAGGGGTTGGGATAGAAGAAGCGTCCTCCATCGACGGACATGCCACTGATGACGCCGTTATAGAGTGTACGCTCCATACAGTCAATGTACTTGGCAGCGCCGTGCAACAGGAACATACGATGGAACAGATAGACCATCGAAATGGCAGCACATGTCTCGTTATAGGCTGTCAGGTTAGGCAGCTCATAGTCGGCACCAAAAGCCTCACCAGCATGACGGGCACCAACGCCTCCAGTGATGTAGTACTTCTTGGAGATGATGTTCTCACATATCTTGTCTATAGCCTTGATGTAACTGGAGTCACCAGTAAGCGCTGCCACATCGGCCATACCGGCATACATGTAGCCGGCACGTACAGCATGTCCCCAAGCCTCCGTTTGTTCTACCACAGGCTTATCGCTCTGCGAATAGATGTCACGACGACCAGTCTTGCCACGATAGTCGAGCAGGAACTTAGCCTCGTCAAGGTATTTCTGTTCGCCCGTCAGTACGTAGAGGCGTGCCAATGCCATCTCGGCTATCTGATGACCAGGCACCACGCAGGCTTGTCCTGCATTTGGTCCCACCTCGCGGACGACACAGTCGGCATAACGTTTGGCTATATTCAGGAACTTGTCAGAGCCTGTTGCCTGATAGTGTGCACAGGCAGCATCCACCATGTGTCCTAAGTTATACAACTCATGGCTAAGGAAGTCTTCTGTCTCCCAGCGTTTCTTGCCTGCCCACCCATGAGGATGCTCTGGGTTAATGGTACGGGCAGTATAAAGGTAACCGTCAGGCTCCTGTGCAGCACCGACAATGTCAAGCACAGAGTCAATGTAATGCTTCAGCTTGTCGTCAGGAAAAGTCTGAAGTACGTAGCTGGCACCTTCTATGGTTTTATATACATCAGTATCGTCGAACGAGAAACCCATAAACTTGCTTACGTCCCACTTGGGAGTCTCCAAACCAGCATGTCCAGGGTGCTGAAGTGTGTAGGCCGCCATGACGAAGTTCTCATAACGGTGCTCACTCTCACACTTGCTGAAAGCCAATGGGATGGTCACCTCGCGGGCTGCCTTGATGCGGTCGCCCCAGAACGTGTTTGGTGTTATCTTTACGGCTGTAAATGGTACTTGGGTTATGGGATAACCCGTTTGAGCCTGTGTCATGTTTAAACCACACACAGCAAGGAAAAACACAAGAATCTGTTTCTTCATTATCTTAAAGGTCTTTAGTGATTGTACATTTTCTTGGCAAAGGTACGATTAAGTGAGCACAATACAAAACAAAATACGAAGTTTTTGTTTTTATTGTCGAACGGGAGTACTTTCTTAAGACTCGCTGTGCTCGAATAAGCGTCGCAAGCGCCGAGCGCGAGGCAAAGCCTCAAAGGACGAAACAGTGAGCACAAAACAAAATACGAAGTTTTTGTTTTTATTGTCGAACGGAAGTACTTTCTTGTTCAGAGCTTCTTCATTAATCAACTTCCATTTCTCCGGAATATGAAATGTGTTCCCGTTGCCTTGGCTGTACACCTATTGCTGCTTTGCCATTGCCGAACACTTCTATAACATACAGATAGGTATCCTCCTCGTTAGTCACCCCAATCTCTATGTAGCGGAGGTTGTCCTTTTTCTGATATTCTTGATAACTATTGATGGGAGCAGAGAAGTTTAGCCCCTTGCCACCCCCATAGGGAATAGCATAAGCCCTGCCGAAATATGGAAGATAGGAAAATAACGAATCGTTCCTCACCTCAACCGTATAGCCATACGATATCCTCTTCGAACTGCCTCGCAACGGATACATCCTGTCAACGAGAATAGTAAACTTACGTTCGCTTAGAGCCAACGTAACCTTCCTTGCTTTCTCTGCCAGTCGTGCTGCCCGTTCCTCTGTTGTGGCGCAACTGCCAAGTAGCACCAATGCCGAGCAAGCGATAACCATAGATACAAAATTCTTCTTCATTGCGCTATGCTTTAGTTGGTTGCAAAGATACGAATAAGTGAACAGAAAACCAAATTTATTTGGGTATTTCCAATCCGTATGCGTAGCTATTGGGGAAGGCGAAGCTTATTCAAATAACAACTCTAATTCCTCTGCAATTATTCTTTTTTCTGTATGTTCAACAGCATTCATGCCATTGCTATTCATCTCCTTTGATAAACTTTGGTAAAGAGAGTTTGCAATATGCCACATTAATACAGGAGGAACAGCATTCCCTATGGCCTTATATTTCCTTCCATCTGAAACGGTTCCTAAACTATAACTATCAGGAAATGACTGTATTCTTGCGCATTCCAAAGGTGTAAACCTTCTATATCGTCCATTAATTAAGAGCACAGGATCGGTAGAATTAATACTAACCTTTGCCAAATGGGAACTTATAGTGTTACATGGTTCATCCAAGTTCTGAACCCTTCCTTTGTTCATCTTATCTTTAACAGCCATCATTCCATCAACAGCTTTTTGGCTGAAATACCATTTCTCCTCAGTGTTGGCCTTAGAATCTAAAACAGTACTAAGAGCAATCTTCTTGTTTTTGGTAGTTGCTTTAGGAAAAGCGAACTTGAAGAAATCTTCCTGTTCTCTGAATCCAACAATTATAATTCGTTCTCTTTTTTGTGGTATTCCATAATCTGACGAGTTAAACAATCGCCATTTTATATGATAACCAGCATTCCTAAACTCAGTTAGTATCATTGGAAAAGCCTTCTTCCCATTGGCAGATAATAGTCCTTTAACGTTTTCTGCGATAAAGAATTTTGGTTTTCTTTCTTTCAGTACCTTTACCATTTCAAAAAACAACATTCCTCTTTCGTCCTTAAATCCTAAACGAGGTGGATTTTGTGCCGAAATAGAAAAGGACTGGCATGGGAATCCGCCTATAAGCATATCGAAATCTGGTAGCTCGTTGTAGTTCAAATCCTTGACATCCTTGATGATACATTGATGTTCGAAGTTTTGATTATAAATTTGAGTACAATAGGGGTCATTATCAATGGCAAAAACTATATCGTAGGGTAACTTGGCATAGTCATGTCCAAGGTATTGAAAACCACCTAATAGCCCAAGGTCCATTCCCCCACAACCACAGAAGAACGATGCAACTTTTATTCTTTCCATAGTTTTAAAGAGGATTTTATACAATTGGTGGCGCTGAATGTTATTTCTGCACCATTCCTAATTGATAGTGAAATAAGGTTGTCTTTGAACATCTGTACAGGGTTTTGTAATATGTATATGTTTATATTACCCCGTTGAATCATTAGCCTATAGACAAAGTACCTGTCGTTCAGTGACGATGCTGTATCCCATTCGTTGGGGGTAAGGTGGAATGAGTAGAAATTAATAGGTTTGTTACTTATTGTTGTCTTAACTTCTATATATCGTTTCCTTTGGTCCAACTCAACGCTTTGCACGTCATATCCTACGGCTAAGGCAGTCGGAATTTTCTTTACCAGATGTAACAAATCATCTCTACCGCCCTCTTTGAGTCGTTCTTTCTCATGTCCTACTACCAAAGTTTCTCCCAAATCGCCTATTTCTTTTGTATTAGCAGACGTCAACACCTCGTTTATTTTCTCTCTTATTAGGCTTTTATATTCTGTACTATCTTCCTCCTCGTCTTGTGATAGGTATTGCGATATATCTGTTTTGAACAGATTGTCGTTTAGCCCAGCGTTGACATATTCGAACCATTCAGTCTCTATCTGAGTCAGTTCAGATTTGTCAAACGTGTTGTTATAAAAGTGGTCATAACCATTGAAATAATCTTTACTTTTGATAAACGACAAAATAGCTTCGTTTTCAGACCGGTTTAGGTAGTAATAATTGTGTGAACATTTCAGCAAATTAGCCATAACCATGTAGTCTAGAATGTCGCCTGCATACCTCACGACATCTCCCTTCGTCTCATAATCTATCTTGTCTTTCCTGTTCTTGGTTATTAGTTCTACTACCTCTTTTACGCCCCTATTATCCCTTGTAACCCTCAAATCATTAAAAATGCAATGTGTGGCTTCTGCCTTGCTTATACCTAATGGCTTACCTAAGAAAGATTCCGCTTCGTGGAGCATTCTGAGAATATATTGAGCAGGCTTGAATTTTACCCCTGCATCAATAAGTTCCTTCGCATAATTATTCTTTATATGACCACCAGGATATTGAAACTTATAAGAATAGTATTTGAAAAACTGTACTAAATCACCGTTTTTGGCTAAAAGTTTGGATATTTCACCTGTCTTTGTTGTTTTCGTTTCTTTGCTTTCAATATAGAAGCCGAAGAGAGCAGCAATTTCCGTTCTCCAATTATTGATGGTTTTCTCTTTCTTTGTTTCGTTGCCAGGATAGAGTTTGATAGCTTTGAACAGTTGGCTATTGTAATTAGAAGTGTCTGTGTCGGTTATGTTGGAACATACTCCTGCAATATACAATAGTACATTTTCGACATCATCTTTGAAGCGAGGCCTTGCATGATGTAAACTTTTATAAAATTCTTTTGGAACCTTGTACATGCTGATTGTTTATAAAAGGGGTTTTAACGATCTTGCTATTTCATATGCCATCAAAGGTGGCACAGCATTTCCAACTTGTTTATACTGACTAGTTTTACTGCCATAAAATATGAAATTGTCTGGAAATGACTGAATTCTAGCACATTCCCTGACCGTTGGAATCCGATTATATTTATAGTGAAAGTGATGTCTATGGCCGGTATCAATGGTGAAGCATGGTTTCTTGCTATCCATTCTTGTCCACGCAATATGCACTTTTCGAAGATTCCACATTTCCTTGGGTAGGTTCTTGTAATTACCACCATCAGGAACCATTGATATTATACGTTGGGTTTCAGCAGTATGCGCAGTTGTTTGGTGATTGTAAATCGCTATAGAACCTTTGCGTATAGTCTTTTGATAATCTGATATGGGAAGAAAAGCATACTTAGTACCATCTTCAACAGACTCTTCTGGCAAATCACTAACCGCTTCGTAAGTTGTTACTTTTTGCTCGACAGTTACAGAAGGGAAGTAGAAACTCGTGTCCTTTAGTCCTACAAAAAACGCACGACGACGATTCTGGGGTACACCATAGTCAGAAGCAGTTAGTACTTTGTATGATATGGTGTAGCCTAAATCAGAGAAGTCCTTGATGATAGCATTTCTAACAGCACCATCCCCAATAGACAGGATGTTAGGGACGTTTTCCATGACGAATGCCTTAGGTTTATAATGTTGCACAAAACGTACGAAAGCCTTGTACAACATGTTCCTCTCGTCATCTACTATTCGTTTCCCTGCTACAGAGAACCCCTGGCAGGGAGGACCGCCAATGATTATAGAAATGTTGTGTAAGTTAAACCTGTCTTCAACCTCGTTGGGGGTGAGATCTAGGAGATCTGCATTCATGGCTTTGACCCCAACATGATTGCGTCTAAAGGTGATAAGAGCGTCTTCCCAATTATCAACTGCTAATCTAACATTGAATCCAGCCATCTTAAATCCTAAGGAGAGACCTCCGCATCCACAGAAAAGGTCAAGGACACTGTACGATTTGCGTTTCATTATTCTTCAAAATAGTCAGAATCAATCCTTTTTATCTCATAAACTTGTCTGATACTAACGCCTACATTATATTCTATCATGTAGCGCGCAAGTTCCTGTCCATCAATAAGGACAATTTTTTTATTTAACTTCTCTACATATTGTCGAGCTTCTTTGCTATATGTACTAGTAGTGATGAACACTCCCTTTGTTGCTTTCTGTTCATCTAAAGCACCAGAAAACTGCTGTATTTGTGGTTTACCTATTGTGTTGTCTAATTTGTATCTCTTTGCTTGGATATATATCTTGTCAAGGCCAAGCTTGTCTTCATAAATAATACCATCAATACCGTCGTCATGAACATATTGGGTGACATGCGCAGAATTTGCAAAAGAGCCACCATACCCCATCTTTATAAGTAAATCTACCACGAGATGTTCAAAAAACTGTGGTGTTTGGTCCAAGGTCTTTTGTAGCAAATCTGCTGCAAGGTCATCTATGATACTGTGATAGGCCTGTTCCAATTGTTCTGTCGGTGTTAGATTGGCGGTTTCTGCATCTTGTGAAGATACAGGTGATGAAGGGATGTCTTTTGTAATACTCAAATTTCCTCTTGCATAGGCAGCAAATTCCTCGTATTGCATGAGGTCCTGTTTGCGCATGGTATTGTGACTTGCCAAATAGTCTCTTCCACGTTGGGTAATACGATACACCCCGCGTTCTGGTAAGTCTATCATAAGTGCACGACGAAGGTACTGGCGAACCCAATTCATCCTATCTGATACTTGTGTGGAATTACCACTTTTTGTTCGGATACTACAGTCTTCATCCGTTAAATGGAAATAATCAACGATATATTGTCTCATTTCAGAGATGGTCATATCCTTGCTATTGGTGGCAAGCAAGAAAGGATATAAAAACTCCTCGAAAGTTGGTACTGCCATAGTTGTTCTCTCTGAACACAAGAAAAGCCCCTTGCACCTTTTGAAGGAAAAGCGCAAGGGGCTGTCGTGCCCAAAAGAAGCGACTGGAAACGCTGCAAGAAAAGCATAACAAGTCCCCTCACGCTGTTCCGTGCGAGTCCATTACGTCTTTTCTGCTTCCTGCGTCAGTCAGATTTCCAGTTCTCTTTTGTCAGAAGCGAAATGATGCTCGTCAGTATGGTATAGTCAGTTTCTCTTCGTTGTCTTCTATCTCTTTTGCTCTGACAAGCACCCATAAGTCAGATGGTTCTTCTTTATTGGTAACTACATACAAAAAACGTGGGTGCTTACATCTGCCTGTTCAACAATCTGGCCTACCACAGCCAAAGCAAAAAACAGACAGAGAAACATCCACGTAGGAGTATACTATACACCGTAAAGTGTGCTAGTGAGGACATGGTTAGCCCTCGCAGCACACTACGGAGAGTATATGCTACACCCCGTGGCATTTACCCCGACAATGTTCTTGTTTGCTTCTCGATTGTGGTAGTTCGATTGTCCAAAAACAAAGCGCGATAACGCCTTTCAATATGTAGTGCTCCGCCTCGCAGGCAGCTCTTCTCGCAGAGTCGCCGTCAGCGGGCAGATGCGATTGCAAAAGTACAAATTTTATTCGAAACAAGGAAATATGTTTGGAATTATTTGTAAATATCAGAATAAGTTCGTTACTTTACAACAGCTTCTAAGGAAGTTTGCCAACTTTCTGATAATTCTGTCAGCAGCCCCTTTTGGTGTTATTGATGATGATTCTACGTCAGTTTGGGATAAGAAAGCCGCATAAAAGTTGGTAACGTAAGTCCTGGCGCAGATTACTTTTGTGGACTCCACCATGAAACTATCTGCAGAACGGGTGCACCTGTTTCCCAAAATACATGCACCTGTTTGCCTAAATGGGTGCACCTGTTTTCCCAAATACATGCACCTGTTTTTATACACATACAATTTAATGTTTAGTCGGCTCTGTCCGAAACCCCAGTTGTACATTCGCATCGACACTCCCCTCCCATCAAGGGGAGGTGCAGGGGTGGGGCCTGTAACTTAAAACCGGTAACATCATATTGAACACCCTATTTCAAAAATGCCAAGACCTTGATGAAGATTTGTCCTGAAAAACAATAGAAACGGAAAGTATTCGTTATATAAATATGTTACGCGTAAAAGGAAACAATGGAATGTCGGCGCAGCTTTGTGCCGTCATGATAATTATAAGCCTGTGTCTGCTGACAGCATGTGGCAAGAAACCAAAGAGTCATCCGCCAGTGATGGTGGAGATGATGAACCGCATGACACCCATCAAGGACCAGGGACAGAGCCAGACATGCTGGATTTATGCCATGCTGGCAGCCATTGAGACGGAGCATATTGAGAAAGGCGACTCCGTCAACTTGTCGGCAGCCTACGTGGAATACATGCTGCGCAAGGAGAAGAATGCTCCGGAGACGAAACGTGGCATGGGCGTGACGTGTATCGACATGATTCAGCGGCACGGACTGTGTGGGCATGATGCTTATCGGAAGGTGGACGACGACATCGTTCCACCCCATCAGGTGTTCATGCTGGGAGCCGTCTATACGCCACATGAGTTTGCGCGTAGCGTGTGTGCTCCAGATGAATACGTGGCGCTGACCAGCAATGACGATGAGCCTTATTACCAGCTGACGGACATCGACTTGCCTGACAACTGGAACCATAACCGCTTCTGGAACATACCCATGGACTCGCTGCTTAATGTGACCGAACGTGCCGTCCGACAGCATCATGGCATCTGCTGGGAGAGCAAGGCTCACGCCATGGCCATCGTCGGATTAGGACGTGACGCAGAGAACAACCGATATTTTATAATGAAGAACTCGTGGGGCGACGACGATGCCGACCACGGACTGGCTTACCTATCGTTTAAGCAGTTTCGTAAGAAGACACTGGCAGTGGTAATGCCTAAGGCATGTCTGGATGGAAAGCTCCGCCCAACCACAGGTAGCATGGAAGACAAGAAACCCTAATCGTCTTCGTAATCCTTCTTACGCTTGGGGTTCATGGGAAACCATCCTTTCTTTACGCGACGCCTTTGGGCAAAGAGCTCGCCAATGCCCCAGAGGGCTGAAGCGCCAAACACGCCGACAACGGCTGACACGATGGTGTTCTCTATAAACAGTGCACCAACGATACAACTCAGTCCGATGGCAAGATAAACCACCCAGGGGCGTGTACCCCAATGATACTCTGTCTTGATGACAATAGGGTGCCAGATGCCAATGGTCAGGAACGTTGAAATGGCTATGATAATACCTGTAAAGTACATAAGTTGTCGTTTTTGCCTGCAAAGATACAAAATAATTGACAATTGACAATTGATAATAAAAACAAAAATTGCTTTTTGTTTTGTATTGTGCTCACTTAATCGTACCTTTGCACCCATGAATACTATAGCGGATTATGAAATCATGGCTCCCGTAGGGTCACGCGAGTCACTGGCAGCAGCCATTCAGGCAGGGGCAGACTCCGTTTATTTCGGAGTGGAGCAACTGAACATGCGGTCGCATTCTGCCAACCATTTCACCATTGACGATTTACGCGACATTGCACAGCAGTGCCAGCAGCACGGCATCAAGAGCTACCTCACCGTCAATACCATCATATATGGTGAGGACATTCCTACCATGCATCAGATTATCGATGCTGCACGTGAGGCAGGCATCAGTGCCATTATAGCCAGCGACGTTGCCGTGATGCAATATTGCCGACAAGGCACCAACCCTATTGAGGTGCATCTTTCCACACAGTTGAATATCTCGAACATTGAGGCGCTGCGGTTCTATGCACAGTTTGCCGATGTCGTGGTGTTAGCTCGCGAACTGAACATGGACCAGGTGGCAGACATCTTCCAGCAAGTGGAGCAACAGCACATTTGCGGACCGTCGGGGCAGCCCGTACGTATTGAGATGTTCTGTCACGGAGCGCTGTGTATGGCCATCAGCGGCAAGTGCTACATGTCGTTGCACGCTGCCAACCGTTCGGCTAACCGTGGCGAGTGCGTGCAGATATGCAGGCGCAGCTATACCGTAACTGATAACGAAACTGGGCATCAGCTGGAGATTGACAACAAGTACATCATGTCGCCAAAGGATCTGAAAACAATCCGTTTCATCGACCGAATGATGAACTCGGGCGTCAGGGTGTTCAAAATAGAAGGTCGTGCCAGAGGACCGGAATATGTCTATACGGTGGTAAAGTGCTACAAGGAAGCCATACAGGCCGTACTCGACGGTACGTTCACTGACGAGTGCAAAGATGAGTGGGACCGTCGGCTGGCTACTGTCTTCAACCGAGGCTTCTGGGATGGCTACTATCAGGGACAGGCCATGGGTGAATGGAACAGAAACTACGGTTCGAACGCTACCGAGCGCAAACAGTATATTGGACCTGGCGTCAAATACTTCTCGAAACTGGGTGTGGCAGAATTCTCTGTCGATGCTGCTGAGTTTGCTGTAGGCGACAAGATGCTCATTACCGGACCTACTACAGGAGTGATGTATGTCACTGCCGACGAGATACACGACGACCACGGACCAGTAACTATAGCCAAGCAAGGAACGAAGGTTTCTATCAGAGTGCCTGACAAGGTGCGTCCCAGCGACAAACTGTTTAAAATCATTTCATCAGAGGAACATGACAATTAATGAGATACAAGACGAAATTATCGATGAATTCGATGGTTTTGATGACTGGATGGACAAATACCAGTTGTTGATTGACCTGGGCAGCGAGCAAGAGCCTCTGCCTGAGAAGTACAAAACAGAAAGCAACCTCATTGATGGTTGCCAGAGCCGCGTATGGCTACAGGCCGATTACGATAATGGCCTCATACACTTTGCTGCTGAGAGCGATGCGCTCATTGTCAAAGGCATTGTGACACTGCTCATCCGTGTGCTGAGCGACCATTCGCCACAGGAGATACTGGATGCTGACCTGTACTTCATCGACCGCATAGGCTTGAAGGAACACCTGTCGCCTACGCGCAGCAATGGATTGCTGGCTATGGTGAAGCAGATGCGTATGTATGCCCTTGCCTTTCAGGCAAAGTGATAAGTACGTACCGCTTATCGTTAATGCTTACGCTTTGTTGGGCGGCGACGTGCCCAGCCTTCTTCGGTGAAATCGGGTATTTCACCCTTCAGTTTCATGGTCTTTGGGTTTAACAGCTCCTTCCAGTTGTCCCTCTTACGGCCTTTCTTCGATGGTTCGAAACGTGCGTTGTGCTTGCCAACAGGCTTCTGCGTGTCATCAGCATTGTTACAACGTACCTCGCGACGCTTGTATTGCTGACCTGTCAGCGACCTGACAACCTGTTTGGCATCACTCTCTGGCACATCGAAATAGGCAAATTTCTGAAGCAAGTCAATATGTCCAACGTCAATGCGGCGTTGCAAATGTTTGTTCAGAAACTGCATCAGCTCGCCTGGATAGAAGCCATCCGTCTTGCCCAAGTTGATAAACAGGCGCTTGTAGCCAGGCTCGGCCTTCGTGGACACCCGCTTTTGCCCACGCTCCTTTTTTGAGTCCTTCTTTGGTTCCTTCTTTGATGAAACGGGCAATATTTCAGGAGCATCAGCATAGTAAGCTAAGAACTTGCCGAACTCAAGTGAGACAATCTTCTTGATAAGGTCTTCCTTCTCGACGTACTCGAAATAACGGTTGATGTCGTTCATGAAAGGTGCGATTTCATCGTCATTGACATCTGCCTTTACTATCTGGTCCATCACCTTATACAGCTGTTTCTGACATATCTGTTGAGCAGTAGGAATGACTCCTTCTACAAATTCCTTGCCTATTTCGCGTTCTATATTTCGAATCTTGTGCTTCTCGCGCACGTGTACTATACTTATTGAAGTACCTTTCTTGCCGGCACGCCCCGTACGGCCACTGCGATGCGTATAGTTCTCTATGTCGTCGGGCAAGCCGTAGTTGATGACATGCGTCAGATCATCAACGTCCAAACCACGCGCTGCCACATCAGTAGCTACCAACAGCTGAACCGTATGCTGACGGAACTTCTGCATGGTCAGGTCACGTTGCTGCTGCGACAGGTCACCATGCAGCGACTCGGCATTATAACCGTCGCGAATCAGTTTGTCGGCTATTTCCTGTGTCTCTAATTTCGTACGACAGAAGATGATGGCGAAGATGCGAGGGTAGTAGTCCACTATTCGTTTCAGTGCCAAGTATTTGTCCTTTGCGTTTACCATATAATAAATATGGTTCACGTTCTCAGCACCCTCGTTACGGCTACCCACAACAATCTCCTGAGGGTTATGCAGATAACCCTGGGCTATGCGTTCTATCTCGCGACTCATGGTAGCAGAGAAGAGCAGTGTGTTTCGGTCTTCGGGAATATGCTCCAGTATGGCATCAATGCTCTCCGAGAAACCCATGTTCAGCATCTCGTCAGCCTCGTCAAGCACAACATTATATGCTTTATCTAAATGAGCTACACCACGATTCATCAGGTCTATCAGACGACCAGGCGTGGCCACAATGATATGTGCACCATCCTTTAGTGCACGAATCTGCTGGCCGATGCTTGCACCACCATAGACAGCCTCTATATGAATGCCATGCATGTATTTCGAAAAATCTCTCAGGTCATCGGCTATCTGCAGGCATAACTCACGTGTCGGCGAGAGTATCAATGCCTGCGTCTCCTTACGAGACGGGTCAATACGTTGCAATACGGGAATACCGAATGCAGCAGTCTTACCCGTACCCGTCTGGGCAAGGGCTATCACATCGTTACGATTACCTAATAAAAATGGGATGACTTCCTCCTGTACTGGCATGGGCTGTGTGAACCCAAGCTCTTCGATGGCGCGGCGAATCTCTTCGCTAACACCAAGTTCTTCAAATGTCTTCAATATCTGTAATTTATAAATTCGCCTGCAAAGGTACGAATAAGCGAGAACAATACAAAACAAAATACGAAGTTTTTGCTTTTATTGTCGAGCGGGAGTACTTTCTTAAGACTCACTGTGCTCGAATAAGCGTCGCAAGCGCCGAGCGGGAGGCAAAGCCTCAAAGGACGAAACTCCGAGAACAATACAAAACAAAATACCCAATAAATCGGAGATTACGAGGAATAAAGGAAAAAAATCAAAGAAAATTTGGTGTTTTACTATCTTATTTGTACCTTTGCACCGTCAAAAATGCAATTGACCATTTTTTGGACTTGTAGCTCAGTTGGTTAGAGCAACAGACTCATAATCTGGAGGTCCCAGGTTCAAGCCCTGGCTGGTCCACATTGAAAATCAGCAACTTACGAGTAATCGAGAGTTGCTGATTTCTTTTTTTTTGCGAACACGATGCGAACA
>Ga0247610_10001444_pt1 | contig 29602 bp, 20 predicted proteins | sample 174DNAGHGhighgp2_FD_193483 | JGI IMG/M metagenome (GOLD analysis project Ga0247610, IMG submission 193483) | Sheep rumen microbial communities from Palmerston North, Manawatu-Wanganui, New Zealand - 1742 DNA GHGhigh gp2 | ecosystem: Host-associated > Mammals > Digestive system > Stomach > Rumen...
TTCATCTTCCTCTAATTCTATGTCATCAGAATCCATTCCATCGTAAGAATCTTCTGAGTCTTCTGATGGAGAAAACTCTTGAATTTTGTCATCTATATCTTTTTCAGTTTCTTCTATTGTTTCAAGTAGGTCATCATCATTCATCATAGCATCATATAAGTCAGCATCAACTTCTGATATGTCATCTACATTAACATCTGCTTCTTCTACGTTTTTGTCAGTAACTACTCTATTTTCTTCAAACACTTCTTCTTTTGGTTTTGATTTTGATACTATTTTTTCTTTTCTTTCTGCTTCTTCTTCGCCTTTATCCATTTTATAACTAATGAATAAAACTAAAGAAATTAGTATTACACCAACTATTAGTATTAAAAACTTGCCAACTAATGACTTCTCATCAACTGGTGTTGCGTCTAGAGACTCTGTTGCCATTACTTTAGTTGTATTCATTAAAAATAGTAGTGAAACAATTAAAAACTTCTTAAAATTTTTCATTTTTTTCTCCTCTATTCCTTAGTATTTTCTGCTAAGCCTACTTTTTGTGTCACTTCTTCAAATGCTTTTTCTTCTTCTTGATTTCTTGTTTCTTTGTCTATATTGTTTTGTTTTGTTGGAATTCTGATTACTACTTCAGTACCTTTTCCGTACTCACTGTTGATATTCATCATACCGCCATTTTGGTCAAGAATTTCTTTGGCTATTGATAGTCCAAGTCCAGTTCCTCCCATTTCTCTCGTACGTGCTTTATCAACTCTATAGAATCTTTCATAGATTTTATCTAGATCTTCTTTTGGTATTCCTATACCATTATCGATTATTTTAATATATGCATCATTGTATACACATCCAACGTATACTTTTATATTTCCATTCTCTGGTGTGTATTTGATAGCATTTGTAAGAATGTTAAGTACAACTCTTTGTATTCCACTCTTATCTGCATATACCGTTGGTACATTACTTGTTACATAGCACTCACCAGTATGGTTTTTCTTTTTCATCTCTATATCCAAACCATCGAATGTATATTTAACAAGTTCACCTAAATCAAATTCTGATTTTTCAACTTTAACTTTTGATGTGTCATATCTAGAAAGAACAAGTAAGTCACTAACAAGTCTTGCCATTCTTTCTGCTTCACTTGAAATTCTTTGTAAGAATTTCTTGCTAGTTTCTGGGTCAACATCATTTTCTATTAATGTATCAGAATATCCTAAGATAGATGTGATTGGTGTTTTTAGTTCGTGAGATACGTCTGCGACGAATCTTTTTCTCATTGAATCCAATCTTTCTCTTTCAGTAATGTTTTGGATAATAACTATAAGTCCGCCAGGTCTATCATTCTCATTTTTAAATGCTGCGAAGAATAAGTTTAATGTCTTATCCTCTATTGATAATATTTTCTCTGTTGTAGTTATATTTTCTAGATAAATAATCTTTTCTAGATTGATATCAACATCTTCATATTTTGAAAATATTTCATCAAATGTATGCTCGTCATGAATATTCATGAACTCTTTTGCTGCTGGATTTATATGTATTACTTCTCCCTCCATATTGAATGCTATAATACCATCATTCATATGAAGTAAGATTGTTTCCATTTGTTTTGTTTGTCTAGTTGCTTCATTTAAATTATCTTTAAGTTCTTCGTTCATTGAATTAAATGCATTAACTAAATCGCTAATCTCATTTTTCTTCTTTCCGTCGCCTAAAAATTTTCCTTTTGTAGCTTGCTCAGCACTTTTTACTAGATTTGCAAGTGGTGAAACTACTACTTTAAAAAGAAGCGCTCCTATAATTACCATTAATAAAACAAATACTATCATAAAAGATACTGTCATAAATTCTGCTTGTTTTATTCCACCATCAACGATTGTTGATATATCTTGTATACTAACACGTGCAGAAATATCACTGCTTATGTCTTTTAAACTTTTAACATAAGTAGTTCCTAGGGCAGCAATTGTTATAACGCCTACGAGCGTAAAAATTATAATAATCTTAAATTGTATACTTTTTAACATCCCTAACTCCCCATTGTAACTATTTCCTACATTATATACTTAAGCATTAATTTATTCAATAAAAAAATCCATATTTTAGCATAGATAATGTAACAATTATATAACATTTATAAGTCTTACGCGTCTAGGGTTATAGCACGAAAAAAATGACATCCCGTCTTACGAAATGTCATTCTTTTATATTGATTAATTAGGTTTTATCTGTTACGTAATATCCAACGCCTCTCTTTGTAATTAAGATCTTTGGATTTGCTTTATCTTTTTCTATTTTATCTCTTATTCTGTTCATTGTAACATCTATTGTTCTAATAGCACCTACATACTCTTCGTATTCCCATACTTCACGTAGTAGCATTTCTCTTGTTACAACTTGTCCTGGTTGACTTGCTAAATATTTTAGAACATCAAATTCTTTCTTTGTTAGATTAATAACTTCACCCTTAACTCTAGCTTCAACTTTCTTAAGATCTAATGTTAAGTCTCCGACTTTGATAATATCTTTCTTATCTTCATTCTTTTGAGCATTTACATCTAGGTTAGCATTCAATTCAGCTTTTCTTAAGTTAGCTTTAATTCTTGCCATAACCTCTCTGATTTGGAATGGTTTTGTGATATAGTCATCAGCTCCCATTTCAAGCCCAACTATTTTATCTGATTCTGTATCTTTAGCTGATATCATTAGTATTGGAATGTTTGAGATATTTAATGCATATCTTATTTTTTTACATACAGAAATACCATCAAGTTTTGGTAACATGACGTCTAAAAGTATAAGATCAGGTTTCTCATTCATAGCCATCTCTACTGCTGTAACACCATCATATGCTTCTAATGTATTGTATCCTTCTTTTTGTAAGTTAAATACAAGAAGTTCCATTATACTTTTCTCATCATCAACAACAAGAATGGTTTTCTTATCCTTTTCTTCTAAATCTTCCACTGAAATTACCGCCTTTCTAACAAGAAATTAAATATGTTCCAATTCATAAATTCGTTATATCATATTTGTCAAATTTGTACAAGTTTTTTTTCAAAAATATTACAAGTTTTTATTTTTTTCTTATTTTAGTTAAAATATTTTAATTTTATGTCTATTTGTTTTCCATTTTATTTTAACTTTACAAACTTATTACCTCAAAATATCTTGACCATTTTATTATTTTTCTATATTATTATCTAAAATAATATAAGGGTGATAAAGATGGATGAAAATAACGAAAAAATAGATTATGAAGAACTATTTAGAACAAATATGTCTGCAGTAAGAGATTTATATTATCTTTCTGATGAAGACAAAAAAATTATGACTAAACTTCTTGAAAAGAAAAAACAAATAATGGAAAAAAATGGTTTCTTTGCTAATTTTCAATTAGACAGAATTAATAATAAGATTTATAAAATTAAAGCTAAATACAAAGAAAAGTAGAGCTAAAGCTCTACTTTTTCTTTTTTATAATTCACTTCTTCCTTCTAATGCTTTTGTTAGAGTAATTTCATCTGTATACTCTAAATCACCACCTACTGGAATACCTCTTGCTATTCTTGTTGTTTTTATTCCCAATGGTTTTAATAGCTTAGATATGTACATGCTTGTTGCTTCTCCCTCAACTCTTGGGTTAGTTGCAAGTATAACTTCTTTTACCTTGCTTTCTTTACCATCAGACATAACTCTTGTTAATAACTCTTTTATCTTAATATCATCCGGTCCAATTCCATTCATTGGAGATATTGATCCGTGAAGTACATGATATACTCCTTGATATTCGTGAGTTCTTTCCATAGCTATAACATCTCTTACATCTTCTACAACGCATATTGTAGAGTTATCTCTTTTTGGATTACTGCAAATATTGCAAGGATCTGTATCTGATATATTAAAACATTTTGAACAAAAGTGAAGATTCTTTTTAGCATTGATAATTGAATTAGTAAAGTCTTCTACTTCTTCATTTGATAAGTCTAACATATAGAATGCTAATCTTTGCGCTGTCTTATGTCCTATACTTGGTAATTTTTCAAAATTCTCTATTAACTTTTCTATTGATGGTGAATAGTATGACATATCTTATAGAATTCCCTTCTACATTAATCCTGGTATATTGTATTTTCCAAGTGAAGCTGCTTGCGCTTCATCTACTTTTCTTAAAGCTTCATTTACTGAAGTTAAAATTAAATCTTGTAGCATTTCAACATCGTCTGGATCTACAACTTCTTTTTGAAGTTTAATCTCTTTTATTTGTTTATCTCCAGAAACTTTAACATATACTGCTCCTCCACCTGCTGTTGATTCGAACTCTTTTGATGTTAATTCTTCTTGAGATTTTTCCATGTCTGCTTGCATTTTTTTGGCTTCTTTCATTAATTTATTAATGTCCATTCCGCCAAATCCTCCCATTCCTCCTGGGAATCCGCCTCTTCTACTCATATTTTTCTTCCTCCTAATTATTCATCTATTACGTTTACATCAAAACCTAAACTATCTATTGATCTTCTATTTTCTTCTACTTTTTTCTCTGATATTTCTTTTACTTTAAAATGTACTTCTTTACCAGTGATTAAGTATACATTTTTTTCTAATATAGCTTTGTTTTCTGAATCTTCAATTAATCTTTTATTAGTCTCAGCTAAACCTCTTGGAAATTCAAGATTCCATATTAAATCATTTTCAGCAGATACTTTTGCACTCGCAAGCGCTGCAAAAAGTCTTACCTTTCCATCTCTTTTTAGTTTTTCCAAAACTCTTTTCCATGTTGCTTTTACTGGGTCTTTTTCGTCATCTGTTTTTTCTTTTTTTATAGTTTGTTTTTCAATTATTGGTCTTGGGTTATTTGCTGGAATATGAAGCTCTGTTGATCCTTTTTCCAATTCTTCAACTTTCTTTTCTAAAGCTTCAATTCTAGCTATTAAATCTGCTGGAACACCTACTGTACTTCCACCCTTTTGACAAAGTTTAATTAGTCCTGTTTGGAACATTATAGTCTTTTGAGTAGCCCATTTAAGATTGTTTTCCAATTCAGATAATTCATAAATGTAGTTTAATAGTTCTTTTTCACTAAGTTTTGATGATATTTCTTCGATTTGCTCAACTTCACTTGGTGAATATAACCCTTTCTCACCAGTAGTTTTAAATACTAAAACGTCTTTAACATACTTTATGATTTCCCACATAAAATTATATAAGTCTTTTCCACTATTGGTTATCTCATCTAATACATTTAATGCTTCTTTAGTATCACTATCTACTATAGCCTTTACAACTCTAGAGATTGACTCAACTTTTGGAATTCCTACTAGGTCTTTAACTAAATCATCTGTTATTTCTTCAGTAGACTCTTGTGAACATCTCTCTAGAACGCTTATTGCGTCTCTCATATGTCCTTCTGATAATACTGCTATTGCTTCTAATGCTCTATCTGTAATTTTTATTTTTGCATCATCACAAATAATCTTTAATCTTTTTATGATATCTTCATTTGAAATATTTTTAAAATCAAATCTTTGACATCTAGAAAGTATTGTAGCAATCATTTTTTGAGGTTCTGTTGTTGCTAGAATAAACTTTACATGCTCTGGTGGTTCTTCTAGAGTCTTTAAAAGTGCATTTGAAGCTCCTTGTGAAAGCATGTGAACCTCGTCTATGATATATACTCTATATTTACCTTTTGTTGGTAAGAAATTAACTTCTTCACGAATTGTTCTAATTTCTTCTACACCATTGTTAGATGCAGCGTCCATTTCAATTACATCTGTTGATGAACCATTTAATATGTCTATACAATTCTCACATTCATTACATGGTTCTCCATCTTTTGGATTTAAACAGTTTACAGCTCTAGCTAAAATCTTTGCTGATGTTGTCTTTCCTGTTCCTCTACCTCCTGTAAACAAATATGCATGTCCAACTCTACCAACCATTACTTGATTTTTTAAAGTCTTCGTTATGTGGTCTTGTCCAACAATTTCAGAAAACTTTATCGGTCTATAATTTCTATAAAGTGCGGTATATGCCACCTTGTTTACCTCCTTTGCAAAACAAAAGTGACTTTCCTTTAGGAAGGCATGCGAATCACATAAATACACTACTTATCGCTGCTTTCTTCCGAACCTGACGAGATTCATAGCTTTTTATTGAAGCATACCTTCCTAAAGAAAAGCCACTACAAATTTTTTATGATTATATAATGAATTATCTTTTTTTGCAATACTTTTTAGTCAGTAGTTACTCTCTTAAATACCATTCCGTCAAAGTTTGTAATTGATTTGTTTGAAGATCCTTCTTCTATTACAGTTTCGATAGGTAAATCTAAATACATTTTACTTTGATAACTAACATTTTTATCTGTTGTTATTATTATATCAAAACCAACTGAAAAAGCTATATCTTCAATGGTAAGACCTAAATTAGAAAGTAATCTACCATCATATATTACTTCTCCATTTTCACTAGATACAAAGTTTCCTAAATTATTAAGTGAAAATCTAAAGCCTAGCACACCACCGGTATTTGCTATTTCTTGATCTTTCAAATTATCTATTTTTCCACCTACATATGAGAATTCTTTTCCCATATAATCTTCCTGGCTTTTATCATAAAGTCTTGGCATATCGTCTGTAGGAAGTAATAATGATACTTTTCCCATTTTAGGTTTCTTCTTTATTTCGAAATTTTGAAATTTTATATCTTTAATTGTTCTATTCTCATCCGTTGTCTTATTTATATATATAAATATGTCATTAACTTGAGTTACACCTATATTCCAGATGTTGTTAGGATCATCATTAACCTTTCCATCTACTGTACTTACTATAAGTACCCTTTCTAATGAAAATGGCATCTCTTTTTCGCCCTCAATACTATATCTATACATTATATATATGCTAGCAGCTATGACTAAAAGTATTATAACAACAAAGATTATTTTTTTAATTAGATTCTTTGTCACTTTTATTCCTCTTTCTTAGATATTTAAAAAAATCCTTTAATATTTTTTCGCAATCATCTTTTAATATATTTCTCTCAACTTCAACTTGATGGTTAAATTTATAATCTTCTAACAAATTTAAAACGGATCCACAAGCTCCTGTTTTTGTATCTTCAGTACCAATATATAATTTCTTTATCCTAGAGTTTATTAGTGCACCTGCACACATTGGGCATGGTTCTAATGTCACATACATCTCGCAATCAATTAATCTCCATGAATTCAACTTTTTGCATGCTTTTTGAATTGCTAAAATCTCTGCATGTGAACACGCATTACTTTTTGTTTCTTTTTGGTTATGAGCTTTTGCTATTATTTTATTATCTTTTACTATTACTGCTCCTACTGGTACCTCTTCTATATCGTATGCTTTCTTTGCTTCCCTAAGAGCTTCTCTCATAAATTTTTCTTCCAATTCTACTCTCCGTTCGGCAGTATTTTATCATCATTTTCCCTTTTTGTAAATCTTTTTATTTTTTAGTTTTTTCTTAATTTTACGGCAAAATCAATCTCTTTTACTTGCATGATTATTCAAAAAAGAGTATAATCTTCAAGGCGAAAATTTCACATATATATTTTTTCGGAGGATACTAAAGTGATTTGTATTTATAAACAAGAAGGAAATTTTGAGGACACGTTTTGTCCAAAGAAAGAATGTGTTCCTCTTTGTCCTATACTTGAAATACGGTTAAAGGACATGGGAATACATTACCCCAGAAACACTGACATCCCAGAAAAGTTGGTAGAAAGGCAAATGCAATCTGCCAACAAGGCATGCTAAGTATGAACGCGCGCAAGAAAAAAAGGCCATTGGTAGCTCACGCTTCCAATGGTCTTTTTGGTGTGCCTAGGCGGACTCGAACCACCATCGGTCGCTTAGGAGGCGACTGCTCTATCCTGCTGAGCTATAAGCACAATCGAATTATATTATACTTGAGTTTTTACTCAAAATCAAGCTTTATAATACTAATAAAGAAGATTACTTCTAATCTTCTTTATTTTTTAATTTGATATTTTTAAGAATGTATATTCATCTGGTTGTGGTGTAATAATCTTCATGTAATAACCTGAATATATTTCTTTGGCTAAAGTATTTACATCGTTATCTACACTAAAATTACAAACATATTCTTCGTTATAATTGTTCTTTATATGAATTTTCATAGAAATCTTAGCTTTTAATTGATCTAAGTCAAAATTAATTGCTTTTAAAATTGATCCATCAAACATTATTGTTCCGTCTACATCACTACTTACTTCGCATCCGGTTAGTATGTTTTTATTAACATATCCAAGTGATATTGGATTTGAGCAGTCTGTATAGAAAATATTATTCTCGTAATCAGCTGTTTTTAACTTTTCATTAGATTTTATTATATTAAATAGTATTCCATCATTTGAATAGTTGTTTAAATTCACATATTTACCACAATTTTGTGGATTTTTGTAGTTAATTAGTTTTGTTCCTATATTACTGTTTGAATTAATTTTAATGTTATCTATAAATAACTCATTTACTGTATTTTCAGCAGTTAATTCTCTTATTTTTGAAGTATTATTGATATATATTTCCATGTCTGTATATTGACTGATGTCTATATCTTGTAGATTTCCATTGCTGTTGTCTACAGCGTTTGCAGAAAAATAAAGGATTATCTTTTCTATTCTAAATGTTGCATCTTTATTATTCTCAGCAAATCTTGAAGACGTTTCTGAATATATTCTCTTATTAACTTCAACATTGTATATGAAATTATAAGCAAAGATACTAATTATAAGTAAAATAATATCAATTAGTATCAATAGCTTAGGTCTTCTAATTAACTTTTCAAACATTATTTCTTTCCTTTGTATTATTTTAGTTTATCGTACAATGTTTCCATTGTTCTATATACTTTACTTGCCCAGTTAGGATCACTTGCATATCTTATATTAACAGCTTCAACTGTATTACCATTATAGTAGCTACCTACTGCTGTTTCTCCATCATAAATTGGAGTTCCTGATGGATTTAAGTAATATTTTACTAATACTTTTGCTACAAGTTCTATACCATATCTATAGCTTTCAAAAGAATATGATGACTCGAATGCTGATGCATCATATGATCCATATCCAAATAGGTTCTTTTTTTGTTGAGCAATTGTTGATTTGCCCCAATTACTTTCGTGAATTCCTATTGAAGCTAAGAAGATTCCATTTATATTATATGCTTGCTCTATTTCATAGAAGAATTCAGCATTGTTTTCGAAGATTTTTTCAGTATCCTGACTATTATTAGTAAATATCTTTATATAGTCATCTCTTGTCATTCCACTTGGTTTGTTTAATGCCATTTCTGGTTTAAGTGATAGAGCTATCCTTTCCAATCTTGCTTTCTCTGTTATTCCAGGTTCTAGTGCCTCAGAAGTTAAATCTGTTTCGTTAATATATCCTTCATATCCATCAACTTTTACAAATGCAAAGCCATTTTCTTCTGATACGAATTCAACATCAATAGTTTTGTATACAGTACATACTGCATAATCTTCATTTTCTCCTGGTCTAGAGTATAAATAAACAATATCAGTTGTGAACACCTTATCTCCAACATGAATTGATAGCTTCTTCATGAATTTTGAAGTACCTCTCTCAATTATTTCATTAACTGGATCAGCTACTTTTACTTCACTTATTAGTTTTTCATCTATCATTTCATTCTTTTCATATGTTCTAATAAGTGTTCTTTCTATGCTACCGAAATGTCCTGCTTGAATAGTATGTTGCTCACCTTCTGGAAGAAGTTTGTTGTCTTGATATTCCGTCTCAAAATTGATTGTTTCTTCTCTAGTTACTATCTCTTTTTTTGTTGAACTACTAATGTTATTAGAAATGATTCCCATCATATCTAATTCTTCATCTATCTTTTCATATGTTCCTACTTCAACTTTTTCTTCTTCATAACTTGCAAATATATAATTTGACCTAACTGTAGTTGAGAAAACAATTAGAAATAGTATTCCAAGCACTAATCCGGCAGCATTGAATCTTTTATTTACTACTAAAATTCTATTGAATGCTATTTCTTCATCACGAATTTTTTTAGCATAATCAACTTTTACTTCTTGTCTACCATTTTTTATATCTTGTAATTCTTTAAAAACGTCAGTAAGGGATTTGTTGCTATTATCTTGATTATTCTTATTATAATTCTTATTCAATCAATTCCCTCCTTCCTTTTTATCGAATAAAACTTTTTCTACGATTATATTTTATTACAAATAATATTTCTAATCAATATCATATAAAAAATAATAGTCTTGATTTTTATTTTTATAAATACTATAATTTAATTAAGAATTATGATTTTGAGGTATTATTATGAGTGAATTAGGTATGAATGTTTTAATGAATATTTGCATAGGAGTAGTTGTTATCGTAGGATTCATTATTTTCCTATCAAAATATACTAATATATTTGAAGAAGGTGGCGCAGCTTACGAATTTGTAAAAAAGAGAAAGCAAGACGCTGCTAGAAAAAAGAAATCTCAAAATAGAGCTGCTAATGCTACTCCAAAACAAAATGATAACAATAATAATGAAGAATAATAAAAAAGCATTTTACTTTATAAGTAAAATGCTTCTTTTTTTACCATTCAATTTCTGAAATAGAAACAGGTTTTTCATTTATTATAATTTTTGTTGCTTTTCCATTTTTAAATTTTATTATCTTATCAGCCATTGGTGCTATAGCTTGGTTGTGAGTTATGATAATTACTGTCATTTTTTCTTTTCTGCATGTATCTTGTAAAAGTTGCAAGATTTGTTTGCCTGTATTATAATCCAAAGCTCCTGTTGGCTCATCACATAATAATATCTTTGGATTTTTAGCAATTGCTCTTGCTATTGCAACTCTTTGTTGCTCTCCTCCTGATAGTTGTGATGGGAAGTTTTGCATTCTATCTGCAAGTCCTACTTTAGTTAATACTTCAACTGGATCTAAGTGATCTTTGCATATTTGAACAGCTAATTCTACATTTTCTTTAGCAGTTAGGTTTTGAACAAGATTATAGAATTGAAAAACAAAGCCTATATCTTCTCTTCTATACTTTGTAAGTTCTTTTGCTCTTAGATTCTCAATATGCTTACCATCTATTATTATTTCGCCACTTGATACTGTATCCATTCCACCTAATAAATTTAGGGTGGTTGTTTTTCCAGCGCCACTTGGACCTACAATAACAACTAATTCACCTTTTTCGATTGAAAAATTAGTATTGTCTAATGCTTTTATTGTTACCTCACCCATTGTGTATTCTTTTATTACATTATTAAACTCAATATATGACATAATTATCTCCTTAAATCACAATTAAATTATAACCTAAACTAATAAATATATGCAATTAAAAAGAGAAAGTATTTCTACTTTCTCTTTTAAAAATTATATGAATTATTAATCTTATCCTTTTGCAGATACTTCCATTGTGAATTTAGCAACAGCGTTATCAATTTCTGCTTTTCTAACTTCTTCTGGAACTTCATCGCTTGTTCCTGAATATTGATCCATAACTCTTACAGAATTAAATCTTACTACTGATGATTCATCACCATCATCTACGAATTTTTGGAATGAGAATGTGTATTCCATTGAACTATTTGGTTCAATTACTATATCTCTTGTTCCAGTTGCTTTTCTTTGTTCGTTAGGTAATTGAAGTACTATCTCGTCTAATTCTTCACCATCTGATATTACTATTGTATGTTCAGATTTATTTGAAATTCTTAAAGTATACTCTTCTGTTGAGTATCTAACTGTTTTGTCGATAACGTCAACTTTCATATACTCGTTTTCTGACATAGATTTAATATCATTGTGATATATATAATCTCCAACTGTCATCATTAGTTCGTTATTATCATAATAGAATGTCATTTTCTCAGAAGTAAATGCATATTCTGCATTGGTTAAACCAGTTGCTAAAAGATCATCTGTATATTTAACTTCGTATATATAGAATCTGTTTCCATCTATATATATTGTAGAATAGCTTTGAATTGAATATTCCTTTGGAAGTGGTATTTTTGTAAATACATGTGCTTTAAATGTTTCCAAATCATTATTAAAAGCAAATTCTCTACAATCTTTTGATAAATATGAGAATGCAAGTGGGAAATCTGCATCATTACATGCTTTTACGTACTTAGCAATCATCTCTTCGATTGGGTCTTGAACACTTTTTGGAGTTGAAACAGCTGAATCCATTATAGATTGATGTGGTTCATATGTTGTTTCTCTTTCAATTGGTTCAGGATTTATTCTTAAAAACATGTTTACTGCTATAACGATACATACAAATAATAATCCAATTAATATAATCTTTCTATACTTATTAATTGCATGTCTTATCATTAATCTAAACTCTGTAAAATTCATATCTAATTTATTCCTTTCCTAAAATTTATCAACTTGGAATGATAGTTCAAAATAACCAACATCTTCCTCTTTAACAACAAAGTTCATTTCTTTAGGTGTTGATCCTGTTGCTAAAGGATTCATTAAGTTTAGCCATACTACATAAACATCTCCATTTCTTTCAATGTTTGTATATTCTACAGCTGCCATTTTAGGAAATCTTTCATCCATATATGAACTAAATTCTTCTTCTGTTGGGAAATATTGTTGTCTAAAGTTCTCATTTAACATTCCATATGCATCAGTGTATTCTTTTTCGCCAACAGCTCCAATGAATTTTGAAACATAGAACTCAATTCTATCTCTTTCCCCTTTTTTTGCTAAACTTGCTCTCTCTGATTCTTCTATTTCCTCAGAAATCTTAGCAAAAACTTCTTCTTCTGTCATTCCTTCATATGAAGTAGGTTTGTTTTGAATATTTTTAATTACTATTAAAGCTATGATAGCAATTATCAATATTATTACCATTACGACTAATGGTGTTGTGCTGGATTTTACTTTCATATAATTTCTCCTTCTATAGATCTTCTAAATTACTAAATGTTGGAATCTTCTTTCTCTCTGCTGTACTTCCTGTTCTATTTACGACAGTACTTTGAAGTGATGCACTATTTCCACCAACGCTAGTATATTTTTGTACGTTTGCACTCATTTCCTTTTGTTTATACAAGTTATCTAAGTCACCCAATAGTGTCCTTAATTCTGCAAATTTTTCCGCATTATTTCCTACGCTTTCATCTGTACGCATTGCAGCCGCAATTTGACCCATTCTCTCATCACCATTATATCCAGTTGCTGTAAGGGCATTCTTTTGCATATCTGCTGTAATATGTTCCATTAAAGAACCTATTGTACTTTGATTATATTCATTATCTGCGTTAAGGTCAACTGGTCCGTTTCCTCTATCAACTTCAAGTTTTGTAAGAAGAGCAATAATTCTATTCTTCTTTTCTTGAATAGCAGATGTACTTACACTTTGATTTCTTGCTTTTGCTCTCAATGAAGCTGCCTCAAATGTGTAGAAATTATCTAGTTCATCTTTCGTTTTTTCTCTTTCGTTCATTAAGTCGTAAAGAGCTTGCTCTTCTTCTGTGAATTCACCTTGTTGATCGCCTTTATCTACTAAATCTTGTAATCTTTGTTTTTCATTTGCAGCTTCCGCTATTTGTTGAGCTAATAATTCGGAATTATCACCTTTGCTTCGTTGTGCAACAAGATTGTCCAAAATACCTTGTTGAAGCTCTAATTCTGTTCTTGCCCTATCTGCCATTGCAACAGCAAGAACTTTTTGATATGAATCACCAGACATTGCTTCTTTAGAAGCTTTAATCTTATCATCCATTCTTCCAAGTTCACTAACTTTATTTTCGAATTCTGTATCATCCATTTGAGAATTTAATGTAGCATTTGCGTCTGCTATGTTTTCTTTTGAAGTTGTATTAAATTCTTTTGCAGCTCCATCTATAGCATCATATGTCTTAGCAGCTTCAAATATATTACCACCATTTGCTAAGCTTGTCATAGCTCCCAATGTTGCAGCTACACTTAGAGACTTGTTCCAATTGTTTACACGTTTGAATCCAGAAATCGCTCTATTAGCTAACGCACCTTTAAAGGTTCCGCTATGTTTCTTTGCATATTCTGATAATTTTAGACCTGGCAAAGATTTAAATGATCTAATCTTCTCAGAAAATTCATTAAGTTTTCCAGAAGCATTACTAATTGCATTGTTTAACTTTAATGCTCCACCTGTAAATTCTTCCGCTCTTTTTGCTAACAAACTATTTGGTTTTTGTTTTAAGTATTCCTTCAACCTACTGTTGTCTTTAGTCAATGCTTGGTTTAATCTCTTATGAGTTGAAGAAAGCGTATTAACACCTTTTCTAGCAAATTGGCTAGCCTGTTTAGCTTTGCTAAGAGCAGCCATACCTATAACAACACCAGCTAATGCTGAAGTATCTTTATCTTCCTTAATTCCAAATATATTTCTTACTACTCCCTCTGCTTGGAATACGAATAACAAACATATTAATGCTAAAAAGCAATTTAGTATTTTATTAAAATCAGACTTAAATATCTGTCCAAGAGGACTATCACTAGTGCTTGTTTGTACAACTAAATTAAATGCTGTCTGAACAAAGGAAATATATATAATACAATGGAATGGTTGAATAATAACAGTAGATATATATTGTTTCAACCAGTTTCCTAAAGCTTGTGCCTTACCATCACCTATCTTATCAATTGAATATGTAATTGTAATAAGTGGTGAAATCATTATTAAAAACGCAACTTTGAACATACGATTTAAGTATGCTATAAAGAACGCAGCTGTCATTAATACAAGTCCTGCAAATGCAAACATTGCTGTAATTGATTGCATTCCGACACCGAACAATCCCTTTATACCCATGTCATACATGGCATTACCAATTCCGCTAAGTCCTCCGGAACCTGCACGTTTAACAACAAATTCTCTTAAGGCGTTTACTACTGCATTATTTAAATAAATAATGAATATAGCCATATATTGAAGTAGGAATAATAGTATTAAACTACAAATCCAATCAAATAACATTTTCTTATATTTTGCTCTATCTTCAGCAACTGAAGATAATAACATTCTTATACCAATATAAATAAGTACTACTAGTAAAATCGCTGTTGCAAGTGTTCTCATTGTGTAATACCACATTGCAGTAGATTGTCTAAACACATAAATTGTTGAGTCACTCTTTGGTGTGTCCAGATCAAAAACATTAATATCTAGCATTACATATCTATTGAAGAATATATCAAATGGTGTTATCATTGCTCCATCATTATATCCTGGGATAGGAAGTGTTCCTTGTGCTCCAGCAACTATATTTAGCAATGCATCTATAACAAAACATACTAAAACTAAAGTTGCTCTATATCTCCAGAATAATATTGAAACAATACCACCGGCTAAATTGTTCATTGAATTAATAAATTCTTCACTAATTGGTGCCTCTTCAGAGCTAATGGCAAATGAAACATTAGTTGAAACTATACTTTCGAACAACACTATCACTAAAAGTGTTATAACTAGTATCTTTTTTAATTGTTTTATCAATAAACCACCCCCTCTTTGAGACCTTATAATTTAATTATAACTCTAATTTATTTTATTGAGCAATAATATTTTAATTATTATTTTGTGCTCTCTCTATTCTTCTCTTTAATAACTCTGCTTGTCTATTTCTTGTAGCATTTTGTGATTCTTCAAGTATTTTTTGATATTTTGCAAGTTCTTCTACACTAGCGGCATCTAGTTCAGATTGTTTTTGTCTTACATATTGAGAAACTCTTTGTTCAACAGCCAATTTGACTTGTTTTCTCTTTTCTTCTAGTTTACTTTGAATTTTACTTTGAGTTTCTGCATCAAGCTCACTCATCTTTTTCGTTATTGATTCATATAATTTTTCTTGCTCTGCTTGAATTTCCATAGCAGCTTCTGCATTTGCTGATCGTAAAATTCTTTCTGTATATTCTTCTGCTTGTTTTTCTAAAAATGCTTCTTGTTCAGTTTCATTAGCAAGTTGTTTTACTCTCTCAATTTCAGTTTCTCTATCTTTTCGTCTTTCATCTGCCTCTTCTCTAGTCATACTATCATTCTCAACAGCTGCATCATCTTCAGCGATTTGTGCTTCGTTTTCTCTAGTTAATGTTTCCACTTGTTGCTCAAATTCTTCTTTAGGTGCCTTTCCGCGTTCCTTTAGTTCATCTATTGACTGAACATTTCCATATTTTGTTTTTGGTGGAACCTGTCCAGCAGCCTCTATTGCGTCTCTATAGAACTCGTCTTTGTCAGACATACCCATTGACATTGATACGTATTGATCTATCGTACCACCATTTGCTCTAACCGCAGAAACTTGGTCATATATTGCTTTTCTTCCACAGTATTTCTTAAGATCTGCTCTAAGCGTTGCACCATCGCCGTCAGTTGGAATTTTATAATGATTTAATATCTCATCTACTGAATCTGCTGCTGAAGAAGAATCTTCGTTAATCCTATCCATTAATTGATTTTTTACATCAACTTTAGTATTCATTTCTGTAAAGCCTGAATTTTTGAATTTGTCCAAATCTTTTAGTATCTTATCTAATTCCTTATCAACAGCCTCAACAGATTTATACTTATCACCATCCGCTTCAACTTCTTCTGCAAATTTAATTCTAGCTGCAGAATTTGCGCCACCCATTCCAGCATCATTAAATGCAGAACTTGCTTTTGATGCTTGTTTTGTTTGACCACTAGCTGCAACATCTTTAACAGAACTTACGGCTGTTGCACCAGCTATTACTGCACCAAATATGTCTCCCTTAGCTGTATACGCTCCAGTAGCTGCAAATGCTCCAAATCCAACTGCAATACTGTTTTTCATTTTATCTCTTGCCATTTGCATTAATGCACTATTCTTATATGCTCCTGTTAATTTATGAACACCTTGTTTAACTCCAACAATTTTTGGATGTCTATTTATAAAATTTCTCTTATCCTTTTCTTCTTTTAATACACTTCTTCTTGCTTGTTGCAATGCTTCTTGCTCTGATAATCTTCCACCACTTTGTGCTATTAAATCAGCTTTTTTATTCTTAATTTTCTGATCGATTTTACTATGAGCTTCACTTGATAATTTTCCTTGGATTTTTTTCTCAAATCTATCAGCTTCTTTTTTAGAAACATACATTTCAGCTAAACGTCTTCTTTCTTGATGTCTCTCAGCTGCAGTTTTCTTCTCTTCTGCCTCAGGATTGCTTCCAGAACCCGCTCTTTGTTCTGTTGTCCCTCCAGTTCCTGCTGAAGCAGCTCCCATTCCTACAGCTGCTGCAATAGTTTCTGGTCTTCTAAAGACCATAGCAGCGCTTACTTTTCCATGATGGATTAAATTTTTTGCTCCTGGTATAAAGTTTTGTGCACCATTTTTTACTGCTTTTGCAGCTCCACCTGTTGTCTTAATCATTTGTACTGTAAATGCTGCCGCAGCAACACCACTAGCTAGTGATGTGTTTGATGAATCATCTTTAAATGCGAATATTTCTCTAACTATACCTTCTGCCTTTTTTATAAACTGTACACTAACTATAACTAGTATACTTGCTGCTAATATGTCAGCCATATTATCTTTACCAGTGTTTTTGGTGAATTGGTCCACAGCAGTACCAACAAACATCATATAAATAGCACAGTGGAATGGTTGTATAAGTACACCAAAAACGTACTCATTTAACCATGTACCCAACGCTTGTGCTTTACCATCACCAATCTTATCAATTGAATATGTTAAAGTAATTAAAGGAGAAATTATAACTAAGAATGCTAGCTTTAACATACGATTAAAATAAGTAAAGAAAAGTGTAAGTGTTTGCCACATTAATAATAAATATGCTATTGCTGCTGCAATAGAATATGGATCTGCTAAATGATTCCAACTAAATGCGAATTTTTTAATTTCTTGTATAGCCCCATCTACTTTTGAAGCATCTCCTAATTGTGATAATCCATTTATTAGAGCATTATTAATAGTAACGACAAATATAATTATATACTGTAGTAAGAATAACAAGCATAAACTTGTAATCCAGTCTACTAACATTTTCTTATATTTTGCTCTATCGCTTGCTATTGTTGATAATAGCATTCTGATACCTACATAAATTAATATTACTAATAAAATTGCTGCTGCAATCATTCTCATTGTGTAATACCATGCAGCTATATTTGCTCTAAATGCTTTTGTAATCTCACCATTACCCGCTTTGTAAAATTTAGATGTAATTGATGTAGCATTTGAAGCATTAACATTAGTAAAGTCAACATCAGTCAACATTACTTTATTAAACAATATATCAAATGGAGTAATAATATCAGCATTTGCACTTGAATCCGTCGCGCCATCAACATAAGCGACTCTTGCTGTAAAAACGTTCAGCATATGTCCTAGCAAAACTGCTATTAGTCTTTCTGGTATTGTTAAAATACCAATTAATCCTCCTAGTATTCCTTGAACTGCATCTCCTCCTAATGTATCATTTGATTTATTTTCTGCATATGAAATAGGCTTAGCAAACAAACTAGTAACAGTTATTATTACTAATAAAATGATTAATATACGATTAAACAGTTTCTTAACTTTTCCCATTTCATTACCCCACTTTTGTATTACTTTTATACTTTACTTCTTTTTACTATTCTATCCATGTCTGATTGCATATTATCTATAGTAGTTTGTTTATCTGAGAATGATGGTGTATTACCTCTTCCATCATTTGCATATGCTTCTCTTACTCCCGCAAACTGATCTCCAGAAGCATATTGTGCAAAAGATTCTTTTACTTGCTTTGCTCTTTCTCCATTTTCTCTTCTTTCGCCTTCCAATTTTTGAACTACTAGTTCAACATCTTGGATCATTGTTTTTGAAGCATCTGGATTTTGACGCATATTTTCTAGTTCTGTTCTTAACTCGGTTATTCTCTTTTCATAATCTTCATCAACTTCTTTTATCTTCTGTGCGTATGCTTCCATTTCACCGAAATAAGCTTCCGCATCATCAACCATTTTCTCATATTGTTTTCTTAGTTGATCCTCAAGTTTTGATTGTTCTTCAACTAATCCAGATTCTCTTAGTTGCTTCTTTGCCTCCTCTTGTACCTTTTCTGCCATTGTCTTAGCTTTCTCTTCCATAGTTTCGGCATTTCCATAAAAGTTTGGATTTTCATCTGCTTGAAATTCCATTTCAATCATTGCACTTTCTATTGCATCATTTTCTCTTTCTTTAACATCTTCTATTCTTTGTTTTAAGTCTGCAACTGAACTTGTATCAGCTTCAACTCCTCTTTCATAATCTTTTACTGGATCAGCCTTAGGTGGTACAAATCCTTTTGGTACATATACATCATCACCTGCTGGCATTCCTCCAGTAGATTTAAATTCTCCTGTTATCATACTAGCCATAACATCACCAGAAATACCAACTTTCTCTGATGAATTTATTGCTTCAAATATTTGTCTATCATTCAAATAATCTGTTAAATTTCCAATAGATGATCTTAAATCTGCTTGGCTTTGTAATCCTTCACTACTAATTGTATCTGCATCACGACTTTGTAATGTAGATGAAACAGCATAATCCATGATTCTTTGCATATCTTCTGGAGTTTCAGCAGATTGAAGTCCTCTTTTTATAACATTTCTAATATTACTTGCAACTTTCTTAGCATCATCCCCATCGTTTAACCCACATTTTTCTAATGCAGTTTCAACATCTTTCATTATTTTTTCTAGCTCTTCTTTTGATTCATCATCGTCCATATTTCTAGTCATTGCTTTGTTAATTGCTGCTGCCGCTTGTTCTTGGTTTTTTGCTCCTGTTAATGCTACATTTTTTGCAACCCTTTGAGAAGCATTTTTTGCACTATTTTTCATAAATCCTGCGGTAGTTGCAGAAGCCGCTATAGCAACACCAACTGCATTTCCTAAGCTTTGACCAGTACCATATGTTGCACCTAATGAAAATAGTCCTGCACTTGATACTAATACACCTTTACCCAAGCCCTTAGCTGCACCTGCAATCATACTATCATCTAACATCGCTTTAGTTGCTTTAGCTGCACCTCTAACCTTACTTATAACTCTTCTTGAGCCAGTATTATTATATCTTCTTTGGGCTAGGTTCCTTCTTGCCATACTTTGAGCTTCCTCTTTACGAATTCCTGGCAATGCTTTTTCTATATTTGCAACCTCGTTTTGGAATTCTGCTGAGTTGGTATTTATTGTACCTCCTCCAGATTTTCTCATATATCTTTTTGCATCTCTTTCATTCAAACGTTCTCTAGCTAAAGATTGAGTTTCAGCTAAAGAATATGAACTATAATCATTTTCTTTACCTTTCTTAGTTAATCTTCCTATTGTTTTATTAAACAAATAAGTATTAGCTGTTGCTAAACCTATTCTTGCTGAAGCTTTAGCTTGTTGTGCTGATAGTCTCATATCTTTAAATCCATTGATACCATTTCTTAAGTTAGCACCAAAGTTCTTAGTTGTTGCAGCTAAAGCACCACCCATCATAACAGCAGATGCTAAAGAAGTATCTGAGTCTTCATTTTGGAAATTGAATATTTTTCTAACAATTTTTTCTGCGTTTGTAACGAAATGAAGACAAACCATAGCTATTACTGTTATAGCTAACTGTTGGTTTGATACCTGAGGACTTTCAATTTTTATTAAATTAAAAGCTGTAGTTACAAACACCATATATATTATACAGTGGAATGGTTGAATAAGTGTTGTATACACATATTCTTTAAGCCATGCCTCCAGGGCTTGCGCTTTACCATCACCAATTTTATCTATTGAATATGTAATAGTAATTAATGGAGCAACTATCGTCAAAAATGCTAACTTAAGCATACGGTTAAAGTATACTACCAATAATCCTAATGTTTGGAATACTAGCATAATAAATAGTATTCTTGCTGTTAAAGCATCAACACCACTTATATCCACTTCTTCGCCTTCTTCAGGCATATCAGCATCCTTTCCTAATGCTGTTTGTGAGAATGATTCAAATGTTTGAGTAATAGCTTTTGAATTTGATGTTATTGAAATTCCATCAACTATAGCATTTGAAACGGTTACTGTAAATATCATAATGTAGTTTAATAAGAATACTAATAATACACTAGCTACCCAGTCCATTAACATTTTTTTGTACATAGCACGTTCTGTTGCTATTGTAGATAATAACATTCTTATACCTACGTATATAACAACAATCAATAACATTGATACTGCAATCATTCTCATGAAATAGTACCAACCAGCAATACCTGTTCTAAATTGATATGCTAGAGATGCTTGATCAAATGATGATGTGCTTATATCAAAAAAGTTTGTATCTAAAAGTTGAACTTTATTAAACAAAATATCAAAAGGCGTTAAATGATTTGTATCAACATTACCAGCACCTTTTGCCGGCCCATCTGAATACGCTATTTGTGCAAGTATTGCATCTATACCTACAGCTAAACCAAATGGTATGTATGAAACAACTCTGGCAAATAGTCCTATAACTGATGTTAGGACATCTTCTAATGCCTTCATTATTACATCGCCTATACTACCTATATCTGCTTGCGCAGGAGTAGCAAATATGTAATTAAGAGAAATTACAACTATTATCAATGATACTATTAACTTAAACGTTATACTTTTTTTCATTTGTTACTCCTTCCAAGCATTTATTTTTATTTTTTCTTTTTAGTTTGACCTTGATCTCCACCTGATGGTGATTTTTTATTAATTTGGCTGATTACATCTTCAGAGTTTTGACTAGTTGTTCTTTGTCTAACTGTTCTTTTTGCTTCTTTAAATTCTTTAGCACTTTCTACACTTCTTGCATCAAGCGCTTCCTTAAGATCTGATGTTCTTTGTTTTGCTTCAGCAGCGGCTCCATCCATAAATTCTCTTAAAGAACCTTTCTTTTCTTTCACCTTTTCTTTTGATGGTCCCGTTACAGTCTCGATTTCTGTGCCTCTTCTAGTCATTTTGCTTTCTCTCTTAACTGTACGAGCTTGTAACTCTCCAATCTCGCCAGTAGAATCTTTTCTTGTTCCTATTGCTTCAACTCTTCTATCTATTGCTTTTTTCTCAGCCTCACGAGACGCCATTAGAACATCTCTCCATCCTACTGAAGCTTTTTCAGGTTCTTTTGGTGCACTACCAGTGTCTTCTCCACTTGGTGGTGCACTGACATTATCAGCTGAACTATTACCATTAGTATCACTACTTGGTTTATCAGTTCCACTTGTATCTTCAGTGAATGAATCTTTAGGTAATCCATATTGTTCTCTTAATCTATCTATTTCTTCAACTGTTCTTTCATCAGCTTTCTTCTTTTTAGCTAATGTCTTTTCGTTTGCCTTATCTAACTCTTCCTTTTTACCAGGAGCATCTTTTACTTCTTGTTCTAGAGCTTTTATTTTCTTAGATACTGTTTTTTCTGAAATATAATTACTAAATGATTGCTTCATTGATCTTTCATATGCTTCTAACTTCTCTTTAGATGGTTTAGGAATATATGGAGCCTGTTCTTCTTTTGTCCTTTTCTCAGCTATTCCCATATCTCTATATATAGAGTCAAAAGTATCTTCTAAAGTAGATCCACTATCAACCAATGGTCCATGGAATGCCATACTACGTTCTGCAACTTTAGAAGCAGCTTCGTGTTTTGCAGCGTCTTCTATACTTCTTGCTCCTCTTTCTTCTAGTATCTTCAAAGCTTCTCCTAATGTTGGACTTTGTTTTCTTTCATCCTCTACTACAAGTGTTACAGCATCGGCAGTCTCTGGATTATCTGCTAATCTAGTTGATGCAGCATCTGAATCTCTTCCTTGAATTTTTCTAATTCTACTTGCTAATTCAACATCTTGGTTCAACTGAAGTTGTTCTCTATACTGTGCAGTTCTATCTAGACTTGCTTGTTTCTTAGCTGAGTTATGTGCAGAATTGCCTTTTACTTTTAATTCGGTCTTTGCTACTTCATTAATTGCATCTAATTCTCTTTGTGCTAATAACACTTGAAGAATAGCATTTGAATCATCACTAGTTCCGCCATTACCACCATCAGAGTCACTGGTGCTTCCAAGTTTTTTGAATTCTGATGAAAAATCTACGAATTCTGCATTATCGAGTTCTAAAACTTTAGATTTTAAAGTTTTACCTTCAGAGTCTTTTGCAGATGTTGCTCTTGCAATTCTAACTTTACCTTTACTTTTCTTCATCTCTTCTGCAATTTCACCTAAGTCAGTTACAAGGTACATATTTCCTACGCCAACTTTTCCATCTTTTGCGACACCTTCTACAAGAATACCATTTTCCATAATATCTTTTAGTTTTTGAGCTCTTCTTCTTGTTCTAGTACCTACATCTCTTTCTGTAACAGCATGCTCTGTAAATAATAGGCTAGAATCAAGCCTTTGCTCTTCCATTCCAGATGAAGCACCTGCGTCAAATGCTGCAGTATTATCTGTTGGTTTAACAACTCCTGCATTCTTTTCGTGTTTTTTAATATTGTTAACTGCAACAATAAGAAAAGATAATTGCTTTAATGTTTCTTCATCTTTTAGTGTTTCTTTGCTTCTCATAAAGTCTGGAATTGTTACTTCTACTTCTTTATCTTTGCCGTCTTTATCTTTTATTTTAACTATAAAGACATTCTTAGATTCATCTTTCTTCTTTAATGTACTGCTAAATTTTACAATATCTTCTGCAGTAATTGGTTCATCACTTCTAAGCCCTAAATGAAGTTTAGCCGCACTAATTAGATTTTCCATATCCTTTTTATGTTTATCATTTTCAGTGTCTGATGAATCAGCACCGAACACTGCTTTTATTGCATCATTTAATACTTCTTGAGATGCTGTTCCAACTCCATCATTTCTAAATGCATTTTGTGCATTTGTTGCGTGTTCTCCAATGATACCAAAAAGTTTGTTTCTAGTATTTTTATCCATGTCAGCAAGTAATATTTTTGTATCTTCAGATTGTAATCCTATAGTATTCTCTATTAGTGCAAATAGAGCTTTTTGTTTATCTTTCTTTATTCTGCCGTCATTATCAAAGAATTCTCCAAGTTGTCCATTAATTTTTAACATTACAAGAGCTTTTTGCAACTCTTGATTTAGTCCGTTCATCTTATCTTGAGTCATGCCAGCATCTTTAGCAGCTTTTTCTCCGCCAAACAATGCCTCCATAGTGATAGCTTCACCTGTTGGAGTAGCAAATGAGAAACTTCCTGTATTTTTATCTAATTTTAAGTTTAATTTACCAAGTAACTGTTCATTAAACTTATCAACAGCTTCATTGATATCTGCAAATTGTTCAAGCTCTCGTTCTTGCATTGCTCCAATAGCCTTTGTACTTTGTTCAGCTATATTACCCATAACAACAGCTGCTTGATAGTTTAATGCATCTTGATAAAACTTTTCTCTTGATTCTTTTTCTTTCTTCTTTGCTTCTATTGTTATCTTTTCTAGTCCATATCCAAGACCAGTATTTTTAAGTCCACCAGTTTTAGCTTTAAATTTAGCTTCTTTAATCGCATGTTTAGCAATTGTTTTATCTGATTTATAATCTGATTTAACGCCAAGATCTGTTTTAAATCTTCTCCAACCTTTAACAGCTGTATTGCCTGCAACATAGCCTGAGAATTTAATTCTATTACCCATATTGGCAATTCTTGTTGTTGCAATTTGGCCTCTTTTACCCAATCTTTGTCTCAATGATAATTTAGTGCCCATGTATTCGTCCATGCCATTGATGCCTCTTAAATCTGGGTTTAGTTTCATGCCTTTTAGCTCTAGATTTAAACTGCTTACTTTTAATTCATTTGCATTAATCTTATTTACTAATTCTGGATGCTTTTCTGAAACATTTTTAACTACAAGTGCATCCATCTCTCTCTTTTCTCTCTTTAATGCTTCATATGCTATTCTGTTTGCAGTTGGTGCTGAAAATCTAGCATTAGTAAATCTTCCTGTATATTTTTTAGATTTTGCTGGTCTATGTAGCATTCTATGTGCTGCCATTCCACCACCTGCTATCATACCCATACCTATAGTTGGATGGGCTACTATTAATCCAAATCCAGCAAAAACTGAAGCCATACCACCAAAACCTTTTAATGCTGGGAATATAAGTTCTTGCTTCATTTGTTTCCAGTCATCTTTATCTATTCCTAACCATCTTTGTGGGAACATGTTAGCATATAAGCCCTCTTGAACTTGCTCAAACTTACCTGTCTTTGGATTGAAATCCGTCTTTCCAAATAACATATTTCCCATATGTTTCATTCCACTAAGTTTTCCAGGTTGTTTATAATTTTGATTTCCTTCTTTTTTCGGAACATTAAGTCCTCTTCCTCTTACTCCTCTTGTTGTTCCATAGCCACTATTGTATTGAATAACGTTAGTAACGTTGAACAATCTATCCATAGTTGATCCAATTTGTTTTTTAAATGCAGGAGCTTGAAGAGCTCTTACTTTATCATAATTATTTCTTGCTTTTTGATATTTTATTGCATTATCTTGAGTAGGATTCTCATTAAATGCTACTAAACTATCCATAAATTCTTTTGCTACAGCATCCATACCTTTAGCGTTTAATAATTTTGTGCTATCTGGAGCTACATCCGCAGCTGTTGTATTAGCATTGAATCCTGCTTCTTCAGCTTTTGCATCTGCTTGTGCAGATAGTGTATGTAAATCATCAGTTTCGTTGTATGTTACATCATTGCTTTCATCTACTTCTGTTGATTCATTATCAACATCAGTATTTTTAAAGAATCTATTGTATCCAGCTGTTACACCAAGTGCTGCAACTGAACCAGCTCCTTTAGCCACTCCCTTTAGAGCCTTAGCATAAGGTGTATTGTATAACGCTTTACCAACAACACCACCACCCATTACAACGCCAGCTGTATTTCTTAGGTTTTGGAAGTCACCCTTAATCTTCTCTGGATCACCAGCACCTGCTGTAGAATCTGCCAATGAATTACTTGAACCGAATTTAAATATCTTTCTAAATGTTTTTTCTGCTTTTAAACTGTAATTCATTAAGATTAATGCTAATGCCATACCACCTATTGATTGAAGTGAGAATACTAATGCTGAAGCAATAAATACTCCATAGATAATAGCATGTATTGTTTGAATAAATACGTTCATAAAGTATTCTGATAACCAGTTCTTAAATGATGGAGCTTTACCATGTAATGCTTTTTGCATAGCATAACCTGCTCCAACAGCTGGTCCCATTATTGTAAGCACCATTACGGTGAAAAATCTCTTTAAATATATCAATGTGTATCTTATAGCAAAATATACAAGTGTCATGTACATAATCATGCCACTTAAGCCTACTGACAATTTAGCGTCGTAAGCTCTTGTTCTAACTGCTTCATATACATCTATTTCTAGTTGTTGACTTGAATATGTAAGTGCTTTTCCTGTTCCTGAACTATCTGTGTTTTCATTTAACTGTTTCATGTTTACTTCTGTGATAGTTTCCATGCCTTTTTGTACTATTTTAACCATTTCAGCGTTAAAATGTAAAATTAACCACATGATAGCTGGAATTGAGAAAACAATTATAATACCTACAACCCAGTCTACAAACATTCTCTTATATACAGCTTTTTCAGAAGCTATTGATGTTATTGTACCTTTAATACCAATGAATATTAACACTAGCAATAATGCTGCTAATGAAAGAACTTCTATAACGTAAAACCATTGTCTAACTGCATCGTGTAATACTTCAACAATTGGCTTTCCAGTATCTGACAAATTTTCCATATATTTTTTACATTGGTCACATTTATTACATCCGCATCCGCATGAATCTGTGTTAGAACCACAACAAATGTCACAGAATTGGTGACATTTATCGCAGTATAATCTAGCTCCAGTTGCTGAGTATTTTTTATCAATTTTGAAATTAAAAAAATCTACATCTAGAGCTGGAACATGGTTAAAAACTATAGCTTGTACTGTAACGTTATTTGTTGCGTCATGAACAGAAGTTAAGTCTGTTGAACTGATCTCTAATTTGCCATTCTCATTTTCAGTAGTAGTAACTACAGCATGTCCATCAGCATTAACCCCCGACGTGGTTTCTAGTGCCCACGTTAACATTTTCTCTATTAAGGCTGTCCAACCAACAAATACCATTCTAAAACCCATTGTAATAATACCTAGCAACCAATCTGCGATATTTGCTAAGTTATCAACAAGCCATGAGAAAATATTTGTTGATGGTACATAGCTACCTTTTGTTGTACCAGAGTAATAGAACTCACCCTCTCCCAATTCAAGTTTTGCATAAGAAGATGGTGTAGCACAAAATGTTATTAAAATACTTATTGTAACAATTACTAGTACAATTCTTTCGAATAACTTCTTCAATTGTGCCATATCTTTTCCTTTCTAATATTGAACCGGCAATTCTTTTCCATTGTCGTATGTCAATATTCCGTTGCTATATCCATTTATCTGATAATCATCAGTACCCTCTATTAGTCTACTTACGTGTCCTGTTGTTAAATTAAATAGATATATGCCTTTTCCAGTTTTTGAATATGCAAATTCATCATTACTAATCCATTTAAATGTATACATACCATCTGTTAATTCTCTATTAACAGCATCATTTGATACACTTACAAACTTAACCTCATATATTTGTCTATTGTTATCAAAACATGGCAAATAATTGTAGGTCAAACTTCGTCCTAAAAGTTCTTTAGCCTCAGGTGTTAAAGAATCATAGTAGGCACTACAATCTTGGGATAGTTTTATATCATTTGCTATTCTTTCTTTCTCTGCTTTAAAAACAGAGTCTATTTGTAGTCTTGCCACAAAGCTTGTATCGTTGAAATACTGCTCAATTTTGGACATACTACTCCTAATATTATTATACACCAAAATTCCATCTTTGTCACCTACATTTAGGCTTATTTCAATACCTTTTAGCGGATATTTTAGGCTTACAGAATTGCTTGTATAATCATATGTACTGTAATCAGGCCATAATGTTGTTAATTTATTCATAAAATCCTTGAAATCCACTTGTCCGTATATATATTGGCTTGCCAATTCAAAGAATTCATCTTCATCATGTTTATACATTCTATAAACTGAAATTTCATCTTTTGTGAAGAATATATAATAATCTTCTGTTTTATATCCAATAATTTTCATTTCTTCATCTTCGTATGTAGGTACTTCTGCTAATGCTTTCATTATTTCAGATGTAGACATACCTACTGTTACTGATCCAACTATTGGCTCTGTGTATTTTGAATTAAATACTATATTATAAACTTTTCCACTAATTGATCTTACTTTATAACCTTCTTCATGGTATATATAATAATTTTCAAAAATACTCTCTCTAGATCCAAAATTAATATTTGCAGCTGTCCAATCGTTATCTATTACTGACTGTAATAGTGGACTGCTTGTAAATAATCTTTTTGTAGGGATTTCTTCCCACTTACGCATACTAATTTCTGAATCCATATATATAAAATAGTCATCAATATCATTAATTGTGATTGTTTTAACAGCGTTATTTTGACATTTTACTTTAACTGTTAATTGGTTTTCTTCATCATACATAATAAAACTTCTATAGCTTAATACTCTTGCACAATCATTAATTAAAGATGTATAGTATTCTTCGTTGCTTGTGTCATCATCTTCATATGGTTTTACTTTAAATACAAGGTATACATCAACTGAGAAGCCAACTTCAGGGCTATATTCTTCTTTGATGTATCTTGAACCATGATATTCTATTACCTGTCTTAATTCGGTCATTTCCTCTACAGGCATATCTATATCTATTGTTTGTGCACTATGTAACATTGAAAGCAAATGCGCTAATAGCATTAACAAAATGACCATAACAAACAAAACTATAATGGTTTTCATATAGTTTTCTTTCTTATGGTCATTAAAATTCATTTTATCCATGTATTTCCCCTTTGATCTTTAGTACTTTACTTATTTATTCTATCTTTTTCATATAAATATACAGAATCTTGATCTACAAATGTAATTTTTCCGTCTTTAACAAGTTGTTTTACTTTATCTCCTGCTAAATAGTTATTGTAGATTGATATTCCTAATGAATCATTATTTCTTATATCAATATTAATTCCTCTTGTTGGATAAGAAGCTTTGAATCTTCCTTCTTCTTCATTATATTCAAACTCTGTGTAACACATTATTCTCTTCATTCCACTAACAAATTGACCTAATTCTTTTGAAGAAACATATTGTTCTATTAATTGGTCTATTTTTTTACTTGAATCTGTTGAATATGAATAATATGATACTTCTCCTGGATAGAAGAATAGGTACATTCTAGCATTTCTATATGCTAGAAATCCTGAATTTACTCCTCCAGCAAAGAAGTCTTGATATTTTTCTGAAATAGCAAGTAATGATGTATGTATATCCACATCATCAATGATTAAACCTTCATATGTATCATCAAATACAACGTTCATTACCGCTTTATTTGGTTGGATTAAAAATTTTAATCC
>Ga0247610_10001446_pt1 | contig 29513 bp, 34 predicted proteins | sample 174DNAGHGhighgp2_FD_193483 | JGI IMG/M metagenome (GOLD analysis project Ga0247610, IMG submission 193483) | Sheep rumen microbial communities from Palmerston North, Manawatu-Wanganui, New Zealand - 1742 DNA GHGhigh gp2 | ecosystem: Host-associated > Mammals > Digestive system > Stomach > Rumen...
GGCCGACCGGCGTTCTTCCGCCCGCCTTGCGCTGGTAGACGAACCCACTTTTTCGTGGGTTCGTGTCCCCAAAACTATTATCAGACACTAAAAAACTCCCGCAAGGGGAGGTTTTTAGTGTCTGGTGGCAGCGGCGGGACTCGAACCCACTACCCACAGTTTAGGAAACTGTTGCTCTATCCTGATGAGCTACGCCGCCATCCGCTTTTATTGATACTTGTTCTCATTGCTTTTTTCAAGAATTATTTTCAGGTGTTAAATTTTTTTTATTTAGAGGGTTGATTTTTGTAATGAAATCTGGTATATTTCTTTCTAGTTTGTAATTATTCTTAGTATTAGTCTTAAATTTTTATTTTAGGTATGTCAAAAGATTTGAAAAAGGCCATCTTATCCTATGGGCTATTGATTGTGGGGTATTTATTGGCAATTGTAGGCTTCTGCCTAGGTGTGCGAGAAGGTCTTCCTTCGTTGATTTTGTTCGGATTGGCTGTGCTTATCAGCGTTATCTCTCTGCTTGAAGTGTTTCATGATTATCATCTCTTGTATGAGAAGGTGGGGCGTATTCTGCTGTTTTGGCTTGGCTTTTCCGGAATCTTCTACAATCTGGGTGTTGATAAGCTTGGTATGATTTGTGCGTTTATGGCTGTCCTGTGCGGATTGGTATTAGGCGTCAGGTTTGTCTACTTTATCAATAAGTATAGCGTACCGGATGCAGAAGAACAGTTAGATTAGAATTTTCGTTTTCCCCCTTTTTTAAAGCAGCATAAGCTGTTTTTAAGAAAGGGGATTTTTTTGTGTCGCTTTTTTGTTGCACGATTTCCTAAATTATGCTATTATTGGGATGTAAAATGATAAAACCTCTAGTTAGGAGATTGTGTTATGGCAAATTTATCTGATGATTTCTTGGAGTTTTTGCGCGTCAATTTTCCAGATGCATATCGTCGGGGATCAATTAAAGATTTGCCTGAAGATGTAGCGACTTCTCTGATGTCTCGCTATGGACATCGCTATGAAATTTGGAAAAAAATTCCAGATGATGTTAAAAACAAATATGGCGGGAGAGTTCCACCGGAGGTTTTAAATGGTAATATAACCGTTAATGATTATGTTGTCAGCGAAAGAAATAAGACTGCACAAGAAGAAAAAGATAGAAGCGAGCTCTTAACCTTTAGCGTTAGTATGTTAGCTTTAGGTTATACGACCGAAACCGTTGCAACTTTGATGGAAAACAGGGAAACCAGAGAGATGTTGCTGGCTGCTTCTAAAGATGGTGTTCTTTCTGATGAACAGCATGCTAAGTGGATTTTGAGCCGTATTGCCGATTTCCATGCTATTGCTACCGATTGGCAAGAAATGCAACCTGAAAAATATGCACTTCATTTAGCTAAATCTTTAAGCCGCGAGAAAAAACGCCAAGCACGTGGTGGAGCTGATTTTGATATGGAAGCTTCTAATCAAAAAATTAAAGAAATAGAACAAGAATTGGCGGGAATAACAGCGCGGCTTGATACCAGAGGTTCCAGACAAAATATGGTTGATTTCTTACGTGGTCAGTCACAACAATCTGCTTTGCGTCATTTGGATCCGGAAGTATTGGCTATGTTTACCGGTCTTATGGAAAAACAGGGAATTCGTATTCAACCGGTCAGAGGTGATAATGTTCTTACCAATGCACGTGGCACTTCTAACTATCAGAGCTTGAGCGAAAGTCTGCGTAAAGATTTTGCACGTATGGAAAAAAGCGAAGATTTAATTCGTGATGTTGCTGTACGTGGTCAAAGAAATCAACAACGTATTGATGACAGAGTTCAGCAAAAAGCAAAAAAACAGAGAGACACGGCGCGCGTTGTACAAATGCGTGGTCGATCCAGAAGAGCTCAATCAGCTTAAATACTTTACCTAGGAGTGAAGAGAGAGGCTATAAGCCTCTCTTTTTTGTTATATGGCAACACAGGCATTTCCTTTATATTGCCACGCGGTCACTTGATTATTTTTTAGATAAAATTTGGTCTGGCAATAGTCTGTAACACTATCGCTAAGAAAATTTCCATCCGGTATGATATTGCCACCGTACGTGAATGGATAAAAAATTTCATCTTCATTCATCATTTCCATATTACCCAATGCAGGTTCTGGTATTAATTGTTGATTGATGCTGGTGTAAGTTATTATCTTGTCTCCATTTTGCAACTCTTTTATTTGATTGGGTTGTCCCCACACACTAATGAGTTGTTGTTCGGTTTTTCCGATTTCCTGATTGAGTTTTGCTTCGTATTTTTTCGGTGTGGCGCAAGCACTTAGGTTCAATATCAGTAATAATGTTGTTAAATGTTTTAAATGCATATCTCCTCCTTTATTTGGGATATATGCATTTAACTTCTCTTTTCAAGTTTTGCTATTTTTTTAATTCTCTATCGCGGTTGACGTAGAATGAAAGCATAATGCCGAAACTTGCCATAACCGATAAAATAACCGTACCGCCATAGCTGATGAGTGGTAGAGGAATACCTACTACGGGTAATAGACCTGTAACCATGGCAATGTTGATGAAAACATATAAGAAATAATTGGTGTTTAATCCTAATATGACCATCTTACCGAAATAATTGCTATTATGAATACGAAAGGCAAACCAATAACCGTAGGTAATAATCAGCAAACTCAGTAATAAAATTATTGTACCGCCTATCATACCAAATTCTTCAGAGTACGTGGTAAAGATAAAATCCGTATGCGGTTCCGGTAAAAAATTTAAGTGACTCTGGGTTCCGGATAAAAAACCTTTACCCCATAAACCGCCGGAGCCTAAAGCAATTTTGGCTTGTATAATATGATAACCGGTATTTAACGGGTCGCGTTCAGGATCTAAAAAGGTTAAAATGCGGTTTTTTTGATAGTCATGTAGAAAATGCCATAATACAGGGGCGGCGGCAATAACCGCACTAATGCCTAGTCCAAATTTCCACCATTGAACGCCGGCTAAATAAAACATTACAATTGCACAGAAGAGAACCATTAGTGAGGTACCTAAATCCGGTTGGATGATGATAAATGCCGTCGGGATGATGACAAGTATTGTTGGAATAATAATTCCCTTAATGCTGCGAATGTTTTCTAATGGCACATTACTAAAGTATTTTGCAAGCTCTAAAACCATAGCTATTTTCATTAATTCTGATGGTTGCAGATTGAAGAAGCCTAAGTTTATCCATCGTTGTGCGCCCATGCCGATGTGTCCGAAAATATCTACGATAATCAATAAAAGAAGTGCAAATAAATAAAACGGTGTAGCGATTTTATAATAGAATTCCGGTTTGATTAAAGCTGCTACAATCATAATGATAAAGCCCATACCAAAGCGTATGGCTTGATTTAATGCCCAAGGTGAAAGATTTCCTCCAGCAACGGAATAAAGTGTTATGCAACCTATAAACGCCATTAATGTGATAATAGCGATGAAAGTGAAGTTTAGATTCATGAAGCGTTCTTTTAAGCTTAATTCTTCATTTTGATTTAACAGTATGCTCATCTTTATTCCTTACTTGATGTTAAGTTTTATGGCTTCTTCTAAAATTTTGGAGGCAATAGGTGCGGCAACGCCGGAACCAGAGCGACCATGTTCTACAATGACGGCGACAGCATATTGAGGATTGTCATGTGGTGCATAAGCCATAAACCAAGCATGATTACGATATTTCCAAGGTAAGTCTTCGTCCTTTTTTATTCCTTTGGCACGTTCTTGTAGCGATATGCGGCGTACTTGAGTAGTACCAGTCTTGCCGGCCATTTGGATACCTTTTAATTTGAGGCGTGCACGAGATGCTGTTCCGCCAATACCATTTACAACTTCAAACATACCTTGTTTGACGATGGCTAAATTTTCCGGTTTTAGATTTAATTTTTTAGGTGCCGGTGCATCCGGATTTTTAATAAATGTCGGATTAATTTCATAGCCGCCGTTTACGACACGGGCCAACATTGTTACTAATTGCAGGGGGGTAACTAAAACGTAGCCCTGACCAATACCGGCGATGACTGTTTCACCTTGCTGCCAAGGTTGTTTTAATTTTTCTTGTTTCCATTTTTTATCAGGTATAACACCTGATTTTTGGTTTTCCAAATTAAGGTCATATATCTGTCCCAAACCTAATTTCCTACTCATCGCGGCAATTTTTTCTATACCGACTTTTAGAGCTGTTTCATAAAAGAAAATATCGCAAGAATTTTTGATGGCCTCAATGACGTTTTGATGTCCGTGACCGCTGTGTTTCCAACAGTGGAATTGGTGGTCACCTAATTTCATTTTACCAGAGCAAAATGATGTTGTTTCGGATGTTATAGCACCCGCTTCAAGAGCGGCTAATGCCACGACAATTTTGAATGTGGAACCGGGTGAATATTGGCCGGCTATGGCTTTATCTGTCATGGGTGTTTTTTCATCGTTAAGCAAAGCATTCCAGTTTTTTAGGGAAATACCGTCAACGAATAAATTCGGGTCAAAAGATGGGACGGATACAAATGCTAAGATTTCCCCGGTATGCACATTTAGAACTACAGCGGCACCCGATTCTTTGCCAAAAGCGTTATAAGCGGCTTTTTGTAAGCGTATATCTAAGGTTAGGTCTAAATCTGTCCCTTTTGTTCCTTCTTTTTTTTCAATCTCCCGCATAATCCTGCCATAAGCATTAACTTCATAGGTTAAATTACCTTCTGTACCGCGTAAACTTTCATCGTACGTTTTTTCAAATCCGGATTTGCCAATCTTAAATCCCGGAACTTGCAATAATGGGGCATTGGATTTTTGTAAATCTGCTTCAGATACAGAACCGACATAACCTAATGGATGAGCTGTGTATTGCTTATAAGGATATGCACGAATTAAACCTTCATCAATGATTAATCCGGGGTATAGAGAACTCCTTATCATTAAGGTTGCGACTTCTTCCCATTGTAAATTATCTTTGATTTTTACCGGTACAAAACGTCGATGACGTATGATGTCTTTTTTGATGCGATCAACTTCTGTGTCGCTTAAATTTAAGACACCGGCTAAATCGTTTAGGAGCTTGTTGATGTTACGGCTTTGCTCAGGTATGAGCATAGCTTGAAAGTTTTGATTATTTACGGCCAGCTCTATACCATTGCGATCATTGATTGTTCCGCGGGGTGGGGCTATTAAGCGTTTGGAGGTTCGGTTACTATCTGCTAAAAGTGCATATTTTTCGCCTTGGTAAATTTGTAAATAATATAGTCTGCCGACCAGTATAAATAGCAAAAAGATATTAATGCTGAACATCAAAAGAGAGCGTTTTAACAGAATTCGGAGTTTATGATTGGATTTTTTCATAACGCTCCTCCAGATGAATGTATTTTCTTTCAATCCAGATATAAACGCGAGCCAATAGCGGATATAAAGAAATGATTAAAAGAAATTCTATGCCTAATAAATTCAAAGGAATAATTTGCCGGTATAATGTGCTTGCGATGATGGCCTTAAAAATTAAAGTTAGTATGGTTGCGGTGGTAAAAAGCAACCAAGAATATGAAAAGCGTTTGATGTAAAAGCGAGCAGAGAAGTTTACGGATATAATATATAAAATTAAAAATGTGGTGATATTGATGCCCAAAGCTACTCCTTCTAATACATCTGCGAAAATACCTAAAATAAAAGCAGATAGAAAATGAAAGGCGTCTGGGCGTTGGCTCTGCCAGAAATAAATACCGGCATAGAAAGGTGCTTGGCGTAAAAAATTCCAATAACTGTTTGCTCTGGGAACGTATAAAATTAAGACCAAAGTGATGATGCTGATTATTGGGAGAGTGAATGCTAACGCTTCAGTTAAAAAATTTTTGATGCTGTTCTTCATTCCAGTTCTCTTAATGTCTGTTCAGAAGGGGTTGCATCATATAATATGATTTTTACGATTTCTATTTCTGACGGGTTAAACAAAGGTATGGCGGTTATAGTATCGACGGAAACTTTTTTGACGCGGGCAATCGGAAGACCGGCAGGTAATCCGCCACCGATACCGGAGGTTACCAATAAATCACCTTTGTGTAGTTCAGCTAATAATGGGGTGAAGATAAGCTTTAGTTCTTGTTGGTTGGTTCCAATTAAAATGCCACGGTCTCGACTTTTATCCGCAATAACCGGAATTTTGGAGTTAATATCGGTAACAAGAGATACACGAGCATATTTACCGCTGATGATATCGATACGTCCGATTAAGCCATTTGGTCCGACGACACCATAGCCCGGTTTTATTTCAGAAGAATTATTTCCTAAATATAAAATCAGTGAATTAGCGAATGCATCACCGGTTTCTCCAATGACACGTGCCGTGCGATATTGTACATTTGGGGTATCATAATGATGGAGGAGCTTTTTTAAGATATTATTTTCGGCTTTTAGGGCGCGCATTTTATCTTTTAATAAAAAAAGTTCTTCGTTTTCTTTTTTGAGGCGTTCATTTTCTTCATAAACGTTTACGATTTCAGCCGTTTTTTTATAGGTATAGCTTAATCCTTCGGCTGGCAGAGTTATAGCATGAATAACCGGAGCTGTGATGAAAAGAAATCCTTTAGATATACCTGATATAACACCTAAGTCAATTTTGTGTACCAAAATCAAAAGCAGGGCTATGGCAAACAGCCCCGCCATCATAAATGTTTTTAAAATGCGAAGAATGTAGTTTTCTTTTAAGAATAATACTTTTTCGCGTTTCATCTTTTGCTCCTAAGCGCTTATTCGTAGAGTACGCCGCGGAATTCTTCAAAATTATCTAAAGCTTTACCTGTGCCACGGACAACGCAAGTTAATGGATCTTCAGCTAGAGAAACAGGTAATCCGGTGGCATTGCGGATAACAGTATCTAAGTTAGAAAGGATAGAACCGCCGCCGGTCATCATAATGCCTTTATCTACAATATCAGCAGCTAATTCAGGTGCAGTATTTTCTAGAGCGACTTTAACTGCTTCTACAATGGCCATTACCGGCTCAGCTAAGCTTTCTGCTATTTGGCGTTCGGTGATTACGATTTCCTTCGGTACGCCATTGACTAAATCACGACCTTTTATTTCCATAGTGCGGCCATCGCCTTTTGCCGGTACACATGCAGAACCGATTTCTTTTTTGATACGTTCGGCACTGCTCTCCCCAACTAATAAATTTAAGTTACGACGAATGTATGAGATGATGGCGCTATCCATTTTGTCTCCACCGATACGTATGGAGCGTGAATAAACAATACCACCCAAAGAAAGAACGGCAACTTCGGTAGTTCCACCGCCGATATCAACCACCATGGAACCGGTTGCGTCATTAACCGGAAGACCGGCACCGATTGCTGCGGCCATCGGTTCATATATTAACCATACCTTTTTAGCGCCGGCATTATCAGCGGAATCTTTTATGGCTTTTTCTTCAACTTCGGTTGCTCCGGAAGGAACACAAATTACAATGGTCGGTTTTAACAAACGATGACGATGGTTTACTTCTTCAATGAAGTATTTAATCATTGCTTCTGCGGCGGCAAAATTGGCAATAACACCATCTTGTAAAGGTCTTATCGCTTCTATATCGCCAGGTGTACGTCCAAGCATTTGCTTTGCTCTGGAACCAACAGCCCAAACTTCTTTTTTACCTTTGATATCTTTAACAGCAACAACAGAAGGTTCGTTTAAGACAATACCTTTACCTTTGACGTGTACCAATGTATTTGCTGTACCTAAGTCAATAGCCATATCGGCTGAAAATAAGCCCAGTAAATTTTGGAAAAACATATTCATCTCCCATTTATTTTCTATTTCCTTCTGTTTTAAGTGTAAATCATTTATTTTGCAAGTCTTTTATAAAGCTTTTTTAACATCTTCAATAAAATTCTTATCGTCGTAATAACAAGCTTTATAACAGAAATCTGCTTTATAACGATTATTAAACCACGTGGATTGGCGTTTGGCATATTGACGTGTATGTAATTTGGCCTTTTCGCAGGCGTCATTTAACAAACATTCACCTTTCAGATAGGCTTTTAGTTCTTGTACGCCTAAAGCGCGCATTGCCGGAAGCGAATCGGGAAGGTTGAGCTTCATTAAGTTCTCAACTTCTTCTAAGGCACCATTTTTAAGCATGTCATCAAAACGGATGCGACAGCGTATGTCTAATTCTTCTCGGGGGGGATTGATATATATTTGGATAAGTTCATCATCATTAAAATGTTTTTTGTAGGGAACAGTTTGCCAATAACTCATAGTTTTTCCCGTATGATAAAAAACTTCCAGAGCACGGGTGATGCGGGTGGTGTCATTTTCACTTAATCGCTCAGCAATTTGGGCATCAATTGTTTGTAATTTTTTATATAGTTCCGAAAGTCCTTCTTCTTTTTTTAATTTTGAAACTTGTTCTTTTATTTCTTTTGGTGTTTCTGGGATAGGGGTGATGCCTTTGGAAAGAGTTTCTATATACATACCGGTGCCACCAACAATGATTGGTGTTTGATGGTTGTTGCGAGCAAGAGAAATTTCCTGTTTGGCCAGATTGTACCAATCGACCATATTGCCACGGATGCTTGCGTCATAAATACCGTATAATTTATGTGGAGCTTGTTTCATATCTTCGACAGAAGGGGTTGCTGCTAGTATTGGGATCTCTTTGTATACTTGCATGGAATCGGCATTAATAATGACGCCGTTTAAGTCTTTGGATAATTCTAAGGCCAGGCCGGATTTTCCAGAAGCTGTTGGGCCTGCAATGATGATTATTTTAGGTGACGACATGAGGCTTCTTCCACTAAATTTTGGCATAAATCTTCATAGGATATGCCGATATATTTTGCTTGTTCCGGAACTAAAGATAAGGCAGTCATACCTGGGTGAGTGTTGATTTCTAAGAAAACCACGCCATCTTCAGGATTATATCTGAAATCTGATCGAGATACGGTTTTGCAATTTAGTTTGGTGTGTATGATTTCGGCATAACGCAAGCAAGTATCGGCAACATCTTGAGGAATTTCAGCCGGTAAAACGTGACGTGTTTGTCCGGTTGTGTATTTATGTTTGTAATCATAAAATCCATCTTGAGCTTTTAATTCGGTGACAACGTGTGCTTTACCTTGATAGCACATTACTGTTAACTCTTGTCCTGAGATGTATTTTTCTATGAGTAGTTCTGTCTTGGGGTCGTTGTAACGAATTTTGAATATATCTTCCGGATTTTTGACAATAAATACACCGACAGAAGAACCATCTGATACCGGTTTAACTACAAAAGGTCTTTCTAATGTGGGGGCAATGGAGATAAATTCTTTGGCGGTCATTTTACTTCCTTGAGCGGTTTTGATCTTTTCTTTTTCGGCAATTAGTTTGGTTAAATATTTGTTCATACCAATGCAAGAAGCAGTCATTCCGGAGTGGGTGTAAGGAATTTGTAATAAATCTAAAAGTGCCGGAATGGTTCCGTCTTCTCCCCAATTGCCGTGTAAGGCATTAAACACGACGTCAGGTTTAGTTTCGTTGAGAGCAATGAGGAATTTTTGGGTGTCTTTTAAGTCATGAGGAATAACTTCATATCCTTTCTTAGTGAGTGCGCTGACAATGTTTTTGCCGCTGTCTAAACTGACTTCTCGTTCAGAAGAAAAGCCGCCCATAATTACCATTACTTTTTTAGTCATTATTTAACTCCTTATAGCTTAATATGTTTTTTATAGTGATTTTAAATGAAAAAATTTAAGAAAGGCTAAAATTTTGAAGCGCAAAATATATTTATTTGTTGTTTGTTTAATGTTTGCGAAAATGAGTTTTGCGGTGACACTTACTCAGAATTTTGATGTTCACATCGGTATTTTTGATGCTGCACAAGTTGTTTTTCAATATCAATATGATGGTTTGCATTTTTATACGAAAGCAGATATAAATACGGAAAATCTTTTTGATACTTTGTATCCGTTTAAGGGTAGATATGAAAGTTGGGGCAGAGTGAACAACAGTAAAGTCTTGCCGGAAAATTATCAAACTAAAACACAGTCTCGTCACCATATTCGGACTAAGAAAATATTGTATAACCGACAAGGAATCGCTTATAAACGTATTTCTACAAAAGATGAAAAGAGAGGCGAGGCGGCCATTGTTAATGTGCCAAAGACGGCTGATGCAGCAGATTTGCAGAGCGTTTTTGCAGAATTGATTATGCAGTTTAGTAAAACCGGCAGTTGTAAACTTCAAAAAGAGATATATGACGGTAAAAAATATTACAGGCTGATTTCCGAAGACGGTGAGACGCAAAAAAGATATTTTGATTATAACAAAACAACCTATGAGGCGCATTTGTGTTCCGTGTATCTTGAAAATCTAAAGAATAATAATGACAATATTTTATGGGATGTCAGTGCAGATAAGCCAATTAATCTTTGGGTTAAAACTGATGAACAAACAAAAATTCCAGTTGTGTTAGAAATAGGGATTGACTCTACTCCGTTAGGCGCGCTAAAAGTAATACCAACAACCGTAGAAATAAAATAAGGAAAATATTATGCATAAAGCAGAGCTTTTGTTGCCAGCAGGCGATTTGGTTAAACTTAAAACGGCACTTTTGTATGGTGCTGATGCAGTTTATGCCGGTACACCGGATATGAGCCTTAGAACACAATCCAAATTTTCTTTGGAAGATATTAAAGAAGGAATCCGTCTAGTACACGAAGCCGGAAAAAAAATTTATCTGACGCTTAATTTATATATCCATAATGAAGAGGCAGAAAAATTGCCTCAGTTTGTAGCAACGTTACGTCAACTGCAACCGGATGGGGTGCTTGTGGCTGATCCGGGTGTATTTTATTATCTTAAAGAAAATGCACCAGAACTTAATCGTTTTGTTTCTACGCAAGCTAATATATGTTCGGCACAAACGGTGAAATTTTGGCAATCTATGGGTGCTAAACTTTGTGTGCTGGGGCGAGAGGTAACTTTTGCGGAAATGCAGGAAATCAGAAAGGAATGTCCGGATATTTTATTGGAATGCTTTATGCACGGAGCAATGTGTATGTCTTATTCAGGCAGATGCTTAATCTCTAATTTTATGGCGGACAGAAGTGCTAATAAAGGAAAATGCGCGCATTGTTGTCGTTGGCATTATAAATTTCATATTCGTATGAAAGACGGAACAATTCGCGAGCTTGTGATTAATGATGAGAATAAAGATAATTTTGAATATTTATTGGAAGAAGATTTTCGTCCCGGAGAGTATTATGAGGTGGTAGAAGACGAGCATGGCAGTTACCTTTTGAATTCTAAAGATATGTGTTTAATGCCGCGTTTAAATGATTTGCTTGAAATAGGTATGGATTCACTCAAAGTTGAAGGACGTAATAAAACGGAATATTATGCCGGAGTGGTCGGACGTGCTTATCGGAAGGCGATAGATGATTATTATCAAAATCCGCAAGATTGGAATCCGGATAAGTATATGCCGGAGTTGATGACTTTACAAAATCGCGGTTATTGTTTGGGATTTCATGATGGTAAATTAACCAATATCAGTCAAAATTATGAATATACGCGGACACTCGGGGAATGGCTGTTTGCCGGTTCTATTGTTGAGTGGCAAGGTGATGATGCTATTTTTGAGGTACGTAATTACATTAACAGCGGTGAGAAAATAGAATTTCTTATTCCCAATGGAATTGATAATTTCGGTTTAACTTTGACAGAGTTTGAAGATGCTACCAGCGGAGAGATTACACCAAAAGTTTCTGCCGGACAAGGTAAAAAAATCCGTATCAGAGCCGCTATGTGGAATAAAAACATTGATGATATCAAGAAGCTTTTACCTCAATATACAATTGCGCGTAAGTTTCAGGGATTGAGCGGTGAAAATGCGGAAATGTATAGGCATAAACAAGAAGAATGGAAAAAACTTTGCAAAGAGGCTTAATTATTTTGTTTTTACAAAATGTTAAGCTTTATGTGTTACATAATATGCGTAAGCAGGAGAGAAATTTATGGCTCAATATCGTATAAAAAAAATAATTAATATAGCCACAGGTGGTGCTCAAAATGATAATGGTGAAACAACTTTATCAGATTTTTCATGTTGGCGCTATCTTAAGGATTGTTTTTGGTATAAGTTTTTCAGCTTTAAGGGACGAGCACGGCGCAAAGAGTATATTGTTTTTCAGTTGGCAGATGCGGCGATTGCAGCTTGTTTTTATATTGCAGTACGGTATTTTTCTGCTACTCATCAGGTTATTTTTACAGCACATGACATTATCAGTACGTTATTGATTATTCCGCTTTTGAGTGTGACTGTAAGGCGTTTTCATGATGTCGGACTTTCTGGATGGTGGTGTTTGTTAGGGGTGATTCCGTTTGTGGTGATTCCTTTCTTGGCAATTAAGAATAGTGAAAAAACTGAAAATAAATATGGGGCGGTACCTGCCGGTAAAAGTTTTGCTGAGGTTACTTATTTGGATAAAGCAGCAGATGTTATAGAGTTTGAAACGATAACTGATAAAAGGTCACTAAAACGCAGTGCGTAGAGTTTAGCGTCTGTTTTTAAGAAAATACTTTACAAATTAAAAAAAATCATTTATAAAGCCGCTCAGATTGTGAGAATCGTAATGGTTCTCCTGTTTGTCTGCATTCATGAAGGTGGTGCAGATGTTGGTTTTTATCCGCTTCGGGTTCCGAAGCACAGAAAAAAGAAAGGAATCTTAATATGAGACACGGTGACGCACATAGACGCTTTAATATGCCGAAAAGCCAAAGAAGAGCTTTGTTTGCTAATTTGACAAATGCTTTATTAACACATGAACAAATTACAATTACTTTACCGAGAGCTAAAGAATTAAGAACATTTGCAGAAAGCATGATTACTTATGCTAAGAAGGGTGACTTAAATTCTCGTCGTTTGGCTTTGTCTTTCTTGCGTGATAAAGAAGTTGTTTCTAAGCTTTTTTCTGTTTTAGCTGAACGCTATAAAGAACGCAATGGTGGTTATACTCGCGTTATTAAAGCCGGTTACAGATATGGTGACTGTGCTCCGATGGCTATTATTGAATTAGTTGACAGAGATGTTAACGTTAAAGGTATCAAGGATATTGAACGCGTTAAGGCTGAAAAGGCCGCAGCTGAGGCAGCAGCAAAAGAAGAACAAGCTGCATAAGTTTAGGGCTTAGTGTTATAAAAAAAAAGGTCGGTGTTTGCCGATCTTTTTTTGTTTTGGGCTGTTATGAAACTCTTTTTTTTCGTTTTTCTTGAATCTCATTATAAGCATTAACAGCCGGAATAATGGTATAATCAATTAATTCCAACTGCTCTTGCGGCAGTTTTTCCGTAAATATCGGGCGTTTTTCATCTATTTGGCGGATGGTAATCGGTTTTTTACCGCGTTCTGCACTGATTTTAACGGTTTTATTATTATGAGTGGCTGTAAAAGCATAGTTCTCAACCGGATGGTCATATTCGTATGTTTCGCTGAAGATGTAATCATTAGCGGTTTGGTATTCTTCTTCATCTTCAAAGAATGGAATGACATCGTAGATGTTTTCATCAAATTGCAGTAAGCCACCGATGCTTTGTTCTTTGAAATGCTTAAAGGAATTGATAACCAGATATTTTAATTCGTTATGAATAACGATGGCTACAAAATTATGGGTTAAACTATTTTCATTGTATGCTGCTTCATTAGGAGCTAACAGCAAGACTTTATTTTCTTCTTGTTCAACAATGTTATCATAAAGAGGGTGCCCTGGGTGAATAAACTCTACTGTTGATTGACCGCGCTTAATTTCTACAAATTTTTGCGGTTTAATGTAGGTTTCTCCTTTAGTATGTGCTTTAATCCAATTAAATATTTTTAGCATCTGTATCTCCTTCGCCTTTTATGAATATAACATAAAAAACAGTATCCGTAAATATATTTATTAATATAACTGACAGATACTTAGCAAATTCCTAATTTTTTTTAAAATCCTAAAAAATTATTGATAAATTTGATGATATGTCGGTTAAAAGCTTGAGAGTCTGCAATTTGGCTCTGTAATCCGGTTAGCTTTTCGTATCCAAATGCGGCGCCGTCAGATATACGTATAATGACGAAAGTAAGCGGAGCGTCGGTGTGGAAAGCAGAAGCAAATTGCGGTTCTTTGCTGATATCTACCATATAGGCGCGTAATTTGTGGTGATAATTGGTTCTTAGAACGTTAATTATCATATCAATGGTTTTATTACAATTTTCACATGGATTTTGGGAATTGTATAAAATAACGGCTTCGGAGAGATGCTTTCCTTCCGGGTTGATATAGATATCCGTTAAAGAAACAGGTGAGGCTATTGCTGATGTTACACAGCCGAGCCATAGTACTGCGGCTAAAATGAAGGGCATAATGTATCCTTAAAATATCTGATTAAAGCGGAGCGCAGGCGTCCCTTAGCCATTCTAATTCTTGTTTGGTCAAATATTTTTTTAAGCTCAGAAATACCTGACGATGATATTTGTTCAGCCAAGAGACTTCATCTGCAGTTAACAGATATTTATTAATCAGCTTTTTATCAATAGGCGAAAGGGTTAAAACTTCAAAATTTAGAAATTTTTTGTTTTTAGCAGGTTTTACATAATATAAGTTTTCTATGCGAATACCAAAGGCATTTTCTTTATAGTATCCGGGTTCTATGGAAGTAACCATACCGGCAGAGAGTGGCGCTGATCTTTTGTTATAGATGGAAATTGTCGCAGGGCCTTCATGTACATTTGAAAAACAGCCGACACCATGTCCAGTACCGTGTTCATAGTCGAAACCTTGTTTGAAAAGCGGTTGTCGGGCGATTAAATCCAGCTCGTGTCCGGTGGTGCGATGTGGAAATATTGCAGAGGCCAGGGCAATATGTGCCTTTAAGACAAGCGTGTTTTTCTCTATCATCTCAGCAGAGGGCGTACCTAGTGCTATGGTGCGCGTTACATCGGTCGTGCCATCATAATATTGTCCGCCGCTATCAAGTAAAAGGATATTATTTTTCTTTAATGTAGCAGTGGTTTTATTTGTTGCATGATAATGTATAATCGCAGCATTTTTACCAAAACCGGCAATGGTGGCAAAACTTTCAGAAAAGAAATTGAGTTCCTTTTTACGGAAGCTTAACAATTTTTCTGCAATATCTGTTTCGGTTTTATCTTTGTAGTTTTTGGATAGCCAATACATGAATTTGGTTAGGGCGACGCCATCACGCAAATGTGCGTTGCGGATACCTTTTAATTCGGTTTGGTTTTTGATGGCTTTGATTGCTGTAATTTCATCAGGAATGTTTTTTAATTCCGCCACAAAGGTTTTAATAATTGCCGGAGTTGTGCTAAAATCTGCTCCTAAGTTGGAGTAACCGGATAAAACTTTTTTCAGATCTTTGAAAGAAAGTGCATTGGCAAAATCCGTATGCTCTGCAAAGACTTTGTATGTTCCGTTTTTTTCTACCAATACGTAAGCACGAAATAACGGTGAGTAAGGTAAGGCGTGAGAGCGTAAATTCAATAACCAGGAAGTATTTGCGGCAGAAGTGACCAAGAAAGCATCTAGACCAAGTGATTTAATATGACGAGCGAAAATTGAAATTTTATCTTTGGTGGTTAATCCGGTAAACTTTTTTTGATGAATAATTATTTTTGTTTTTTTAGGACTTAATAATTTATCAGCATCTGTAACGGGGATAAGTTCGGCATGCGGTAGAGTTGTTGACAAGTCTTTTAAGGTATGCAAACTTGTTGTCCACGGATTGTAATTGATTTTAGTCGGTTGTTTAGCAAAAATTTTTTTCAGCCAATCATTAAAACTGATTTCAGAAAGTTTGACGATTTCGATTTGGCGTGAGTTAATTTCTTTTTTTGCTTGTAATTCATAGCGACCGTCTACAAAGAGGTAGGCTTTAGACGGTGTTATAAATAGTATGGCATAGGAACCGGAAAAATTTGTTAAAGAGAAAATACAATTTTCTTCCGGTAAAATATCTTCTCCGATAAACATGTTGCCGTGAGTAAATATGCGGCCGGACAATTTGGCGTCTTTTAATTCTTTCTGAATACTTTTAATGTCCATATCAAAGCTCCTTTCATTTTTGTAAGAGCGCGGCGCGCCAATTTTCCATTCGGTATGTTTTTAAGAGTTTGAAACCCATTTCTTGATGATGTTTTATAATGTCTTGTTCCTGATTGTCAATAAATCCGGAAATTAAGTAACAGCCCATTTGTTTTAATGCGTGATAGGCATCAGCACTCATAGCCTTTAAGGGATTGGCTAAAATATTGGCAAAAATGAGGTCATAAGGTGCATTTTGATTAATGACCGGATTGCTGTAACCATCGCTTAAAACTGCGGTGATGTTATTTTCAGTGTTATTGGTTATGGCATTGTTGGCAGTGACGTCTACAGATTCTTCATCTATATCTGCGGCAATAATTTGAGGGGTGTGTTGCCATATTTTTGCGGCGGCGATGGAAAGAATACCGGAGCCGGTTCCCATATCCAGAATTTTATTTGGGCAACTTATATTTTTATGTAATTCCGAGATGGCCGTTAAACACATTTTTGTGGTTTGATGTTCGGAACCGAAGGCGGTGGCGGCATAGACCTGTACAGGGATTTTTTTAGTTTTTGGGCAAGTTGTTTCGTGAATACCGTAAATTAAAAAATCGCCAATTTCAAAAGGGGCAAATTTGATAACGTTTTCTTTGAGCCAGTTTTTACTTTCCAGAAACTCTGTGTTGAAGTCCGGCAGAGCGTAATTATGTTCTTTTATCTGTGTCCTAAAGGCCGTTTCATCGAAGTCTAGCGGAGCGTAACCCACATATTCTTCTTTGCCGTCATCAGTATAATTAACGGCGACAACTTCAAAGGTTTGTTCTAGAAATTCAGTTTCGTTTTCCGGTAATGATGTTATCGGAGTGAATCTTATTAATTTGCAACTTTTTGAAAGGTTATGCATAGGTTTACCTCAAAATGATTTTTTTTGTTTACATCTTTTAAATAACGTTGCATAAATATAGTGAGGAAAACGTTAAAAAAGAGATTATATTATGAAAAAAATATTTATCGGTTTAGCTGTTTTGGCATTATCTTCTTGTTATCTTAAGGGCGATTATACACTTGGAAAACGCAATGTCTTTAATGATTTCTTTTATACTTATAACGTTCGTTACTATGATACGGATAGCTTTAGTTCTACGAGTACAGAGACGGAGACCGTCGGTGATTATAAGATAGGTGTGATGCGGCATGCTATTCCTGGAGGTGTTATTCTTTCTTCCAAGATTGTTCAAAAACAGGTCTTTTCTGATGAATATGTTCGTCCGACAGCAAAAGGTGCTTTAGTATCTTATACTGTTCCGGTAGATTTTTCCGATGAGAAAATTTATCAAACTATCGGCGAAACAGAGATTAATGATAAAATTTATCGCTTAATTAAACCGAATCGGTTAGGCGATGTTATTTTGATTGATGAACAGGGTGAAGTTTATACAAGAGTTGGGCGGCTTTATAATAATCGTTTAGCGCTTTTAGATACTCAGTTCTTATTGGAACCGGAGGATGTTCGTTTTGTGGAAGAAGTGAAAACTTCTATTGCTGATGAGGATGTTATTTCCGGTTTTGAAGTAAGGTATGCCGGTATTCAAGATTATCAGATGGTATTCAAGTATAAAACGGTTCGTCCTGATGGTTCTTTGGACACCGAGCAAGAGAAAATTTATACTTTCCCGATGTATGATCAAAGAGTTTCTTTTGAGGGCATTACATTAGAGATTAAAGAAGCTGATGAATCAGGAATAGAATACAAAATTCTTTCTATTTAAGGTCTGTTTGTATAACTAAAATAGAGGTTTAATCGTATATTTTTCAGGTCTATGTTTATGACCAATATTAAAGGAGGTCATAGATGCGATTTGTTAAACCGGAAAGTTTAGGTAATGATTCTATTATTTTAGATGTCAGAAGCAAAGAAGAATATGCTTTAGAAAGATTGGCCTTACCTCATATTTTGATTAAGGCAGATGATGTTAATCCTGAGCAATTTATGGCTGAGTATAATCCTCGCGGAGATAAAACAGTAAATATTTTATGTACATCGGGTGGAAAAGCATCGGAAGTTGCAGAGCGTTTTGAAGAGGCCGGATTTGATAATGTTGCGGTAGTTGTCGGCGGCATTATTGAGGCAGAATACGAAGGCGTTCAAGTGCTGAAAAATTAAGAAAATTGTTGAGTTCTGTTTTTTGTCAGGTATATTTTCTTTAAGGAGAAAAGTATGCCTGATTTTGAATTAGAAGATAAATATAGTGGTGTTATTGCCGGAACAGATGAAGCCGGGCGCGGACCATGGGTTGGTCCAGTCGTTGCAGGGTGTGCGGTTTTCATTAGCCGTGATGTGGATGAAAAATTATTGGAGAATCTGAATGATTCTAAAAAATTATCTAAGAAAAAAAGAGAGATGCTTTATGATTTGATCATCAAAGAGGCGGAAAAAGGGCATATGTTGATTGGTATTGGGGAAGCAAGTGCCAAGGAAATTGATGAAATTAATATCTTAAATGCTTCGTTTTTGGCGATGAAAAGAGCAATGCAACAGGCCTGTCCGATGAAACCGGAAATGGTTTTGATAGATGGTAATAGAACACCTAAAGATTTTGGTTGTCCGGTGCAAGCGGTTATTAAAGGTGATGCAAAATCTTATTCCATTTCTGCAGCATCAATCTTGGCTAAGGTTTATAGAGATAGGTTGATGGAAAAGATGGCTCTGCAGTATCCAGGTTACGGATTTGAAAAAAATGCCGGCTATGGAACGAAGAATCATATTGAAGGATTGAAAAAATATGGTGTCACTCCGGAGCATCGTCGTTCCTATGCCCCGGTTAAGGAGTTTTTGAAATGACAATGGTGGTGGCAATGTGGTGTCGTCATAAAGGCGATGATATTATCGGTATTAATAATCAGTTGCCATGGTCTATTCCTTCTGATGGAAAGAAGTTCTTAGATGTCGTTGAAGGGCAAAATGTCGTTTTGGGGCGTAAGACTTATGAGAGTTTGCCTCAGAAAACAGTCGGTGAATCTAAGCTTTTTGTATTTACAACTCAATCCGGCTATGAATTGTATGATTATAAAAATCAGCATATCGTTTGTTCGCAGAAAGAATTGGCTGATCTATTAGAAGAAGATGAGGATTTGTATGTTGCCGGAGGAGCGGAAATTTATCAGCTTTTTATGGATGGAAAAGAGAAGCTTAAACCTCATATTATTGTTGATTGTGTGTACGAAGGGGATCTTTTAGGTAAGGTTGGCGTGATGGTTAATATTAAATCGGTGATAGAAACGATGTCTAAAAAATATAAAAAAATAACGCCGGATTACTGTTTGGATAATGTCGCAAGCGCTATTTGGGTGCGCAAAGGTGAGTTTATTGAGCAAAGTGTATTGAAGCGCATTATCTGTATTTTGGAGCGCGAAGCTGTGTTACGTTAGTTTATTGGTGCAAAATCAGGAAATTTTTTTAAGTTCTTTGCATAAAATACTTGCAAGATGGAATTGTAAATGTTATATTTATCTCGTTTTCTATAACAATATTATATTTTTATTTCACTAATCTTAATTTTTATGCAAAACAAAAGTAATGAAATCTCTGGTAATCTACAGAGCGTAAACATGGGTGGTGGCTATACGGTTTATTCGTGTGATGTCATCGAGCAAGAAGAAGATTGCGGACTCGTTCGTGGTCATGGTCTTCAGGTAAAGAATTCAAACGGGCAAGTGGTCTATGAAGATTTGCGGGCTTTTCTGCCTCTTAACGACAAGATGAATCTTGTTCGTCTTGCCGATAAGATGTGGGTGATTGTTTACTTGAACCAGTCTAAGAAGAGGGTTATTCTAAAAAAGGCCAATCTTCGTTACGGCAAGTTTTGCTTCTGTTTCGATGCAGATGGTAAGATGCATCCCAACCAGGTAAGTCCTCATTATCAAAAGAATATTGAGGCGTAGAGAGAACAGAAAAGCAGACACAGCGGTGTCTGCTTTTCGCTTTAAGAAATCAATTATAATTCCGGAATCGATGCTTTGGTTCGTTTTTCTTCCGAAACAGGAGCATCTTTGTTCTTATCTATCTCTTTTCCGGCAAGAATCTCTTTAATTTCGTCACCGGTTAAAGTTTCGTATTCCATAAGTGCTTGAGCTAGTTTTTCCCAATCTTTTTTATGTTTTTGCAGAATTTTTTTAGCTTCTTCATATCCATCAGTTACCAAGCGTTTAATTTCTGCATCAACAAGACGGGCGGTTTCTTCGCTCATGTTTTGATTTTGAGTGACGGCACGTCCTAAGAAAACTTCATTGGAGTTTTCTGAGTAACGAACCGGGCCTAATATGTCACTTAATCCCCATTCTGTTACCATGGCACGAGCTAAATTGGTAGCCGCATTGATATCAGATGAAGCACCGGAAGTTACTGCATCGTAGCCGAATTTTAATTCTTCAGCGACACGTCCACCCATCATAATTGTTAGGCGTGATAGCATTTGTGTACGCGTGTAAGAGTATCTGTCTTTTTCCGGTAGTTGTTGTACCATACCTAAAGCTCTGCCACGTGGAATAATGGTCGCTTTATGAATCGGGTCTGTATCTTTGACATTTAGTGAGCAAATTGCATGACCAGCTTCATGATAAGCTGTAAGTTTTTTCTCTTTTTCATCCATGGCTAAGGATTTACGCTCATTCCCCATCAAGACTTTATCTTTTGCTGCATCAAAATCAGCTGAGCTGACTTTGAGCTTATTTTTGCGTGCTGCTAATAAAGCTGCTTCATTAACTAAATTAGCTAAATCTGCTCCGGAGAATCCCGGGGTACCACGCGCCACAATGCTTAAGTCAACATCTTTACCTAAAGGAACTTTACGCGTGTGTACCTTTAAGATTTCTTCTCTGCCTTTGACATCCGGATTGCTGACTGTAACCTGTCTATCAAATCTTCCGGGACGTAATAACGCAGGGTCTAAAACGTCCGGACGGTTGGTGGCAGCGATTAAAATGACATTTTCATTAGCATCAAAGCCATCCATTTCCACCAATAATTGGTTTAGGGTTTGTTCACGTTCATCATTACCGCCGCCTAAGCCGGCACCACGATGGCGTCCGACCGCATCTATTTCATCAATAAATAATAAACACGGCGCATTCTTCTTGGCTTGGGCAAACATATCACGTACGCGTGAGGCACCAACACCGACGAACATTTCTACAAAGTCTGAACCGGAAATGGAGAAGAACGGAACATCAGCTTCTCCGGCTACAGCTTTGGCTAATAAAGTTTTACCTGTTCCCGGAGGTCCAACAAGCAAAACACCCTTTGGAATCTTCCCGCCTAAACGTTGAAATTTCTTCGGATCTTTTAAAAAATCTATAATTTCTTCTAATTCTTGTTTGCTTTCATCTGCGCCGGCGACATCGGCAAATGTAACTTTTTTCATATTTTCAATTAATCTGGCACGAGATTTACCAAAGCTCATCGCTTTATTGTTACCGGCACTGGCTTGGCGCATAAAAAACACCCAAACACCGATGAGTAATAACATCGGGAACCAAGAAATGAAAATATTCCAGAAAGTGTTTTCAGTATTATCTATCGGTTGAGCTTCTATTTTGACGCCGTATTTTCTTAATGTGCTTACCATTTCCGGATCATAAACGGCGTATGTATGAAAACGAGTGCCATCGGTATAAACACCATTAATATCTCTACCGACAATGGTAATTGATCTGACACGATTATCTTCTGCCTTATCCATAAAATCTGAAAATGCGATTTTTTCTATGTTTGATTGGCGTTCAGGAGCTGTGAAATTATTGAAAACGGTGGTTAGCAAAATAAAAGCTAACAGCCATATTAAAATACTTTTTGAATTTTTCATCTTCCATCCGATATATAATATAATTGATAAACTTTATTATATATAGGCGGTAATAAAAGAAAACTCAACAGCAAATTATTATTTATGACAATGTTTTTTGGGAGATGACGTATGGGGAGCATTTGGAGAGTGAAAAAACATGCCGAGCATGATTTTTTTGTTTTACAAAAAAACATTTTGAGCTTTGCTTGAGCGACTTTGTCGCCGACCTGCGCGATCGAGCGGTGCTACGCGCACAGCGGCAGGGCTTACACCCTAGCCATGTCTCAGCTTAAATACACCTTCTTCATATCCTTGGATGCTTTTATCCTCCTCAGCTAACTCCAATCTCTTTTCAGCTACGGCAACATACTCTTTTTCACGCTCAATACCTACATAATGCCGGCCTAATTTCTTCGCTGTTACCGATGTTGTTCCTGAGCCTAAAAACGGGTCAAAAATGACATCTCCCTCATTTGAAGAAGCTAAAATCAATTTGGCAATCAGTTTCTCCGGTTTTTGGGTGGGATGCGGTGTGTTTTCGGCCATTGACCAAAAAGGAATCGATATGTCTGTCCATAAATTTGATGGCGCAGTTAACCTAAACTTTCCACCTTCTATTTCTTCGTCTTCTTCCCAGTCTTTCGGTATACCGTTGTCATCTTTGTATGGTGCTAAAACCGGACGCTTTAATTTAACGGCATCCAGATTGAATGTGTATTCGGGTGATTTTGTAAAAAACCAGATATCTTCCATACAATTTTTCCAATTATTACCGGAGCTGCGTCCTTTCTCTCTTTCCCATGTAATGCGATTTTTTAATAGAAAATATTTGCCGGCAATTTCAGGAATGGCAATAGATGTATTCCAATCTGAGCATATATAAAGCGTTCCATTGGGCTTTAATGAGATGAAAACTTCGGCTAACCATTTATCCATCCATTTTTTATATGCGTTCCAATCCATGGATTTAAATTCTTTGGTGCCGAATTTTTTGGTTAAATTATAGGGCGGATCAACTACAACCAAATCAGCAAAATTTGCCGGTAAAAATTTTAATGCTTCAAAAGTATCTTGCCATATTGTTTTATCTAAAATGTCTTTTAATTTTGATTTATTGCTAAGGGTTATGGCGCGAGAAGCATATTTGTCCTGCTCGATTTCCGATAAAACAATGGTTTTATTGCGAGGGGCAGGCGTTTTGGTCATTTTTCCTCACCAAATTTATTATTAATTAAATCTGATAAATTTTTGATAGCAACCTCGGCATCTGTTCCGGTTGCGGAAATTTTAATAGAGGTTCCTTTAGCGGCTGCTAACATCATCAATCCCATAATTGAATAACCGTCAACTGTTTGTCCTAAACGTTCTACTTTTATATCTGCATTTAAGCCATCTATGGCTTTGACAAAATTGGCTGCCGCACGAGCGTGCAGACCTCGTTCATTAATGATTTTTAATTCTACGGAAATTTCTTTATCCATCTTAGTTTCCTAGTAGTTCTGAGGCTATGGTTATATATTTTATGCCAGCTTCTTTGGCACCAGTAACAGCCTCTTTTAGTGTCTTTTCTTTTCTTAGCGTGTTTAATTTAACTAACATCGGTAGATTAATTCCGGCTATGACTTCAACATTTGCTCTGTCCATAATGGAAATTGCTAAATTTGAAGGTGTGCCTCCAAACATATCGGTTAAGACAATAACTCCATCACCGCTATCTACTTCAGTTACTTTTTCTAAAATATCATTACGGCGTTCGTTCATGTCATCATTCGGACCAATGCATGCCGTAGCTATTTGTTGTTGAGGTCCGACAACGTGTTGCATAGCGGATAAAAATTCATCTGCCAAACGGCCGTGTGTCACCAAAACAATACCGATCATTATTTTTCTCCGCTTTTCCAAATTTTAACTGCGCCGAAAGCTGCGATGATTTCAGCTTTGCTTCTGATGCGCTCCAGTTCATCAGCTCTGGTTTGACGACCTTTGAATGAAAATTCTTCTACGGTTTCTACCGGTACACCATAGGTGCGCTCTACTGTTTCACCATTTAACTCAACTACCATGATAAATTCTTGCTCAGCTAAGACGGATCCGGTTTCTTCATTAATTCCTTCTAGCTTTACGGCAATACGATTGTCTCTTTTTAACAATGCTGTTGTTTTACCATTGTATTCCATAGATGGGTTTACCGGTTCGTCTTTACGCGCATCAATAAATACGGCAAGCTCGCCGAATTTGTTTTCTATGATTTCAAAAAAATCTTGTTTCTCTATCAGAGTATAATATTGTTTTTCCATCAGTCAGCCCTTTATCTCTTGCAGATTATCAACAAGAAACAGAATATCACAAACTTTTATAAGTGTCAATTAAGTTTATCTTTTTTAGTCGTTTTGCTTAGAATTTTTTTGATTTGTTTGGTTTTGTTCGTAGTTTTCATAACGATTGATGCCTTTAGCAATTTCTACTAGGCTTTTTTTCGGTGCTTTGCGACCGGATTTTTTCAAGATGAGTTCGGCCATATCCTTTTCGTCTAGTTCATTGAGTTCAGGTAAGTTTTCTGCAGGCATACCATTTAAGGAATCGACGGGCAATTCTGCTTGTGCTTTTTTTATGCCTTGAAGAGATGCATTAAAATTATCTTCATTGATTTCGCCTTGAATTCCCAGTGGCTCTTCTATTTTTTTGTGTACTGTTTTGCGCCGCAATTTTTCCGGATTATATTCGGCGGAATACACTTCACGTTCATCTTCTTTGGTTAATTTTCCGGAGAGACCAATATTTTCAGCTGATGCGGCGGTATTCATAATGATGTTTAATTTTCCGGCAAGTTGTTGTTGTTTGGTTATGCGCATAATCTTTTCAGCTTCTTCTCGTTCTTTGTTGCGTTCTTGCTCTTCATCTTCAATAAGGCTGATATTGAAAAAAGGGGCACATACAATATCTGTTTCATCTTCATCTTCTTCATCATCATAGACTTCTTTTATTTTTTTACGTAGGCGCAACAGCGGTGCACCGGCAGTCGTGCGCGGAGCCATAACTTTGGGTTTAGAATCGTTTTTTGTTGTTGAAGCGTCTTGTAATTCGGTGCGACCTTCTAATCTTTTGCTGATACGTTCGTCGTCATTATTATTTTTTTTGTTCCAGTCTATTAATTTGCGTTTATCCGGTTTTTTCATTATATACTCCGTTTTTATTCTTTATGATAAGTAATCATTAAAGAACTATCTGCTAAAATTACAGGTGTTACTTTTAAGTTATGTTTATTTTTCAACTTTAATGTAAATGTGGTGCAAGCTGTTATATGTTTTTGCATATCATCACGAAAAGCATTCCAATCTTCCACTTCAGGAAGTTTATCTTTTTGCATATCAAGTATTTCGCGCAATGTAGGTAATTTATCCATTTTTAAGGCATCAATATTCCATTGGGTTAAAAAGGCAGTATTATAATATTTTAGTTTGAGTGTTGGAGATAATATTAGTACAGAATCGCCTAAGTTGTCCAAAATTCCTTGTTGCACGGCAACTAAATCACTGAGTTTTCTTTCTGCGGCAAGGCGTTCTGTAATATCTTCATAAGCGATAATTGTTCCATCTGGGTGAGGAGCGCGTAATCTACGGAATGTTCTGCCATCAGGTATATATAACAGGTCTTCGCGTTGTTCGGTTAGAGCATCAAAAGCTTTATTTTCTTCTTCTTTATAAGCTTTGAAATCGGAAACTTCCGGTAGTGTTTTTTGTTCGCGAATTTTATCTAAAAAAGTATTGTAGTGTGGTGCTTTATCCAAAAAGTTTTCCGGCAAATTCCATAAGCTTAAGAAAGCGCTGTTGCCAAAGGTGAAGTTATGTTTAGTGTTAATGATGCAAAATGCTGTATCCAAAGAGCTCAAAATTTCCAGATGCGAATCTAGGTGTACACGATAATTACGTTTGGCTTCGTCATATTCGGTAATATCAATTAATGAGCCGATGGTATGAGATGTTTTAAGTGACGAATCGTAATAAGGCGTTTCGGTGATTTCGTATTTTCTTAAATCGCCATCATTTAAGATATTGATTTGTTTTTTTTGCGGTGTGTTTGATTCTTGGGCTATCTTAGCCATTTCCAGCAAATTGGTTGTATTGCCGAGGTCATGTAAGATGGTATTTTGCGGTGTAATATCTTTAAAATCTTTTAGTCCTAATAGTTTTAAGTAACCGCGATTTAAGATGCTGATATTTTGATGTTCATCTCGTAGCCATATCGGACAAGGGAGGTTATCTACCAGTATGCGAAAATCTTCTAGCTGTTTACGGCAGGAATAAGCTTCTTCAGTTACACGGTTGATGAAATCGGAGGTTTTGGTAATATCTCTGAACCATAGGCAATTAAAATTGATATCCTCGTTTGATGAACTGATGCGGACACCGGTAATGGAAAAGTTTTGGCCGTTTTTGCTGGATGCTAATGTTTCAAAGGCAAAACCATCGTTTTTTAAGGTTTGAAACAGCTGAGATAATTTTTCGGCATCGTGCGGTTCAAAAACGTTAAAGACTTCGGAGGTTGTGCTTTGCTCACCGTTTTTTAGGTTTAAGAGTGTGGCTAAACGTCTTGAGCAATATTGGTATTCTTTATTTTTATACAGTGAATATGTCAGATATCCGTCTTTAGCGGCAAATAACATTTCTTCATAATGTTTGGCGGTGTATTCCTGTTTTAGTAAATTATTTTTCAAGCGTCGAGTATATCTTACAAACCAAAAGAATGCAAAAGGAAAGGTTAAACTGATAGCAAACCATAAAATAAGCAATTGGGTTGTGGTTTCTTGACTCATATTTTCTTTCCGGTATTAAAAAAATAGGGTTGTTTGTTTTTTTATTATGATATATAAGCCTTTTTAGATTATTTATCAGATGATAGCAAACTAAAAATTGAAAGAGTAAACAAGGTTATGTACACACTCGTTTTTGATACAACTGCCGGCGGAACCGTTATCGGACTTTATAAAGATAGGGAGCGAATCGGAAAAGTTGAAAAAATTATGGAATTCGGTCAGGCGGAAGAATTAGCTTCTGATGTGGCGCAGATGCTTAAGGATAATAGTATTACTTTTAAGGATGTGTCGCTGCTTGGTGTTTGTGTCGGTCCGGGATCTTTTACAGGGGTTCGTGCCGGATTGGCTTTTGCACGGGGATTGGCTTTGGCTGCACCGGAACTTAATATTACGGGTGTATCAGCGTTCGAAATCTATGCACGAATGCTTAAAGCTTGTGATAGAGCTGTTTATAATGCTGTGGTGATAGAAACTAAACGCGAAGATTTCTATTTCCAACTTTTTGACCAGAACTTAAATAAAATTTCCGAACCATCTGCTCTTACGCGTGAACAAATTGTCCACATTCTTAAAAATCATCAAACCAGTTTTATCGGTGATGGTACGGAACGTTTGTTATCCGTTTCTACCGGCTTACAAATTAAAAGTGTGGAGCTTTCTGATATTTCAGATGCAAATGCATTGTTTGAAGCAACTTTGCAAAAATATTTGGATAAAATACTTGATTTTCCCAAACCACTGTATATAAGAGGGGCAGACACTTGTGTAAAATGAACAGAAAATTATAGCTAAGTTATAAATTTGATGTTACACCATGAAAGTGATTAAATTAGTTTTTTTGAAAGAGGTATATTGTGACTAGATCCGAATTGATTGAAAATATAGCAAAGAAAAATCCTAATCTCTTGATTTCTGAGATTGAGCGGATTGTAAATGTAATTTTTTCAAGTATCACTGCTGCTTTGGCAAAAGGTAATCGTGTTGAGTTCAGAGGATTTGGCGTGTTTTCTATTCATGGACGTGCACCGCGAATCGCTCAGAATCCGAGAACCGGTGATAAAGTGAAAATCGGTAATCGTAATATTGTGCATTTCAGAATCGGTAAAGAATTGCATGAAAGACTTAATGAAAACTAAGTCGGTTTAATCTATATCTTTGAGGAGATAGATATGTGGTGGCTTTTGAAAACCTTGGTTGCGTTTCTGTTGTTGGCTCTGTTTGTGGTCTTTTTGGTACAAAATAATGAGCTGGTCAGCTTGTGGCCTTTGACAAATATGGATTGGTTTCCGGTGGAAAAAGTCGGGACAAGTGTGGTCTACTTTGTTTTGTTTTGCTTGGGCTATTTCTGCGGCAGATTTTCTGCATGGTCAGCGTATGCACCTTTGCGTACTATGCTCAGAAAACAAAAAAAGGAAAATAAAGTGCTTTCAAAAGAGCATGAAAAATTAAACCATGAACACGAAAAACTTAATCAGCAATATACAACCTTACAAGAGGAAAATGTTAAGGCTGAAAAAGCTCACCGCGTCTCTTTGAAACAAAGAATTAAAGGGTGGTTTAAGAAGCCATCTGTGGAAGAATAATCTTAAGCGAGGTGCCTTTATGAATTGGCTTACCGATATCGTCAGACCTAAAATAAAAAAAACAACACCTAAAGAAATTGCTGATGATTTGTGGGTGAAGTGCCCGGAATGTGGGCAGATGCTCTTTTCTAAAGAATTAAAACAATCTTTGTATGTTTGTACAAAATGCGGACACCATTTGAGGCTTTATATTGATAAGCGCCTCAAAATGCTGTTTGATAATGGTTACTACTCGGTGATGATATTGCCGACTGTTAAAGAGGATCCGTTGAAGTTTAAGGATACGCAACGCTATATAGATCGTTTGAAAGTTTATCGCAAAAAGACCGGTAATCATGATGCAATCAAAGTCGGAATAGGAAAAGTTGCAGGTATCGAAAGTGTCGTCGCGGCAATGGATTTCTCTTTCATGGGCGGTTCTATGGGAACGGCGGTCGGTGAAGGAATCGTCGCAGCGGCAGAATATGCTTATGACAATGATTGTCCGTTGATTATTGCCAGTGCTTCCGGTGGTGCACGTATGCAGGAAGGTATGCTCTCCTTAATGCAAATGGCTCGTACAACCGCGGCGGTTAATCGCTTGAAGGAAAAAGGTCTTCCTTATATCTCTATTTTTACTGATCCTACAACCGGAGGTGTTTCTGCTTCTTTTGCGATGATTGGTGATATCCATATTGCGGAAAAAGGTGCACTTATCGGTTTTGCCGGAAAACGCGTTATTGAGCAAACTATTCGCGAAAAATTGCCGGAAGGTTTTCAGACTGCAGAATACCTTAAAGAACATGGTATGATTGATATTGTGGTTGAACGCAAAGACTTGAAGGATACCGTAGATAGGGTCCTTTCTCTCCTCATGTCTCATCGTAAAAAGGAAAATTCTGTGAACTAACTCGCAGATGGATGCCTGTCCATAAATGCTCACGTACTTCTGTGTACGCTCTGCTTTATGGCAGGACATCCGCGGTTATTTCGCAGAATTTTATCTTTTTATGAGTGTGAACTAACTCGCAGATGGATGCCTGTCCATAAATGCTCACGTACTTCTGTGTACGCTCTGCTTTATGGCAGGACATCCGCGGTTACTTCGCAGAATTTTATCTTTTTATGAGTGTGAACTAACTCGCAGATGGATGCCTGTCCATAAATGCTCACGTACTTCTGTGTACGCTCTGCTTTATGGCAGGACATCCGCGGTTACTCCGCAGAATTTTCTCTTTTT